>WNFU01006178.1_pt1 | contig 16790 bp, 18 predicted proteins | sample 5400121 | NCBI WGS metagenome assembly WNFU01 (sample SAMN13153360, study PRJNA577476) | soil metagenome | isolation source: 100 cm soil or saprolite under grassland replicate 1 | place: USA:California | collected 2016-06-15
CGGCCGCGATGGCTGGCCGGCTGGCCGGCGGCGACCTGGGCGCGCGCATGCCCCAGCGTGGCGCCGGCGAGATCGGGGGGCTGCAGCGCAGCTTCAACACCATGGCCGGCTCGCTCCAGGCCAGCCGCGCCGAGCTTGGACGGCTGGCCGACGAGCAGGCCGCGTTGCGGCGGGTGGCCACGCTGGTCGCCCGTGGGGTGCCAGCGGCCGAGGTGTTCGCCGCCCTGGCCCAGGAGGCCGGCCGGCTGCTGGGCGCCGACGCCGCGCACGTGCTGCGCTACGAGCACGACGCCACCGTCACCCTGGTCGCCGGCTGGAGCCGCGACGGCCAGGCCCTGCCGGTCGGGACGCGCTCCCCCATCGGGGAGGAGACCCTGTCGGCATTGATGTTGCGGACCGGCCAGCCCGCCCGCACCGACAGCCACGCCGACCATCCTGGCGCCATCGGCACCAGGATCCGCCAGCTCGGCATCCGCTCGTCGGTGGCCTGCCCGATCACCGTGCAGGGGCGGCTGTGGGGCGCCACCGCGGTCAGCTCCACGCAGCCCCAGCCGCTGCCCCCCGACACCCAGGCCCGCATCGCCGACTTCACCGAGCTGGCCGCCACCGCCATCGCCAACACCCAGGCCCGCGCCGAGCTGGCCGCCTCCAGAGCACGAATCGTCAAGGCCGCCGACCAGACCCGCCGGCGGATCGAGCGCGACCTGCACGACGGCATCCAGCAGCGGCTGGTGTCGCTGGCGCTGGACCTGCGCGCCACCCAGGCCAGCCTGCCAGCCCAGCTCGGCGAGCTCCACGCGCAGCTGGACCGGGTCGCCGACGGGCTCAGCCAGGCGCTGGAGGAGCTGCGCGAGACCTCCCGTGGCATCCACCCGGCAGCCCTGTCACAGGGCGGGCTCGGCCCCGCGCTCAAGGTCCTCGCCCGACGCTGCCCCCTCCCCGTCCAAGCCGACCTCAAGCTCCAGACCCGCCTACCGGAGCCGGTCGAGGTCGCCGCCTACTACGTGGTCGCCGAGGCGCTCACCAACGCCGCCAAACACGCCCACGCCTCCCTGGCCCACCTCGCCGTCCAGGCACACCGCGACCGCCTGCACCTGTCGGTCGCTGACGACGGCGTCGGCGGGGCCGACCCGACCCGCGGCTCCGGGCTGGTCGGGCTCAGCGACCGCGTCCAAGCCCTGGGCGGCACCATCACCGTCCACAGCCCCACCGGCCAGGGCACCACGCTACAGATCGCCCTGCCCATTGACCTGAAAGGCGACTGACCGCGCTAGGACCGCAGGGCGCGCAAAGTCGCCCAGGCGCGGGTCGCCAGCTGCAGGTTGAAGTGGCTGTCGGGGTCATTCACGTCGTGGCCGGACAGCTCGCGGATGCGCTGCAGCCGGTACTTCAGCGTGCTGCGGTGCACGACCAGCGCCTCGGCTGTGGCGTTGTAGTTCCCACCCTGCTCCAGGTACACCGACAGCGTCCTGACCAGCTCCGACTGCTTGCGGGCGTCGTAGTCGAGCAGCGCCCCGAGCCAGTCATGCACGAACCGCTCGACCTCCGCGGTGTCATGGAGTCGGCTGAGCAGGCGGTAGACGCCGAGCTCGTCGAAGACGGTAACGCGCTCCGGCCCGTGCGAGCCGGCCTGGACGCGGAGGGCGGTCTGTGCCTCCCGGTACGAGCGCGGGAAGTCGCCGACACGGCCACAGCTCCCGCCGACGCCGATGCGTACGCGGCCGTCGCCCAGCTCGTGCAGCACCGCCTCCCGAAGCTTCTCCCAGTCGAGGTCCTGGTTGGCCAGAAGCACCACCGTGCCGGTCCGGGAGACGAGCAGCGTGCCGACACCGGTATACCCCGCGGCTCGCCGAACGGCCTGGAACAGGGGGTCGGCGTCGCCGTCGGCCCGGCCTCGCCCCTCGACCACGACGACGCGATGCGAGCGCTCCAGGTCGTACTCGAGCGCTTGGGCCCTGGCCAGCGCGCTCTCCTCGTCGGTGCCGGCCAAGAGGTCTTCGACCAGGTCGCGCCGGAGCCGCAGCTCCGTCTCGGCCAGGCTCCGCAGGCGGGCCAGCTCCATCGCGAGCACCGTCGCCCCATGCTCCAGCGCGACCAGCTCATGCTCGCCGGCTGTCCCGTCTGGGTCGATCAGCACCAGCACACCGAGCACGTCGCCGCGCGGCTGGGCCACCATGAGCAGCCGACCGCCGTCGCGGATCGGGCGCTCGCTGGCCAGCGCCCGGCGCAGCAGCTCCTCACGTCGCGTTGTGGCGTCCTTCGGGTACGGGTCGGGCCGGTGCGGACCCGCCCAGGCGCGCAGGTTGCCGTAGCGGTCCTCGACCGCGACCGGATAGCCGGTCAACTCGTGCACGGCTCGGGCGATGCCCTCCTGCCCCTCGCCCGACATCGCCATCTTGGTGAGGCGCTCGTGGATCTCCATGCTGCGCCGCAGCGCATGGACGGTGGCGCCCAGGGTGCTGTTGACCTTGGCCAGCTCCTCGGCGGTGGCACGCTCCTGGGCATGCAGCCGCGCGTTGGCGAGGGCCATCCCGGCCTGCTGGGCCATCACCCGGAGCAGGAGGTGAGATAGACCCCCTCCAGGCGGCAGCGTGCCAGACCGCCGACCGAGCTGGTCGCAAGGCGCAGGATCTGCCGCTCGTCGCTGCTCTCGGTCATCAGCATGGCCAGGACGAGCAGGCCCTGGAGGTTGGAGAGCTGGGTGCGCAGCTCGAGGTTCTCGCCGTCGAGCTTCGCCGGGGTCTTCGTCATCACTGGCGAAGGGCGAGGAACTCGTCCGGCTCGATGTAGTAGGGGTTGTCGAACACCATCGCGCCAAGCAGCACCTTCGGGTGGGTCTTCAGCATGTCGAGGAGCTGCTCCCCGCTGAACCGCTCGATGTCGTAGACGCAGAGGTAGACCTGCGGATATCGGGGCGTCAGGCGGTTGACCTTGGATTCGAAGGTGGCCAGCTGGTCGAGGCCTGGCATGTCCCGCAGCGCCCAGGTCATCTCGCCCGCCGCGCGGAAGAACCGGTACTCTCCGCCCTCGAGCGCCGACTGGACATTGCGCTCCCAGAACTCCAGCATCCTGTCGGGCACGAACCGGCCGCTGGCCGGGTGGGCGCTCTCGAAATCGACGAGCTCGAGCTGGCGGCGCGCCAGGCGCTCTTTGACCTGCGGGTCGTCGAACAGGGTGAGCAGCGACTCTGGCTGTGCCGCGTCGAGGACGCAGATGCACTTGTCACCGGTCCGGAGCCCGGCCTCCAGGAACGGGACGAGTATGTCGTCGCGTTCGGCGCCGCGGTAGAGGGCGCAGATGTGGTCTCCGGTGCGCACCTCGAGCCCGGAGACGCCGAGGTCGACGGTTGTAGACATGTGTCGCCTCCCTTCTCAGGAGCTGAACCAGAATCCCACACCGGAGTCCCGGGTCATAGCCCCACGGGGCAGAAAACAGCGCCAAGGTTCGTCCCACCAGGACGACGCCGCGCGCATCGCGAACGCCGCTAGCGTGCCGCCGACCCGGGTCGGGGCCCAGAGCTTCGGACTGCCTCTTCGCAGCGAGGCGGTAACCGGGCTGTAACGGAACGACCCCTTCTCTGGACTGAACAGTCCAACTGCGTTCCGGCCGGCGAGAACGCCGGTGAGGGAAAGGAAACCCGATGAAGATCTTTTCACGGCGGTGGTTGCTGCTGGCGGCCACGTTGGTGGTCGCCGCCTCGGCGGTGACCACCACCCGGGCGCTGGGCAGCTCGACGGACCCGCCGGGTGCGGCCAGTGGGCTGGGGCAGCTGAGCGGGCTGCTACCCCGCGACCAGCTGACGGAGGAGAGCGCGATCCAGGTCGACCTGACCAAGGAGAGCGTGCGCCTGCCGCTGTACCAGGGCAAGGCAGGCGGCCAGACCGTCTGGTTCGTGCTGCTGGACGCCTCCGACGCCGGCCTGGCCCACGACCTTGGCGTGAACTTTGCGCCCAAGCTCGCCAACCTTGGCATCGGCTGCCCCGCCTGCGTGCAGACGGTGACGCTGGACTCGCCCACCCCGCAGGCCAATCGCTTCGGGCAGGCGCTGGTCAACTTCCAGGGCGCGCCGGACTTCAGCCCCACCCGCATCGCCGAGCCGGGCCCAGGCGGTTTCCCGCTCGCCCGCTTCCAGCCCGGCGCGGTGGCCGGCCCCGGCTACAGCCCGTTCATCCGGATCGCCGGATCGCCAGTGGTCTACAGCGCCCCGATCGTGGCCACCGGCGACGGCCCCTTCGACGTGGTCCACCACAGCAACACCGGCGACCGCGTCCTGGGCGTGCACCTCGCACCCCCCTCCCCGCCCGGCCAGTTCCTGGAGTCCTGGGTCGACCTGCTGTTCGTCAAGGGCTTCGACGCCGGCCAGCCGATCGTCTACATCAGCACCGACGCCGGCCAGCCCCTGACCGCGGTGCTGGAGCGCTCCACCCTGGTGCCCGCGCTGGACACCGCGGCCTACAACGGCGGCGACGACTTCCTCGGCTCGGGCCGCGAGCGGCTGTTCGGCTTCATCAACGGCCAGTCCGGCGCCGACAACAAGCAGGCCCAGGGGTTCGTCCACCTGGCCACCGACGGGCACCTCGCCGAGGACGCCAGCGCCCAAAACACCGCCCTGATCGACGCGTTGCGCAACGGCGGCGACCTGCTGAACGTGTTCGGTGACTTCCCGACCCTGCGAGATCCCCGCCACGCCCAGGCCTACAGCCCGCTGTGGGACGCCCAGCTTGGTCTGTGGACCCCAAAGGCCGTCCAGCAAGGACGCAGCACCCGCCAGATCGACGAGGTCCAGGTCTTCAACCTGGCCGCCAGCCGACCCGATCTGCTGACCGGCGTCGACCCGGCCAGCGGCCAGCCCGCCCCCTACGGCTCCGTCGGCGTCGACATCAACTGCGCGGTGATCGGCTTCACCGCCAAGGCGCCCACCGCCAACCTCGCCGATCCCCTGCCCAACTCCCAGTTCCCCCCCAGATAGCAGATAGCCATCAGACGTTCCAGGTGCGCCGGCGGGTCTTATGGGGCCCGCCGGCCCCGCGCCTAGCCACCCCACCCAGGACCCAGGAATGCGGCCCATGACGTTCAGTGCGCGGCCAACCTCGGCGGCCTCGCGCTTGCCCGCTGCGCGCGCAGGTGCGCATAGGCGGCGTCGAGCGCGCGGGCGAGCTGGGCCGGGTCGCGCCGTGCCTGCGTGAGCACCAGCCCACCCTGGATCGCCGCCATCGTTGCGATCACGAGCGCCTCGATGTCCGCGTCCGCACGCAGTTCCTCCCGCGCTCGCATCGCCAGCAGCCCCTCGCGAAGGTAGTGCTCCCAGCGGTCAAAGGACACCGCAAGCTCCGCACGCGCCGGCTCGTTGGTCTCGGCAAGCTGCGAAACCAGCGAGCCGATCGGGCAGCCTCCACATCCCTGCCGCTCGACCTGCAGCACGACCAGCCGGTCGAACCAGGCGCGGATCGAACCCCAGCCGTCGAGCGCCTGCAGCTGCGGCTCCTGCGCCGCCAGCACCATGTCGGCCTGGTGGGCAACCACCGCCCGCAGCAGATCTGCCTTGTCCTGGAAGTAGTGGTACAGCTGGCCCTTGCTCACCATTGCGCGCTCGATCACATCGTCAAGGCTCGTTTCGGCAATCCCACGCTCGCCAACCAACTCCGCGGCAGCCGCGACGATCCGCGCGCGGGTCGCGCGGCCCTTCGCCGTCCTCGGCAGGTCGATCATGCAGGAAGTGTAGAGCCTGCTGGACTTGACGGTCCAAACTGCGGAAACCCGGCCAGGCGCACGCCTGCTGCTCGCTGGTCGCCGAGTGGCTGGGCTTCCTGATCGACCGCATCGGGTTGTCACTGCCCCTTCCGACCGTGAACCCGACGCCGAGCCTGCAGCCGAGGAGGTCGCCCGATGACCGTGCTGAGCGACGCCGACCTCTACCTCCGTGGGGCCGAGACCCCTGCTCGCCTCCTGGGAGGAGTATGCCCGCGGGGGCGAGCGGTGCTGCGGTGCATCGCTCCCCAGGCGTTGCCACCGCCGTCTTCCCGAACGAGCCCGAGCGCGCCGTCTATAACAACACGCTCCTCGAGCGCGATCTCGCGGCCGCCGAGCGCGCCGACGCCCTGGATGCGATGGAGGCTGCGTACGCGGCAGCCGGCGTCACGCGCTTTGCTGCCTGGGCACCACCTGCGGCCAACCTCGCCCAACACGATCGCCCCGCTGGCGCCTGCTCACTCGCCGCCCACGCCCTCGAACTCGTCGGCGAGCGAGCGCTGAGCGCTGCTCGTGGTTCGCGATCTGATCGGGCGGCCAAACGCTTCACCGACCTGTGCCGGAGACCCCAGCGCATCCCCTACGGGTGCAAGTTCGAGCAGTCGTCCACGTCACGGCAGGGCTGGAGCGTGCGCGGCCGAGCCAGAGGCCGCCGAGCGCATCAGTCGACTGGACGAAGTCGCCGCCGGTAGGTGGCAACCGCGGGACGGCGAAGGTCATCGATGATCCAACAGGGGCCGACATTCGGGAGTGGTCTCCAGGAACGCTTGGCGGTACGGTCCTGTGCGTGAGTGAGGTGGAGCTGCTGGGGGCGCTGCGTCGGGGGGACGAGGGAGCGTTCAGGACGCTGGTCGATCGGTATGGCGCGAGCATGCTGCGGCTCGCGCGGGTCTACGTGGGTGACCGGGCTGTCGCCGAGGAGGTCGTGCAGGAGGCCTGGCTGGGGGTCCTGCGCGGCATCGAGCGCTTCGAGGGCCGCTCCTCGCTTGGGACGTGGCTGCATCGCATCGTCGCCAACCTCGCCAGGACGCGGGCGGTGCGGGAGGCCCGCTCCGTGCCGTTCTCCGCGCTGGCCGGCGCCGAGGTCGAGGCGGAGGGGCCGTCGGTGCCCCCCGAGCGCTTCCGCGGCCCCGACGATCGGTGGGCCGGGCATTGGGCCACGCCGCCCGAGCCGTGGGGCCGGCCCGACCGTGAGCTGCTGTCGGCGGAGATGCGCGCCCTGGTCGTGGCCGCCATCGAGGCCCTGCCCCAGCTGCAGCGAGCGGTGGTCACGCTGCGGGATGTGGAGGGCTGGAGCGCCCAGGAGGTGTGTACTGTGCTGGCGCTTTCGCAGACCTATCAGCGGGTGCTGCTGCACCGGGCGCGGACGAGGTTGCGGCAGGCCCTGGACGAGTATCTGACCGGCAACCAGCGAGTGGACCCCTCATGAGCATCCCCGAGCTGACCTGCCAGGAGCTGGTGGAGGTGGTGACCGACTACCTGGAGGGCCGCCTGCCGGCCGGGCGGCGGCTGCGGTTGGAGGAGCACCTGGCCTTCTGCCACTGGTGCCAGACCTACCTGGAGCAGCTGCGGACGACGGTCCGCCTGACCGGCACGCTCAAAGAGGACGACCTGGGGCCGCAGGCGCGGGCGGCGCTGCTGGGTGTCTTCGGGGACTGGAAGCGTCGCTGATGGAGGCGCTCAAGTTCCTCCGTCCGGGCCGGGTGGCCCCGTTCACCGGGGTGGCCTGGCCGCCGCCGGGCCAGTGGCTGGTCGCCGCCGCGCCGCCGGAGTTGTGTCGCGCTGGTGTGCACGCGCTCCTGGCTGGTGTCCTGGCCAGCTGGATCGCTGAGGAGCTGTGGCGGGTGGAGCTGGACGGCGGCCGGCAGCTCGCACCCGGCATCGTGGTGGCCTGGCGGGGCCGCCTGCTCGGCCGCGTCGAGGGGTGGAACGACCAGACCGCCCGCGAGTTCGCACAGGCCTGCGCCGCCCACGTGCGTATGCAGGCGACAGGCCGCGCCGCCGAGTACGCTGCCGATGCGGCCGCCGCCGCCGAGCAGGCCGTGGCCGGGGACTCGGCGACCAGAGTCGGTTACATCGCGGCGCATGCCGCCGAGGCGATGGCGCCCGGCGGCTTCACCGTGGAGCGGCGCTGGCAGTCTCGCTGGCTCGCCGACCGGCTCGGCCTCCGGACGGGTTAGCGGCAAGCCGCGCTGCATGGGGGCACACGGTCGCGGGCTGGTGACATGCTGACATCACCGCCTTCTGGCGACTAGCAGGGCTCTGGCGGGTCGGGGGGCGGGCCGATGTGCAGGTCGGAGCGGGTCGTCGGCCTCGCATGCGCCTCCGTGTCGTAGCGATGGAGCTGCGCCGCATTGACTGTGACCATGTCCAACCGACCCGGGGGAGCTGGACGCTGGCCCGAGCATCTTCCGGTCGGCGCGTTGCGTGTCGGTGCTGCGCTGCCATGAGGAGTTGCTCCGCCCAGCGGTCGACCACCGCCGCGGACGGGCGTGGGCTTGGCTGGATCGGCTGCACCTGTCGTGGCTGACCGTGCCGTGGATGCTCGTCGACGTGGTGCGGGCGGTGGCCTCGGGTCACCAGCCGGCCTTTCTTCACCGCCCATGACGGCGCGGTGCGGCTGTATCGGGAGCTGAGCGGCAAGGACCCTGGGGTCGCCGAAGCCGAGGTCTGGCGGATGACAGATCAGTTGTCGTCGCTTGACGAGCGTGTCCTTGCGTTGGACGAGGATCGGCCTGGCCAGCCGCCAGGCGCCGACCGGGCGGAAGTGGAGGCGGCCGCTGGTGCGCTGGCCGAGTATTACTTGGGTGGCCGGCGGACCGATGACGGGCTATTGCAGCAGGTCGAGGCTGCCTGGGCAAAGGTTGAGGAGCTTGAGTCGCGACAGCGGGACGAGGCTGCCGGGGGCCTGCTGCGCCGCCGCAACTGGGAGCGGATGGCGCTGAGCGACGAGCAGGAAGACGAGGCAGTTGACCGCTACGTGGCGGCGTGGCGGCGTTGGCTGGATCGCCAGGCCCAGCAGGGCGCGTCGGCTCGGAGCGACGGGTGACGACAAGCTGCCGTAGGTCGCCACCCAGAGCCGATCGCCACCTGAGCTCAGGGGAACGGCGGTTCCACCACACGCGGCGACCGGCTCCCGTATCCGCCGGTCCGGACGACGCGTCCGACCGTGACCCGATCAGCAGCCCAAGCGGCTGGCCGCCCTGCCCCGCTCACGGCCATGTCGACGGTGCGAGTCGGATCCGTCCCCGTCCGTCCTCTGCCGCATGATCGCAATCTGGTCGCAGGTTCGGACCGTCGTTGCCAGACCGAGTGTCTGGCAACGCGTCTGGTCAGAGGCCTACGGGATGCCTCAGAGATCCTTCGAGCGCCAGATTTCGCATCTGGCGCTCCTCAAGCAGGTTGCCGCCACGCGAGCTGCGCAGCCGCGCGGTCGACCCGCTCGCTTCCATGCACGGAGAGCATAGATGGCTTGCTCGCTGCTGGAGGACGAACTCCTCGACCAGCCGGAAGCTAACCCGTTCTGGTCTGCTGCAGCGGACTGTCTCCAGGGTGGTGGCCACCACGCCACGGCGAACGGGCGTGTAGTGCTCGGCCAGCACGACGTCGCTGCCGCGCTTCAGCACGCGCAGCTTGTCGCCCATGGCCACCTTTCACTGACGCATCCCTTGGCACCCAGGGCATAGTGCCATGGGCGGCCAGCATGCCGTCACCGGCGAGCCCACGCCCGCCCACTTCCACCAAGCCACCGGGGTCTTGACGCCGGGGCAGTGAAGGATCCCCCGCGTGGAGAGGCTTATCGTCTGGAGTCGTCCATGATCCAGAGACAGTCCCGAGCGTCAGCATGCGCTGGGGCGCGCTCGGAAGGAGCTTGAACCTGTCGGTCCTGCGCAGGCACGATGAAAGCGAGGCTGCATTGATCGCGGGCAACAAGGCCAAGGCTAGGGGTCGGGCGGTGCTGGTGACGGGGGCCTCCCGCGGGATCGGCGCCGCGGTGGCCCGAGCCTTCGCCGCGACCGGTGACCGCGTCGCGTTGCACTACAGGTCTGGTCGCGCCGCGGCCGAAGAGACGCTCGCCTCGCTGCCCGGCGAGCGGCATGTCATGCTCGCCGCCGACCTCACTGACGCTGACGAGGTCCGCCGGATGGTCGATCAGGCAGCGCGGGCGCTTGAGGGGCTCGACGTCCTGGTCAACAACGCGGGGGTCTATCCCAAGAACCAGATCACTACGAGCTCCTATGAGCAGTGGCAGCGGATCTGGCACACAACGCTGGAGGTCAACCTCGTCGGCGCGGCCAACGTCACCTGGTGCGCGGTGCGCCACATGCTCGCACGCAGCGGAGGCCGCGTGGTCAACGTGTCGTCGCGGGGTGCCTTCCGCGGCGAGCCGAACCATCTGGCCTACGGCGCGAGCAAGGCGGCGCTCAACGCGTTCGGCCAGTCGCTGGCCCGCGCGCTGGCGCCGCACGGCATCGCCGTGACGACCGTCGCCCCGGGCTACGTCGACACCGACATGGCGGCCGCAGTCCTCGCCGGACCGGACGGCGACGAGATCCGGGCTCAGAGCCCCTTCAGCCGAGTTGCGACCCCGGAGGAGGTCGCAAGCGCAGTACTCTTCCTCGCCTCACCGGAGGCCGAGTTCGCCAGCGGCACGATCCTCGACCTCAATGGAGCCTCCTATCTACGGACCTGATTCGATGAAGGCAACTGAGACTGCTGGACCGAGCACAGGCTGCCAGCCGCAGGTCCCACCGGCCGGCTACCGCGGTCGGCGCGCGGCTCGTCATCAAGGGATGGCGTCGCTCGGACCGCCGCGCAGCTACTTCACCGGCCACTGACCTGTCGGCTGGACGCCCGGGACGCTCGCGGAATCGAATCGTCTTCATCGTGAAATATGGAGGTAATCTGGAGCAAGCATGATGTTGCTCTGCGCCGGCTCGACAGTGGTACGGCAGCTCCGCGCGACCCGCGAGGTGACATGAGCAGCATCATCAGCCTGCAAGGCATGCACGCCGCCACCGCCAGTACCGTTGGCTGGATCCAGACCCACGACACAGGTCCCGAATGCTTGTTCTGTGACCAGCCCGCCAGCCTGTTCAAGCCGGTGGACCGTGGGCCTGGCGGCGTCTCCGGACGGCTCTGGTGGTGTCCTCCGTGCGACACGACCTGGGTGACGTCGTAACAGGCGCCGGGAGCAGCCGACTGCGGCGAGCGTCTGGCGGATGGTCTGGAGGCCGAGGGCCCAAGACGCGGTTATGGTCGGCCGCGGCGGCGGCCGCCTGGGCGCCGAGCCCCGCGTGCGCGGCGTTGACCACCACCCTGCCGGTGTCGTCTTCCAGCAGGTCGAAGCGGCGGGGCCGCGCGGTGGTGAGAGCGACACCCGCCGCGAGCGGATCGGGCGGGACGCCAGCGGCGCGGGCGAAGTCGTGCCAGTGCCAAGCGGCAGCAACCCTGACGTCCCTCCGCTTCCATTCCTTTCGAGGGCCCGCGTTCTTTGCCGTCCTGGAAGGACGGCCCGCCTTCTCTACCGGCTGCCCTGAGCCCGCATCTGGCGGGCCGCCTGCAGGTCGCTAACTGCAAGCACCAGCTCCTTGGCGCCGTTGCGCTCCCCCGCCATGTAGACCGCCTCCAGGTTGATTGCGGCGTCGGCCAGGCGGCGGCAGTAACGACCCAACGCGCCGGGCTCGTCCTCGAGGGTCACCGACAGCACCTCGCGGACCCGCGCGAGGACCACGTTGTGCTCGCGCAGCACGCGCACGGCCACATCGGCCGGCTCGACCACCAGGTGGGCGAGCGCCCGCCCCTCAGCCACCTTCACCACCGCCAGTGCGCGGATGTCGACCCCGTGTCGGCCGAGCAGCTCCCCGAGGTCGGCCAGGGCCCCGATCCGGTCCTCGAGCTCTACCACCACCTCTGTCAGCATCCCGCCCGCCTCCTGCAAGTGCTCAGCTGGGCACATCTGGATTCCCGGCCCCGTCGGCTCATTGATGGATGAGGTGCATCGTCTCACGCCGACTGTTGTGGTCGTCGACGCGGGCTGGTCAGGTACAGGTCGACTGCGGCCACCCCCTGGCGTGCACGGGAGATGGGGTTGAGGCTGATCCAGCGGACCGCGCCGCCGGAGACCGCATCCTTACCATGGATCGGAGCCTTACTGCCCTGCCCACCTGGGATGATGCAGCCTGGGAGCCTCCACGGCTCTACCAGTAATGGGGCCAGTTCAGCGATCGGGTGATGATCTGGCCGGTGGGTGAGTCCTCACCCGGCCCCTCCGTTGCCATCGTCACAGATGGAACCTGACAGGCTGGATCGAGGCTCGGGCGTACGGGGGAGCGGGGTGCGATACCCCAGGGCCGTGTGGGGTCGAACGGTGTTGTACTCGATCCGCCCAGTCCTCGACCAGACCTGGGCTTCCAGAAGGGTGTTGAAGGCCTCGACGGCGAGCAGCTCGTCGCGTAGGCGGCCGCCGAAGCTCTCCACGTAGGGGTTCTGCCAGGGCGAGCCGGGCTCGGTGCAGCTCGCGCCTCCGCGGCTGACCCCTGCGCGGTGTGCTAACCGACTCATATCGGTAGGTCGTAGGTTCGAGGGTCTGCCAGCCCACCGACCCCGTGGCCTGCCAACGTTGCCGAGTCGCTGGAAGCATAGCCGGTCTGCCCGCCCAGGATGCTGCCCCGGCCAGTCGGGATTGACAGACCGAGCCGACCGGAGCATGGGCGAACCCGCATAGGCCGACCCCTAGGTGTTTGCAGCCGTGGCCCAATCTCGGGTTCCCCCATGGCTAATAGCCGCGGAGAGAGGGTGTCGCAATGAGGCGATGCGTGGTCGTGAGCCTGCTGGCCCTCACGATGGTCGCAGCAGGGATGGTCCCCGCAACCATCACACCTGCAGTCGCCGCCAATTCGAACCCGGAGTGGTACCTGCCGCAAAATCACGTGTCGGCGGCCGGGGAGGTGCTCGCTGGCGTGTTGAGCGGGCAGCTCCGCCAGCCGTCGCCGGTCAACGCGGGAACGCCCTGTCCGGCCGAGCCCAGCCCCACGGGTAACGTCCAGGTGAGCTGCCTTGCCGAGGACGACGCCTCGCCCCAGAACACCCAGAGCGAGACGACCGTGGTGGCGGTGGGCAAGAAGGTCGTCGTTGGTTTCAACGACTCCCTGGTGTGCTGCGTGCCGGCCATCAACCTCAGCGGCTACTCGGTGTCCACCGACGGCGGCAAGAGCTTCACCGACATGGGGAACCTCCCCTGGAGCGGCGACGTCCAGCCTATCGGGGACCCCTCACTGGCCACCGACGACCACGGCAACATCTACTACGCGACCCTGGCCTACCAGGGCCACTTCAGCAAGTCGCTGATCGCGCTGTATGAGATGCCGGCGGGCACCAACACCTTCCGCCTGCTGTCGGTGCCGGTGAACGTGGGCAACGCCACCTCCTTCTTCGCCGACAAGGAACTGCTGTCGATCGGGCGGGACGCCCAAGGCAAGACGCACTTCTACCTCACGTGGACGTTCTATGCGCACTCGTTTGTGCAGGGCCCGGTGATGCTCTCCGATTCCACCGACGGGGTGCACTGGCGGACGACGCAGATCTCCGCTCCCGACACCTGCGCGCCGACCACGCCGGGGTCGCATCCCGTCCCTGCGGGCGGAACCGTGTATGTGACCTGGGAGCAGTTCGACCTGGCCGCGTGCACCACCAACCCTGACGTGACCAGCGGCACGCAGTTCGTGGCCGCCGTGGACGTGGCCAGCGCCACCGTGACCCGGATCACCTCCGTGGCTCGCGTGCAGGGCGCCGGCGACGTCCTGCGGTTCTGCGGGTTCGCGAATCTCGGGGTGATCGAGACTGCTCCGGGCCACGACTCGCGGCAGTTCGAGGCGCCCAGCAGCACCCTCGACGCCAACGGCACCTTGTACCTCGCGTGGAACGACCGGCCCGCCGGGACGGGCGGCGGGTTCGACAACGCCACCCGCATCTTCCTGAGCTACTCCACTGACGGTGCCAAGACCTTCAGCCCGCCCCAGGTCATCAGCGGACCAGTCAGCGCTGCGTTCATGAGCGACCGCTACCAGCCGGCCATCGTGGCGGACGCCAGCGGGCTGCACGCCATGTGGTACGAGCGGGTCCAGAGTCCGAGCGGCGGCCCGGACCTGCTGCGAACCGACAAGGAAGACCTGACGCTGGCCACCCCGACGGCGGCGCCGGTGGGCTCGGGCGAGGTCGCGCTCAGCACTGTGCCGTTCCCGATCTACCAGACCAACCCGAATCAGGATCCCGTCATCGCCGCGTGCTACATGGGCGACTACAACCAGATCGCGTCGAACGGGTCTCGTCGCCTCGTCAGCTGGGGCGACAACCGCAACGTGGTCACCACGGCGGCAGGAATCACCGAGAACCAGGCCGACGTCTTCCTCCAGAAGTACTGAGCAGTCACAAGGCAGCTACTCGGTCGGGGCTGCAAGGCCGGGTCGGCTTGAGCAGGACGGCGCCCTGCGCACAAAACGGCGTGGGGCCGCGGTTCGGCGCCGTGGCGGCGGGCGGCTGGAGGTCGTCACCCATGGCGGCAGCACGGCGTTCGCCAACACCACCGCCACGTGCCTGCGCGCCCGCTGGGTCGCGACGCGGTGATGGTGACCCTGTTCCTGCCGGTGGAGGGCACGGCGGGCAGGCGGAGGAACCCTCGTCGTGGGAGCGCTGCGCGTGCGAATTGGGGGAAACCGTCATGCCGACCTGTGGCTTCCCTGCTCACTGCGTCCCAAGAGGAGCGAAGTGATGCGCTCTGAGCCAGCGGTTCCCGAGGTGGTGGCCCGTCAAGACCGTGCCGTTGATGCTCCCTGCACCTCACGGTTCGTTGGGGACAATGATCCACATCGCCAGGTAGATCAGTGGGCCGGCACCGCCGAGCACGGTCAGCACGACGAAGAGCACCCGGATCAGCGTCACGTCGATGTTGGCGTACTCGGCGAGGCCGCCACACACGCCGGCCAGTTTGCGATTGGTTCGGCTGCGGTACAGCTTGCGGGTCTGGCCCATGGCGTCGCCTTTCGCGATGTGGCCTGCGGTGCAGGCTGACCGGTGTCCGTGAGACTGTGTCCCGTGGTGAGTGACCCCATCCTTACCATGGATCCGCGGCCCAGCGCCGTGCCATCTGCGACTTTGCAGCCCGGGAGCCTCCACGGTTCAACCGTTTCGGTGACGTCGAGGATGAACCAGGCGAGGTGGCCGTCGGGGAGCCAGTCGCGCAGGTCGGGGGGCAGTAGGAAGAGCTGGTCGCGGTCGCCGCCAGAAAGTTGTAGGCCATGGTCCATTCTACTAGTTCGCGGTCTTGGCACCAAATGCGTTGGTTCTAGAGCCTCATCACGGCGGCCGCACCAAGCCGAGCGACCTCCCAACCGTGGCCACGCGAGCTTGCCGGCATGGCATGGCGGCCGATCATCGGGCCCGCTCGGCCAGTCGCCGCATGACGACCAGCTCGCCGCGCTCGTGCCAGGCCAACCGCCGCAGCAGCTTGGTAGTGGTCCACACCTCGCCTTCGGAACGCGCAACAACCAGCGTGGGCGCCACACTGCTCACGGCCGCTTGCACGTGCGCGGCCGAGCGCCGAAGCTCCTGCAGCAGGTCACCCTCCCGGGGCCGGCTTGGAAGGCCAAGGGCCGGCAGGTAGTAGCGGCTCTCGGTATCGGCCACGTGCCAGGCCATCTGGCGAAGCGTGCGCCAAGTCGCCCACGGCGGGAGCACCCGCTTGGGGTCGTCCCAGTCCAGCACCAGGTCGGGACAGGCGGCGATGAGGGCCAGGGTCTGCTCGCGAACCGCGCTGAGGATCACAAGCGTTTGGGTCCGCTCGCTGCTGGTGACGGGCTGGTGGTCGCGGCGGAATGCCTGCTCGTCACCGTGGATCCGCTCGACCACGGCGACCTGCTGGGGGGCGCCGCGGGTGCGGGCTGCTACTCGCGTGAGGGCTTCCAGCGCCCAGGTTTCCTGGAGCCCTTGGCCGCACACGCCCCACAGGTCCAGGTCGAAGGCCCAGGCGACCACGGCGTTGTCGACGTGGGCGCCGACCCCGACCTCCACGTAGGCGCTGAGGTGCTGCATCATCGGCCAGTCAACCACAGCGCAGTCATGCAGGTCAGACGGGAGCAGGAACGGCTGGTCACGGTCGCATGGAAAGCCGCCATGCCCCACCGCTGCGACGGGCCGATCAGCGGCGCGCCGATCTGCTTTCCGGAGTGAGCGTCCCACAGCGCCGCGGTCCCGTCGGCCCCTGAGGTCGCCATTAGCGTGCCCTCCGGGCTGTAGACCGTGCTCAGCACGGGTCCGGCCTGTGCGACCCAGGTGCGGCGTGCCGTGCCCGTGCGGGGGTCCCACAGCCGCACCTTGCCGTTGACCGCGCCGGTCGCGAGCGTCCTGCCGTCGGGGGGAAACGCCAGCGCGCTGGTGCCGGGACCCTCGGTGACGGTCAGCTTGTGCAGGTAGTAGTCGCCGGAACAACGACCGGCCAGGGAGGGCGGGAGAGCCGTCCACAGGGCGAAGGGGGCCAGCTGATCGGACACCCAGGATCGGGAGGTTGCGAAATGCAGAGCACCGAAACGGTGCTGGGTGTCCCGCGTGAGCGCGGCCCGCTGCTCACGCAGTCATCACCGGAGCGGCATGCGGTGAACGTCGCATGCGCCGTTCGGGCTGGGGGCCGCCGGAAAGGACCCGTACCGCGGGCGCTCGCCGGCGGCCCGCCATGAGGCGGCTCTACGGCTCCTGGCAGTGACTCCGGTAGGGCTGTGAGGCCATCGGCAGTCCGCAGCGGGCGTCGCGTGGACCGATGGGCCCAGGCAAGGCCAGGATCGATGAGTTTTCTCATGTCGAGGTAAGCGGAATCCGAGGCTGGAGCGACTATTGGGCCCCCGGTGGGCCCACGGCCACACCCAGTCCCGGTCCTGCCCCGCCACGCCCAAGCCAGGATCCCGGTGGGCGGGGGGCCGGCGTCGCTTGCGGTCGCCGCGGGGGCGGTGTGGGTGGCCAACCAGGACGCCGGCACGGTCAGCCGCATCGAC
>WNFU01014655.1_pt1 | contig 16781 bp, 16 predicted proteins | sample 5400121 | NCBI WGS metagenome assembly WNFU01 (sample SAMN13153360, study PRJNA577476) | soil metagenome | isolation source: 100 cm soil or saprolite under grassland replicate 1 | place: USA:California | collected 2016-06-15
GGTAGTGGTCGTATATCGAATGGCATGGTATACTGCCGGCGATCAATCACACGAAAGGTTTGACACCATGATTACCATGCTTATCACCTGCCGGCATTGCGGCAGTCCTGACCTCACCAAATATGGTATTGCCCCGAACGGAAAGCAAAAGTACCGTTGTCGTACGTGCGGACGGCAAAGTCGCGAGAATCCGGGCAGTGCGGCCTATGCTCCAGAACGCAAGGAAGAAATCCTTCGCGCTTATCAAGAACGCAGTAGTTTGCGAGGACTGGAACGCACCTTCGGTGTTGCGCGCAGTACAGTGATCAGTTGGCTGACAAAAAAGCCCGCTGCCTCTGGCGCCTCCGGACAACCTTGATCGATCCCGATCCACAGGAACCACACGCTTACACCTGAGAACTTGATGAACTCTGGTCATTCGTTACAAAAAAGACGAATAAAGTCTGGATTCGGCTGGCACTTTGTCGAAAGACCCGGCGAATTGTTGGCTATACCCTTGGCGATCGTGGTGAAGCGACATGTCGCAAGCTCTGGCGCTCTATTCCGGCCAAGTATCGGCGTGGTACATGTTACACCGACTTTTGGCAGGCGTATCAAGCGGTCATTCCGGTCACCAAACACCGTCCAAGTGGAAAAGAGAGTGGACAAACGGCACATATTGAGCGATTCAACAATACAGTGCGCCAGCGCCTGGCACGTTTCGTGCGCAAAACGCGATCGTTCTCAAAATCGGAGAAGATGCACGAAGTCTGTCTCAAATTATTTATCTGGCGATATAATCTCGAAATACGAGCAAAGCTCAATGTTCTGTAAGAAGGGTGTAAATCATTTTGGTGCTGTATACAAGCCAGTCTTGAGTTCACCATTCGATATCCTACCACTACCAAAAAAAGGAAGTAAACTGTCTCCCGAACAACTTGAATACCGACGAATACGAGCTTGGGAGCTATATCAGGAGAATTGGGGGCAGAAAGAAATTGCTGCCGCTCTTGGAGTAACACCAGGGGCAGTAAGTCAATGGTTGAAACGAGCTAAAAAAGAAGGTATAGAATCACTACAACGGCACCCGCATCAAGGACCACAACCACGACTAAACGAACAACAGAGCCAACAACTTACCGAACTATTGACAGTCAGACCTAGAGCACTTGGTATTGATGGTGACACATGGAATCTTGATCGAGTAACACAGCTCATTAAAAAGGAATTTGGTATTGAATACGACCGATCACATGTCAGTCGTCTCCTACGAAAACTTGATATCAATATAAGAAAGCTAGTCCCATACCGCGAAAACCAATCATTACCTATGACTTGCGACAAATTGAGAGAACACACTAATCGAGAGAATCAAGAATCGAATCTTGAGAGAGAGGCAGGGGCAGACTAAGCGAAGTATCTGCAAAGTTCTATGGATTCCGCAAAAGGAGAGCCAAAGCCGTGATTTCATCTGAAAAGCGGCCTAGCGCTTTCTGAAGGGAAATAATACCGAAGAGCAGTTTCGATTAGTTTACTCCTACAAGCGGGCGCGGATTGCGGCGACCGTCGCGGTGCGCGTGCCACCTCACCGGCGTCGAGGTCGGCGAGGATCTGGTCGAGCAGGGCGGCGAGGGGGTCGCCGGCGCCGCTGGGGTCGGTCTGGTCGCGGTTCGGGTCGCCGGCAGCGCCGGGGGCGTCGGTCTCAGCCTGGTCGTGGGGCTTGTACGCGCCGAGGTAGTAGTCGCGTGGGCGCACGTTCAGCGGCCACTGCGCGCACGAGGGCAGGTCCTTGTCCTTGCCACGCTTCTTCATCGAGCGCAGGGCGGCAGGCCGAGGGCCTGGCCGATCACGTTGCACAGCGCGGCGAAGGCGCCGCATGAGGGATGCTGGCGTCGGATGGTGCTTTAGCGCCGCTACACCAGTTTATAGCCTTCTGGTTCTGAGAATCCCTCTTATCAGAACGGAGAGTGAGGAGACAATAAAAGGGTAGTGTCCCTCGACTGCCTTGATGGAATAGTGCCAAGCTATATGGCATTAGGATGCGGTAAAAGCAATTATCGTTATCGTATTGCACGTCGATGGCCAATCACTCTATACCTGATTGTGGTGCGGTTTTCGATCATTTTCTCAAGCAATGATCGTAACCGTCGCTGTTGGAATTCTAGCCGAACGTCGCTTCCTAATGCGGCAAGCGCGAAGTAGCAGAACAAAAGTTCGACGACTCATGTCTTGCTCATCAAGGCAGTCGAGGGACACCACCAATAAAAGTGGACGGCCCAAAAAGTCTGCGTAGATTGAGACAAACTGAGGGCTGTATCTCCAAACGGGATACAACCCTCTTTATTCAATGCTCCAATCGAGGAGCGCAGATGATATCCTAGTTATGCGCGCTTTCGCCCTGCGATGGGCTGTACCTTCCAGCGTGTGTAGGCCACGATTGTCACAAGTACAAACAGAACTGCCGCAGAGACCGCACTCCCGCTCTCACCTCGTAACACATGCAAGACGGTGGCGCTGCTCATCACAATCATCAACCCAGCTGCTGCCAACGCCGTCAGCCAGGGCAGAATGCGTGTGATACCCGGCAAGATCAGACCGGCCGCCGCGAGCAACTCTGCTACTCCAATGAAGAGGCGGAACCCTTCTCCCAACTGCTCGTTCATCATCGCAAGCAGTTCTGCCGGTGGGGACACCATCATCCAGCCGTGCGCCACGTACGCTGCCGCCAGTAACACCTGAAGCGCCCAGAGCGCAATGTTCAACGCGCGTGAGCGGGTTGCAGATACTGTCTTCGAGGTGGCTGTGTGAAAGGTCATGGATCGCATCGCTGTCTCTCCTTTTTGCGTGAAGCAGGTATGACTCCCGCCTCTTTTTGCTCTTGACATGAGATAGTCGTTCAGCACAGCCCGAAATCGACACCATCGACTGACGAGTTTTGAACATTCTGCATTCGCTACTTCAGTGCTCGGCGCGCGATTCCTCCTCTACATCCTTGCACACTATTTGTATCCGCACAGAGACTGGCCGCTTGCACCGTTTCGTCGCCTATAGCGAAGTGCAAAAAGATTGAACCTTTGGTATCATATGGTCTATGAAAGCATACTCCGAAGATTTGCGCCAGCGAGTACTCGCAGTTCTGGACAGCGTGATGTCGCGCGCCGATGCCGTCACCACCTTTCGTGTCAGCCTCTCATCACTCAAACGCTGGTGTGCTCAGCGCACCGCACTCGGCCATCTGCGCCCCAAACGCCCAACGGGACGCCCTCGCGCAATCTCTCACAACCTCGAAGCTCGGCTGCGCCTCCAACTCGACGCCACTCCCGATGCAACCTTGCCCGAACATCTCGACACTTGGTCGCGCGAGCAGGGTCGCCCGCTCAGTCGCTGGACCATGAGCCGCTCTATCAAGCGCCTGCGCTTCTCGCGAAAAAAACTAGGCCGGCAAAGCTGACTTGACAGATGCCTCCGTTGGCGCTACGGTGCGATCGACACGTCGTATCAGTGGAGAACGAGCATGAAGCGACTCAATCGCCCGGCGCCTGTGCGGACCGAGACACTGGTGTGCTGCCAGACGACCTGTCCGCACTGTGGCGGCCCAACCTGGCAGCAGTACCGCAACGAGCGCACGGTGATCACGCTCGACGGTGGCGTTCGCCTCCTCCTCAACGTCCGTCTCTGTCAAACGCCAACCTGTCCGCGCTATCACAAAGCCTACCGGCCGGAAACTGAAGGGCGGTTTGCCTTACCGCAGCACGAATTCGGCTTGGATGTTATCGCGCAGATCGGGACGTGGCGCTATTGCGAGCACCGCAGTGTACCGGAGATACATGCCATGCTGCGGGCACGCGACCTGCCGATTAGTGAGCGCAGCGTGACGAACCTGCTCGACCGCTATGACGAACTGGTGGCGCTGTCGGTGCTCGATCTGAACCGGCTGCGCCAACTGACCAGGCCGCACGGACGGGTTATTCTGGCACTGGATGGGTTGCAGCCCGATGTCGGGCACGAAGTCTTATCGGTGCTGCGGGACTGCCTATCCAATGAGGTGCTGCTCGTACGGAGCCTCCTCTCAGCAACCGAGGCTGACCTAGCGACAGTGCTCGAAGAAGTGCGGGATGCGCTGGAGGTGCCGATTGCCGCCATCGTCTCGGACGGTCAGCACTCCATCCGCAAGGCCGTCGCACGCACCTTCCGCTGGAGCGTGCGGTGGAGGAGCGCGAGGATGCAACGGCCGAGATTGTGCGGGGGTATGGCGTGGCGGTGCGGAGTGCGCTGACCGATGACGGCCTGCCACCACTCGACGCACCGGGTCTGCGCTTGCAGGAACGTCTCACCAAGATCGGGGAGAGTCTGGTGCGGGTGGCGGAAAAAGGGGCGGACCGCCCGAACTCAGCAAGATGCAGCGGATCATCGAACGCGCCTTAGCGGAGACAGCAGAGCTGTGGGAGCCGATCGGCCGTGCTTATCGCTGGGTGGATGCGGCGGCGCAGGTGCTGGCCAATCCGGACCAGCATGCGCGGGCCGAGGTCAGGCAGGATTTTGTGCGGGTGCTGCGCTCGATCGGGGTGACCAAACGTCATTGTGGTCCTCTAGAGGATGCGCTGAACCACTTCTTGAAGGTGACGCGCAGTTATCGTCCCGGCTTGTTCCATTGCTATGACGACCCGGCCATCCCGCGCACGAATAATGATCTGGAGCAGTATTTCGGGCAGCATCGTTACCACGAGCGGCGAGCGACGGGACGGAAGCGCGGAGCGCCGACTGCGGTGTTGCATGGGCCGGTGCGGCTGGTGGCGGCTGCCATGACTCGCATGCGGCCGTTTACGGCGGCGGAGCTGGCGCCGCACGATCGCCAGCGCTGGCAGCAGCAGCGGAAGGCCATTCGCGAGCGATTTGCCCGTCGGGCGCAAGGCCGCCGCTTTCGCCGCGATCCCGACGCCTATCTCGCCCAGTTGGAAGAGGCCTGCCTCAAGCGAGCTTTGCTGGCCTAGTTTTTTTGGGACTAAGCTTGCCCTTGGTGCTGCCCTCGGCGTGCTTGGAGGCCAGCAAGGGCGTCAGGTCAATATCCAGCCACAGCCACTCCTCGGTGAAGGGATGGCGCAACGTGCGGCTCTCGCGTCGGAAGAGGGCTTCGCTGCCTTGCCGCAGTTGCACAATCTGTTCGGCTGTGAAGCGGTCCAGGGTGCGCGCCAGCGTCGATTGATCGGCAAAGCTGGCACGTCCCCACGCGCGGGCCAATGCCAGGTCTGGGCGCAGGCGGGTATTCACCTGCTGGACCGCACGACAGCCGGCCAGGATGCTGACCAGAATATCCAGCAGCTTACTGGCTGGCGGGTGTGCCACGGTCTTGAGCGGCAGCTCGACCGCCGTGAGCACCGGCTGGAGGAAATTCGCCTGGGTCAGACAGTAACCCAGCACCCCCAGTGGGGCGAAGTTCGTCTCTTCCGGCATAGGTACCAATCGAATGCTGGGGCGCATCGCACACCTCCTCGTACACGGTCAGCGGAGTATATCGTACCGCATCCGGAACCCGAGGTGAAGGTCGTTTGCTACCCCCTAAATTTTGCGCAAAATTAAGGTGACAAGGTACACGGGCTGAGGCTTGAGAGTGATAACCTGCGGGCTGCGCTAGTCTGGAGCCAATCGGCGGCCGGCGATCCGGCGTTGGCGCTGGATCTTGCACAAACACTTGCGTGGGTTGAGTATAGTCGCGGAGATTATCAGGAGGCGCGCCGCCTGCTGGCGCAGGCGCTCGCGTACGCCGAGGGGCTGATCGACACGCATATATACGCTGAACTGAGCCTGTCACAGGGAAACTTTATCGGCAGCATGGGCGATCTGGCTGCCAGTCGCACCCTGTGTGAGCAGGCGTACATCCTCTTCAAAAAGCTTGGCGACAAACATGGCGAAATAGATGCACTGGTGAACCTGGGCTGGGTGGCGCGCGAGCAGGGCGATGCCGCCACCGCGCGAGTCCTGCTGGAGCAGGGTGGCGCGCTGAGTCGCGAGCACAGCGATACGCCCGAGCTGATTCATGCACTGATGACGCTGGCCGAGGTTGCGGTGTTGGAGGAGGATGCGGCCAGCGCCAAGACGCTGCTGGACGAGTGCCTGGCGCTGAGCTGGGAGAGAAAGGATCCGCAGGAAATCGGCTGGACGCTCAATCATCTTGGCCATGTGGCACAGCTGCATGGCGACTACGACCGGGCGGCGCAGTTGCATGCCGAGAGCCTGGCGCTGCTGCTCGATCTCCTGGGCGAAAAGAACGGGGGCGTGGCGGAGGCCTGGCAGAGTCTGGGCGAGACGGCGCTCGGGCAGGGTGATCTGGCGGCCGCGCGCGGCTGGCTGACTGCCGCTCTGCGGCTGTGCGATGAGCTGGGCAATCGCATCACAATCGCCTGGTGCCTGGCCGGGCTGGGGAGCGCGGCAGCCCTTGATGAAGAGCCCGAACGCGCGGCGCGGCTGTGGGGAGCCGCCGAGCGACTGCGCGCCGCCCTGGGCTGTCGCCCGGCCCCGGCCGCCCGCGCCACCTACGAGCGGGCGATGGCGAACGCACGCGCCCAACTCGGCGAGGAAGCCTTCGCAGCGGCGTGGGCGGAGGGCTGCGCGATGACGCTGGAGCAGACGATCGCTGAAGGGCTCGCTCCCAGCTGAGCTAGCGCCGGACTCGGACCGTCTCGGCGTCTCCTGCATGTACTGCGCTGAAAACAGGCTGTAAGGCTGCGATTGTACATCCGTGTGGCTCACGCTCCGCATGCGGAAGTGGCGATCGGCTGTGCAGTAGCATTCCTGGTGTGACCGACCTACGCCTCAAGCGACCTCATCTCTATAGAGTGGTCCTACGGCACCGCGTGAAGCACCATCTGCGGTGCACTGACAGCCGCTAACTGACTATACCGCACATTATTGGTTCACCCTCACTTTGTGTGATCCAAGCCGAAAGCTGGGCTTCATAATTGTGTTAAGCCGCATCAGTATGCCGCGGCAGGAATCGGCTCCACATAAAGTGAGGGTGAACCACATTATTGGATGTCAGCGAGATAATCGTTGACATATCAGGATCATCGCTCTCTTTCTGAAAGATAGGATCATACAACGAGCCGAAGAACATGGCGCGAGGACTGGCGCGGACTGTGTGACGAACACTGCGGATGTGCGAGAGGCGTGCGGATAGCGGGGCTATTGACGGTGTGCACATGGTTACGAGAGCCGCACCGGTCGCTCAGTCCTCTGCGCTCGGAACCATGCTGCCCGCACCGCTGTCGGCACCGTCTTAACGAGCATGTGCGGATCCAGGCCAGTTTCCCACCAGTACACAGTTGGCGTCAAACCCGTGCTAACACCAATTCAGTCAGCTCTATCACGTTCGCGCTCTCGTTATATTTTTCACAATTACAACTTTGTCTCTAGGATCTGGTTATGACCGGGACTGGCATGCTCGAAGTGGTCTGTGGGCCATATATCGGAGTGGGCCAGGCGCCATCGGCTGGCGCGCCATCGGTACAAACCTTCAACCGCAATTTCCCCGGCCGCAGCGGATCATCGGCTGATAACGTCTACCCTTGCTCGCCGGCGACGGCAGGGCACGGCGCTGCGCCGGAAGCTCACTAGCCCGCGCGACTTGGACGAGCCGCGGTCCATCACGGCCCCGCTACCGCCCGCCGAGGCACGCAGGGTCGCATTTATTCGGTGTCCGAATATTGTCCCTCCGCCTGAGGCCCAGCCACTTCCCAAGATGCTGGAGGAGCGCGTTGTGATTGTCGTCGATGACGACGTCTCGACCAGCGATATGGCACCGGACGGTGCGCTCGGTATGAACCTCTGGTCCAACATCTCTGAGTTCGCAAAGTACATGTTTCGGCGTCAGGACTCCGAGTTTCACGACCGGACGCTGTCGTGAGGCGGCAGATTCATCGTCGACGGCTACAACTACGACCAGGGCTCGTCACACGAGCACGCCGCGTTGGCGCCTCTGCACCTCGGCATCTACGCCGTCGTCGCCAAAAGCTTCGCGCGCATCCAGCGCCGAACTTAATCGCGCATGCCATCTTGCCACTCGTCTTCGCCGACGAGGCCGACTACGACCGCGTCCAAGAGGAGGCCACGTGGCGAACCAATTGTGTTGGGATGCTGTGGCCGCCAGCGCAAGGCGCCTCGTGGCATGGAGCAACGCCGGCGATCTTTCTCTCAAAGCGCGGCTGCTCCCGCGCGAGGGCGAAATCCTGTGCGCAGGCGGCGTGCTCAAGTACTTGCGTGCGGGCGGGCAGCCGCCGCTCGGCATTGTCGAACGCGATAGCGCTTCGGCCGAGTCGGGAGTCGTTGAGTCGGGTAATCGATCCTGAAAGACCGAAAGCCGTGGCACTATTCCCGCGGCATGTTATAATACTTCCTCTAAAGAAGAGCTTAGCGCACGTACAGACTGCCACGGCAACGTCATCGCGATCTGCCAGCCATCCCCTACGCCGTACCTTTCCGTCATCCTCGAATCGTCTGCGTCTTCTTTAGCCCGGTGGAAGCAGAAAGAAGATGTCGCCGTGAAAACCTTGAGCGACCTGATTCAACTCTTTCAGCGGTCCGTCGGCCAGGAGCAGGAAAGGGTACGGGCTCCGCTTAGCGTATGCCCGCAGTGCTCGGCCGATCTGACAAGGCAGGAGATCTTTCGACAGTTCGCGGTTTGTGAAAGCTGCCGCCATCATTTCACGCTGACCGCCAGACGCCGCATCGCCTTGCTGGCGGATCAGGGCTCGTTCAAGGAATACCAGCGCCGGCTCGTCTCCTCCGATCCTTTGACGTTCAGCGATCGAGTCACCTACCGTCAGCGTCTCGACGAGGCGCGCCGCAAGACCGGCCTGCTTGACGCGGTCGTCTGGGGCACCTGCACAATCGACGGGCACGCTATCGTCCTGGCGGTCGTCGACTTTGAGTTCATGGGCGGCTCGATGGGCTCGGTGGTTGGAGAAAAGATCACCAGATCCTTCGAGCTGGCCATCGCCAAGGATCTGCCAATTGCCACGGTTGTCAGCAGCGGCGGCGCGCGGATGCAGGAGGGCATGCTCTCACTGGTTCAGATGGCCAAGACGAGCACGGCCGCACAGCGGCTGCACAAAGCCCGATTGCCGTTTATTTCGGTGCTGACCAACCCCACCACGGGCGGTATCTTCGCCTCGTTCGCGAGCCTCGGCGACCTCACACTTGCAGAGCCGGGCGCGCTGGTCGGGTTCGCCGGGCCGCGTGTCGTCGAGCAGACCACCGGTCAAAAACTGCCGCCTGGCTCTCACACCGCCGAGTTTCAGCTCGATAACGGTATGATCGACGCGGTCGTGGACCGCCTCGAGCTGCGGAACCGCCTGATCACGATGCTCGGCATGCTCTGCTCAGACCAGCGCATGCTTCAGGGGAGCGCGAAGCATACGTACGCTCGCGTCGCCGAGCCGGATGAAACGCCCTGGGAACTCGTGCGGCTCGCGCGGCGCCCCGACCGGCCCACGGCACTGAGCTACATCCAGCGTATGACTACTACGTGGGTCGAACTGCACGGCGACCGGCTCCAGGCGGATGACGCCGCAACCGTGTGCGGCATCGCCAAGCTGGAGGGCCAGACGGTCGTGATGATCGGCCAGGAGCGCGGGCGCGATCTGGCCGAGCACAAGCGTCGCAACAGCGGCCGCCCGCGGCCAAGCGGCTTTCGCAAGGCGCAGCGTGCGCTGATGCTGGCGGCCAAGTTCCAGGTTCCGGTCATTACGCTGATCGACACGCCTGGCGCCGACCCTGGCTTCGAATCTGAGCGGCACGGCCTGGCGCGCGCCATCGCCACGACGCTCGCCACGATGAGCAACCTGCCGGTGCCGATCGTCAGCGTGATCATCGGTGAGGGCGGCAGCGGCGGCGCGCTGGCCTTTGGCGTGGCCGATCGCGTGTTGATGCTGGAGCACGCGATCTACTCTGTGATCGCGCCAGAGGGGGCGGCAGCTATCATCTATCGCGATGCCAGCCGAGCTGAGGAGATCAGCCGGGCGCTCCGACTGACGGCGCATGACTGCAAGCAACTGGGGGTGATCGACGCGATTGTGCCAGAGCCGACAGCCATCGCGCACGGAGCGCCGGACGAGGCCGCCCAGCTGTTGAAACATGCCCTGCTGTATGAGCTTGCGGCAATCCGGCGGCGCTCGCCGGAAAAGCTGGTCGAGGCGCGGTATCGCAAGTTCCGCAAGATGGGCCGCTTCGAGACCTTGCCGAGCTGGGATGTGTCGGAGCTGCTTGAGCGCCTCCGGCGGGCACGATCCGACCGGACCGAGCCGTCGCCCCCATCCATCTGAAGGCGCGCAAGCCGTGAATATCACGAAGGAGTGAAACATGAGCACAGATGGCACACACCCACGGGCACCATTGGTGACGCTCCTGGCACTGGCCGTGATGATCCTCTCAGCCTGCGGCGGTGGGTTGGCTGGCCCCGCGGGCCCGGGTGGCGCGACGCCGGGGGCCGCGGGAGCGCCCGCCGCCACGGCGGCAGGCGCGGCTCCGGCCGGCGCAACGACCGTGGCCGAGGCGCCGAGCAGCGCGGCTGGTAGCGGGTGCGCGAACGACGTCTTCGTCGGCGCCTCGCTGCCACTGACCGGCAAGGAGGCCCGCGTCGGCGGCTTCTACAAGGATGGGTACGAGACCGCCGTCAAGCAGTGGAACGACAAGGGCGGCATCGACATCGGCGGCCAGAAGAAGCAGATTCGCCTGACCATCCTCGACAACCAGACCAATCCGACCAACTCGGTGAGCCAGTACGAGCGCCTGGTGACGCAGGACAAGGTCGACTTCCTGCTTGGCTCCTACAGCACCCTGCTCGTCTCGGCCGACAATATCGTCGCCGAGCGCTACAAGATTCCCTACATGGGCGGCGGCGGCGCGGCCAGCGAGATCTACAGCAAGGGCAACAAGTATCTGTTCGGCGCACTCTCGTCGGTCCAGAATCTCGCCAAGACCGAGATGGCCTGGCTGAAGGATATGCAGGACGCCGGCAAGCTGACCGCTAAGCCCGCCAAGATCGCGCTGGTCTGGGAGAACACCGACCACGGCAAAGACTTCCAGCGCGGCGTGCAGGATTACGCCAAGGCGAGCTCTGACCGCTTCCAGGTGGTGCTCGACGAGAGCTTCGAACTCGGTGGGCAGGACTTCAGCTCACTGTTGGGCAAGGTGAAGGCGGCCGGTGCCGATCTCTTCCTGGCCGACGCCCACCTGGAGGACTTCATTCTGATGCATCGGCAGTATCTCGAGCAGGGGCTGTACCATCAAGTCGTGACGTACGGCGCGCGCGGCTCGGAGAAAGATGCCAAAGATCAGCTTGGCGTTGACGCCGTGGCCGGCATCGTCTCCGCCACCTGGTGGAGCCCCGATCTGCCCTACCCACAGGTGAAGGATTTTGTCGCATATTGGAAGCAAACCCACAAAGATGCAACCCCAGCCTGGTACCACGCGCTCAGCTATGAGACGGCCAATGTGCTGTTCAACGCCATCCAGAAAGCTGGCATCTGCGACCACGACAAGGTGCGCGACACACTCGCAAACTACAACGAACCGTCGATTCTGCCAGGTAACAAGACCTATTTCACGCAAACCGGGCAGATCGATAATCCCTTCGTGATCGTGCAGAACGACCTGTCGGGCAAGTCGGTCCTGATCTATCCAAAGGACATCGCCACCGGCGAAGCGATTATACCGATGCCAAAGCCGTAAAGTCACGTCGAGGCGGGCTAGACGCCTCCAACCCGCCACTTAGGAGGTCGCCGTGACACTGGCTAATTTCATCCCCGTCACCGTCGGCGCGATCCTGCTGGCCGGCATCTATGCTGCAATGTCCTACGGCCTGGCACTCATTTACGGCGTCATGCGCATCGTCAATCTGGCGCACGCCGGCGTGATGATGCTCGCGGCCTACGTCACGCTGACTGTCTATCAGACTTTCGGGCTGGAGCCATACCTGGCGCCCCTGGTCGTCGTGCCGCTGTTCTTCCTGCTCGGCATGGGCCTGCAGCGCCTGATCGTGCGCCGGATCACGGGCGCCGCACCGATCGTCTCGCTGCTGCTGCTCTTCTCGATCTGGCTGATCATCCAGAATGTCGCCTACGTCATCTGGACCGGCAACACGCAGTCGATCCTGCGCCCGTACACGACCAGGAGTATTCGCATCGACGCGCTCGGGCTGACGATCGGCTGGCTCCGGCTGGGCGTCTTCTTGACGGCCGTGGTGACGCTGATCGCGCTGCAGTTCTTCCTGAGCCGCACGTTCCTGGGCAAGGCGATCCGCGCCACGACCCAGGACCGCGACTCGGCGCGGCTGGTCGGGATCGACGTCGACCGCATCTCGATGATCGCCTTTGGCATCGGCATCGCAATGTCGGCGCTGGCCGGCTCGCTGTTCGCAATGATTCTGCCGTTCAACCCCGATTTTGGCCGGGTGCTCATGCTCAAGAGCTTTGCGGTGATCGTGCTTGGCGGGCTGACCAGCTTCGTCGGCATCGCGGCCGGCGCGCTGGTGCTGGCGTTAGCCGAGGAGTGGGCGGTCGGGGTGCTGGGCCTGCAGACCTCGCTCAAAGACCTGGTCTCCTATACCGCGCTGGTACTGGTGCTGATCCTGCTGCCGAACGGCTTGCCATCGCTCATCGGGCGCTCGCCGCACCGGCGCCGCCAGGCCACGCGCGCCGGTGCGGTGACAACCCGAAGGAGGGCCAGATGACCAGCAACGCGCATCCGCCCGCCGAAGCAGCTGCAGAGCAGCACGGCCACGCGCCGCTGAGCCGCGCGGCGCTCTTCACCGTGGCCGGCGCGGTGTTGGTCGCCCTCGCGCTGGGGTCGTTCGCACTCACGCAGCCAGCCGACAGCTACCTACTGTTCACCGGCTTCCTGCTATTCCTCTTTATGACCCAGAGCCTGGCCTGGAACTTGATCGGAGGCTACGGCGGGCAGACCAGCTTCGGGCACGCCACGTTCTACGGCATCGGCGCCTACACCACGGCGTTGCTGCAGGAGAACGCGGGCTGGCCCCCGTTGCCGGCGGTGCTGGCCGGCGCTGTCGGGGCGTCGATCTTTTCCGTGATCTGGGGCTATCCGCTGTTCCGGCTGCGCGGCTTCTACTTTGCGATCGCCACGATCGGCATCGGCGAGGCGACCCGCCTGATCGCCCTGAATCCGCTGCGCGACCTGACCGGCGGCGCCTCGGGCTTCCGCCTCTCGACGGAGGCAGGCTCCGGCCGCGTCGAACAATTCCTCACCGCGCTCGGCCTTGCTCTGGTGACGTTCCTCCTCTTGTACTGGATCCGCAACTCGAAGTTGGGCTTGGGCCTGTTCGCGCTCAACATGGACTCCGACGCCGCCGAGACGCTGGGCGTCGACACGACGCGCCTGAAGGCAATCGCGCTGGCGCTGAGCGCCTTCATCGTCGGCCTGACCGGCGGCGTGTACGTGCGGGCGTTCCTCTACATCAACCCGAACGACGTCTTCGCCTTCAGCATCTCGATTGCCATGGTGCTGATGGCAGTGATCGGGGGCGTCGGCACGCTGGTCGGGCCGATCCTCGGTGCGGTTGTCTATGTCGTCATCCAGGACCAGCTCGGTGCCGCGCAGCTGACCTTTCGCGGCCAGACGTTCCAGTTCCGCGACGTACAGCTCGGGCTCTATGGGCTGCTGCTGGCGCTGATCATCCTGTTCGAGCCGGCCGGTCTGGTCGGCCTGTTCAACCGGATCGGCGGACTCTTCCGCCGACGACCACCGGGCCAGGCCCTGGCGGAGCAGCAGGCGCTGCTGCGCGATGAGACCGGGGGTGAGTGATGACGCTGCTCGAAGTCCAGCGCGTTGGCCGGTACTTTGGCGGACTACGCGCGGTCGACAATGTCGACATGGTCGTCGACGAGGGCGAGCTGGTTGGGCTGATCGGGCCGAACGGCGCCGGCAAGACGACTCTGTTTCGCGTGATCGCCGGCGTCTACCCACCCTCGGCCGGAAAGGTGCTCTTCCGCGGCGAGTCGATCGGCGGGCTGCAGGCGCACCAGATCTGCCACAAGGGCATTACCAGCACACACCAGGTCGTCCGCCCCTTTCCGGCCCTAACGGTGCTGGAGAACGTGCTGGTCGGCGCGCAGTACGGCAACGTCCGCAGCGCGGATGCGCGGCGCTGGGCGCACGAGATTCTGCAGTTTACCGGGCTAGCGCCGCGCGCCGGTGTGCTGGCCCGCAACCTGACCCTGTCCGACCGCAAGCGGTTGGAGGTGGCACGGGCGCTGGCCACCGGGCCGAAGCTGCTGCTGCTCGACGAGGTGATGGCTGGCCTCAACCCGACCGAGGCAGCGCGGACGATGGAACTAATCCGAGCGATCAAGGCGCGCAGCATCACCATCCTGATGATCGAGCACAACATGCGCGTGATCATGGGCCTCTCCGACCGGGTCGTGGTGCTGCACCACGGTGAGAAGATCGCCGACGGCCTGCCGCAGGAGGTCAGCCGCGACCCGAAGGTGGTCGAGGCGTACCTAGGCGAAAGCCCGATTAGCACTTGAACCCGCATGGGAATTCCGGATTCGCCGGGTACCCTTTGGGTGTGAGCACCCGATTTTGCATGTACCCTGGATTGAGAGCAACCCAAAATCGCAAATCCAAAATGGAGCGTCGTCCATGCCGCTTCTTTCAGTTCAAAACATCAACGTCTTCTACGGTGAAGTTCAGGCACTGTGGGATGTCTCGTTCGAGGTTGAGCAGGGCGAGATCTGCACGCTGATCGGCTCAAACGGCGCCGGCAAAACCACGTCGATCAAGACGATCTCCGGGCTACTGCAACCCGCCGACGGCGCAATAACGTTCGCGGGCGAACGCACGGAGGGCCTGGCGGCCCACCGGATCGTTGAGCGCGGTATCGCGCAGGTTCCGGGAAAACCTCGAGCTCGGCGCCTATACGAAGAAGGCACGCGCAAAGCGGGCGGATACGCTGCGCAGGGTCTACGAAATCTTCCCGCAGCTGGCGGAGCGGCGCGGCCAAGCGGCCGGCACACTCTCTGGCGGCGAGCAGCAGATGTGCGCGATCGGGCGCGGGCTGATGAGCCTGCCGCGGCTGCTGATGCTCGACGAGCCGAGTCTCGGTCTGGCGCCATTGCTGGTGGCGGAGGTCTTCCGGATCGTGCATGAGATCAACCAGACCGGCGTCACGGTGCTGCTGGTCGAGCAGAACGTGCGCCACACGCTCGAGCTCGCCACGCGGGCCTACGTGCTGGAGAGCGGCCGGATCGCCCTCAGCGGCACGGGCAGAGAACTGCTCAACAATCCGCAGGTGCAGGAAGCCTACCTAGGGCATTGACGGGCTCCTGGCACATTGAGAGCCTGTGGTGATGAGGGTGCGCGACCGCGCTTTGGCCCCACGCTCGCGCATCTCGAACCTGATCCGCGCATCTGCGCGAATCGGCCTTCGGTCGAACTGTTCGATCATCCCCCTCTCTCCCCGTTCCAGCCGTCTACCTCTAATCCTGCTGAGCGGTATATGCCCCGCGCTGGTATAATATGATGGCATAATTACAAATGACAAATTCTGCTGCACCCGTCATCTTCATCTGAGGCTCCGCGCCTCACACCGCCCCCGATCAGCGTGCAATAATTCCTTCCAACCGGCAATGCAGACCGACAGAGGAGGGAATCATGAAACGTGTCTGGACGGTGCCCACGATCAGCAAGCTGGCTTGATCGACGGCCACTTGGGCGTTATAGTCCTGCTCGAAGCCCTCGGTGCTGCTGTGCTTCATGATCCGCGACTCAGGATCGGTGAAGTTGTATTGGTCCTTGTCGCGCGGACCGGGTGTGGGCGCCTTGGGCGCACGTCCGCGCGGGGTGCGCCCCGTCTGCTGGGCTTTTGCTTCCCGTTCCTGGACCTTGGTGGCGTACTCGGCCTGCTCGAGCGTATCGCGTTCTTTGGCGCGCGCTTCCAGCACCGCTTTGGCCTCAGCCAAGCGGGCCAAGCGAGCCTGGCGGATGGTGATCTCGTCGCTCACCACCAACCCATCCGGCAGATCGCCCTGGTCGGCGCATTCACTCAGGGCGAACAACTCTTCGACTTCCACGCGCAGATGGGCTTCCAACGCCAGGAGATGCTTGTAGCTGACGGCCTTGCTCTTGGAGGCATCAGCATGGATCTTGGTTCCGTCGAGGCTGATATTGCCCAGCTTGAGCACGCCAGCCACCTGGGCCAACAATAGCACCTGCACGAACAGGTCCTTGAGTTCGGGCAGGAACGTCTTGCGAAAGGTCGCCAGGGTATCGTGATCGGGGTGCAGGTTGCCAGCGATGAAGCGGAACGGCACGGTCTCGTAGGTCGCGCGTTCCAGCTTGCGCGAACTGAAGGTGCCAGTGGCATAGCCGTAGAACAGCAAGCCGAGAAGGATTTCCGGTGCATACGGCTGACCGCCGCGCGAACCATACCGCGCATAGAGGGCCGACAGGTCGAGTTGGGCAATCGTATCCACCACGAAGCGCGCCAGATGGTCGGGCGGGAGACAATCACCCAGCCGCACGGTCACATCTAGCGTCGCATCATAGTCAGCGGTTTTGAAGATTCTACTCATACGCCTGAGTGTAGCATAGTTTCGCCGAGAGGGTTCTGGTTTCTCTCCGACAAACTGCTAGATACGAACACGAGTTCAATTCCTATCCCGACACCTGCGGCTGGAGGGTTTCGCACCGAAATCTAGACTCAGTAGATCACGGATTCGCAACCAGACGCCTTCGAATAAACAGATCCGAACCCTTGTTCGTGATGGTTAGATCGCTTCTCAAAGCCA
>WNFU01004959.1_pt1 | contig 16778 bp, 18 predicted proteins | sample 5400121 | NCBI WGS metagenome assembly WNFU01 (sample SAMN13153360, study PRJNA577476) | soil metagenome | isolation source: 100 cm soil or saprolite under grassland replicate 1 | place: USA:California | collected 2016-06-15
GAGGATGTGGCCGTTGAGCTCGATGTGAGCGACGTCCTCGACGTAGCAGTAGGCGGTCAGCACCCCCTCCTGGTACTCACCGCCGAAGAGCGCGACCTCCACCTGCTCACCCTTGTACTTGTTGGTGTAGTCCTCCACGGGGCAGTCAGTCTAGCGGCGCCAGTTTTCCCTCCCTAGCGGCGTATCTGACCACCACGCAATTCGCCACGGCCGGAATCAGCCGGTGGTCGCGGACGTAGTCGCGCCCGGTCGCCAGGGCATGGATGACCCGGATCGAGCCGCCGTGGGCGATGACCAGCACGTTCTCAGCTGGGTGGAGGCGCAGCACTTCTTCGAGAAATGCGTGGATGCGGGCCGCGAAGGAATCGAAGGGCTCGGCGTCGCCCGCGCCGACGCCCTCGCCCGCTCGCCAGCGACGGTGCTCGTCAACAAATCGGCTTTCGATCTCGGCAGAGGTGAGCCCTTCCCAGGCTCCGAATCCGCGCTCGCGAAGCCTCGGGTCCAGCCGTACTTCCCGGCCGAGTCGCGCCGCGACGATCTCTGCCGTCTCGCGTGCTCGCGCCAGATCGCTCGAGTAGACGACGTCGACGGTGTCGAGTTGGGCGGCTAGCTCACGGGCCTGCTCGCGGCCGCGCCCGTTCAGCGGCGTGTCGGAGTGGCCCTGCCAGCGCCCGTCACGGTTCCAATCGGTCTCGCCGTGGCGCACGAGGAACAGATTCGTCACCTAGCTAGGCTAGCGAGCCATGGATCTGGGCCTTCGCGATCGGGTCTGCCTCATAACCGGGTCGACGTCCGGGATCGGTCTGGAGACGGCCCGTCTCCTGACGGCCGAGGGGGCGCGAGTCGTCGTCACCGGCAGGGATCAAGATCGCGTCGAGCGTGCCCGCGAAGAGGCGGGCGCAGTGCTCGGGGTCGCGTGCGACCTCTCCGAGCCCGGCGCGCCGCAAGAGCTCGTTGCAGAGGCGGTGGAAGCGGTAGGGCCGGTCGAGTGCCTGGTCAACAACGTGGGGGAGGCCTACCAGGTCGGCTTCGAGGAGCTTTCCGACGACCAGTGGGATGCACTGTGGCAGCTGAACGTCATGAGCTACGTCCGCTGCATCCGGGCAGTGCTCCCGGCGATGCGCGAGGCAGGGACAGGCGCCATCGTCAACGTGTCCTCGACGGCCGGCAAGCGGCCTTCGACGTCAATGCCTAACTACTCGGTGACGAAGGCGGCCGTGCTCTCGCTCTCACGTCTCGTGGCCGACCTGTACGCCCCGGTCGGCATCCGCTGCAATGCAGTCGCACCTGGCCCTACGGCGACGGGAGCCTGGCTGGGCGAAGGCGGACTTGCAGACCAGCAGGCGGCGCGGTCTATGGTCACGCGTGAACAAGTATTGGAAAAGGTCGGCGCAGGACGACCGCTTGGCCGGCTCGCCGAGCCCGAAGAGATCGCCTCCGTGATTGCATTTCTGTGCTCGGAGCGGTCTTCCTATGTGACGGGCGCCGCCTGGAGCGCAGACGGCGGAACCGTCCCGATCATTATCTGAGCGAGGTCGAGACCACAGCCGCGTTCGGCAGTAGTCTGGAAGCCGTATGCCGGAAGTGGCTGGACGGGTGGCGGACGCGTTTCAGGCGGAGATCCGCGAGCACGAAGAGGGCTGGCTCTCGCCGTTTGCCGTGCGCTCGTACGAGACGCGCGGTCGCCTGCGCGAGGATGAAGAGGAGGAGTGCCGCCTGCGGACGCCGTTCCAGCGCGACCGCGACCGGATCCTCCATTCAAAGCCGTTCCGGAGGCTCAAAGGTAAGACGCAGGTGTTCATCGATCCCGCGGGAGACCACTACCGGACGCGCATGACTCATACGCTCGAGACGACCGCCATCGCACGTGGGGTCGCCCGGGCGCTTCGGCTGAACGAAGACCTCGTCGAGGCAATCGGGCTGGGTCATGACATGGGACATCCACCATTTGGCCACGCCGGGGAGGAGGCGCTCGACCGCGCGCTTCGGGACCACTTCGGCGGGCGGTTCCTGCACAACGAGCACTCCCTTCGGATCGCTGAGTCGCTCAACCTCACGGAGGAGGTGCGCGACGGGATCCTCACGCACACCGGCCCGGTGGAGCCCGCGACGCTCGAAGGCAAGATCGTCCGCATCGTCGACCGCGTCGCCTACATCAACCACGACATCGACGACGCCGTTCGCTTCGGCATCCTGGATCTCGCGGAGCTCCCTCAGGAGGAGGTGGCGCTGCTGGGAGAGCGCGGGTCGCGGAGAATCGACACGCTGGTGCACGACCTCGTGGAGCACTCAAAACGCATGGGTGACATCGTCCAGAGTGAGGATGTCGGCCGCGCGATGCTGGCGCTGCGGGAGTTCATGTTCGAGCACGTCTACCTGGGCCCGCATGCACAAACCGAGCACGAGCGTGCTCGTGTCACTATCCGAACGATCTTCGAACGCCTGATCGAGCGCGGCGACAAGCCCGAGCAGATCATCGACTTCATCGCCGGCATGACGGACCGATTTGCGCTGACGTACCTCACGGAGCTGACTGAGTAGTGGCCCGGATCAAGGACTCCTGCGTCGAGGAGGTAAAGGCCGTGGCCGACATGGTCGCGGTCGTGTCTGGGCGCACCCACCTCCGCAAGGCCGGTGCTCGCTACCTCGGGCGCTGCCCGTTCCACGAGGAGCGGACGCCGAGCTTTTCGGTGAACGCAGCCGACAAGTTCTACTACTGCTTCGGCTGCGGCGCGAAGGGTGACCTGATCACGTTCGTGCGGGAGACGGAGCAGCTCGATTTCGCCGGCGCGATCGAGTGGCTCGGTGACCGGTTCAACGTTCAAATCGAGTACGAAGAGACAAGTCCGCAGCAAGACGCACGCCGCCGCCGGCGCGAGCGCCTGCTCGATTTGCTCGATGCCGCGGCTTCGTTCTACGAGCGCTACCTCTGGGATTCTCAGGCGGGTTCGCTTGCCCGCGATTACCTGGCGGGGCGCGGGCTCGGCGAAGATGTGTGTCGCGAATACCGGTTGGGTCTCGCCCTCGGCGGGACGACGCTGACGAGGAAGGCGCTCGACCGCAGTTTCACGCGCGAAGAACTGGTCGCCGCCGGGCTCGTCAACCGCCGCGGCAACGACTACTTCTCTGGCCGGCTGCTTTTCCCGCTTGCCGACGCCCGCGGCCGCGTCCTAGGTTTCCAGGCGCGCAAGCTCCGCGAGGACGATCCCCTCCGGGCGAAGTACGTGAACTCGGCCGAGGGGGAGCTCTTTCGGAAAGGCGATCTTCTCTACGGCCTCGATCGTGCGCGCGCCACGATCGCCAAGCAAGAGCGCGCAGTGGTCGTGGAGGGGAACACGGACGTGCTCGCCCTACGGCAGGCGGGGATCGAGCCGGTTGTCGCGTCGATGGGGACGGCGCTCACCGAGCGCCAGCTCAAGGAGCTCGCCCGCCTGACGACCCGCGTTTGGCTGTGTTTCGACGGGGACTCGGCGGGTGAGGCGGCGACATTGCGAGGCATGGAGCTCGCGGCCGCGCAGGGACTCGACGTTCGAGTCGTGGCCTTGCCCGTTGGGTTCGATCCCGCCGACCTCGCCGATGGATTCGAGCAGCGGCTCGGACGAGCGGAGAGCTATGTCGGCTACCGCGTGCGCTTGGAGATCGCGCGTGCCGCGGACCGCCAGGAGGCCTTCGTCCGGGTCCGCGAAGTGCTCGCACGCTTCGAGGACTCTCCCGAACGCCAGGACGCGATCCGCTACGCCGCGGACAAGCTCGATCTGCCGCGAGAAACTCAAGCCGGCCTGGCTCCGCGAGTCGCAGCATTGGCAACGGGGAGTGTCTCGCCCCGTCTCCTGGATGCAGGGGAGCGGCTGGAGCGGAACGCGCTGGCGGGCGTGGCGGCACATCGCTCCCTCGTCTCTGTGCTCGCCGAGCTCGGCCCGGAGCACTTCGACGCGGAGCCGCACCAGCGAATTCGCGATCAGCTGGTCTCGGCCGCCGAGCCCGAAGGCGAGCTGGTCGGCGTCGTGGCGGAACTCGACGCGCGGGCCGCGTCCGAAGGGATCGACGAACGAACGGCCGAAGAGTTGCTTCTGCGCCTGCGAGAGCGTCGCCTCCGCCGAGAGCTGATCGACGCCGATCCCGCGCGCACGATCGAGCTCCAGGGAGCGCTCGCGAAGATCCTTGACGCCGTGGAAGGGCTCGCAACGGCGCAGATAACGGCCCGCTGATCGGCATGACCCGGTGCGGCTAAACTAGCCCGCGCTGCCTTCCCCAGTAGCTCAATTGGCAGAGCATCCGGCTGTTAACCGGAGGGTTGTTGGTTCGAGTCCAACCTGGGGAGCTGAGAAGCGCCTGCTCAAGGGCGAAAACAGGAACGGACCCTGACGCGAGCGCTCCCTCTTGGTACCGAGATTGGTACCTACGCCGGCGGCTGCCCCTGAGAGGCGAGTGCTTCCTGGGGGACGAGCACTTCGATTCGTCGCAGCGGTTGAAATGCGAGGATCTGTTCTCGTCGAGGAACGTAGCCCCCGCGCACACGTCGGATCAGGTCCATGCTCGCGAGCGCGTTCAAATCGCGACTGAGCGTGCGCTCAGTGCCGCGGTATGCCTCGAAAAGCTCTGGCGTCATCCTGACCAGCTCGCGCCGTCGAACGGGTTCGGACCGTTTCGATAGCTCTAGGACGAGTCGCCATTGGCGCTCCTTCGCGGGCGTATGGGTATCGCCGAAGCTCTGGTAGATGAACTGCTCCCACCGGTCATCGTATTGCTGGGCCCAGACGCGATCGAGTTGTACGCGACTGCCATCGATGAATCCCTGAAGGGCGTACCGGCATCACCATCAGCTCGAGCGGGAAACGAGACGACGGCGGCTCACAGGGCCGGCAGCTACTGCGAACGATTTCGTAGGCGTGCTCCTGACCCCGCCATGAGGTGGGGCACCCCCTCGGCCCGCTAGGCATCCTCTGCCGACGCTGGAACTCGCGCCGAGGCGACGGCGAAGTCCGGCAAGCGCCCGACGTTTGGAAGTGACAGATCCAGGGGTTTGGGACCCCTGGATCTGTGTGCCGCGACTATGAGCAGGCTTCAGGCGGATCCGCCGGGATGGTCTGGCTCGGCGACCCGCTCGGAACGATGAACGTCGTGTAGGCGTCGAAGCCGTCGTCCCGGGAGACGGCGCGGTGGACGTGCCCGAATCCAGGATCCATGAATCCGGTTCCAGCCGTGTGCCATACCGTCACGCACTCGCCGTTCACTTCTGACTGGTACCCGAGCGACCCGCTGACGACCGTCACGATCGCCGGCCCGGGGTGCGTGTGCCAGCCCAGCGCACTATTTGGGGCGAGCCGTAGGTGCCAAACGAATACATCCGCGCGGTGATTCTTGACGGCGCGGGCAATCGGGCTGATGTCGAAGTCGCCGACGTCGTTGTGCGTCGCCAAGAAGCCGATCGGAACCGTCGCCGGATCGACCTGCGGTACGTGAGCGGCACCCGCCACGCTCACACCCACAGCAATCGCCGCAACGGCGCTGACCGCAATCCATCTCATGCGCATCGCATTACTCTCCTCTCCCCTGCCGCAGAAGCCGGTGGGCGACCGGCGTGGTTGTAACAACAGTCTCTACCTCTCGCCGTTGCTAATCAAACCGCTCTTCCCGAGATCCACACAGGGAAGGCTTTGAGACGCGCGCTTCCTGACCCCGCGCAACCGCGCCGTGCAAAGACGGTGGTACGCAACGCGCCTCATCCGCGAGAAGTCCCTCGCTCGGTGCTTGACGTAGAGATTCGAGAAGCCGTTTTTTGGACAGCGTTTCCGTCTCATCCCGCGCCAGTTTTTCGCGAGAGAAAGCGTGAGCCCTCAACTTTCGCCCAGGTCGGCGAGTTCTGCTCCTCATGACGGGAGAGCCCGCGGCTTTTCGCCGATTCAGCTGACGTGCGTGGAGTGCGGCGCGTCGTTCGAGGGTCGTAAGGGTCGACTGGTGTGTTCCCGGCGGTGTAAGGACGCGCGGTATGCGCGGTTGCAGCCTGTGGAGTGGCGGGAGAAGCGGCGGCGCTACTTTCATCGGCGTCGGGAGCGGGCGGGGGCAGTTAGCTACGAGCCGGCGCAACCTTCCACCCTTTCGAGGGATATGACGACGGCGCGAAAATGGGATTGTGCAGACGTGGGCAAGCTCGCGTTCACCGCGGCGGGACGATGAGGGAGCAACTCAAACGAAGGAGCCCGACCCATGCGTATCCTCGCCTCGCACGTAGCGGTGTTCGTGATTGGTGTGATCCTCGCAACTGCGGCGGGAGCCGTGGCCCATCCGGGGAAGCCGGCAAGTTTGGCGACCAGGCTCAACCGGCTCGAGGTTCGCCACGACGTCCTGCAAGCTAACTACCAGACCTTCTGCAACACGCTCAAGCACGCGAACACGAACGAGATTCAAGACTTGCAAGTCCGCGAGATGTTCATTGACTTGGCCAACACCTGCTGGATTCCATGAACTGGTGAAGGCCGCGAAGCGCCTGCCGCCGCTTTTCGAGTCAGGACTACTACGCGAGCCGCTGACGCTGGTCTAGACGAACTGACGCAGACGGCGCTTATTGATCGCCGACTCGCGTTCCATCTCATAACGCCAGTACTCGCGGTTCTTGATCTTCACCCAGCCCCGTTCGCCGGCGCGGTAGGTACTGCTCGTGCGCTTGGCGACGGTGCCTTCGAGCTCGTGCTCGCATACGGCGTTGAAGAGCGCGGCGCCGTCGTCGAACGTGTCGGGTGTCGTCCAGTACCGGCCGTTCAGGTTGAGCGCTTCGAGTTCGGCGCGCCGGTCGCGATAGGGCAGGCGCAGGAGGGATTGGCCGTCGAGGCTGAGGAGGTCAAAGATCACGTACGTCACGGCGATGCCTGTGCGTCGCATGAGCATCCGCCGCGACGAGCGGGAAGTCGGGGGCGCCGTCGGGGCCGAACGCCACCAGCTCGCCGTCGAGCCCCGCCTCGACCGAGATCTCGCCAAGCTCGGGAATAAGGTCGGTCATATCCCAGCCGCGCCGGCTGCGCACGCGCAGGCGGCCCTCCGTGGATACGAGTGCGCGGAATCCGTCCCACTTCACTTCGTAGGCCCAGTCGCCGCGTGTCGGCAGAGGCCCGCTGCGGGCGAGCATGGGTTCCGGAAGGGGCGCCGCAGGGTGCCACTGCGGCGAGCGTATCGCGCTGACGCGCGAGCGAAGCTAGGGCTTCTCGATCACTCGCGTAGGCCACTCGGCCCATAGACATGGAGCCACAAAAGTGTTTCCTTTCGGTAATCGACGATCGGGGGGTCTTAATGCGTTTGCGTCTCTGGCCGGTGCTCATAGGCGTGCTGGCCGTGGTTGGGCTTGGGGCGATAGCCCCCGGCGCGTCTGCCACTACCAACGGTCCCGGAGGCAGCACCGCACCGAATACCACGTTCGCATCGTGCCCTCGCGGCTCAAAGCCAGCGATCATCGCTGGGAACTTCAAGTGTCTGCGCGCCGGACAGCGATGTAAAGCCAAGTACCAACGGGCGTACCAGAAGTACGGCTTTCATTGCGTCAATGGCCGCCTGCGCAAAGGGACAGGTATCCCTGTCGCCGCGCCGGAGCCGCCACCGCCTACACCGACTCCGGCACCAACGCCTGCGGCGATTGACGGCCACTACAAAGGTCTAACGTCTCAAAATGAAACGTTCGAATTCGACATTCTCAACGGCGGAACCCTGTTCCGCGGTTTGAAGACCGGTCAGATCAACGCGGGCTGTACGCCGCCACTTCACACCTACGGGAACTACCTCAACTTTCCCACCTACACCGTGCCGGTGAGCCTGTCTGGCGACTTCGTGATCGATGGGGATCTTGGTGGATATTTCGTGGGGGGGTGGCCGGCGTCGGCGCACGTGACGATCCGCGGACATATGGCTGGGCAGACCGGGATCGGAAGTCTTGAACTCAAGATAGCGTTCAGAGACTCGTCGGCTGGCATCTCGTACACCTGCGGGTCAGGCTTGCAGAACTGGACTGTGAACCGAACAGGCTGAGACGCACCCCCTGGGGATTCTGGTCAGAGCGCCTCGCGCGGTACGCCTTAGTTCGGAGACGCGTCGGCGAGACTAAGGTCGATCGGCTCAACCCGTGGCAGTCCCGCCACTCGGGCTCATCCCGCAGACAATCCTCAAGAGCGCGGCGTGCGTCCTTCTCAGTGACGAAGAGCTCTATCGCTTCGGGATCGCCAGCCTCAACGAGCGCGTACAGACGCATCGCAGAGAACCGTATGCGCCTATCCGCGATGGATCAAGCGTTTCAGTGTGTCGACCCCGGTGTTGCGCCTGCCGTGCCGAAGCTCCGCCAGCGCGGACGCGGCCAGCGCAACCTCCGTCAGCGGCGGCAGACGCTCGTCAATGAACCGCTGCAGCCAGCGCAACGCCGCACGTTCGTAGCGGCCCGGGTCGACGTTCGCCAGCAGTTCGCACAGCGAGAGTGCATCGGAGAGGGAGAGTCCGCCCATCTCCCGGGCGGCCATCTCCGCGGCCCGAACGTGACGGCGATGGATCGCGCGTTGGAAGCGGCCGTGTGCTGTCCCCTGGCTGGTCATCGGCTACTGACCGCTGGGGCTGCGGCTATGGGGCTAGACGCTACCCGCCTGGCCGAAACCGCCCATGCCTCCACAGGCCAGCACTCTGCCACCGACCCGCAGGGCGACCTGTTCGGCGGCCAAGATGGGCCGGTTCACACCCGGCAAAGACTAGGCGGACGAGCTTGCTCCTAGGGCATACGAGTTGGTACCGCTTTTGGTACCTACCCCACATAATCTGACGTGATCTCACAGGCCCTAGCTGCGCATAGACAAGCGGAGCGGCGTCACGTGACCTTGTACGAGTCGGCTGTTAACCGGAGGGTTGTTGGTTCGAGTCCAACCTGGGGAGCTTTCCTGCGACGTTTGCCACGAGCGGCTCGTTCTTGACAGGGGCACGCCGCATTTGCGCAAATACCGCATGCTCCTGCGGGAGGTCGAGTACGCTCGTCCGGCGAGCGTTCAGGAAGCCGTGCGCCTCCTTTCGGAGTATGACGGAGCCCGCGCGCTTGCAGGCGGACAGACGCTGATCAACGTCATGAAGTCTCGCGCGGCGTCGCCGGACGTTCTCGTCGACCTCGATCGCCTCGAGGAGTTGAAAGGGATCGAGCTCCAGCCCGACGGGACTGTCGAGATCGGCGCGATGGCGACGTACGCAGACATCATCGGCTCGGCGGAGGCCCGTGCCCGCCCGATTCTTGGGGAGGTCTGTGCCCAGATCGCCGACGTTCAGGTGCGAAACCGAGGCACTATCGGCGGGAACGTCTGCTCGAACGATCCGACCAACCATCTTCCTCCGCTCCTCGTTGCACTCAGCGCGACGATGACGATCCTCGGGGTGAGCGGCGAACGCACCGCGTCGGCGGAGGACTTCTTCCTTGGCGTCTACACGACGGCTGCCGGTCCGGGAGACCTGCTGACGAAAGTGTCCGTCCCGGCGGGGAAGAGCGACGGTTTCGCCTCAGTCGTGATCGGGATCGACGGCACTTGCATCGTCAGCGCCGCGGCTTCACTCGACGACGCCTCGGTGCGAATCGCTATCGGCTGCGTCGACGCGGTGCCTGTGGTCGTCCGGCCGGAGTCGACCGAAGCGGGAGCCGTCAAGGACGCGGTGCGCGGAGCCGGCCTCGAGCCACCTTCCGACGTGCACGCCTCTGCCACGTACCGCCGTCACCTGGCGGAAGTGCTCGCCGCACGTGCAGTCGAGCAGGCAGTCGGGAAGGGGCACTAGTGGAGCCGGCGGCCAGCAGCACGATCAGCGTCGAGATCAACGGTGAGACCCACGAGCGAGAGGTCGAGGCCCGCCGGCTCTTGATCCACTTCATTCGCGACGATCTCGGGCTGACCGGCAGTCACGTCGGCTGCGACACAGGGAATTGCGGCGCGTGCAGCGTGCTCGTGAATGGGAGGCTCGTCAAGAGCTGCATGATGCTCGCCGTCCAGGCGGACGGGACGCGGATCGAGACCGTCGAGGGCCTCGCGCAGGACGGGCAGCTCTCGGCGCTGCAGCAGGCGTTCTCCGACCACCACGCGCTCCAGTGCGGCTACTGCACGCCGGGAATGCTGATGAGCGCAACCGCGCTGCTGCGGGTCCATTCCAATCCGACGGAGCTGCAGATCCGCAAGGCGATCCAGGGCAACATCTGCCGCTGTACCGGCTACGTCAACATCGTCGAGGCGATCAAGGCGGCCGCGGAATGACCGAGACGACCGTCAGCCCCGAGCGCCCGCTCGTCGTCGAGGAGGGGGAAGCCCAGCGCGGCTTCATCGGTCAGAACGTTCCGCGCAAAGAGGACAAGCGCCTTGTCCAGGGGGAGGGGGTCTTCTTCGATGACATCAAGCGGCACGAGATGGGCTACGTGCACTTCGTCCGCTCCCCCTACGCGCACGCGCGCATCAAGGCGGTAGATGTCTCGAAGGCGCTCGAGCTCGACGGCGTCCACGGCACGCTGACCGGAGACGAAGTTGCGATCCTCACCGACCCGTTCTTCGAGCTCTCGACACCTCCCGGCGCCCACATCAAGGACTACGCGCTCGCCGTCGGGAGAGTGCGCCACGTCGGCGACCCCGTCGCGGCGGTCGTGGCGCGCACCCGCGAGCTCGCGCGCGACGCGGCCGAGCTCGTGGAGGTGGACTACGAGCCGCTGCCGATCGTCCTCGACGGCGAGGAGGCGCTCAAGGACGAGGTCATCCTCCACGAGGACGCAGGCTCCAACACCGTCTGGTCAGGCGTGTTCGATTGGGGGGACTTCGACGCCGCTCTCGCAGAGGCCGATCATGTCGTCCGCATCGAGCGGCTCCACTTCGACCGCTTTTCCTCGACTCCGCTCGAGTGTTCGGGCTGCCTCGTCGAATACAACCGCGGTACGGGGCAGTGGACGATCCACGGCAACCACCAGATGCCCGGCGTGGGGGCGATCTGGATGGCGCCGGCGCTGCGGGTCGGGATCGACAAGCTCCGCTTCGTCAGCCAGGACATCGGTGGCGGATTCGGAAACAAGATCACCCTTCACCCGCAGTTCACCGCCTGCTGCCTGCTGGCTCGCAAGCTGAACCGCCCGGTCCAGTGGACCGAATGGCGCACCGATCAGCACACCGCCAACACGCACGGAAACGAGCGCACGTTTCTCGATGTGACCGTGCCGGTCAAGGCGGACGGGACGATGCTCGGCTTCTCCGTCCGTGCGCTCGACGACTGCGGCGCCTTTCCCCGCTACGAGCCGCTCGGCTGCATCATCTGGGCACAGGTCACGCCGGGTTGCTACCGCTGGCGCAACGTCCGGGTCGATTTCACGCAGGTGTGCACCAACAAGTCGCCGGTGGCGCCGAACCGCGGCTACTCGCGGATGCAGCACCTCTGGCTCACCGAGCGGATCGTCGACATCGTCGCGACCGAGCTCGGCCTCGACCCGATCGAGGTGCGCAAGAAGAACTACGTCAAGCACGACGAGTTCCCGTACGAAACTCCGAACGGCTGCGTGTACGACTCCGGCGACTACGCGCGCTGCCTCGACGTCGCCCTCGAGCTGATCGGCTACGACTCGATCGAGGAGAAGCGAGGCGACGCGGAATCGCGCGGCAAGCTGCTCGGCATCGGGATCGGCTCGACCCTCGATTCCGGCACGAACAACTTCGGCCAATCGATGATCCTCAACCCGGAGCTCCAGTTCTCGGGAAACAACGAGGTCGCGACCGTGAAGCTCGACATCTTCGGTGAGGTCGTCGTCACGCTCGGGACGGTTCCGCAGGGGCAGGGTCACGAGACGACGACGGCCCAGGTCGTGGCGGACCTCCTCGGCTGCACTCCGGACGACGTGACCGTTCGTGCCGGGCACGACAGCTACTGGAACTCGCACGCCGGCTTTTCGGGCACGTACGCGTCGCAGTTCGCGGTCACGGGGCTGGGCGCGGTCAAAGGTGCGACCGAGCAGCTCGCCGGCGAGATGAAGCAGCTCGCCGCTGCCGTCTTCGGCTGCATGCCGGAGGACATCGAGCTCGCGGAGGGACAGGCGCGCATCAAGGGCAACCCGGAAGCAGCGCTTCCCTTCATGGCGCTCGGTGCGATCCTCAACGCGAACAACGCCGGCCTGCCGACGGATCTCGAGATTACGCTGAACGTCCGCTACGTCTACCGGCCGCCGTTCGAGAAGCCCGATCTCGAGCGGAAGTACGGCAACCTGACCCTGACCTACGCCACACAGATCCACGCCTGCGTGGTCGAGGTCGATCCCGAAACCGGGGTGTATGAGATCGTCGACTACGCTGCCGTCGACGACTGCGGGAAGCGGATCCACCCCCAGATCGTCGAAGGCCAGGTGCACGGCGCGACCGCACAGGCCCTGGGCGCCGCGACACACGAGATCTTCACCTATGACGAGGAGGGCAACCTGCTCACGCCCAACTTCTACGACTACCACGTCCCGCATGCGCTCGACATGCCGCCGCTGAAGACCGGCTTCATCGAGTCGGAGTCACCGTTCACGCCGTTCGGGGCAAAGGGGATGGGGGAGGGCGGCGGGGCCGGGATCCACGCCGTCTGCGCCGCGCTTCAGAACGCCCTCGGCCGCCGGGGTGAGGGGCCGATCGTCTGGCGGAGCTGTAACCCCTACCACAGTGTGTGGGAGCTGCTGCAGAACCCGGCCGAGTCACGCAAGCTCGTCACGGTGGAGAGCCGGTGAGAGTCGAGGGCGAGCGCGACTTCGAGGCGCCCCTCGGGACGGTGTGGGAGGTGCTGAACGACCCCGCGCAGATGGCGAAGACGATGCCGGGCGTCGAGTCGTTCGACATTCAGGACGACCGCCACTGGCGCGCGCACGTCAAGATCCCGCTCGGGCTGGGCGGCCTGCGGATGTCGATCGACTTCGAGAAGATCGAGGAGCGTGAGCCGGAGTTCGCCAAGCTGCACGCCAAGGGCAACGGGGTCGGGGCGATCATGAACATGGACACGTCCTTCCACCTGAGCGAAGGCGCGGCCGGCGGCACGCACATGAAGTGGGACGCCGAGGTGCACATCCTCGGGCCGGTCGCGTCCATGGGTCAGCGCGTCCTGCAGCCGATCGTGAATCAGCAGGTCGGGCAGGTGCTCGGCGCGCTCGACAAGCAGGTGCAAGAGGCGGCGCAACCGCCCGTCCCCGCGCCCGAGTCGTACGACACTGAGCCGGAAGGGCCAACTAGCTCGACCGAGGACTAGCACCGCTTGCAGTCGTGGCTAGGCTGAGGCCATGGCCGAACAGCGCGACTACGACCGGCTTCAGCTCACCCACCAGGTCGAGCATGACGGCCTGACGGGCGGGCTCTTTACGGCCCGCCTGCTCGCGCGCGGCGATGCAGAGGTCCGACGAGAGGGCTGGGCGACCTCTGCGCGCGAGCTGCCGTCGCTCGGCCGGACGCTCTTCCACTCGGACGCCGAGATCGGTGAGTCGGCTCTGCTCGAGGTAGACGACGTCCTCCTCAACATCAGCCTCTTCTCGGGCCGCGTCTACGTGGAGGCAGCCGCCGCGACTCGTGAGCCGATCGAGGCGCTGCTCGAGCGGCTGCGCGAGCAACTCCCTGCCCCCGACCCGAGCTCGGCGCACGAAGTGACCGTGACGTTCTGGACCTACGGTCCGCATGGGCCGATGCCCTCGTGGCGCTCGATCGCAGTGCCTTCCTGGGATGAGATCCGAGACAACTACGCCGCGCGGACGGGAGCGGGGCTCGAGGGGCTCATGCACGACTGGCAACCCGCGCATGGGGGCCAGCTCGTGCTCTGGCACGGCGCCGCCGGCACCGGGAAGACCTTCGGGCTACGCGCCCTCGCCTGGCAGTGGCGCGAGTGGTGCGACTTCCACTACATCGTTGATCCGGACACGTTCTTCGGCCAGCACGCGGACTACCTGATGAGCGTGCTTCTTCAGCCGGAGTACATGGGCACGATGGTGCCGTCAGCCCACGGGTTCATCGGGAGCGTCGGAATTCACGCCGGCATCGTCGAGGACGGCCACGCAGCCGAGGACGGCGGCGAGGCAGGCGAAGGCGGCGGCAAGGCCTGGCGCGTGCTGATCCTGGAGGACACGGGGGAGCTTCTGACTGCCGATGCGCGCATGGTGATCGGCCAGGGGTTGTCGCGCTTCCTCAACGTGGTCGATGGGCTGATCGGTCAGGGCTTGCGCGTGCTCGTCCTCGTGACGACGAACGAGCCGATCCGGAAGCTGCACCCCGCGGTCGCGCGGCCGGGCCGTTGTGCTGCCAACATCGAGTTCGAGCCGCTGACCAGGGAGGAGGCCTCCTCCTGGCTCGCGGCGCACGGGCACAGCACCGACAACGCAGGCTCGGCGACGTTGGCCGAGTTGTACGCCCGGCTCGAAGGCCGGCCGGTGGGGGAATCGCTCGAGCCAGTGGGGTTCGCAGACCTCGACTAGTCCTGTGGGGCCACGCGCTCGTCGCTCACTTTAGGATCGCCTGGTGGCTCCGCCGTTCCGCATCGGAGTGATGCAGCTCACCATGGAGCCGCTCGAGCAGATGCTCGAGTCCGCGCGCGTCATGGACCGGGTCGGGATCGACACTGTCTGGCTCGCCGAGGCCTACCCCTGGTGGCGGAAGCACGGGATGGAGGCGCGCTCCTCGACGGTTACATCTGCGTTGATCGCGCGGGAGACCGAGAGGCTGACCGTGGGTTGGGGGATCATCTCGCCCTTCACCCGGCACCCGGTCCAGGTGGCGATGGACGCGAGGGTCGTGCAGGAGGCCGCCGGCCCCGGCCGGTTCCTGCTTGGCTTCGGCACGTCGAAGATCTTCCTCAACAACGCCCGCTTGAACGGTCGCCGCACGCTTGGACCGATGCGCGAGGCCGTCGAGATCGTCCGCGGCATCCTCGGGGGGGACCCCTTCGAGTACGAAGGAGACACCTTCGGTGCCTCCGTCCCGGGACTTCAGCAGGGCGCGGAAACCCCGCGCGACGTTCCGCCGGTGTACGTCGCAGCGACGGCTCCGAAGATGCAGGCGCTTGCCGGCGAGATCGCCGACGGCTGCCTCACGCCCTCGATTACCACACCGCCGTTCGTCCACTACACGCGCGAGAACGTCGGTGCTGACATCGACATCGGCTGCACGATCGTCGCCTCGATCCACGAGTCCGATCGCGACGCGGGGCGCGATGGGGCCCGTGAGATCGCCGGCATGTACCTCGCGAACAAGGTGCAGAACATCAAGGGAGCAGCCGACACGCTGCTCGACCTCGCCGGCCTCTCGCAGGAGGAGATCCGCCCCGTTGCGGAGGCGATGGAGCAGGGCGGGCGGCTGGCTGCGAAGGCGAAGGTGACCGATGAGATCCTCGACAAGTGCAAGCCGATCGCCGGGACGCCGGCGGACTGCATCGCAGCGATGGAGGAGTACCGCGAGGCCGGCTGCACGCACGTGATGCTGGAGCTCTGGGGCGACCGGCGCCACGAGCAGATCGAGCTGTTCGGGAAGGAGGTGCTGCCGCATTTCCGTTGAGATCGACGCCGACCGGCTCGTTCGCCTCGCGGTCGACCTCGTCTCGATCTCGAGTCCCACGGGCGACGAGCAGGCGATGGGTGAGCGCGTACGCGACGAGCTCGCGGAGATCGGTCTCCAGGTGCAGTGGCAGGAGGTCGAGGAGCGCCGGCCGAACGTCGTCGGGATCTGGGAGGGCGTCGGCGGCGGCAAGTCACTGATGTTCAACGGCCACATGGACACGTCCTACTCCGGACGCGAGCCGTGGCTGGCCGGAATCCGCGGCTTCCAACCGGAGGGATTCGTCCAGAACGGCCGCGTCTATGGCCTCGGGATTTCGAACATGAAGGGCGCGCTCGCGTGCTACCTGGAAGCGGTGCGTGCGCTGCGCGCCGGGGGTGTGCGTCTGCGCGGTGACGTGATGATCGCGTGCGTCGCAGGCGAGATCGAGAAGACACAGTGGCACCCCGACTTCGTCGGGCGGGAGTACCGCGGCTATGCAGCCGGCTCTCGTTTCCTCACAACCCACGGGGGCGTGACCGACATGTGCATCCTGGGGGAGCCGACCGAGCAGAAGATCGTGCTGGGGCACTACGGCGCGATCTGGATGCGGATCTCGACCAGCGGCCCGTTCATCCACACAGCCTTCAGCGAGGGGCGGCGCGGGGAGACCTCGATCGTGCGCATGCGTGACATCGTCGATGCGGTGCTCGAGTTCGCTCCCGAATGGGAGGAGCGCACCTCGTACAGAGGCAAGCCGGGCATCGTCAACATCGGTGCGATCAACGGCGGCTTCGCGTGGCGCGTCTCGCGGACGCCGCACCGCACCGACCTCTTCGTCGACTTCCGCGTGCCGCCGCCGATGGCCATGGCGGAAGCTCGCGCTGCGCTGGGCGACTTCGTTCGCGGGCTGCGCGAGCGCTTCCCTGAGCACGGGATCGACTCCGAGTTCTACGTCACCGCCCCCGGATCCGAGATCGCCGAGGGCCATCCGCTCGTGGGCGCGATCGATGAGGCTCATCGAGAGGTATTCGGCGAGTCGCCTGAGCGCGACACCGTGCGCTGGTTCTCAGACGCTTCGGCGCTGACGCGCTACGGGATCGAGAGCGTGAACTACGGGACGTCCAGCGGGCAGCCGGATCCCGTCCTCGGCGAAAACCTGGAGATCGACGGGTTGGTGAAGATTGCCGCCGTGTATGCGCGGGTTGCCCAGCGGATCTGCGAGGTCGCGTGAGGAGCTTGGATGAGTTCCTCCCGGACTCCGAGTTCGCGGCCCGT
>WNFU01007228.1_pt1 | contig 16772 bp, 11 predicted proteins | sample 5400121 | NCBI WGS metagenome assembly WNFU01 (sample SAMN13153360, study PRJNA577476) | soil metagenome | isolation source: 100 cm soil or saprolite under grassland replicate 1 | place: USA:California | collected 2016-06-15
AGCAGCGCACGTGTGTCGGGTCGCGCAGCCGCTCGGCCTCCTCGACGCGCTCGTCGACGAAGACGTTGTCCTCGATCACGACGACCCCCTGCGTGACGCGCGCCATTTCGGCGATTGCCTTGCGAATGTCCTCGAAGTGATGGGCCGCGATCCTGCAGGTGACGACGTCGAAGCTCCCGTCCTCGAACGGCAGCTCTTCTGCGCGTGAAACGACGTCTGGCCCCATGCCCGGCGCCGGGTCGACGGTGACGACTGTGCAGCCCGCCTCACGCAAGCGCCTCGCGACATGACCACCGCCGGTCGCGACGTCGAGCACCTTGACATCGTGGCCGGGGTCGCACCACTCGACGAGCAGATCGAGATCAGGTCCCTCACGATGAGTGGGACTCTCGCGGAAGGCGTCCGCACGTTGCGACCAGACGTCCGTCACGCCGCCAGCTCGACCGCACGCTGTGCCGCTTCCAGCATCGTCGGCTCGACATGGAGGTTCGCAGGCGCCGCCTCGGTGAGCAGCCTCCGGCCTTCCTCGGCGTTCGTGCCGTCGAGTCTGACGACGATCGGGAGCTCGATCTTCATCTGATCGAGCGCAGTCAGGATTCCGCGCGCCACCTCGTCGCCGCGCGTGATCCCACCGAAGATGTTGAAGAAGATCGAGCGCACCTGATCGTCGCTCGTGATCACCTCTAGGGCGTCGACGACGCCCTGCGCATCGCCGCCGCCGCCCAGGTCGCAGAAGTTCGCGGGCCGGCCGCCCGCGACGACGACCACGTCCACGGTCGACATCGTGAGTCCCGCGCCGTTCCCGAGAATCCCGACCTCGCCGTCGAGCTTGACGTAGGTCACGCCTTTCTCGCGCGCGAGCTGCTCGTGCGGGTCGGCCGCCTCGACGTCGCGCATCTCGGCGATGTTGGGATGGCGGAAGAGCGCACTGTCGTCGACCGTAAACTTGGAGTCGAGCGCTCGGACCTCGCCGTCCGGTGTGACGATCAGCGGGTTGATCTCCGTGAGCATCGCGTCGGATTCGACGAAGCATTTGTAGAGCTTCTCGATGATGCCGAGGATCTGCTTCTGCTCACCCGGGTCCTCGATGGCGGCTCCGTAGATCAGACGGCGTGCCTGGTAGGGCTGGAAGCCCTCGAGCGGATCCACGTGCAGGCGCGCGAGCGCGTCCGGGTTCTCCCTGGCGACCTGTTCGATCTCGACGCCGCCTTCGGTCGTGAGCATGAAGAGCGGCTGCTTCGTGCCGCGGTCGAAAGTGATCGAGAGGTAGTACTCCTTGGCGATCTCAGAGGCCTGCTCGATCCAGATCTTGCGGACGACGTGGCCGTTGATGTCGAGACCGAGGATGTCGCGGGCCTTCGCTTCCGCCTCGGCCGGATCTTTGGCCAGCTTCACGCCGCCGGCCTTGCCGCGCCCACCGGTCAGGACCTGAGCCTTGACGACGACGGGCCCGCCGATCTCCTCGGCGGCAGCCCGCGCTTCCTCCGGGGCCGTCGCGAGGCGACCGTCCGATACCGGGATGCCGAAGCGCGCGAAGAGCTGCTTGCCTTGGTACTCGTAGAGATCCACCGGCGCGGCACTCTACCCGTGCCACAACGCGCGTCGCCGCCAGCGCCACTCGCCGCCCATCTCAAGGTACACGCGCGCGCGGCCCCACCCGGGTGGGGGTATCACCCACCACCCTCTGCGATCGACGATACGGGCGAAAGCCCTACGCGTCTGCGCCGATTCTGCGGCGAGATCTCACTCGGCCGTAACGACGCAGATCACCTGGCCGGTCGTGACCTGCTGGCCGGGGGCGACTGACAGCTTGCTGACGCGACCGGCGCGGTGTGCGTGCACCTCGTTCTCCATCTTCATCGCCTCGACGATGCAGATGACCTGGCCCGCCTCCACCTCGTCGCCATCTGCCACCTCGACCGCGAGCACCGTGCCCTGCATCGGGCTCACGACCGCGTCGATGCTTGCGCCTGCCGCTCCGCCACCGCGCGCTCGTTCGCGCCGGCGCCTCCCCAGCTCGGCGTAGGCAGGCTCGGGGCGAAGGACCCGCACCTCGAAACGGCGTCCATCGACCTCGACCGAGCGGACGGACTCACGCACAGCGGTCGCTCCGAGCTCGGCGGCCCCGACCGGACGTCCGTTCTCGAACTCACCCGCGCGTGCCGCGAGCAGCTCGGAGTCGACGAGGCCGTGACACGTCTCACCCTCGACGAAGCATGGATGCGTCAGCAGGGCCTTGTGGAAGCCGATCAACGTCCTCACTCCCTCGACCACGAACTCGTCGAGAGCCCGCAGCATCCGGCGCCGCGCATGCTCGCGATCGACACCGTGGACCACGAGCTTCGCGATCATCGGGTCGTAGAGCGGAGAGATCTCACTGCCGGCAACCACACCGGAGTCGACCCGCACGCCCGGCCCGCTGGGCTCGCGGTAGCGCGTGATCGTTCCCGGTGCAGGAAGGAAACCGCTTGAGACGTCCTCCGCGTTGATCCGGCACTCCAGCGAGTGGCCGTGCAAGTGGACGTCCTCCTGTCGCACCGAGAGCGGTTGCCCTGCCGCAATCAAGACTTGCTCCCGCACGAGATCGAGACCGGTCACCATCTCCGTCACCGTGTGCTCGACCTGGATGCGCGTGTTCATCTCCAGGAAGAAGTACTCGCCGTCGCGCGAAAGCAGGCCTTCGATCGTGCCTGCACTCTGGTAGCCGACCGCGCGCGCGGCGTCGACGGCGATCGCACCGATCCGCTCGCGCAACGCGTTGTCGACGGCGGGCGAGGGCGTCTCCTCGACCAACTTCTGATGGCGGCGCTGGATCGTGCAGTCGCGTTCGCCGAGGTGGATGACGTTGCCGTGCGCATCCGCGAGCACCTGCACCTCGACATGGCGCGGATCCTCGAGGTAGCGCTCGATGTAGACGGCAGGATCCGAGAAGTAGGCCTCGCCCTCGCGACGCGCCGACTCGAACGCCCGCTCGGCCTCCGCCGGGCCGCGCACGACCTTGAGCCCTTTGCCGCCGCCTCCCGCGGACGCCTTGATCGCGATCGGCCACCCAAGCTCGTCGCCGAGCTTCCGAACCTCCTCGGCGAATTCGACGGGCTCGGTGACGCCCGGGATGATCGGGACCCCCGCAGCGCGCATCCGCTCACGCGCTTCGATCTTGGATCCCATCGCTTCGATCGCCTCGGGCGGTGGGCCGATCCACACCAGGCCGTGCTCGCCACACGCGCGTGCGAAGGCCGCGTTTTCGGCGAGGAAGCCGTAGCCGGGATGGATCGCCTCCGCGCCGGCCCGCCGCGCTGCGTCGAGGATTCGCTCCTGGTTCAGATAGCTCTCGGTGGGAGGCCCCGCGCCGATCAGGTGTGCCTCGTCGGCATATGCCACGTGCGCCGCATTCCGATCGACCTCCGAATAGACGGCGACTGTCGCGATGCCGAGCTCGCGCAGCGTCCGGAAGACGCGGATCGCGATCTCGCCTCTGTTGGCGACGAGCACTTTGCTGAAAACGGCCACTGCCCCTCTATTCTTGCGGTCGTGCTCGCTCGCCTTCGGCTCGCTCCCGTGAGGGAAACCATGTTTCCCCCACGAGCCCCCTTCTTTATAGAACGCCTCAAGCCCCGCGCCGCTGAGATCGCCGCGGCACTCGAGGAGAAAAAGCGGGGAAACCTCCCGGTTTCCCCCGAAGCCCCTTCCACGCATAGGCCGGAAATCGGCCTATGAGCCTCCCGGACGTTCTGACGGTCGCGCGCGCCGCCTCTGTCCCCTTCGTCATCTTGCTGTACGCGTGGAACTTCCACGGCCACAACTACTGGGCGACGGCGCTCTTCGCCGCCGCGATGGCCACGGACTGGTTCGACGGGCGCATCGCACGCAGTCGTGGCCACTCCTCCCCACTCGGTTCGCTGCTCGATCCCGCCGCGGACAAGATCCTCGTGCTCGCCGTACTGATCATGCTCGTGGACCAGCGGGTCGCGCCCGGCTGGATGGTCGCGGCGATCGTCGTCAGGGAGTTCCTCGTCACCGCGCTGCGGCTAGCCGCGCTCGAACGAGGCGTGGTGCTCGAAGCGCGCGATCTCGGCAAGCTCAAGACCTGGTCACAGGCGGTTGCCGCGGCAGTAGGTGGCTTCGCCGCTGCGGGAGCCTGGCGGGACGATGTTGCATGGTGGACGCTGCTCGTCGCCGTTGTGCTGACGTGGATCTCCGGGCTGGACTACGCCCGCGTGGCGCCGCGCCTCTGGCGCGGCGGCGCGACGGCCTGATCGTCCTCCTCCTCAGGCCCCGGGCCTAGCCCGGCGCGGCGCCAAGGCGAGGGTGCGAGGGCCGTCAGGCCCTCTTCTTCAAGGGCCTTGAGGATGGCTCGGCGCTCATCTTCGGTGGGCTCCGGCGTAATTTCGACGTCCACGGTTTTCCAACTAAGGCGCCGACTCGGCGGCGCCGCACAGAGGTTGCACGGGCTTTGCCCGGGCGACCGTCTTAACCAGCTTTCCTGGTTCCACAAGCATCCAGAGTGCCCAACCAACCCAACATTAAAGAGATAAGACCAGTCGCCGATAGGACAGCTATGCGCTGCCGCCGCCTTGCGTATGTCTGGGCGCTCGTAATGCTCCTCACACTGTCCCCGGCCTACGCCGCCGCCAAGCCGGGGACTTCGTGGGCACAGGCCGAGCTCGAGACCGTAGTGGCCGCAGGAATCATGGCCAAGGCGGCGGCGGCGCGTCCCGATAGTCCCCTCACCCGCGCAGAGCTGGAGACGATCGTCGCCGGCCTGACGCACACCCCGGCCGCTGCGCCCGCCTCACCCACCGCCAAGGTCACGATCGCCGCACTCGACGCGAGGCTCGTCGCCGCACTCGGCCTCACCGATAGCGCCAAGCTCTTCACGCAGGCGGTCAAGACCGCAGGTCTCAACCCTCCCTCCCGCTTCGGGACCGAAGCGGTTGCCCGCCTCGTCGGCCTGCGCACGAACCACCCGGCCGCACTCGATGCGCTCGAGCTCTCGCCGGGCCAGCCGGCCAACCACGCCGAAGCTGCCTATTCCGCAGCACGAATCCTGAAACTCGGCGAGCGGGCCGCCCCGGGCGTCCCGGAGCTCGCAGCATCCTTTGTTCTGCCCGAACTCACGCCGTGGCAGAAGAAGGTGCTGACGACCGCAGTGCGCTTCCTCGGGTACCCGTACGTCTGGAGCGGAGAAAGCGAGTTCACGGAGTCGCCGTTCGGGCCGCAGGTCCACGGAGGCTTCGACTGCTCGGGATTCGTCTGGCGCGTCTACAAAGTCGAGCAGTACGCCGACGGCGGCACGCTCGCAGACATGCTCAAAGGCCGCACGACGTATGCGATGAGCGGCGAGGTTCCTGCCGCGAAACGAATCACCTTCGCCAAGCTCCAGCCCGCCGACGTCATCTTCTTCGGAGCGAAGGGACCTAAGTCGAAGGCCGCGCAGGTGGACCACATGGGCATCTACCTCGGTAACGGCTGGTTCATTCATTCGTCGAGCTACGGAGTTGCCGTTACGACGCTCACCGGCTGGTACGAGAAACGCTTCGCCTGGGGCCGCCGGCCGCTCGCCGAAGCCGGCCTCGTTTCCCCCGCTTAGAAGCGGTATTCGGCCCAAATCCCCCTATGGGGGGATACGCTCATCCGCCCCCGGCGAAAGAATCCGCCCGTCTGGCGTCTTTGGGTGGGAGGTACTAGGGGATGTTGCAGTGGAAGCCAAAACTGGTTGCCCTCGTGGCCATCCTGGCGCTGGTCGCGGCAGTCTCGGGTCAGTTCACCTGGGACTCGTTCGAACTGCTGAGCTGGTTCTAAGCCCGACGTGAGCTCACAGGCGGTCACGCCCCGCCGGCTTACCGCTCTCATCCTTCCTGTCTGCCTGGCGGGGCTCGGTGTATTGATCGCGGCCGGTTACGCCTTCGCGACCACGGCGCACAGCGGTCGCGAGTTGATCGGCCTGGCCGCACTCACCGCGGCTGCGACGCTCGCGGAGCGCTTCCCCGTGCCGATCAACGCGGAGACCGGGGGCGGCGTACTCTCGCTCACGTTCGTCTTCGCGGTTGCCGCGATCGTTCTCTTCGGCTGGGCCCCCGGCGCTCTCCTGCTGCTCGCGGCCACGTCCGTCGTCCAGCTCGCCCAGCACCGGCCGCTGCAGCGCATCGCCTTCAACGTCGCGGTTCTCGCTCTTGTCGCTCTCGCCGCTGGTGCATTGATCGCCCCCATCCACGGTCACAGCGTCGGCGCCGTCGTCGCGCGAGTCGTGCTTGCGGCCACTGCCGACAACGTCGTCAACATCGTCCTGATCTCGGCGGCAATCGCGCTCAGCAGCGGCCAGCCGTATCTCCAGCTGATGCGGACACATGTGCGCGCGACCATCGTGCCGTTTGCGTTCATGGCTTCTGCAGCGTTGATGCTCGTCGTGCTCTGGGAGCGGGCACCGGTCCTGTCGGTCGCGCTCGTCGGACCGTTGCTCGCGATCGCGCTGTACCAGCGCTCGACGCATCGCGCCCTTCGGGCGATGAGGCTGGCGCTCACGGATCCGCTGACCGGGCTCGGCAATCACCGTCACTTCCACGAGCGGCTCCAGCGCGAGCTGTTGAGTGCAGAGGAACAGGCGCGGCCGCTGACGCTGTGCTTCGTGGACATCGACGACTTCAAGAAGATCAACGACCGCCATGGGCACCCCTCGGGCGACCGCGTCCTTTCACAGGTGGCCGCGAGACTGCGCCAGGGCGGCGAGGCGTTCCGGCTCGGCGGCGACGAGTTCGCGCTCCTGTTCGTAGATCACGACGAGGGGATGGCGCTCGCGGCTGCGAACTCGATCGTGGAGAGGATCGCGACGGTCGACTTCGACCACATCGGCACCGTGACGGTCAGCGCGGGGCTCGCAACCTTTCCGATGCAGGGCCACGGGCGAGACGAGCTGATCCGCCTCGCCGACAGCGCCCTCTACTGGGCAAAAGAGCACGGCAAGAACCGGGTGCGGCTTTACCGCCCCGAGGTGGTCGAGCTTTCGGAGCTCAAGCGGCTCGCAGCGGGGCCTGACAAGGCCGCGCGTTACCGCGCCGCCGCGTCGCTCGCGAAAGCGGTCGACGCCCGCGACACCTATACGGGGAGTCACTCCGAGCGTGTCGGCGAACTGTCAGCCAAGGTCGCGAAGCGCTTGGGGCTCGACGCTGAGCAGGTCGAGCTCACGCGTCTCGCCGGCAGCCTGCACGACCTCGGCAAGCTCGCCATTCCGGAGGAGATCCTGCGCAAGCCTGGAACGCTGACCGATTCGGAGCGGCTGGTGCTCGAGCGCCACCCGCAGATCGGCTTCCGCATGCTCGACAGCCTCGGCGTCGACCCGGTTGCCGATCTCGTCCTGCACCATCACGAGCGCTGGGACGGGACCGGGTATCCCGACGGTCTGCGCGGCGAGCAGATCCCACTTGGCGCGCGCATCATCTTCGTCACCGATGCGTACGACGCGATGACCTCCGACCGGATTTACCGGCCGAAGCGTTCCGCGCAGGCAGCGCTTGCTGAGCTCGAGCGTTGCTCCGGCACACAGTTCGACCCTGGCATCGTCGCGGCCTTCGCGGAGGAGCTCGGACAGAGCTCGTCCCTGGAGGCCGCGCCGGCTCTCGCCTCTTAATTCCCTTTGTGATCCGGCGCGCTGCGCGCGCCATGATGATCACAAAGGGGTGCCCGTCCGACAGCCTGGAACGGCGCGCGCCGGCAAAGCCGCCACGCGCGCGGGACTACCCCTCTCTTGGTTGTAGGCCCCGTTATCGATCACAGCGGGATGTTGCCGTGCTTGCGGCGTGGCCGCGGCTCTTGCTTCGTCAGCGCGGTCTCGAGCGCGTCGATCAGCACGGGCCGCGTGCGGCGGGGCTCGATCACCTCGTCCACATAGCCGCGCTCTGCTGCGGAGTACGGATTCGCAAAACGCTCGCGGTAATCCTCGATCAGTTCCGCTCGGCGCGACTCGGGGTCGTCGGCTTCGTCGAGCTCTTTCCGGAAGATGATGTTCACGGCGCCGTCAGGCCCCATCACGGCGACCTCCGCGGTGGGCCACGCAAAGTTGAAGTCCGCGCGGATGTGCTTCGAGCTCATGACGTCGTACGCGCCGCCGTAGGCCTTCCGGGTGATCACGGTCAGCTTCGGCACCGTCGCCTCCGCATACGCATACAGCAGCTTGGCGCCGTGTCGGATGATCCCGCCCCACTCTTGCTTCGTCCCGGGCAGGAATCCGGGGACGTCCACCAGCGTGACGAGCGGAATGTTGAACGCATCGCAGAAACGGATGAAGCGCGCCGCTTTTACGGAGGAGTCGATGTCCAGCACGCCGGCGAGGGAGCGCGGCTGGTTGCCGATGAGACCGACCGGATGTCCGCCGAGACGCGCTAGCCCGCAGACGATGTTCTCCGCCCAGTGCTCATGCACCTCGAGGAAGTCGCCGTCATCGACGACGCGCCGGATGACCCCGTGCATGTCGTACGGCTTGTTCGGATTGTCGGGAATGAACGTGTCGAGCTCTGCCTCTTCCCGGTCGCGCGGATCCGAGGGCTCCGCGAACGGAGCCGGATCCATGTTGTTCTGCGGCAGGAACGAGAGCAGGTAGCGCGCGTCCTCGAGGCAGGCCTTCTCGTCGGGAGAGATGAAGTGCGCGACACCCGACTTCGTCGCGTGCGTCGAAGCGCCGCCGAGCTCCTCGAAGCTCACCTCCTCGCCCGTCACGGTCTTCACCACGTCGGGACCGGTGATGAACATGTACGACGTCCCCTCGACCATGAATACGAAGTCGGTGATCGCGGGCGAGTAGACGGCGCCGCCGGCGCAGGGGCCCATCACCAGCGAGATCTGAGGGATCACTCCCGAGCACTGAACGTTGCGCCAGAAGATCTCGGCATACCCCGCGAGTGACACGACGCCTTCCTGGATGCGGGCCCCGCCTGAGTCGTTGATGCCGATGACGGGGCAGCCGAACTTCAGCGCCATGTCCATCACCTTGCAGATCTTCTCGGCGAAAACCTCGCTCAGCGAGCCGCCGAAGACCGTGAAGTCCTGTGAGAAGACGAAGACCTTCCGGCCGAAGACCGTCCCGTACCCGGTGACGACCGCGTCGCCGTACGGCCTCCGCTCGAGCATCCCGAAGTTCGGCTCGCGGTGACGTACGTAGCGATCGAGCTCGACGAAGGTACCCGGATCCAACAGCTCGACGAGGCGCTCGCGGGCAAGGAGCTTGCCCTGCTGGCGCTGGCGCTCGATCGCTTTCTCGGTGCCTGCGTGCTCGGCTTCGTCGCGGAGCTCGCGGAGCTGGTCGAGCTTGGACTCGGTGGAGTCGGCGCGCGGCTCGTCGGTCGTCGCCATCCGTAAAGCCTAACGAGGGACTGTCCCTCGGGCCTGAGCCGTGTGGCCGGTGCCCGACCCGGCACGACTCGAAAGGCTGGGGTCAGACCCTTGCCGTTCGGGTCGTGACGAGTAGGGACAAGTGCTGCGATCACGCTTGTGGCTCAGAGCCACCAACTCGTAGAGTCGAACAATGAGCGTCGACCGCTCCACGATCTGGCCGTACAAGGACGGCGAGCCCGGTGAGTTCCTCTACCAGCGCTACGGGCACCCGACCGGCGCCGAGGCCGAGCGGCGGCTGGGCGAGCTCGACGGCGGCTATGCGCTGCTCTTCTCGTCGGGCTCCGGCGCAACGACGGCGTTCGTGCTCACCTTCCTGTCCTCCGGCGACACGATCGGGCTGGCCGAAGGCGGCTACTACGGAACGGGCGTCCTCTTCCGCGAGCTCGAACGGTGGGGCCTGCGCGTCGTCGAGTTCGACCAGACCGGCTCGCCGCCCGACGGCGTCGCCCTCGTCTGGCTCGAAGCACCGTCGAATCCGTTTCTCACGATGCCCAACCTCGAGGCTGCGGCGGCACACCCGGCACCTGTCGTGGTGGACGCCACTGCCGCGACGCCCGTTTACTTGCGTCCTCTCGAGCACGGCGCCGACTACGTCCTGCACAGCGCGACGAAATACCTCGGCGGCCACGACGACGTTCTGCTCGGTGCGGTCGTGTGCAAGCGCGAGGAAGATGCCGAACGCCTGAAGGAGTTCCGCACCCGCTCGGGCATCGTGGCGGCACCCGACCCGTGCGCCCTGCTCCTCCGTGGCCTGGAGACACTCGAGGTCCGCGTCCGTCAGCAGACGCAGTCCGCGGCGGAGCTCGCGAAGCGACTCCAGGCACATCCAGCGGTCCAGGTCGTCCGCTATCCCGGCCTCGGCGGCCTGCTCTCTTTCGACGTCGCGGGTGCCGACGAGGCCCGCCACGTGGAGACCTCCCTCCGCCTGATCACCAACGCCACCAGCCTGGGTGGCGTCCACTCCGTCCTCGAGGCACGCGCCCGCTGGGAAGGCGACCGCGTCCCACCAGGCCTGCTCCGCCTGAGTGTGGGCCTGGAGCCCGTGGCAGACCTGTGGGAAGACCTGGCTCAGGCACTGGAAATTCCAGGCACTTTTCCCGCGCGCGAGTAAGATTTCGACCCCCGAGGGCGAATGCCCTCCGCATAGCCGGTAGACGCGTCGCCCAACGGTCCTCCGGCGGACCCATCCCTCGCACAAAGGAGTCACTGTGGCTGCACCAGACACCAAGAAACGGAGGGCGCCGAGCCGTGCGCCCGCAACGAACCGCCGCGCTACAGACGGCGCGACGGTGGAGATCAAGAAGAAGGACCTGCAGGAGCTGCTCGAGGCTCTCCGCTCAGCGAGGGACGGAGAGACGGGCGTGCGGCTGTCTGCACAGAAGAGCGGTGTCATGGGCGACGTGGCGAAGGCGTTCAACGGCTTGGCGGAACGGCGCGAGGGCCTGACCAACGAGCTGAGTCGCGTGAGCAGGGTCATCGGGCGCGAGGGCCGGATGACCGAGCGAGCGCAGTTGAAGAACGCGAAGGGTACGTGGGCCGAGTCGGTCGGCTCGGTCAACTCGATGATCGACGATCTGGTGCGTCCGACCATCGAAGTTTCCCGCGTTCTCGACGCGGTCGCCGAAGGCGACCTATCGCAGAAGATGTCCCTCAAGATCGAGGGACAGCCCGTGCGCGGAGAGTTCCTCCGCATCGGCACGACCGTGAACACGATGCTGGACCAGCTCAGCTCGTTTGCATCGGAGGTCACCCGCGTCGCGCGCGAGGTCGGCACCGAGGGCATCCTCGGCGGGCAGGCCCGCGTCAAGGACGTGTCGGGGATCTGGCGCGACCTCACGGACAACGTCAACTTCATGGCGAACAACCTCACCACGCAGGTGCGGAACATCGCCGACGTGACCACCGCCGTCGCGAACGGCGACCTGAGCAAGAAGATCACCGTCGACGTCAAAGGCGAGGTCCTCGAGCTCAAGAACACGATCAACACGATGGTCGACCAACTGCGCTCGTTCGCAGATGAGGTCACTCGCGTCGCGCGCGAGGTGGGCACCGAAGGGAAGCTCGGCGGTCAGGCGACGGTCAAGGGCGTCAGCGGCACCTGGAAGGACCTCACCGACAACGTCAACTTCATGGCGACGAACCTGACCACCCAGGTGCGCGGCATTGCGAAGGTGGTCACCGCAGTTGCAGACGGCAACCTGAACCAGAAGTTCACGATCGAGGCGAAAGGCGAGGTCGCTGCGCTCGCCGACACGATCAACTCCATGATCGACACGCTGCGCGTCTTCGCGGAGCAGGTGACGACAGTCGCACGCCAGGTCGGCACGGAAGGCAAGCTCGGCGGCCAGGCCGAGGTGCCGGGAGTCGCCGGCACGTGGAAGGGACTTACCGACAGCGTGAACGGGATGGCCGCGAACCTCACGGACCAGGTTCGCAACATCGCCGAGGTCACCACCGCGGTCGCAAAGGGCGACCTCTCGCGGAAGATCACCGTGGAAGTGAAGGGCGAAGTGCTTCGCCTCAAGAACACGATCAACACGATGGTCGACCAGCTCTCGTCCTTCGCCGACGAGGTCACCCGCGTCGCCAAGGAAGTAGGGACCGAAGGCCGTCTCGGCGGCCAGGCCGAGGTCAAGGGCGTCAGCGGCACCTGGCGCGAGCTGACGAACAACGTGAACCAGCTCGCCGACAACCTCACCAATCAGGTGCGCAACATCGCAGACGTGACGACCGCGGTCGCCAAGGGCGACCTCTCCCGCAAGATCACCGTCGACGCGCGCGGCGAGATCCTCGAGCTCAAAAACACGATCAACACGATGGTCGACCAGCTCTCGTCCTTCGCCGACGAGGTCACCCGCGTCGCCAAGGAAGTGGGCACCGAAGGAATGCTCGGCGGCCAGGCCCAGGTCAAGGGCGTCAGCGGAACCTGGAAGGACCTCACCGACAACGTCAACACCCTCGCCGGCAACCTGACGAGCCAGGTGCGCAACATCGCCGAAGTCACGACTGCGGTCGCACTCGGCGACCTCTCCAAGAAGATCACGGTGGACGTCAAGGGCGAGGTGCTCGAGCTCAAGAACACGATCAACACGATGGTCGACCAGCTCTCGTCGTTCGCCGACGAGGTCACACGCGTCGCGACGGAAGTGGGCACCGAAGGCCGCCTTGGCGGCCAGGCCGAGGTGAAGGACGTCTCGGGAACCTGGCGCCAGCTCACACAGAGCGTGAACGGGATGGCGTCGAACCTCACCGACCAGGTGCGCAACATCGCCGAAGTGACCACCGCGGTCGCCACCGGCGATCTCTCCAAGAAGATCACAGTCGAAGCGCGAGGCGAGATCCTCGAGCTCAAGAACACGATCAACACGATGGTCGACCAGCTTTCCTCGTTCGCGGACGAGGTCACGCGCGTCGCCCGCGAAGTGGGCACCGAGGGCAAGCTCGGTGGCCAGGCTCAGGTCAAGGGTGTCAGCGGCACGTGGAAGGACCTGACCGACAATGTCAACACCCTCGCCGGCAACCTCACGAGCCAGGTGCGCAACATCGCGGACGTCACGACCGCGGTCGCGACCTGTGACCTGAGCAAGAAGATCACGGTCGACGTCAAGGGCGAGATTGCCGAGCTCAAGAACACGATCAACACGATGGTCGACCAGCTCTCGTCCTTCGCGGATGAGGTCACGCGCGTCGCCCGCGAAGTGGGAACCGAGGGCAAGCTGGGCGGCCAGGCCAAGGTGAAGGGCGTCAGCGGCACGTGGAAAGACCTGACGGACAATGTCAACACACTTGCCGACAACCTCACGAACCAGGTGCGAACACGATGAACACGATGGTCGACCAGCTCTCGACCTTCGCCGCCGAGGTGACGCGCGTCGCGAAGGAAGTGGGCACCGAAGGAAAGCTCGGCGTCCAGGCGCAGGTCGAAGGCGTCTCGGGCGTGTGGAAGGGCCTTACGGACAACGTGAACCAGCTCGCAGGCACGCTGACGACGCAGCTGCGTGCGATCTCTGAGGTCTCTCAAGCGGTGACGCAGGGCGACCTGACGCGCTCGATCGCGGTCGAGGCGGAAGGCGAGGTCGCAGAGCTGAAGAACACGATCAACCAGATGATCGACAACCTCGCCGAAACCACCCGCGTCAATACGGAGCAGGACTGGCTGAACTCGAACATGGCGCGCTTCACCGGCATGCTCCAGGGCGAGCGCGACCTCGAGACGGTCTCGCGGCTGATCATGTCCGAGCTGACGCCGCTCGTCGGGGCGCAGCACGGCGCGTTCTTCATGATGGAGTCGCCCGACGGAGAGGGAGACGATTTCGAGCTCCGCCTGCTCTCCACCTACGGCTACAAGCAGCGCAAGAACGTCCCGAACAAGTTCAAGATCGGCGAGGCGCTCGTCGGCCAGGCCGCGCTCGAGCAGAAGCCGATCCTGGTCACGCAGGCGCCGGACGACTACGTGCGCATCAGCTCGGGCCTCGGCGAGGGAACGCCGATCAACCTGATCGTCCTTCCAGTGCTCTTCGAGGACCAGGTGCTGGCCGTGATCGAGCTCGCCTCGTTCCAGCGCTTCGCCAACGTCCAGCAGGCCTTCCTCGAGCAGTTGTCCGAGTCGATCGGCGTGGTCCTGAACACGATCCAGGCGAACATGCGGACCGAGGAGCTGCTCGCGCAGTCGCAGGGACTGACGCAGGAGCTGCAGAGTCAGTCCGAAGAGCTGCAGGCGCAGCAGGAGGAGCTCCAGCAGACGAACAAGGAGCTCGAGGAGCAGGCTGCCTCCCTCAAGGCTTCGGAAGAGCTGCTGCAGACGCAGCAGGAGGAGCTACAACAGACGAACGAGGAGCTGGAAGAGAAGGCCCAGCTGCTCGAAGAGCAGAACCGTCGCATCGAGATCAAGAACCGCGAGATCGAGCTTGCCCGCGCCGCGCTCGAAGAGAAGGCAGAGCAGCTTGCGCTCTCGTCGCGCTACAAGTCCGAGTTTCTCGCGAACATGTCACACGAGCTGCGGACGCCGCTGAACTCGCTGCTGATCCTCGCGAAGCTGCTTGGAGAGAACCCGGACACGAACCTGAACGAGAAGCAGATCGAGTTCGCAAACACGATCTACGGCGCGGGCTCGGACCTGCTCGACCTGATCAACGACATCCTCGACCTCTCGAAGGTCGAGGCAGGCCGGATGGATGTCAACGTCAGCGACGTCAAGCTGTCCGAACTGCGCGACTTCGTCGAGCGTTCGTTCAGGCCGGTCGCGGAAGACAAGAGCCTCGACTTCGAGATCGAGGTGCACGGCGCGAACGTGCCGCCGGCGATCGAGACCGACGAACAGCGGCTGCAGCAGGTGATCAAGAACCTGCTCTCGAACGCGTTCAAGTTCACGGATTCGGGTGGAGTCAAGCTGCGAATCGGCGTGGCCGAAGGCCGCCAGTTCGCCAGCGAGGCACTGTCACGCGCCGAGGCCGTGCTCGAGTTCACCGTCGAGGACAGCGGCGTCGGCATCCCGCACGACAAGCTCCGCCTGATCTTTGAGGCCTTCCAGCAGGCGGACGGGACGACAAGCCGCCGTTACGGCGGCACCGGTCTAGGACTCTCGATCAGCCGCGAGATCGCGCGTCTCCTCGGCGGCGAGATCCACGTCGAGAGTGAAGTCGGCAAGGGCAGCACGTTCACGCTGTTCCTGCCAGCCACCTACCGGCCCGTCGAGCATCCGCATGCCGTCGAGAAGGCCGTGGTGTTGCCGCGTGAGCGCGAGGAGAACGGAAGCGGTCCGCCCGAGCCGACTCCCGAGCGGCCTGAGCTCGATCCGGCTCGCCTCTTGCCGAGTGACGTCCGGGACGATCGCGACGACATTCAGGACGGAGACCGCGTCGTGTTGATCGTCGAGGATGATCCCGATCTCGCCCGGACCGAGCTCGAAGTCGCACGGGATCGTGGCTTCAAGGGAATCGTCGCTATTCGGGGCGACTCGGGTCTTGCGCTGGCGCACGAGTTCAAGCCCGACGCGATCATCCTCGACATGAAGCTGCCGGTGATGGACGGCTGGACCGTTCTCGATCGGCTGAAGCACCATCCGGATACGCGTCACATTCCGGTGCACATCGTCTCTGCGGGCGACGGGCGTCAGAACGCCCTCAAGGCCGGCGCTGTCGCGTTCCTCGAGAAGCCGATCTCGAAAGAGGGCCTCGAGAACACCTTCGGCGAGATCCGCAGCTTCATCGACCGCGGCCTCAAGCGGCTGCTCGTGGTGGAAGACGACGAGTCGCAGAGGCAGGCGGTCGTCGAGCTGATCGGCAGCGACGAGGACGTCGAGGTGACCGCGGTCGGGTCCGGCGAGGCAGCACTCGAGGCGCTCGACCTCGAGCACTTCGACTGCATGGTGCTCGACCTCAAGCTTCCCGACATGGGCGGCTTCACGTTGCTCGAGAAGCTCAAGGAGGACGAGCGGCACTCGTCGATCCCGGTGATCATCTACACCGGCAAGGAGCTCACGCGCAGCGAGGAGACGAAGTTGAAGAAGTTCGCGGAGTCGATCGTCGTCAAGGACGCCAGCTCGCCCGAGCGGCTCCTCGACGAAACGTCGCTCTTCCTCCACCGTGTCGAGCGGAAGCTGCCCAAGGAAAAACGCCGGATGCTGGAACAGCTGCACTCGGCTGACGAGGTGCTCAAGCAGCGGAAGATCCTCATCGTCGACGACGACGTACGGAACGTCTTTGCGCTGACGAGCGTGCTCGAGTCCCACGGCATGGAGGTTCTCTACGCCGAGAACGGGAAGGACGGCGTCGAGTTACTGCGGCAGCATCCGGATGTCGACCTCGTCCTGATGGACATCATGATGCCGGGCATGGACGGGTACGAGACGATGCAGGTCATCCGCTCCGAGGAGTCGTTCAAGCAGCTTCCGATCATCTCCCTCACAGCGAAGGCGATGAAAGGTGACCGCGAGAAGTCGATCGCCTCGGGGGCTTCCGACTACATCACGAAGCCGGTCGACACCGACCAGCTCCTTTCGCTGATGCGAGTCTGGCTGTACAAGTAGACCAGTGGCATCTTCGGTCGGCGCCTCGCGGGAACCGGCGGGTGTGAGCAAACACCCGCCGGCCCACGACGACCTCGAAGAGATCGAGCTCTCCCTGCTGCTCGAGGGAGTGTTCCGCCAGTACGGCTTCGACTTCCGGGAGTACGCCCCGGCTTCGCTGAGGCGCCGAGTCTGGCGGCGCGTCTTCTCGGAGGGGCTCCAAACGATCTCGGCCCTGCAGGGCAAGCTCCTGCACGACCCGGCCTGCATGGAGCGCCTCCTGCTCGACCTCTCCATCAATGTGACCGCGATGTTTCGCGACCCTTCGTTCTACGTGGCATTTCGGGAGAAGGTCGTTCCTGCCCTCCGCACGTATCCGTTC
>WNFU01005745.1_pt1 | contig 16766 bp, 19 predicted proteins | sample 5400121 | NCBI WGS metagenome assembly WNFU01 (sample SAMN13153360, study PRJNA577476) | soil metagenome | isolation source: 100 cm soil or saprolite under grassland replicate 1 | place: USA:California | collected 2016-06-15
GCCCCGCGTCGAGGTGTTTCCAGACCGAGCTCCGTAGCCCACGGGAGGGAGGCATCGGCGCGAAGCTTCGCAGGATCTTCGTCGGCGAGGTGAATCCGCGCTTGCTCTCCTGACACCGGTCGCACTGCCCGGCATGCTTTCGAACCTCCATTTGAATCTCAGACGTCGTGCGCTCCGCGTCGAGCTCCGACAACATCGCATCGAGGTCGTCGCAGTTGTCCCGGCAACGAGTCGCAAGCAGCGTCGAGGTGACCTCGTCCTCGAACGACTCGTAGAGAAGCGAGAGCCTGGACTGAAGACGGTCGCTCTCCACGGCAAGGTGATTCGCGAGCTCGTCCGGACTCAGCCCATGTCGTACGTGCAGGTCGAGCAATGCGTAGTGCTCCGCGTTCAGCGCGGCCGCGGTGTCCCACACCAGCTCGACGAGCTCCTTGTCGGAGGCAACCTGCGAGGCATCAGGCAACCGGTCTGGGTCGATCTGCGTGAAGTCCAGGCCTGCCCGCGCCGGCTGCTTCGGCCGAGGGCGACGCCACTGGTAGCGCAGCTCGTCGAGGACGCAGTCATACGCAAGCCCATAGAGGCGGGCCCGCGCGCCCCCGGGGCCGCCTTGTTGCCGGAAGAGCCTCCACGCTCTCGCCAAGGTCTTCTTCAGGATGTCGGCAGCAAGGTCACGGTCCCGCACGACGCGCAGGGCGAAGTCGAACATCCCCTCGACGTGGGGCTCGTACAGCGCTCTGAAAGCCTTTCGATCTCCGGTCCGGGTCCGAGCGGGAACCGCTTCGTCCGGCGGAGCAGCAGTGGCCGCCACTGCCTCCATCTGTCTACCTCCCGCAGGGGGTCTGATTGTAGGTCAGTAGCAGCGAAAAGGGGCACTCCCTGGTTCAGCGGTCTTGAACGACGCCCCCGAGGAACTCAAGGCTGGCTGCGGTCGTGACGTCGAACGGCACAACCGCGACGATGACCCTCGGCGGCTTCGTCGACACCAGCTCGAGGACATGCTCGTACCTCTGGCAGGCGGTCGAGGCTCCCAACTAGGAGAACGAAGCGGGGTGGCCGACAGACGGCCACCCCGCAAAACGACATGCCCCCAGCGGGATTCGAACCCGCGCTACCACCTTGAAAGGGTGGCGACCTAGGCCGCTAGTCGATGGGGGCGGCCGAACCAGAATAACCGTGCGCGGCGTCTACACTGGCCTCGCGGGCCGGTAGCTCAGTTGGTAGAGCAGGGGACTTTTAATCCCAAGGTCGCAGGTTCGATCCCTGCCCGGCCCACCGCGTACTATCACGAGGTGAGGGGCGCGACACCGCCGACGAACGAGAGCTTCGCCCGATAGGCCGCTCTGGCCTTCGCGTTCTTCAGCTTCGTTTTTCGGAAGGCGAGCTTCTTCGCGACGACGAGCGTGACCTCGACGCTCACCGAGCGCGCCTCGATGTCCGTGGCGGTGACCTTTAGGCGCCCGTCACCGGATCTCTGATATTTACGAGGTAATCGAGCTCGTCCCGGGCGAGCGGCTCGTGATGCGTACTGCCGACGGCCCGTTCTCGATGGAGACGTCCTACACGTGGTCGGATACGGCGAGCGGCGGCACGAGGATCACCTGCGCAACCGCGGCCGGCCATCCGGCTTTTCGAAGGTCGCCGCGCCGATGATGACGACCGCCATGCGCCGAGCCAACCGCAAAGACCTCGAGCGGCTCAAGCAGATTCTCGTGTCAACGAGCGGCTGACGCCACCGCACGCGCCGCGACGCGACGTTCACGACCATCGTGGATGCGACTACCCGTTGCACGCCAAGCTCGGCGAATCCCTTGTCGATTAACGCGCGCGAGCCTTCGGTGGCATAGCCCTGTCCCCAGGCCGATTTGCCCAGCCGGTAACCGAGCTCGACTTCTTCGGAGTCGGCAGCCGGCACCGGCCGGAAGTGGAACCAACCCGTGAATCGCCCGGTCGCCTTCTCTACGGCGGCCCAGAAGCCGTATCCGGCGAAGCGCTCGTAGTAACCGAGGAACATCGGCAGGACGTCGCGCTCGATCTCCTGGCGCGGCGTCGGCCGACCGCCGTTGATGAAGCGCATCACGTCCGGATCGCTGTCGAGCTCGACGAGATTGTCGACATCGTCCTCGGTGAACCGTCGCAACACCAAGCGCTCGGTCTCCAGAAAGATCTGCATCGACGAATCCTGCCCGATCCGGCTTCCGGTTGAGCCTACTCTCTTCAGATGGGCCGGTTCATCGGACGCGAGAACGTGCGTAAACGGCTCGCCGGTCTCGAGGGGAGCGAGGGCCGAACGACGTACACCGGCGGCGCCGTGCGGATCGAGCTTCCGGACGAGACTCTCGTCGTCCGTCCTCCCTTCGGGCTCGTGCATGAGGCGGAGTACGACAGAGTGGAGTTGACGCCCCTCTTCGATGCACTCGCGAAGGATCACCTCGTCGGCGTCGTACTCGTCCGGCTTGGCGGCTACGCGATCGGCGTGTTCGACGGCGAACGGCTGGTCGCCTCGAAGGTCGGCTCCCGCTTCGTGAAGGGCCGTCACAAGAAAGGTGGGTATTCGGCCAACCGGTTCCGCCGCCGTCGCGAAGGACAAGCGCAGGCGCTGATCGCCAAAGCCGCCGAGGTCGCCGGTGAGACCCTTGAGCCTTGGCGCAGCCGCATTGAGTTCGTCGCGCTCGGGGGAAATCAGGCCGCTATCACGGCCGTGCTGCGGGCAAGCCCGCAGCTCGACTGGGTGCGCGAGCGCGCTCTTCCACGCTTCTTCTCCGTCGCCGAGCCTCGCCAGAAGGTCCTCGAGCGCCTGCCGTACGAGCTCTATTCGGCCGAGCTCTTCAGCGGGCCGCGCGCCTGCTAGGCGGTCGGCCCGCTGAAGTGGCGAAAGCCGTGGCTCGGGTGGCCGAAGTGCAGTCCCTCCAAGCCGGTGGCGTTGACGAAGCTGGTGATGCGCTCCTTCAGGCCGGCGAGCTGTTCATCCTCCTGCGCCTTCGTGATCCGCCCGGCTGCGACGGCGTCGTCGAGGTGCTCCTTGGCCGAAGCGACGAGCGCGTCGACGAGGCCGTCGACCGACTTGCCATGATCCCTGGCGACCTGGGCAAGGCTCTTGCCGCCTTCCAGCTCCGAGCGCAGCTGCGCTTCCGTCAGACCGAGATAGTCCGCGGCCGCGTCGAGGTGGGCGAAGTGCCCGAAGCCGCGATGTAGGCCGCCGAAGACCGGGAAGTCGTCGGACTGGATGCGCTCCTTGATCGCGTCTCCCTCCGCCTTCGTCAGGCGGCCGGCTGCCACCGCGGCGTCGACGCGATCGCTGAGCGCCGTCTTCAACGCGTCGCTGAGCTTGCTCGGCGAGATGCCGAGCTGTTTTGCGGCGTCGTCGATGATCGCGTTGCTTTCCTCGCTCGACGATCCGGTCTGCGACGCCGCGATCGCGGCGCCGCCGCCGGCTGCCGCCAGCACGGCGGCAGCACCGACAGCGATCTTGTTCTTTCGCCTCATGCTCGGTCTCCTTCCACGAGCTGGACGCGACCCTCGAGCTGGACGAGCCGGCCGAGCAGGCCGCGACGGTGCCATCGCGTCGCTGCGATCGCCGCTTCTGCGGCGGTCGGAGGAACGGCGCTGACGAGCTCGCCGCGGAAGTTCTTCCCGTCGGGTTCGAGCTCGACGCGTTCGGTTGCAGCTGAGCCGTACATTGAAAGCCTCCTTCGTCGATGTCGCTTTGCAGCGTCTCACCGGCGCGTGAAAGGCGGCTAAGAGCGCTCTAAAAAGTCCCTAAGAAGGTGTCTGGCCGTCGGCGAAGCGCAGCGTGATCCGTGTGCCGCCGCCGTCCGCCCGCTCGGCGACGACTCCGCCGCCGTGCGCTTCGGCGACCTGGCGTACGATCGCGAGCCCGAGGCCCGAGCCCGACAGCCCACGCGCGGAGGGGGCGCGGTAGAAGCGGTCGAACACGTACGGGAGGTCCTGTTCGTCGATGCCGGGACCGTGGTCGCGAACCATCACCTGCGGTCCATGGACGCCCACTTCGATCTCGCCGCCGGGAGGACTCCACTTTGCGGCGTTGTCGAGCAGGTTCGCGACGGCGCGCTCGATCGTGGAAGGCACCCCGTGCACAACCGACTCCTCGAGCCGGGTGACGAAGCTCACCTCTGGTCGATTCCGGCGCGCCCGCTCGACTGCGTCGGCCGCGACGAGATCGAGACGTACCTCCTCCGGTTCGGCCATGTGCTGCTCACCGCGGGCGAGGTCGATCAGCTCCGCGATCAACGTGGTCATCTCTCCGAGCTGCTCGACGACGTCCTTGAGCAGCCGCTCGCGCTCGCCGGCGGGCAGGCGGCGGTCGCTGGCGAGCACCTCGATGTTGGTGCGGAGACTCGTCAGCGGCGTGCGCAGCTCGTGCGAAGCGTCGGCGACGAGCTGGCGCTGAGCGCGCGTCGACTCCTCGAGGGCCCCGAGCATGGTGTTGAAACTGGCCGCGAGGCGGCTCAGCTCGTCGCGCCCGCCCGCGTCGATCCGCCCGGAAAGGTCGCCCGTCTCCGTGACGGTCTCGGTCGCCGCCGTGAGTCGGCGAACCGGTGCGACGGCCGCACGCGAGACCGCGAGGCCAAGCGCGGCGGCGATCGCGATGCCGCCCCCGGCGATGAGGATCAGGAAATTCTTGATGCGGCCGAGTGAGCGGTCGACCTCGGTCAGCGGACGCGCGACCTGGACCGCAAAGCCCGGCGCGTATGGAAACGTGACCATCCGGACGTGCGTTCCGCTCACGTGAGCGTCCGAGAGGAAGGTCCCGTTCCCGGTTCGCGCGACGTCGACCACCTTCTCGCTGACCGGAAGCGCCGTGCTGCCGCTGCCGGGGAGAGGCACCGGCCGCCCGTCTAGACCCACGATCTGCGGAAAGCCGGGAGCGCCGCCCAGTTCTGACGACGGGGCGGCGAAGTGCTTGAAATCATGGACAGGCGTCTGTGCGAGCTGCGCTGCCGTCGTCCGCAGCGAATCGTCGACCGTCGCCCGGAGCTGTCCCCGGACGACGAAGTAGACGACGAAGGACGCAACAATGACCGCCAGCGCAACCGCAGCGGCAGCGACGAGTGCGAGGCGGGCGCGAAAGCTCATTTTTCCCGTAGGGCGTAGCCGACGCCTCGCACGGTGTGAATGAGCCGTGGCTTCCCGCCGGCCTCCGTCTTGCGGCGGAGATACCCGATGTAGACGTCGAGCGAGTTCGAAGCGAAGCCGAAGTCATAACCCCATACGCGTTCGAAGATGATCGAGCGGGTGAGCACCTGGCGCGGATTGAGCATGAACAGCTCGAGGAGTGAGAACTCCGTGCGGGTGAGCTCGATCTTACGGCCGCTCCTGCGGACCTCCCGCGTTCCGGCGTCGAGCTCGAGGTCCGCGAAGCGAAGAACCTCGCCGGCCCGGTCGCCGTTGCTCGCACGCCGCAGGAGCGCGCGGACCCGTGCGAGCAGCTCCTCGAGGGCGAACGGCTTCGTGACGTAGTCGTCGGCACCGGCATCGAGACCTGCTACTCGATTCTCGACCTCGTCCCGCGCGGTGAGCATCAGCACTGGCACGGAGTTCCCGCTTCGGCGCAGCCTCCGGCACACCTCGAGCCCGTCGACCCCCGGCATCAGCACGTCGAGGATCAGGGCGTCCGGCTGTGCCCGCTCCTCCTCCTCCTGGAGCAGGGACAGAGCCTGACGCCCGTCCTCGGCGAGTTCGATCTCGTACCCCTCGAGCTCCAGCGCACGCCGCAGCGACTCGCGCACGGCCCGTTCGTCGTCGACAACGAGGATCTTCACAGCACCATTCTGTCCCGGGAAGCTGAAAGCTAGTTAAGAGGCCCGGTCAGGGCTTGCCTACCGTCAGGCGGAAGGAACCCTTCCCGCTGACCTCGGTGACCCGGATCGTGTAGCTCCGCGCTCCGCAGATCCTGGTCGTCTGTGAGAACGCCCGCGCGCCCACGGCGTGCGTGACCCGGGTCGGCCCGGCGTAGACGTCGAGCGCCGCCCGCAGGCCCGCCGAAGGTCTCAGAGTCACCTTCAGCGTGCCGTCGAGCGGCGCGGCGAACGTGTACGCGCGTGTCCGCGTGGCCCGGGAGAGCGCAGCGGTGCGAACGCTTGTCGTCGCCGTCTGCCATGGCGTCGTCACGTCCTGCTCGGCCGCCGCGAGCGCGGAGTCGGTTGGGTAGAGCGACTCCGAGACGATCTGCCACGGAGGTTCGGCCACGCCGAGCCTCCGCTCGTTCAGGACGCGATAGGTCTCGGCCCAACCCTCGCCGGGATTCACCTCGTAGTGGAGCGAATCCTCTGCGCCGGGGAAGAGCTGGCCCGTCCGAGCCTTCGCGCAGACCTGCATCGACGACGCCCATCGCTTCGGGCCCCAGTCGATCGCGAGCCACGGCGCGTTCGATCGGTTTGCGGCCACGTGGTGGCCGTACTCGTGCGTGACGACCGCCTCGGCGGAGAAATCCGAGCTCGGATCCTCGCCCGGGGCGTAGAGAAGGCTTCCCTGCGAGATGTAGCACGCGATCGCGTCCCAGCCGCAGACACGGGTGACTTGCAGGGACGGTGCGAGTAAGAGCGTCACGGACGAAAGCTCGGAGCCGTGCAGAAGCGAGGCCAGGAAGTCGGCCCAGCGCTGTCCGAGGGCGGGATCCACCGCGTAGCTGTTCGATGCGTACACGGTCACGTTCTCTCCCGACGCGGTGCGGTAGATGCCGCCCCAGTAGCCGTTCGGCGCAAGCGCGCTCGTAGGAGCGGCCTGAAGGACGGTGTCGGGGATCGGTCCCGAGACGCGGGCGATCTCCGAGAGGTGGGGCGATTCGAGCCGCTGCTTTGTCGCGGACTGCGCCGCCGCCGCTGCCGTAAGGGCGGTAACGACAGCGGCGGCGCACAGAACCGTCACTCGGGCGGAGGGGGAAGATCCCGCCCGGCCTGGGCGTTGCGAGCGGAGGGTCGTTCTGGGTTCCAGGTCCCGCAACGTCACTTCACGACCGTGCCACCTGCGCCTAAGACCTGACTAAGAGGCCCGTAAGGACTTTGTGAGAGCAGTTCTTAGCGACTTCTTAGCCACATCTCAGCCACGTCTTAGAGACGGATGATGACATGGAGGCCGATGAAGGTCCGTTCCACTCCTCATCTCTCCCTCGTTGCCGCGCTCGTCGCCGGCGCCCTCATCGGCGCCGGCGGCGGCGCGGGCACGTATGCGGCCTTGTCGTCGGGCGACAAGACGGTCGTGCGACAGGTGACCGTCGGCGATTCCCAGCCCGCCGCGAGCTCGAGCGACCTCTCGGTGCACTCGATCTACGAGCGTGCCCACAAGGGTGTGGTCGAGGTCATGGTCAGCTCGGAACAGTCGAACCCATTCGGCGGCTCGAGCACCCAGCAGGCCGAGGGCTCGGGATTCGTGTACGACGCGGACGGCCACATCGTCACGAACGAGCACGTGGTCGAGGGCGCGACCTCGGTCAAGGTCAGATTCTGGAACGGCAAGACATACACGGCGCGCGTCGTTGGTACGGATTCGTCCACCGACCTCGCCGTCCTCGACGTCGATGCGCCGGCGTCGCAGCTCTTCCCGCTCTCGCTCGGCGACTCGAGCAAGGTCGCGGTCGGCGACAACGTCGTCGCCATCGGCAGTCCATTCGGACTCGAGGAGACCGTGACTGCGGGAATCGTCAGCGGCCTGCATCGGGAGATGACGTCGCCCAGCAACTTCACGATCGACGACTCGATCCAGACAGACGCCGCGATCAACCACGGCAACTCCGGCGGGCCGCTGCTGAACGCTCGGGGCCACGTGATCGGCGTGAACTCCCAGATCGAGAGCGACTCGGGCGGGAGTGACGGCGTCGGCTTCGCGATCCCGTCCAATACCGTGAAGTCGATCGCCTCTCAACTGATCTCGAGCGGGAAGGCCGAGCACGCATTCCTCGGAATCGTGCTCAGCGACGCGTCCTCGGGCAACGGCGCCCAGGTGACGAGCGTCAGGTCCGGAACGCCCGCGGCCAAGGCCGGTCTCCGCGCCGGAGACGTGATCACGGCGGTGGCCGGAAAGAGCATTAGCTCTGCGACCGAGCTGCGATCGGCGATCAATGCACACAGCCCCGGCGACACCGTTTCGATCGGCTACACCCGCAACGGCAAGAGCCATACGGTGGAGGTAAAGCTCACAAACCGTCCGTCGTAATTACGGCATCGCGGTAGGTTCACCGTACCGTGAAGCCGTTTCGACGGATCGCGTTCCCCCTTGGCCTCGCCTGGGCGCGCCTGACGAGGCGCGGCGAGCGCGTCGTGCTCGTCACGCTCGGGATCGCGGCGGGAGCGGCGCTACTCGCCGGGGTTCTCGCGGGCAGCCTCGTCGCACAGGACCGGAGCGTCGAACGCACGACGGCCGGGATCCCCGCCGCCGATCGCACGGTTCGGGTCGTCTGGGGAGGAATCGCCAGCGGACCCGGCACCGATGTTGAGACGCTCGACCGAACCGCGCGGCGGGCGCTGCGGCCGCTGGTCGGCCCGCCGACGCGAGCGATGCTCTTCCGCACGACCCAGACGGGCGGCCGTCTCTTCGACCTGGGCGCGATCGACGGACTCGCCCGGTACGTGCACGTTCGCGCGGGCCGTCTGCCGCGACCCTGCCGTGCATCGGACTGCGAGGTTCTTCAACTCGGCGGGAGCGGGCCCATGCCCGTGATCGAAGGACTGCGACTCGTGCGCGTCGGCCGGGCGACCCTCGACTCACCGCTCCCGTTCGGGAACCTCATCACCCGCGAGACATATGCGTCCGTGCTGAGCTCCGCGCTGCGGTACCACACAGCGCCGACACCGCCGCTGCTCCTCGCGGAAGGCGTTAACGGGCTCGCGACCGTCGAAGTCCTAAGACCGACCTTCCGAAGCTACACGTGGACCGCGGCCCTCGAGCCCGGGGCCGTCCACCCGTGGACGATCGACAGCTTCGCCGACAGGGTGACGCGGACGCGGTCGGAGCTGCTGGCCGAATCGCTCGTCTTCGACCTGACCGCGCCCCTCGCCGAGCTGCGCGAGGCGAACGCGACGGGACGGGTCGCCGGACGCCGCCTGCTCCTGATCGGCGGAGAGGCTGCCGCGCTCCTCCTCGCCTTCGCGGTGCTCGCCGCCACGGGCTTGCGACGCGACACCGAGGCGCAGTGGCGGCGACTGACCTGGTATGGAGCCCGCCGCTGGCAGCTCGCGCTCGGCTCGATCGCAGAGGCCGCCGCCGTCGCGGTCGTGGGCGCGGCAATCGGTTGGGGAGTGGGAAGCGCCGCCGGCGCACTCGTCGCCGCCCGAGCCGGAGTTCCCGCGGGTGATGTCCTCACGCATTCGGTCGTGGCGGGCCGAGGCTTCGCGCTCGCAGCCGCGATCGCGGGAGCCGCGACGCTCGTCGTCGTTCTCTCCCTTCGTGCGGGCGTAGCCCGCATCGGCGCCCTGACGGTTACGCCCGTGGACGCTGCCGCGGCCGGAGCAGCCGTCGCGGTGGTGCTCGCCCTTGCGCGCGGCGCCGCTGACACGGCGGCGCTGGCGGACGAGCGAGGAACCGGTGCGGTGCTCCTGCTGCTGCCCGCGCTGATCGCGTTCATCGCCGCTGTCCTCTGGGCGCGAGTCCTGGCTCCGAGCCTGCGGCTGCTGGAGCAGCAGGGACGGAATGCGCCGGTTCCGGTCCGTCTCGCCGCACTCTCGCTCGCGCGGAATCCGGGCCGCGCGGCGGTGGCCGTCGCCTTCCTCGTCGTCAGCCTCGGGCTCGCCCTCTTCGCCGAAACGTACCGCGCAACGTTGACGCGCGGCCAGCACGATCAGGCGTCGTTTGCAGCTCCGGCCGACTTCGTCGTCCGCGAGGATCTGACCAAGCTCGTGCCGGTGACGCAGGCAGCGTCGCTTGCGCGTTTCCGATCGGCCGCCCCGGGCGCGGACGTGATCCCCGTGGTGCGTCTCTCCGGCAACGTGCGGCGGCTGGAGGAATCCGCCGGGCTGACGCTGCTCGGGATTCCCGCGGACGACATCGCCAAGCTGCGCTGGCGCAACGACTACTCGTCGCTCTCGCAGAAGGAGATTGCACTCCGGCTGGGGCCGACCGGAAGCGTCGCCCTCCAGGGCGTGAGGCTGCCCGCGGACGCGAGGAGGCTCGTCTTGCCGTTCCGCGCGCGCGGTGACGAGCTTGCCGTCCGAGCCGTCGTCGTGACGAAGACGGGGCGCGCCCAGGGAATTGCTCTCGGCACGACTGCGTCGAGAAGACTCGCCGCAGCCGTTCCGCCCGACGCGCGCGGCGGGTTGCTGGTCTCGTTCACCTTCGATCTGACGAACACCGGCCTGCACGGCGTCCCGAACGCCGGCATAAATGCTGCCGCCGTCGCGCAGGGCACGATCCGGATCGGCCCTCCGCGTATAGACGGCAACACCCTGCCGTTCGATTTCGGCGGCTGGAGGGGAACGGGTGGCATCACGGACGAGGGCGACGGCGATCTGCGCTATCTGGTGACCGGCGAGAATGTCGCCCGCTTCCGCGCGCGGCAGCCGACGGACGACCGTCCGGTACCGATCGTCGTCTCGCCCGCACTCGAGGCGGCGGCGGGACCGGGCGGCGTCCTTCCGCTCAGCGTCGGGACCGGCACGATCGTGGGCCGGGTCGTCGGCACGGTGCGGCGGGCTCCGACCGTGGAGGAAGACGTCGTGCTCGCCGACGGCGCGACGGTCGCGACCGCGCTCAGCGCCGACGCGCCCGGGACCGCCACGGTCAACGAGGTCTGGATCGACTCGCCGCGCGACCGGCGGGCTCGGGTCGCGGCCGCTTTGCGCAGACCGCCGTTCGACGTCCTGCAGGTCACGTCGCGCAGCGCGCTGCTGCAGGATCTGCGCTCGGAGCCGCTCGCACGGGGGACCCTGATCACGCTTGCCGTCGCGGCCGCCGCAGCGCTCGCGCTCGCCCTGGTCGGCCTGCTGCTCGGCGTTGTCTCCGACCTTCGGGACGAGCGCGGGGAGCTGTTCGACCTCGAAGCCCAGGGTGCGCCGCCGGTCACGCTTCGCCGGCACCTCAGGCTGCGCACAGGGCTGGTCGCCGCTTTCGGGCTCGTGGGGGGCATCGCAACCGGCGCCGCTCTCGCGGCGCTGATCCTCGCCGTCGTCACCCTGACCGCGGGAGCAGGATCGGCGCGGCCACCGCTCCTGCTGGGACTCGATTGGCCGGTGCTGCTGCTCGGGCTCGTCGTGTATTTCGTCCTCGCGGCACTCGTCGTCGGCGCGGCGACGCGCCGTGCGTTCCGCGCGGATGTGGCCGACCGGTTCGCGGAGGTGGGTACGTGAATCCGGCGATCGACGTTCGCGACCTCTTCCGTGTCCATCAGACCGCCGAGGGCGACGCCGCTGCGCTCCAGGGGCTCTCGCTCACGGTCCGCGAACGGGAGACCGTGACGGTGCTCGGGCCGAGCGGCTCGGGGAAGACGACCTTCCTGCGGATCCTCGCCGGACTCGATCGTCCCTCGGCGGGAAGCGTGCGCGTGTTCGGGACGGAGCTCGGCAAGCTGCCGGCACGCGACGTTGCGCGCTACCGGACGCGCACCGTCGGGTACGCCGATCAGCACTACGCGCGGGCGCTCGCGCCGGAGCTCAGTGCACGCGAGCTCGTCGGAGTCGAGCTGGGGCTCGCGGGCGCAACGCGACCAGAGCGCGAGCGCCGGGCGGACGAGCTGCTGGACCGGGTCGGACTCTCCGACAAGCGCGAGGCGCGGCCCGCCGAGCTCTCGGGCGGGGAACAGCAGCGTGTCGCCGTCGCCGCCTCGCTCGCGCATCGACCTCGTCTCTTCCTGGCAGACGAGCCGACCGGAGAGCTCGACGCGGAGAGTGCACAGCTCGTCTACGACACGATCGGGGAGCTCATCCGTTCAGAACGTTGTACGGCCGTCATCGTCAGCCACGATCCGCAGTCCGCTTCGATCGCCGACCGCGTGGTCCGGATTCGCGACGGCCGTGTCAGCGAGGAGTCCGGAGGCGCAGTCGGCGGGGAGGCGATCGTGGTCGGAAAGGGCGGCTGGCTCCGTCTGCCGGAGGAACTGCTGCGCCGTTCCGGCATTCGCACACATGCGAGCGCGCGAATGGCGGGCAGCGACATCGTGGTCTCGTCCGCGGAAGGCGGGAATCCGACCGCGTCAGCTGTCGCCGAGCCGGTTCCGGCGCGACCTGGCGAGGTCGCGACCGTCGCCCACCTGCGCGGGCTGACGAAGACCTACGGCCGGGGTGAGACGGCGCGAACCGTGCTGGAGCGTCTCGGCGCGGAGTTCCACGCGTCGACGCTGGCCGTCGTCACGGGCCCGTCGGGATCGGGAAAGACCACGCTCCTCCACCTGCTGGCCGGCCTCGAGCTGCCGGACGAGGGAAGCGTCGAGATCCTCGGCACGGAGATCGCTTCGCTCGACCGTGCCGATCGCGCCCGCTTTCGCCGTGACCACGTCGGCTACGTCGGTCAGCAGCCGGGACTGATACCGACGCTCAGCGCCGTCGAGAACGTGGAGCTCGCACTGGCGCTTCGCGGCCTGCCTCCCGCACGCGCGCTGGAGACGCTCGTTGCCGTCGGCCTCGAGGACCGCGCCGACCAGCGCGTTGCGCGTCTCTCCACCGGCGAGCGCGGCCGCGTCGCCGTCGCACGGGCCCTGGCGCCGCAGCCCGAGCTCCTGCTCGCCGACGAGCCGACCTCGCGGCTCGACCAGGCGAACGCGCTCGCGGTCGGTGCGCTCTTCGTCCGGCTCGCGCGCGAGTTCGGCGCCGCGGTCGTGTGCGCGACGCACGACCCACTCCTGATCGAGCAGGCGGATTCGACGCTGAAGCTCGGCTAGAGCGAGGGCGACTGGTACGTCTTGGACATCGCCTGGAGTAGCTTCCAGGCGATCGAGCCGTGCGTCTCGACGAGCGGCCGGAACTCCCACGAGGTGAGGCCGTAGCACCTGAGATCCGTCTCCGCCGTGATCGTGGCCGTGCGGGCGCTCTCGTTGAGCAGCGCCACCTCGCCGAAGTAGTCGCCGGGCCCGAGCCTGCGACGCTCCTCCCCACCGACTGTCACCTTCGCCTCGCCGTCTTCGATCATGAAGAACCCGATCCCGCTCTGCCCCTCGGTCGTGACCGTGTCGCCGGCCTGGAACGTCCGCTGCTTCATGGACGACGCGATCCGCTCGAGCTCTTTCCGGTCGAGGTCGGAGAAGATCGGAACGCGTTGGAGGAGATCGACGGCGCCCTCTGCCACGCGAGGACTATGCCACACTGAGCCGGTGAAGCTAACGGTCGTCGGGTGCTCACCGGCCTGGCCGAATCCCGGCGGCGCGCAGTCGGGGTACCTCGTCGAGGGGTCGGGACGCGCGTTGCTGGACTGCGGTCCGGGTGTTCTTCCGCGCCTCCGCGAGCAGGACGGCTGGCCGCAGGTGCATGCGATCGTCATCACGCACTTCCATCTGGACCACTGGGGCGACCTCGTACCTTGGACGTTCGGCGCCATGTTCGGCCCGGGCCGAGATTCGCCGAAACCGGAGTTGTGGCTTCCCCCGGGCGGCATGGCCGAGCTCGGCTATTTCGGGGAGAAGTTCGGAGTCCCCGGAATGTTCTCCGAGGCCTTCACGTCGCGGGAGTACGCAGACGGCGAGAGCTTCGAGACCTGTGGTCTGACGATCACGCCGGTTCGCGTGCCCCACTACCAGCTCCAGACGTTTGCCATGCGGGTCAGCGACGGCGTCGCAACGCTTGCGTATTCAGGAGACTCGGCGCCGAGCCCCCAGCTGGCAGAGGTCGCGCGGGACGCCGATCTCTTCCTGTGCGAGGCGACGCTGAAGGAAGCTCGCGAAGGCGGCAACGGCCTGCGCGGCCACCTGTCCGCCGACGAGGCCGTTGCCGCCTTCGAGCAGTCAGGCGCGCGCCGGCTCGTGATCATCCACCGCCCGCAGGAGCTTCCGCTCGCGGACGGCATCGAGCGCGCGTCCGACGGCGACGTCTTCGAGCTCTAGCTACGCGAGCCGAAACGCGATCTCGCCCAGGCGGCGGTAGCCCTCGACCGAGGGATGGTCCCCGTCCGACGTCCAGTCCTCCCGCATCCGTCCGGGTCGGTCCGGATCCTCGAGCGTGTCGTGGAACGGCAACAACGAGACGCCCTCTTCACGTGCGATCCCGGCGACGAGCTCGTTCAGGCGGCGGATCTTCGGCTCCGCGTCGGGCCAGCCGTTGTTCCACGGCAGCACGTCGGCGAGCGCGACGGTCAGCCCGAGCTCCTTGCCGCGCCGCACCATTGCGCGCAGGTTCGCCGCCGCGGCGTCGATCGTGCGGTCCTGGGCGATGTCGTTGATGCCGCCCTGAACGACGAGCACGTCCGCGTGCCGAGCGCATTCGGCGAGACGCAACATGATCTCGTCCGTCCGCTCGCCGTAGACGCCACAGTTCCGAAACTCCAGGCGCGGATCGGCGCGCGCGGCCCAGTACTCCCACTGACTCGTCTCGTCCCCGCCGCGACGCAAGTCGTAGCCGGGCGATCCTTCCGTAATCGAGTCGCCCAGCGCCGCGACGACGAGACGGTCGCTAGCCCGCGTCGCGGGGATCGGTCTGCTCCGCGATCCGCTCCGGAATGCCTCCCTCGATCTTCTTGACGACATCGTAGCCGGCGCGCCTCTCGGCGACCTCTTCGACGTCTGTCTTCCCGTGCCCCGGATAGACGGCGAACTGATGGGGATCGGAGCGAAGCTGCTCGTATTCGCCATGACTCATGCTGATCCGCTCGACACACGAACCATCGCCGCATTCGCAGATCAGGTCGAGCGGCTGCGACTTGAGATCGAACGCGTCGGCGAGGTCCTCGATTCGCTCGTTGACCTCCCGAAACACGGCCTCGTTCAGCCCGATTCGTGTTTCTCGATCACTCATTCCCGGCTACTTCTCGACGACGACGTATCCGTCCCGACGCGCCACGACCTCGCCCACGGGCTTCTCTCGCTCCTCGTGACCGACCGCGGTCATGAAGTGGCCGGCCTCAGCCCGTACCGCGGTGTACTCCGGGCGTGTCAAGCGCACGATCTCGATGCACCTCGGCTCCGGGCACTCGCACAGGAATGGAAGGCGCTCCATCTCGACCTGATAGTGGTCCGCCCTCTCTCGGATCCGCTCGTTCGCCTCACCGGAACCTCGCATTGTTCTTCACGATGCGCTCTGCAACCGTGTCGTCCATCTGGCGCGGCTCATTGCGCGATCGGCACTCCGCTAAACGTCCCGCCCGGAAGGCGGCGACTCGCCGAGGACCGCGTTCAGCTCGCCGGGTGTAGGAGACCCGGGACGGATCTTTCCTACGAGCTCGTGCAGCTTGACGCGGTTGGCGCGGGCGGCACGGCGAATCAGCTCGAAGGCCTCGTCGACGTCGAGCCCGTATCGCTCGGCGACGACCCCTTTCGCCTGCTCGATCGCGACCCGCGACTGGAGAGCCTGCTCGAGCTGGGCCCGCCGCTCGTACGTGGCCTCGGTCACTGCCAGGAGCCGCCCGATCGCGGCGGCCGCCTCCCCCACGCTTCCCTCGCTGAGCGACTCGATCGCCTGGCTCTGCACCTTCTCGTTCACGGCGGGTGATCTTACGCTCGCGTGAGCGGCCGGGAGCCGGAAACTGCGCTACCGTGAAGACGGACCGAGGGCGATCCGCTGGCACTGGTTTTCCCCCGGCCGTTCTGTCGGCCTCTATGGGAAGGGGAACCCGGTGGCGGAGCAAACCGAGCGAGCCGCCCGCAGCGCGCGCAACGAGCTTCTGTTTCGAGCCGTGAACGAGCAGATCGTCGGGATGACGGAACGCTTCCGCGCCCAGCTTTCCGACATCGACGTCGTCTGCGAGTGCGCCGACCAGACGTGCGTCGGAACGATCCGCATCGCGGCGGTCGAGTTCGGCAAGATCGAGCGCGCCGACGAGGTGTTTCTCGTTCTTCCCGGTCACGAGGACAGACAGGTCGAGGACGTCGTCGAGCGGAACGATGGGTATCTCGTCGTGAAGAAGCGGGGCCCTGCCGCTCGCATCGTTCGCGCGGTCGAGTAGCGCTAGCGGCGCGGTCTCAGATCAACGACCAGATCGCAGTCGAGGGCGTCTGCGATCCGGAGGAGCGTGTCGATCCGCGGCGGCCTGCCGCCGCGTTCCAGGCGTGCGATCGCCGACTGGGTCGTGCCGACGATCTCGGCCAGTTCCCGCTGGGAGAAGCCCTTCGCCTGCCGGCGCTCGGCAACCTTGTCGGCGACCGCCGCGAAGAACCAGCCCCGGTCGGCGGTACGGATTCGCTCCTGTAACCGCTCGAGCGGGCTCTTTGCGCGGCCGGCCATTGCAGACATGCTATGTGACTCGTTCGTCGAACTCGGCGCTCAGGCGCTGGTAGAAGAAACCGCCGAGGAGCAGGACGGCCCCGACCGCCAGGAACGACAGCGCGCGCTGCGCGGAGCTGAGGCTCGGCAGGTCGAAGAGGAAGAGCTTGCCGAGGCTGATGGCGAAGAGGATGAACCCGCCGCCGCGCAGCAATCCACGGCGCCGCTTCAGTCCCACGTAGAGCGAGACGAGGGCGAGCAGTCCCCAGAAGGCGCTTACCACGGTGTGGCCGCGCTGGAAGTCCGTGTGCACCGTTTCCGGCGAGAGCCGCTGCGCGGCTTCCAGGATGGAGAGCGATGCCGCGTAGACGCTCAGCGCGCCGGCGACCCAGATCGCCTGGAGCCGGTACCGCTCGCGCCAGCCGAGCGACCAGGCGAACGTCGCGATCGCCCCGATCAGGAGCAGGAGGCTCGGCACGC
>WNFU01007461.1_pt1 | contig 16762 bp, 15 predicted proteins | sample 5400121 | NCBI WGS metagenome assembly WNFU01 (sample SAMN13153360, study PRJNA577476) | soil metagenome | isolation source: 100 cm soil or saprolite under grassland replicate 1 | place: USA:California | collected 2016-06-15
AGCTCCGCCACGAAGAGCGACGCCGAAGGATCCTTCTCGGACGGCTTGAGCACGAACGTGTTCCCGCAGGCGATCGCCGGCGCCCACATCCACATGGGCACCATCGCCGGGAAGTTGAACGGCGTGATCCCGGCAACGACGCCGAGCGGCTGCCGGATCGAGTAGACGTCGATCCCGGTCGAGACCTGCTCGGAGAAGCCGCCCTTGAGGAGGGTCGGGATCCCGCACGCGAACTCGACCACCTCGAGGCCGCGCTGCACTTCGCCGAGCGCGTCGGAGAAGACCTTGCCGTGCTCGTCGGTCAGGATCTTCGCGATCTGCTCGCGGCGGTCGCGAACGAGACGCTGGATCCCGAACAGGAGCTCCTGGCGCTGGGAGAGCGACACCGCGCGCCACGCCGAGAAGGCATCGCGTGCCGCGGCGACCGCACGGTCGACGTCCTCGACCGACGCGAAGTCAACCTCGCCCGTCTGCACGCCGAGCGCTGGGTTGTAGACGGGCCCGCTGCGGCCAGACTCGCCCGTGACGGGTTGTCCGCCGATCCAGTGGCCGATCCGGCGAAGCTCAGTCGCAGGCCCTTCCTTCTGCTCGAGAGTCTCTGTCATCTCCGCCTCCTCATGCGCTGAAAGGGAGGGTAGCGCGTAGTAGCGTGGGCCCTCGTGGGCGATCTCGACGCGCTGGCCGACGCGGCTCGCGCAAGCGGTGCACCCGGCGTGGTCGTCGTCAGACGGGATAGGGGCGAGACCACCTTTGGATCGGCCGGCATAGCCGACATCGACTCGGGAGATCCTCTCGGCACGGCGAGGCAGTTCTTCGTCGGTAGCGTCGGCAAGACTTTCACGGCGGCGCTTGTGCTCGCGCTCGTCGCCGACGGACAGCTCGATCTCGACGAACCGGTCGGCCCTCACCTCGGCGAAGTCTCCGTCGGTCCGGCGGTCCGAGTGCGCCATCTCCTGCAGCACACGAGCGGCCTACCCGACATCTTCGCGGAGCCGTCCTTCTTTGCGGCCTTGCGCCAGGACCCCTGGCGACGGTGGCAGATCGCCGATCTCCTGGCGCTCGTTCTCAGCGTTCAAGCCGAGCCGCCCGGCGCACGCTGGTCGTACTCGAACACGAACTATCTGCTCCTGTCGCTTGTCATCGAACAGGTCGGCGGCACGCCCGTGCCGGATCAGCTTCGTGAGCGAATCGCGGTGCCGCTCGGCCTCCAGAGCACCGAGCTCGGGCCCGCTCCACCCGATGGGATCGCGCGCGCCTACATGCCTCCCGACAACCCCTTCCTCCCCGCGGCGGAAGGGCTCGTCGATGCGACCGCGCTCACAACGTCACTCGCGTATCCGGCCGCGCTCGTCTCGACGCCGGCCGACGTCGCTCGTTTCCTCGAAGCGCTGCTCGACGGGACGCTCTTGCCGCCCGAGCTAAAAGAGGAGCTGCTCGAGACCGTTCCGGCGGACGGAGTCGAGTGCGACGCCTACGGGCTCGGAATCGCACGCAGCTCGTCGTTCTTCGGCACGAGTCCCTCACCATGTGGCGCCGCGTGGGGGCATCTCGGCCTCACGCCCGGTCACACGACGATCGCCCTGAGCCGGGAGGACGGAACACGTCAGGTCGTGGTCGCGGCGAATGCCGGCTTCATCGAGGCGCAAGCGTGGGAGCCACTGGCCGGCGCGGCCTGGAGCGCGTTTTGCGGAGACGAGCGCGGCGGCAAGGAGCAGTAGGATCGCGTTATGGCGGTCATCGACAATCGGGTGAAGACCGACGACGCGCGGTACGTGCTCCACTCGTGGTCGGTGCGCTCCGCGATCGACCCCCTGCCTGTCGCGGGCGCCGAGGGTCGCCACTTCTGGGACTACGACGGGAAGCGCTACCTCGACTTCGCCTCCCAGCTCGTCAACGTCTCGATCGGGCACCAGCACCCGAAGGTGATCGCGGCGATCAAGGAGCAGGCGGACCGCCTCTGCACGATCGGCCCGATGATGGCGAACGAGAAGCGGTCGGAACTGGCGCGCCTCCTTGCCGAAGTGACGCCGGGCGATCTCGCGATGTCCTTCTTTACGAACGGCGGCGCGGAGGCGAACGAGAACGCGATCAAGCTCGCGCGCTGGTACACGGGGCGGCAGAAGATCGTCGCGCGCTACCGCTCGTACCACGGGGCGACGGCGGGCGCGATCTCGGCGACGGGAGATCCGCGCCGCTGGCCCGCCGAGCCGGGCGTGCCGGGGATCGTGCGGATCCTCGACCCGTACACGTACCGCTGTCCGGCCGGCCACCCGGATCCCTGTCCCGTCTGCTCCGGCGGGCCGCACCTGGAGGAAGTGCTCCAGTACGAGGGCCCGGAGAACGTCGCGGCCGTGATCCTCGAGACGGTGACGGGCACGAACGGCGTCATCCCGCCCCCGCCCGGCTACCTGCAGTCCGTGCGCGAGGTGTGCGACCGCCACGGGATCCTGCTCATCCTGGACGAGGTCATGGCCGGCTTCGGCCGGACCGGCAAGTGGTTCGCCTGCGAGCACTGGGACGTCGTGCCGGACATCATGACCGTGGCGAAGGGGATCAACTCCGGCTACGTGCCGCTCGGCGCGATGGTCATCTCGGAGCGGATAGCCGACTGGGCGCGCGACAAGTACTTCGCCGGTGGGCTCACGTACTCCGGGCATCCGCTCGCCTGCGCCGCGGGTGTGGCCTCGATCGAGGCCTTCCGCGAGGAGGGGATCGTCGAGAACGCGGCGGCGATGGGCGAGGTGCTCGCGGAGGAGCTGCCGCGGCTCGCGGACGAGCATCCGGCGATCGGCGAGGTGCGCGGACTCGGGCTCTTCTGGGCGCTGGAGCTCGTCAAGGATCGCGAGACGCGCGAGCCGCTCGTCCCGTTCAACGCCTCGGGCGAGGCCTTCGCGCCGATGGCGAAGGTGGCGAAGGCCGCCCTCGACCGCGGCCTCTACCTGATGACGCACTGGAACGTCGTGATGATCTGCCCGCCGCTGACGATCACCCGCGAGGAGCTCGACGAGGGCCTCGCGGTGCTGGACGAAGCGCTGACGGAAACTGGCGCCTAACCGAACGGCGCCGGCGGAGTCGAAAGCAGTGATGAGGCTTGGCTTCGGGCTGCTCGCCCTGGCCGCGACCCTGGCGCTGGCAGGCTGCGGCGGCGGCACCAACTATCCTGACCACGCGACCGTGGTCGGGCCGATCGGGCAGGGCTCGGAGTCGGTCTGGCTCTACACCCCCGCCGGCAAGCCGAAGGACCTCGTCGTCTACTTCCACGGCCAGGGCGGCCCCACCGAGACGACGCCGGTGAACCACCTGCCGTGGATCAAGCACCTCGTCGCGCGCGGAAGCATCGTCGTCTATCCGCGCTTCGAGATCTTCTACGAGCAGGATCCGATTCCGTTCATCGTCGCGGGCGTGCAAACGGCGACGAAGCGGGCTGACGTCGACGGCCTTCCCGTGCTCAGCATCGGCTATTCACGCGGGGGCGCGCTGGCGGTGGAGTACGGAGCCGTCGCCGCCAAGAGGGGGCTGCCCGTGCCCGACCAGATCATCAGCATCTTCCCGTCCTCGGTCGGGAACGAAGGGCACATCGTCGACCTGACGCCGCTCGACCATTCGACGCAGCTGCTGATCCAGATGGGCCAGAACGATCAGGTCGTCGGCCGAACGGGCGCGAAGCACCTCCTGCGCCGGCTGAAGGCCGCCGGGTTCCCGGCGCCGAACATCTCGCTCGATTTCGTTAGCTCACAGTCGGGCTTCGTCGCCGATCACGGGGCGCCGCTTCGCACCTCGCAGGCAGCGCAGACCGCATTCTGGGCGCCGGCCGACCAGCTCCTCGACGACATCGACAAGCACTCGTAAGTCACGACCGCCCTCCGTCCGGCGGCCGGTTCAGCTCGTGCCGTCCCGTCGACCGCGCCACGCACTGGTAGCAGTACGGCATGTTGACCGCGACGACAACGCCGCCCAGGTACACGTGCGCGAGAAAGCGGTCGTGCGGCCGCGCCGGACAGGGCTTCCTCTCCGCGGGGGGAGGGCTCGCACCAGGGGACGGGAGCCGGAGCTGTGGGAGCCCCAAGGGCGCGTACCCCGCATAGATCACCGCGTGACCGCCCGGCACCCGGAGCTTGGTCGCATCCGCGCACGGCGAGCTCCACACACCTCTGCGTCGTCGAAGACGAGTGCCTCGCTCTGGACGAGCGGCGGAACGCCGGACTGGGACGGATACGCGAAATTGAGCTCGCGGATGCAGCCGGAGGGCCGCTCCTCGAGCACGAAGGCGGCGAGGCGCTCGCTCGCGCCTTCGACGCCTGATCCGCCGCAACCGCCGTCGTCGCCGATGCGAAAACCCTTCGGGACATCGCTCAAGCGGAGCGTGACCAGGGCGGCCTCGGCTCGCCCGATCGAACTCGAGCTCTGCTCGGAGCCGCTTCCGCAACCGACCGTGAGCAGGCCGAGGGCGGCTGCGGCGAGCGAAGCGACGGTTCTTGCCAGCATCTTCCCCGCGAACGCCTACGACACCGCCGCGCCGGCGAGCTCGCGCCGCAGCCTGACGAAGAGCGCTTCGAGCGCCAGGCCCGCCTGCAGCTGGAGCTCCTCGTACAGGCGCCATGTCTCGCGGACGATCTCGGCGGCGGCCTCGGCGGCGGGAAGCTGCTCGACCGCTGCGTCCTCCCGCAGCTCGCCAAGACGATCGACGTGCGCCGCTGCCGATTCCGCGCCGGCGGCGACGACGACGAGGTCGCGGTACCAGGCCTCGAGCTCCTCCAGGCAGAGCAAGACCTCCTCACGCTCGGCGCCACGCATCGCCCTCCTCGTGCGCTGCTCCTTCTCCCTCGGTGTGAGGTCGAGCTCCTCGTTCTCGCCGTGCGCTCGGTCCTTCGCCTCCGCGGCGCGCTCGGCGGCGATGCCCAGAAGGACGTCGGCGCCGTCCCGCGGCTCGAAGCCGGGATCGCGGTAGACCGCGCGGGCGACCTCGAGCACGGCCTCACGCCGCCGAGCCGCCTGGGGATCCAGGAGCCGTTCGACTCGGTCGAGCCGCCCGCGAGCGACCCGGGCGAGAGCGGTCGCCTCGTCGTCCGAGAGCTGAGGAGCCCGCTCTGCGATCTGCGCCCGCACCGTGCTTTCCGTCAGCCGCCGGAAAGGGACGAGCTGGCAGCGCGAGCGGATCGTCTCGGCGAGCGAGCCGAGGTCGTCGGCGACGAGCACGGCGACCGCATACGGAGGCGGCTCCTCGAGATCCTTGAGCAGCGCGTCGGCGGCCTCGTCGTTCAGCGAGTGCGCACCGAAGATGAGATACACGCGGCGATCGGCTTCGAAGGGCCGCATGTGCAGGTCGTGGCGCAGCTCGCGGATCGCGTCGATCCGGATCTGGTCTCCGAGGGGCTCGAGCACGTAGAGGTCGGGGTGCGCGCGGCGCTCGACGCGCCCTGGGTCGCCGAGGAGGGCGCCGGCGAACCCGAGTGCGGCCGGACGCTTGCCCACGCCAGGCGGCCCGTGGAAGAGGTATGCGTGGGCGGGCCCTTCGGCGAGCGCCGCGTCCAGCAGCCGCCTCGCCTCGGCCTGCTCAGGAAAGCCCAGGAAGCCTGTCATGCACCTCCTTCGCAATCTCCCGGGCGGGCCTCGACCCGTCGAGCGTGAAGATCCGGCCGGGGAAGATCGACCCCAGCTCGCGATAGGCACCGTCGACCGCGCGTAGGAACTCCTCGCCTTCGCGCTCTATCCGGTCCGAAGCCGAGCCCGAGCGGCGGAGCGCCTCTTCGGGCTCGACGAGCAGCAGAAACGTCACGTCCGGAAGAATGCCGCGGATCGCGTCCATGTTCAGCGCGAGCACGCGTTCGACCCCGAGCCCGCGGGCGATGCCCTGGTAGGCGAGCGAGGAGTCGAGGTAGCGGTCGCAGACGACGTCGGCTCCGCGCTCGAGGGCGGGTTGGATCACCTCCGCGACGAGCTGGGCGCGTGCGGCGGCGAAGAGCTCTGCTTCGGCCCACGGCGAGATCGCTATCCCGCCCAGCAGGAGCTCACGCACCTGCTCCCCCAGCTCGGTCCCTCCCGGCTCGCGCGTGGCAACGACGTCGCGGCCCATCTCCTCGAGGTGCGCCCGCAGGAGCTCGGCCTGCGTCGTCTTGCCCGAGCCATCGAGGCCCTCGAAGGTGACGAACATCGACCTAGGATACGAGGGTGGCCGTCATCGTCACCGGGGGAGCCGGGTTCATCGGATCGCACGTCGCGGAGGCGCTCCTCGCGCGGGGGGACGAGGTCGTGGTGCTCGACAACCTCTCCTCGGGCAAGCGCGAGAAGGTGCCGGAGGGCGCGCGCCTCGTGGAGGGTGACATCCGCGAGCCGGGCGCCGTCTTCGACGAGGTCCGGCCGGAGGTCTGCTTCCACCTCGCGGCCCAGGCCGACGTCATCACGTCGGTCGAGCGCCCCGACTTCGACGCCGACGTCAACGTCCTCGGCACCCTGCAGGTGCTGGAGGCGGCCAGGAGGCACGGCACCAAGATCGTCTTCAGCTCGACCGGCGGCGCCATCTACGGCGAGTGCGACGGGCCGGCGCCGGAGTCCGCCGAGCGGCGGCCGATCTCTCCGTACGGGATCTCGAAGCTCGCGGGCGAGGAGTACCTCGTCGGCTGGAACCGGCTCTACGGAACGAGCCACGTCGCCCTGCGCTTCGGGAATGTGTACGGCGCCCGGCAGGAGCCGACGCTCGAGGGCGGTGTGATCGCGATCTTCCTCGACCGCATGCGGGACGGCGAGCCAACCCTGATCTTCGGCGACGGACGGCAAACACGGGACTTCGTCTACGTCGGCGATGTCGTCGAGGCGGTGCTCGCCGCGATTCCGAACGCGGGAGGAGTCTTCAACGTCGGCACGGGCATCGGGACGACGATCGCCGACCTGCACGCGCTCTGCCGTCGAGTCACGGGGGTCGAGCGCGAGCCCGACTCGGCGCCGGCGAGGACCGGCGACGTCCTCCACAGCGTCATCGATCCGTCGCTCGCCGAGCGCGAGCTCGGGTGGCGCCCGCAGCACGACCTCGAGGCCGGGCTGCGCAAGACCTGGGACTGGGTCTCGAGGTCTTGAAGGAACCCGCCGGGCCGGGGCGAATCACGTCCGGCCCGTGGAGATCTCGGCCCAGCCTCCCCGTTCCGTCGACCACCCCTGGCGCACTGCGACGCTCGTCGCGGCCGGTGTGGCGGCGTTCGAGCTCGTTCTGCTCCTCATCGCCGGGATCGCGCTCGTCGGCAAGCCGCTCGCCGCCCATGCGAAGGAGGCAGGCATCACGCATGCGACGGGGATTCCTTCGGCACCGGCTCGGCCTGAGCCGAAGCGCACTGGGCTCTCACGGGCGCAGACGTCGGTGCTCGTCCTGAACGGCAACGGCATCGCGGGCGCGGCGGCCGTGACGGCTTCGCAGCTGCGGGGGCTCGGCTACCCCAAGGCGGCAACCGGCAACGCGGTGCACAGCTACGGGCAGAGCGTGGTCATGTACCGCCCCGGCCGGAGGCCCGAGGGGCAGCGGCTCGCCCGCGACCTCGGGGTCCAGCTCGTCGGGCCGCTCGACGGCCTCAGCCTGCGCCAGCTGCACGGCGCCCAGGCCGTCATCGTCCTCGGCACGTAGCTCAACGGGACACGGCCAGGGCCAGGCCCTGGACATGGCCAGGTGCTGGGCCAGGCGCGCCTAGCGGGAGAGCTTGAAGAAGGAGAGGCGGTCGTTCTCGCTCACGAGCGGGGGCGCCCCGACGGCCGCCGCCAGCTCCCGCTCCAGCTGCGCGGCTCCATCCGTGTAGCCGAAGCGGTCGACGTAGATGCCCGAGAAGCCCGCCGCCGCCACGTCGCTGACCAGCTGCGGCACAGGCTCCGCGGCGAGCACGCCGTTCCGATCTTCCGATCGCCCCCTGACGACGCCGTAGCTCCAGCGCAGGTCGTCCGAGTGCAGGTAGCCGCGGAGCTCGTCGTAGTCGTACATCTTGAACACCGGCGGATTCTCGGGAAACGGCACGTACGGCAGCTGGAAGACCATCGCGCCATCGGGGAGCCTGCGCTCGATCGACCGCACGAAATTGTCGTCGCTGCGGTAGTCGGCCGCGGCCGCGTCGTAGTCCGGCACAAACCCGTTGCTCGTCTGGTCGAGCACGCCGATCGTGAGCACTGCTCCGAGCAGGAGCGCCGCAAGCGTGGCCCCCAGCCGGCGCGGCCTGAGCGCGGCGAGCGCCCGGTCGAGCAGCAGCCCCACGCCGAGCAGGGCGAAGAAGCCGATGAAGATCGAGAGCCGGTTCCAGGCGCGGATCTGCGGCTCGACGACCGCGATGAAGGTCGCAGCGCCCCCGGTCCAGGCCAGAAGGAGTGCGCCGAGCGCAACGAGCCCCGCCCGCCCCTCCAGGTCGCCGGCGATCCGCCGCCCCGGCGACGCGAGCTGGAGCAACGAGAGAGCGAGGAGCCAGATCAAGCCCGCGCTGGCCACGACCCCGAGAGCCACGTTCGTCGTCGCCTCCGTCCTCGGTGACCATCTGTCGTAGTTCTGGCGGAGCTCCGCGAGCTTGCCGATCCGGTGCTGCTCGATCGGCAGCACGAGCTGCGCGAACTTGAGCCCGTAGACCTCCGACTCGTGCGAGTAGCGGTGAGCAACCTGCTGGTTCGTCCCGTGCCGGGCCCAGTAGACGAACGAGGGCGCGAGCGCAGCGGCCGTCAACACGAACAGCACCGCAGCCACGGCCCCGGCCTCGAGGAGCGGCCGAGCGCTTCTCACCACGACCGCCCGCAGCAGCGCCGCCGCGACGACGAGCACGATCGTGAACGACGAGTAGTAGAACGTCGCCGAGGCCAGCCCGATGACGACGCAGAGCCCGAGCGTGCCCAGGGTCCGCCGGGAGGCGAAAGCCAGCGGCCCTCGCCCGCCCTCGCGCCGGGTGAACAGCGGCTCGCCGCCCAGAACGGCCAGCACGAGATAGGCCCCGAGCGGGACCGCGTAGTACGCAGCCAGGAACAGGTGGTACTCCGCGCGCAGGAAGTGGTACGGCAGCAACGCGTAGAGCGCGGAGCAGACGATCGCCGTCGGCCGCGAGAGGGTGAGCCGCCGCAGCACGAGGTAGGCAGTCAGCCCGACGAGGAAGAAGCCGGCGAGGAAGAAGAGGTTCATGACAACCGGCGCGTCGGAGCAGAAGAGACCGACGAACTTCATCAAGAGGACGTTGAGCGTGTCCCCGGCGACCCCGGGGTAGTCGAAGAGCTGCTGCCCCGCGGGAGCGCCCAGGTTCGGGTTGTGCCAGTACCACCCGTGGTCGAGGACGTCCTTGATGTACGTCTGGTAGAGGTTCGCGTCCCCCAGGTACGCGTACGGCACGTCGAGCGCCCCGCGCCACGGCCGGAGGACAAGGATCCCGAGCACCCCGCTCAGCCCCGCGGCGAGCGCGGCGTAGAGGGCCTCCCTCCGCCGGCTCATCCGGGACACGCCTCCCCCAGAGCCTCGTGCGGCGGGCATCCGTGGGGATCGAGCTCCACCGCCCGCTCCAGCGCCCGGCGGGCCGCGTCGTGAGCGCCCAGCACCTCCTCGTCGAAGCGCCCGAGCTGGTACCACGTGTACCAGTTCAGAGGCTGGAGCTCGACCGCGCGCAGATAGAGGTCGCCCGCCTCCAGAAGCCGCCCGTCGGACTCCTCCGCCGAGGCCCATGCGAGCAAGGGGTCGATCGAGAGCGGGTCGAGCGAGTGAGCGGTCTTCGCGGCCGAGAGCGCATCGTCGATCGAACCGCGGTCGATCTCGGCGTAGGCGTCGTCGACCCGTCCCTCGGCGAGCCTCGGAGCCGCGACCGAGTAGACCGCGGACCAGGCCACGAGCACCGCGGCGAGGATCCAGAGCGGCCGGCGGCGAGTGCGGATGGGCGCCCGTGCGGAAGCGACCAGGACACCGGTCACGAAGAAGAGCGGCCCGCAGATGGCGACGAACTCCCAGTCGTAGTCGAGCGCGCTCTGCACGAGGAAGGCGGGAACGATCGCCCCCAGCGCGACCGCCGCCGCCCGATCGACCCCCTGGAGCCGGCGGAAGGCACGGGCCGCTCCGAGCAGCGCCGCCCCGGCCGCGCCGCCCGCGAGCAGGAGGCCGATGATGCCGGTCTCCGCGGCGAACTGCAGCGGCAGGTTGTGCACCTCGTGCACGTCCACGGCGTTCGTGCGCAGCTTGCGGTGCAGGAGCTCGAACGACCCCGCGCCGATCCCGCCGAAGGGCGCGTCGGCAAAGCCGTGCCAGGCCTCCTTCGACCACTGCCAGCGGAAGTTCGAGCCGGAGCTGAGAAGACGCTGGGGGTTCTGGGTGACGATGTCGCCTCCGCCGACCGGGTCACCGCGCAGCACGAGGACCCCGGCTCCGACCGCAAGCGTGACGACCGCAGCGGCCGCGGCTACACGGAGCAGCAGGCCCTGCCGCTCGGCCCCCGGCCGGTGGCGAAGGAAGTACGCACCCACGAAGGCCAGACCGGCCCCGAGCACGAAGGCGAGTGCGAACCAGGCCCCGTCGTGGACCCGAACGCCGTGCGGCTGCTGGTCCTCGCTGACGCCCGGCAGCGAGAGAGCCACGGCGAGCACCATCGCGGCTGCCAGGCCCGCGCCAACGAGCACGGCCACGCTCTCGAACCGCTCCCGGGTGAGCGCCAGCCAGACGCCGAGCGCGACGAGGCCCGCCAGCACACCGCCGCGCGAATACGTGAGGACGAGCGCCACGATCAGGGCGTAGAGAACGACCACCGCTCCCGCCCGGACCGCACGGCCGTGCCGAGGCTGCGTCGCCGCCCAGAGCGCGAGCGGCAGACCGAAGGCGGCGACCAGCGCGAGCGCGTTCCAGTAGCCCACCGGCGAACGCAGCCGGGCCAGCCGGCCGTAGTCGTCGTAGAGGCCGGGGAACGCCTTCCCGGCGAGAGCCCAGAGGCAGGTCGCCGCGATCAGCCCGCCGACCAGCCAGACGGCAACCTTCGGCGCTACGGCCGAGCCGACGAAGGCTCCCAGGACGCCGAAGGCGAGATAGACGAGCCCGCGGTTGAAGTAGCTCCACGAGCGGTCGGGAGCCGCCGACCAGAGGATCGTGATCCCGGTCCAGGCGACGAAGGCGGTCGCCAGCCCGGCGAGGACGAGCCCCTCGCGCCCGACCGCAGGCACCGGCAGGACGCCCCAGAGCGAAGCCGCGCCCGCGACGAGCACAGCGCAGATCGCCGCGACGCCGATCCAGGCCACGGGTCCGTTGCTCGAGCCCCCGGAGAGGATGAGCGAGGCGGCGAGGAGGACACCGGCCGCCGCGAGCAGGGCCAGTGCTCCGGTCCGCATGAGGGCGAAGCTAACACCGCTCGGCGCCTTACAAATGGTTAACAAGCGGCTAACCGGGATATCACTCCCGTCCGAGAGACTCTCGAGACTGTCACCGTCCCCTAGTAGGTAGGCTCAAGCAATCCGCACGATCCAGTACACCGCCGCCAGTCTGCTGGTCGCTGCGCTCGCCGCCCTTGCGCTCGCCGTGAGCGCGCCGCCGGCGGCTGCGAAGACGCCTTGCTGGCGCCAGGTCATCAACGACTGGCTCGACAACGACCGGATCGACGGCACGTACCCGCTGCGCTGCTACCAGGACGCGATCCGCCACGTCCCGAACGACCTCAAGCAGTACAGCAGCATCGAGGAGGACATCATGGCCGCGCGCCAGCAGCTCGTGCGCAGCCGCACGGTCCGGACACTGAACGTCGTCAAGAACCCCTCGGCCGGCAAGAAGGCGGCGACGAACCTCCGCAACCAGAAGGCGCAGGCCGCTCGCCGGGCCGAAGACCCGCCCCGAGGGCTTTTCGACCAGGCGCTCGGCGAGGTCGGGCCGAGTAACGCGGACTCCGTCCCGCTCCCGCTGCTGATCCTCGCCGGCCTCGCGCTCCTGCTGATCTCCGCCGGTGCAGCCGGCCTCGTCTCACGCCGTCTGCGCAGCCGACGCACCTAGTAGGCCCCAATACGTCCGACCTCCTCTCTAGGCTGGCAGGTCCGCTCGCCGACGGGCTCCTCCGCCGGGAAGGGCGCTCCACATAAGCTTTGACCGGGAGGTAAGGATGGCGTCCGCCAAGCAGGCTCAGACCGCAGAAACACGCTCCGCCGAGGTCGCGAACAAGGTCGTCGACGACGCTGCGAGCGTCGCCGTCAGGCGCTTCTTCACGATCCCGGGGCGCGATCCGTTCGAGGAGATCGAGTGGGAGCTGCGCAACGCGCTCATCCCCGGCAAGGACAAGCCGGTCTTCGAGCAGAAGGGCGTCGAGTTCCCGAGGTTCTGGTCGCAGACGGCGACGAACATCGTGGCGCAGAAGTACTTCCGCGGCCGCATGGGCTCGCCCGACCGCGAGTCGAGCGTGAAGCAGATGATCGGCCGCATCGTCTCGACGGTCGGCGGCTGGGGACGGGAGGGCGGCTACTTCGCGGACGAGGAGCAGGCCGAGACGTTCGAGATGGAGCTGAAGGCGATCCTCGTCAACCAGTACGCCGCCTTTAACAGCCCTGTCTGGTTCAACCTTGGCTTCGAGGAGCGCCCTCAGGCGTCAGCGTGCTTCATCCTCTCGATCGACGACTCGATGGACTCGATCCTCGACTGGATCCGGCGCGAGGGTGTCATCTTCCGCGGCGGCTCCGGGTCGGGCGTCAACCTCTCCAAGCTTCGCTCGTCGAAGGAGCAGCTATCGAAGGGCGGGTATGCGAGCGGGCCGGTGTCCTTCATGCGCGGCGCCGACGCGTCTGCGGGAACGATCAAGTCCGGCGGCAAGACGCGGCGCGCGGCCAAGATGGTCGTGCTCGACATCGACCACCCGGATGTCGACGAGTTCATCTGGTGCAAGGCCCACGAGGAGGAGAAGGCGCGCGTGCTCGAGGCGGCCGGCTACGACATGTCATTGGACTCGCCGGACTGGGCCTCGATCCAGTACCAGAACGCGAACAACTCGGTCCGCGTGACCGACGCCTTCATGGAGGCGGCGGAGACCGGAGCCGACTGGAACCTGACCGCGCGCACCGACGGTACCGTCGTCGACACCGTCCCTGCGAGGAAGCTGCTGCGGGACATGGCCGAGGCGGCCTGGAAGTGCGCCGACCCGGGCGTCCAGTACGACACGACGATCAATTCCTGGCACACGCTCCCGAACACGGGCCGGATCAACGCGTCGAACCCGTGCTCCGAGTACATGTCCATCGACGACAGTGCTTGCAACCTCGCCTCGCTGAACCTGATGAAGTTCCGGCGCGAGGACGGCGAGCTCGACGTCGAGGCGTTCGAGCACGCGGTCGACGTCGTCTTCCTGGCGCAGGAGATCCTCGTCGGCTACTCCTCGTATCCGACGCCAGAGATCGAGCAGAACGCGAAGTCGTTCCGCCAGCTCGGCCTTGGCTACGCGAACCTCGGTGCGCTCCTGATGGCGCGCGGCCTCCCGTACGACTCGGACGACGGCCGGGCCTACGCGGCCGCGATCACGGCGCTCATGACGGGACGCGCGTACCGCAAGTCGGCCGAGATCGCATCGCGGATGGGCCCGTTCGAGGGCTACCGGCCGAATACCGCCGCGATGATCGGCGTCATGGCACAGCACCGCGCCGCGGTCGGCAACATCGAGAACACCGACTCGGTTCCGGCGGATCTGCTCTCCGCGTGCCGGCGCGCGTGGGACGACACGCTGGACATGGGCGAAGTGAACGGGTACCGAAATGCCCAGTCCAGTGTTTTGGCCCCGACCGGGACCATTTCTTTCATGATGGATTGCGACACGACCGGGGTCGAGCCCGACTTCTCGCTCGTCAAGTCGAAGAAGCTCGTCGGCGGCGGCGAGATCACGATCGTCAACCAGACGGTGAAGGCCGCGCTCGAGCGGCTCGGCTACGCACCGAACGAGGTCTCCGACATCGAGGCCTACGTCGACGAGAAGAACACGATGATCGGCGCTCCGCACGTGAAGAAGGAGCACTACCCGGTCTTCGACTGCGCCGTCGGCGAGCGCGCGATCCACTACATGGGCCACGTGAAGATGATGGGCGCCGTCCAGCCCTTCATCTCGGGCGCGATCTCGAAGACGGTGAACATGCCCGAGGAGGCGACGGTCGACGAGGTCGCGGAGCTCTACACCGAGGCGTGGAAGCTCGGCGTCAAAGCGATCGCGATCTACCGCGACAACTGCAAGGTCGGCCAGCCGCTCTCGAAGAAGGGCCAGGCGGCGATCGAGACCGTGGCCGGAACCGCCGCTCCTCCGGTGCCGCTCACCCAGCGGCGGCGACTACCCGACGACCGCGTCGAGGTCGGCCGCAAGTTCCGCGTCGGCGACTACGAGGGCTACATCCACGTCGGGCTCTACGAAGACGGGACTCCCGGCGACATCTTCCTGGACATCGCCAAGGAGGGCACGACGCTGGCCGGCCTCATGAACTCGTTCATGATCTCTGTCTCGCTCGGCCTCCAGTACGGCGTACCGCTCGAGGTCTACGTCTCGAAGTTCGCGCACATGCGCTTCGAGCCGAGCGGCCAGACGAACGACCCGGACATACGAGTCGCGAAGTCGATCGTGGACTACGTCTTCCGCTGGATGGGCAAGAAGTTCCTCACGCCCGACCAGCAGGAGGAGGTCGGGATCCTCTCGGCGGAAGTGAAAGCCCGGCTAGCGCAGCGCTACAACGACACGGGCACGGAAGCCCGAGCGGAGCCGGTCGAAGCCCCACCCCCGGGCCAAACAGCCCTGTTCAACGCGTGGGAAGACGCAGTCGAGTGCGCCAAGTGCGGCGGCCGGATGATTCGCACGGGCTCGTGCTACACGTGCCGAGACTGCGGCACGAACACCGGCTGCTCGTAAATAGCCGTTCTCAGGGCTAAACAGGCCCCGCCCAAGCAGAGCCTGTTTCTATCTCGGCAGAGGCGCGAGCAGTCGCCTACGCTGATCTCCATGACAAGCCGCCCTATAAATCCGCCGCCTATCTCGTTCCTAAGCCGGCTTCTCCCATACCGAGACGTGCTTCGTGCTCTCGTTCGTGAACGGCTCGCGCTTCCAGCCGCTCCAGCGCTCGCGCAGCGTCATCCCGGCGAGTCGCGCCATCAGGTCGAGCTCCGCGGGCGATACGGCGCGGAACGGGACAGACAGACGTTCCCACCGTCCGTCGACGAGCGTGAAGTGGTGCGAGACGAGCCGTTGTGTGTCCGCGTCGAACTCATCGACCGTCGACCCTCGTCGTCGCGAAGTCCCCCAACGTAACGCCGATCTGCTCCCCGCCCGGCTTCTCGCGCAACTTCGCGACCATCGCTTCCGACAGGTCGATTCCGTGCACACGGATGCCGCGTTGGGCGAGCGGCAGGGCGATCCGGCCCGTTCCGATGCCGAGCTCGAGCGCGGCCCCGTCGCCCGCTAGCTCAGCGAGGAAATCGACGACCGGGTCGACAACGGCAGGGTCGAACATGTCGCCCGCCGACTCGTCGTACCGCTCTGCAACACGCTCGCCGAAGTAGTCCGTTGACACAGAGGCACTCTGTCAAAGCGGTTTGCCGCACGCCTACTCGCGCGACGGATCGACCACCATGGCTCCGGCCCAACGAGGCGTCAGGCGGCTGCTAGAGCTTGCTCGAGCTCGGCCGTTGCGCCCTCCCGTTGCCTCGCCGCGATGTGCTTCGCGATGTACCGGGCATCTCTGCCCCGGCCCGGCAGGACGTCGGACGAGAGCGAGTACTGGAAGACGAGCCCCAGGAAGTAGAGCCCGGGCTCCGACTCGACGACGCCGCGGTAGTGCCGCGGCTTCCCGTCGCCGTCGAACACCGGAAGGTCGACCCAGCTGTAGTCCGTCTGGAACCCGGTGCACCAGATGACGTTCGGGACATCGACGATGCGCCCGTCCTCCAGGACCGGGAGCCCGCCCAGTACGCCGGCGACGCGCGCGACGCGCTCGATGCCGGCCGAGGCGAGATCCTGCTCCCTGCGCCGGATGAGCGGATCGGCTTTCGCCAGCAGCTTCGGCCCCAGCTTCCGGCCGATCGGCGTGTCGACGCGCAGCACGCGATGCCCCGCGAACCTGAACATGCGGAAGACGGGGCGGGCGATCAGGGTGCCATGGCGAACGGGAATCTGGCCGGAACTCTCCCCGGCGAGCAGGCAGCGACGCGTCTCGGCCAGCTCGTAGGCGATCTCGGCGCCGGAGTTGCCCGCGCCGACCACGAGGACGTCGCCGCCCCGAAGCTGCGACGGGCCGAAATACTCGGTCGAGTGAAGGTTCACGATCCCCGGATCGAGCTCGGACCTGAACTCGGGCCACTTCGGGATCCGGTGGGCGCCGGTCGCCACGATCACGTTCTCGGCCTCGAACCGACGCTCGCCTGCCGACACGACGAACCGCCCGTCGACCTTCGTCAGCCCGTCGACGACGATGCCCGTTCTCACCGGCAGCTCGAACCGCGCCGCGTACTCCTCGAGGTAGTCGGCCATCTCGTCCTTCGTCACGAACGACCACGCGCGCGCACCCGGAATCCGCATGCCGGGGAGCCGGCTGAAGTTCGCCGGGGTGAACAGGCGGAGCGAGTCCCAGCGGTTGCGCCAGGCGTCGCCGACGCTTTCGTTCGCCTCGAGGATCACGAACTGGCGGCCGCGCTTTGCGAGGTGATAGCCGGCCGCCAGCCCAGCCTGGCTGCCGCCGATGACCACCGTTTCGAAGTATTCGGGATTCATCGCTCTACCTCATCGCGTTGTGGACAGGCCAGAACTCGCGAGGCGGCGGCGGGCCGTCGAGCCCAAGCGCCCGCATCGCTGGGATG
>WNFU01004966.1_pt1 | contig 16759 bp, 17 predicted proteins | sample 5400121 | NCBI WGS metagenome assembly WNFU01 (sample SAMN13153360, study PRJNA577476) | soil metagenome | isolation source: 100 cm soil or saprolite under grassland replicate 1 | place: USA:California | collected 2016-06-15
CAAGGGCAGCACGCGCGTGTACATCCCGCTCGGCACGTCGATCGTGCTGTCCGTGGTGCTGACGATCGTCCTGAACCTGATCTTCCGGCGGTAGAAATCGTTGCGAGTACCTGCCATCCGCAATAAAATGAAAGCCGAGGTGTGCGGCGGCCGCAGGCCGCCGTTTTTTGCGCGGGGCTCCGACCCCCGAAACCGGGCTTCGGCCCGGAGGAGGTCATCGTGCTCGGTTCGCTCATTCCACTGATTGCCCAGGGGGGAAATTCCAGCTCCGGGGGAGGGATCTCGATCCTCCTGTTCTTCGTGGTCATGGGCGGCATCTTCTATGTCCTGCTGATCCGCCCACAGCAACGGCAACGGCGGGCCCAGCGCGCGCTGGTGGAAGGCCTCGACGTGGGGGACGAGGTCATCACGATGAGCGGTATCTTCGGCACCATCCGCGCGGTCGACGATGAGTCCGTCACGCTCGAGGTGGCGCCCGGGGTTGACATGAAGTTTCTCAAGGGCGCCGTGGCTCGCAAGCTCGTCTACAGCGAGGACGAGTACGAGGACCAGGACGAAGAGGACCACGGGGAGGCCGGCGAGCAGTCGTGAGCCAGCCAGCACGCCAGCGGGCCCAGGCTGCTGCCCGCGCCCCCAGGCCCGATGAGGAGGTCTCGCTCGTCACCCTGGAGGAGATCCAGCAAGAGCCTGCGATCAGCACGTTCATCGCCAGCGCCGACAGGGTGATGGAGGGTCTCGGCTATACGGAGCACGGATACCGGCACGCCAATCTGACATCTCGAATCGCCTACAACGTCATGGCCCGGCTGGGGAACGAGGGGCGGATGGCCCAGCTGGCGGCGATCGCCGGGTACGTCCACGACGTGGGAAACATGGTGGCCAGAGAGAATCACGCCCAGATCGGGGCGCTCTTGGTCTATGACGTGTTCAAGGATCGGATGCACCACAGGGACCTGGCCCTGGTCATGTCCGCCGTGGGCAATCACGAGGAGGAGGGTGGGGAGGCGGTCAGCCCCATCTCGGCAGCGGTCATCCTCGCCGACAAGTCGGACGTGCACCGAAGCAGGGTCCGGAAGTCGGCCCAGATCGATTTCGACATCCACGACCGGGTCAACTATGCCGCCGAACAGTCGTTTCTCCGGGTAGACTCGGCTGCCCGAACGGTAACGCTGGAGCTTACGATCGACACCGAGATCAGCCACGTCATGGAGTACTTCGAGATCTTCCTACAGCGAATGATGATGTGCCGGCGCGCTGCCGAGCGGTTGGACTGCCAGTTCAAGCTCACCATCAACGGAGCGACCCTCCTGTAGGGCTCGAGGCCGCATGGCATGAGGAACCGTGGACTGACCGCGTCATTGGTGGTCGTCGCGCTCTTGGTCGGTGCGAGCGTGGCGGGTTTCCTGACGACCACCCGGCCCCTCCTCGGCCTGGATCTGGAGGGCGGTCTCTCGGTCGTGCTCCAAGCGCCGGCCGGCACGGACAAGGGCGTGATGGAGAAAGCCCTCGACCGGATCAGGGACCGCGTGGACGCCCTGGGGGTGGCCGAACCGGACATCAGCCTCGTGGGCGGTAACCTCATCCAGGTCCAGCTTCCCGGCCTGGGTGGCCAGGGGAAGGTCACCAAGCGAGGGGCACAGTACTGCGTGACGTCCTCGACGGGAAAGAGCCTGGGGTGCTTCAAGGACCGGGCAGTGGCCCAGGCCAAGGCGAAGGCTCAGAGCGTCCAGCGGGTCCTGCAGATCGTCGGGCAGACCGCCCGCTTGGAGGAACGGGCAGTCTCGGGGACCGCCATCCAGCCGTCGGACCCCAACTACTCCAAGACGGCGTTCACCACCGGGGTGCTCCAGACAGACGACCCGTATCGTCAGAATGCGAACTTCAAGGAAGAGCCCTCCAAGAACGGAGGCTTGGTCACCTTCGAGGACAAGAACGATGACGGGTTCTTCACCCCGGGCACCGACCCGATCTACCAGCTCGAGGGGATCACCATCACCGGCGCCGACCTGAAGAAGGCCGTTCCCCAGTTCCTCACGTCCCAGGAGACGCAGAGCTCCCAGGCTGGATGGCAGGTGTCGTTCACGCTCAATGGCCCCGGAGCCACCAAGTTCGCCGCCGCCACACAGAAGCTCGTCGGGCGCCAGCTCGCCATCGTCCTCGACAACGTCGTGATCTCCGCTCCCACGGTGCAGTCGGCGATCACCGGCGGCTCCGGGGTGATCACCGGGAACTTCACGGCCGACGAGGCGAAGAACCTCGCGGTCGTGCTGAACTCCGGTGCGCTGCCGGTCGAGCTCGCCCGGCAGGAGGTCAAGACGGTCAGCCCGCTCCTAGGGAAAGAGTCGTTACACAAAGGGCTGATCGCGGGCCTCGCAGGGCTGATCGCTCTGATGCTGTACCTGGCCTTCTACTACCGGCTGCTGGGCCTGGTCACCTGGCTGGGCATGGGCATCTGGGGAGTGTTGGCCTTCGGGCTGGTCTCGCTGATGGGCAAGACGATCGGCTACGCCTTGACCCTGGCCGGCGTGGCCGGGATCATCGTGTCCCTGGGGATCACCGCGGACTCCTACATCGTCTTCTACGAGCGACTCAAGGACGAAGTGCGCCACGGCAAGACGCTCCGTGCGGCGGTGGTGCCCGCGTTCAAGCGCTCGTGGAGGACGATCGTGGCCGCAGACACGGTGACGATCATCGCCGCCGGGGTCCTGTATCTCATCGCGGTCGGCTCGGTCCGGGGGTTCGCCCTCACGCTCGGCCTCTCGACTGCCCTGGACATGTTCGTCGTGTATTTCTTCAAGCGTCCCACTGTGTTTCTACTCGCCCGTAGCCCGTTCCTGACGAGCCTGCGCGGCATGGGCCTGCGCAGCGGCGTGGCGGCCGAACCCCTTCCGGTCGCCGGTGGTCAGACATGAACGTGCGCGAGGCCATCTCGACGTTCCGTGGCCATCGGGTTCCTCACCTGAACCTGATCGCTCACAGGAAGTGGTGGTTCGCACTCTCGGGGTTCTTCGTCGTGCTTTCGCTGGCCGGTCTGTTCCTTCGGGGGTTGAACTTCTCCATCGAATTCAAGGGCGGGTCGCTGCTCGAGTTCCCGAACCGCAGCGGAGCCTCGATCAGGGACTACCAGGCGATCATGTCGAGGTTCGGTCTGGGCGACGCCAAGGTCGAGATCGTGGGGAGCGGGACCGTCGACATCAAGACCAAGAGCCTCACTCAGCTCGGGCTCACGCCCACCACCACTCCGAGTGCCACGCCGACGGCGCCATCGCCGACGGCGAGCGGGGCCTCCCCGACTCCGACGGCAACAGGCTCGGCCACGCCAACTGCCACGGCCACTGCCAGCGCCTCGGTATCGCCCAGCCCAACCGCTTCACCGGCTGCCGGTTCATCGCTCAGGGGCGACCAGCTTCGCGCCGTCCTGGCCCGTACCGCGGGGATCTCGGTCAACGAGATCAACGAGCAGGACGTTGGCCCCACCTGGGGGAGCACGATTTCCCGCAAGATGTTCACCGCCCTCGTGGTCTTCCTCCTGATCGTCACGCTGTACATCACCTTCCGGTTCGAGCTGAAGATGGCGGCGGGCGCCCTCATCGCTCTGGGCCACGACCTCATCATCACGGCCGGCATCTATGCCCTGGTAGGACGGGAGGTCACCCCGGAGACGGTCATCGCCATCCTGACCATCCTGGGGTACTCCCTCTATGACACGGTCGTGATCTACGACAAGGTTAAGGAGAACACCGAGTCCGCGGCCATGGTGGCGCGGGACACGTACTCGGGTGTGGTGAATACCTCCCTCAACCAGACCCTGATGCGTTCGGTGAACACCTCGCTGGTTGTCCTGCTGCCCATCGGGGCGCTGCTTCTGTTCGGAGGCCAGACCCTGAAGGACTTCGCCTTCGCTCTTTTCATCGGCGTCGCCACCGGGGCGTACTCCTCCATCTTCATCGCCGCTCCCGTGCTGGCTATGTTCAAGGAGCGGGAGCCCAGGTACCAGCAGATCCGGGCCCGGGCGGCGGCGCGGGCGGCCCGGCCCGGCCTCAGGGCTGCGGCGCCTCGCAGGGTGGCCGCGGCGCGCGAGGCCGAGGAGGAGATGGAGCTCGAGCCAGCCACTCTCACGGCCGTTCCCAGCCGTGCGTCGGGACCGCAGGGCGCTCGCCCCCGTCCGGCCGGAAAGAAGAAGAAGGGCAAGGCCGGAAGCAAGTCCAAGCGTCGCCGGCGCTGAACCCGGAAGGGAGGACAGCCTTGTTCGACACGAAGGAGCGAATCAAGGACTTGATCCGAGACATCCCGGACTTCCCTCAGCCCGGAGTCGTCTTCAAGGACATCACGCCGCTCCTTGCTGACGACGATGCGTTCTCATCGGTGATCGACCTCATCGTCGTGCGATACGGTCGCGGGAACATCGACAAGGTCGTGGGGATCGAGGCGCGGGGCTTCATTCTGGCGTCTCCCGTCGCCTATCACTTCGGAGCAGGGTTCGTCCCGGTGCGCAAGGAGGGCAAGCTTCCCTGGGATACGGAGCGCGAGGAGTACGCCCTCGAGTACGGGACGGCTGTCCTGGAGATCCACAAGGACGCCATCGGGTCCGGCGACCGGGTCCTGATCGTGGACGACGTCCTGGCGACCGGGGGAACCGCCAAGGCCACGGCCAAGCTGGTGGAGCGGCTGGGAGGGAAGGTGATCGGGATCGCCTGCCTCATCGAGCTGACCTTCCTGAAGGGCCGGGGCAACCTCGGCGGCTACGACTTCTTCAGCCTGATTACGTACTGACCGTCGTTGGGGTAGGAGGGACCTCGACTGCCTTCGGGCGACATTGTCAACTGTTCGAGACCTCGGTCTGCTGGGTAAGAAGAAACGATGAGACGAGGCGGGCTCACCACACTCCTTGTGGCCGTTTATCTGGCAGTGGGCGTCATCGTGGCCAACTCGCATCACTACTTCCGCGGCTTGAATGACATCAAAGACTTCATCTCGGCGATCCTGGCGGTCATCTTGTGGCCGCTGGTACTCCTGAAGGTCAACCTCCACATCAAGTAGCCGGCTTCAGCCGGGAGGCGGGAGATCGATCTCTGCCCACAGCACGGGCCCGGGCGTCTGCACGACTCCCCACCGGTCCACCAGGTGATCCACGAGGTACAGACTGAGGCCGAAGATCTCGGATGGCACCGGCTCGTCCTTTGCGTCGTGGTTGGTCTCGAGGTCCCCCACTTCGATGCGGGCCCGGTCCTCGGAGATCTGGATCCGCAGGCCGATGCGCTCGGCTCCTCTCCGCTCGGCGTAGCGAGTGCTGGCGCCGAGAAGCTCGGAGACGACCGCCCGGATGCGTTCCAATACCCGCGATGGCACTTGGTCAGCAAGTCGATCGACGGCGTGTCGTGCAGACGGGACGGAGCCTGGTGTCGGGGGGAAGTCGTGGGACAACTCCATGGGTCCCCCGTGGTCCACAGGGCCGGGAGTGGACGGCCGCAACCTAGCACAGCGGCTTCACCAGCGGGAAGAGGGCCGGCTTGATCGGGTCGTCAAGACCGAGCCCGACGCGCCGAGCGGAGGGATCGGACATTCCAGTGCTTACAATGGCTTCTCGAGAGGAAGGCGTCGCCATTGGAACAGCAGGAGGCCGTCAAACAGGAGCGTAAGGGCGGGATCCTGTCCCGGCTCCCGTTCAGGCCGTCCGAAGATGGACCCTCCGACTCCCTCGAAGCCCTGATCAAGGTGGTCAGGGCGCGGAATCCCAAGGCCGACTCGCGGCAGATCCAGCGAGCGCACGCATTCGCCGGCGAGGCCCATCGCGGCCAGAAGCGCCTGTCGGGGGAGGATTTCATCGAGCACCCGGTGGCGGTGGCGGCCATCGTCGCCGACCTGGGCATGGACCTCACCACGATCGAGGCTGCCTTGCTCCACGACGTGGTCGAAGACACCACTCTGTCGATCGAGGACGTCAGAAGCGAATTCGGCGACCAGGTCGCGACCATGGTGGACGGACTGACCAAGCTGGACGCGATCAAGTTCCGTTCCCGGGAGCAGGAACAGGCCGAGAACGTCCGAAAGATGATCGTGGCGATGGCGCAGGACATCCGGATCCTGCTCATCAAGCTGGCCGACCGTCTGCACAACATGCGTACGCTCGACGTGTTCTCTCGCCAGAAGCAGGAGCAGAAGGCGACTGAAACGCTCGAGATCTACGCCCCTCTGGCTCACCGGCTGGGCGTTCACCGGATCAAGTGGGAGCTGGAGGACCTGGCCTTCAAGGCGCTACACCCGCATCGCTTCGCCGAGATCGAGCGACTGGTGGAGAAGCGCGAGGGGGAGCGTCAGGAGTACGTGGAGCAGGTGTGCGCGGAGCTCCAGGCCAAGCTGAGGGACATGAAGATCAAGGCAGAGGTGGTCGGGCGCCCGAAGCACCTGTACTCGGTCTACGAAAAGATGGTGCTGCGGGGCAAGGAGTTCAACGAGATCTACGACCTGGTCGGCATCCGGCTCATGGTGGATTCGGTTCGCGATTGCTACGCGGCTCTGGGGGCGCTGCACGCACTGTGGAGACCTGTCCCCGGTCGGTTCAAGGACTACATCGCCATGCCCAAGTTCAACATGTACCAGTCCCTCCACACGACGGTCATCGGGCCCGAGGGGCGGCCCTTGGAGATCCAGATCCGTACGAGCCCGATGCATCGAACCGCCGAGTACGGCATCGCCGCGCACTGGCGCTACAAGGACCGCAGCTCGAAGAAGTCCTCAGACGACCAGGCGGAGATGGCCTGGCTCGGCAGGGTGCTCGAATGGCAGCAGGAGATGGCCGACCCTCGGGAGTTCATGGAAGGCCTGAAGATCAATCTGTACGAGGGCCAGGTCTTCGTGTTCACTCCGAAGGGGGACGTAGTGAACCTCCCCGCCGGGGCCACACCTATCGACTTCGCCTATTCGATCCACACCGAGGTGGGGCACCGTTGCATGGGGGCCAGAGTGAACGGCCGGCTCGTTCCGCTGGACTACCAGTTGCAGACGGGAGATTCGGTGGAGGTGCTCATCTCCAAGGCCGTGGATGCAGGCCCCAAGCGCGACTGGCTGTCGATCGTCAAGACGCCACGGGCTCGGAACAAGATCCGCCAATGGTTCTCGAGGGAGCGGCGGGAGGACGCCCTGGAGACGGGGAAGGATCTCTTGCAGCGAGAGCTCCGGCGCCACTCGCTGCCGGTGGTTCGGCTTTCGTCGGACGCGCTGATGTCGCAGGTTGCCGGCGACCTCAAATATCCGAACCTGGAGTCCCTGTATGTCGCCATCGGGGCGGGGCAGGTCTCTCCTCAGTCCATCGTGTCCCGTCTGACCAGACTGGTCTCCGAGGACGCCGAGGACGAGGCCGAGCAGATCCCTGCCGCCCGGCCGGTCCGGCTGGCCAGTCCCGCCGCTCAGCCAGTTGTGGTCCAGGGCCGTAGCGACGTGTGGGTCAAGCTCGCCCGGTGCTGCACCCCCGTCCCCGGTGACGAGATCATGGGGTTCGTCACACGCGGACACGGCGTATCCGTGCACAGGGCGGACTGTCCGAACGCCAAGGACCTCACCAGGCAGGCCGAGCGCCTCATCGAGGTATCCTGGCGAGCCGGCGCTCCCACGTCGTTCCTCGTGTCGATCCAAGTGGAGGCCCTGGACCGCCGCAAGCTGCTCCAGGACGTGGCCACGGTGCTGGGAGACCAGCACGTGAACATCATCGCGGCGTCCTCGAAGACGGGGAAGGACCGCATCGCCACGCTCAGGTTCACCTTCGAGCTGGCGGACATCACACACTTGTCCAGCATCATGTCGTCGGTGAAGCGGGTGGAGAGCGTGTTCGACGCCTACCGGGTGGTCCCTGGGTAGCCACACTCCGGTGCGACTGGTCCTTCAGCGAGTCTCTCGGGCCTCCGTCCGCGTCGGTGGACAGACGGTAGCGGGAATCGGGCCCGGACTGGTGATCCTGGTAGGCGTGAGTCAGGAAGAGGAGCCGGACGAAGCCGAGTGGCTGGCGTCGAAGGCCTACCACCTGCGGATCTTCGAGGACGACGACGGAAAGATGAATCGGTCACTCTCCGACGTCGCTGGCGAGGTCCTGGTCGTCCCGCAGTTCACCCTGTACGGCGATGCCCGCAAGGGCCGGCGCCCCTCGTGGGCGGGGGCCGCGGCGCCCGAGGTTGCCGAGGAACGGGTCGAAGCCTTCGCCAATGCCCTCGAAGGACTTGGGGCGCGCGTGGCCAGGGGGGCGTTCCAGGAGCACATGGAAGTCGACCTTGTGAACGACGGTCCCGTCACGATCCTGCTCGAGGGAGCGTCCTGATCGAGAAGTGCCCAAGGGCGCAGTCGGCCACTGCTACGATTCCCGGGCATGTACCTCGAGGCATTCGCAGACAATCCCTTCGCAACGAACTGCTGGCTTCTCGCACTTGAAGGAAAGGATGAAGCCGTGGTTGTGGACCCCGGTTTCTCGCCCGACCGTGTCCACGCCCTGCTCCGGAGTGCTGGAAAGCGTCCCGTGGCGGTGCTCGCCACCCACGGCCACTTCGATCATGTCGGTTCGGCCGCCCAGTTCTGCGGAGACGAGATCCCCTTCTACATCCACGAGGAGGATCGGCTCGCGATCTTCGATCCGGTTGCGTGGGGGTCGTCCTTTCCGGTTCCGGCCGACCCCCCCACGGTGGTCCGAACCTTCGTGGAGGGCGAGGTGCTCGACGTGGCCGGCTTCTCTCTGCAGGTCGTGCACACGCCGGGCCACACCCCGGGAAGTGCGTGCTTCCAGGCGGAGGAACTCCTGTTCAGCGGGGACCTCGTCTTCCGCGGTGCCATCGGCCGGTATGACTTTCCGAACTCCTCGGCCCAGGACATGTTCGCCAGCCTGAAACGGTTCCTGACCCTGCCCGACGCGCTCGACGTATATCCAGGACACGGTGAGGCCACCACGGTCGGGCTGGAGCGGGCGGCCAATCCGTTCCTCCGCCAGCTGGCCTGATCCGCCCATGGAACTGAAGCCGCCGAGAGGCACCCAGGACCTTCTCCCCCCTGCCGGCGAACGAATGCGCGCGCTGTACGACCGGGCGGCCGCCTTGGCCAGGAGATACGGCTATCGGTACGTCGAGACGCCGGTGTTCGAGCGCACCGAGCTGTTCAGCCGGACTTCCGGCCAGTCCAGCGACATCGTGACCAAGGAGATGTACACGTTCACCGACCGAGGAGGCCGCCAGCTGACCCTCCGTCCCGAGGGCACGGCGCCGGTCATGCGAGCCTATCTGGGTCGCGTGCACGAGCTCCCTGTGCCCTTCAAGGCCTACTACCTCGCCCGGATGTACCGCTACGGCCGGCCCCAGGCGGGCCGGTACCGCGAGCACCGACAATTCGGGATCGAGGTCCTCGGCGTGGCCGATCCCTCCGCTGACGTCGAGGTCATCGTGGTCGGGGATCGGTTCCTCCGTGATCTCGGCCTGAGGCGATTCCGCCTCGAGCTCAACAGCATCGGCGACGAGGTCTGTCGCCCCGCCTATCGCGAGGAACTGCTGGCCTACCTGCGGGAGAACCGGGATCGCCTTCGGGACGAACACCGTGACCGGTTCGAGGAGAACCCCCTTCGTGTTCTCGACTGCAAGGACGAGGCGTGTCGGGAGGTCTCGAAGGGCGCTCCCAAGATCTCGGAGCGATTGTGCGAGCCCTGTAGCAACCACTTCGCCGCCGTGCAGGGGGGGCTGAAGGAGGCGGGCCTCGAGGCCGTGCTCACTCCCACTCTGGTGCGTGGACTGGACTACTACACGAGGACGGCGTTCGAGTTCGTGAGCGAAGCGCTTTCCCAGGCTGCGGCCACCCTGTTCGGAGGTGGACGTTACGATGGCCTGGCGGAGGCGCTGGGTGGCCCCCACGTTCCAGGAGTCGGGTACGGCTTGGGGCTGGAGCGGGTCATGCTGGCCCTGGAGGACGAAGGAATCGAGCCTCCCGCGGAACAGGCCCTGAACGCGTTCGTGGTCGGGATCGGAGACGAGGGGACGGCGCGGGCGGGCGAAGTCGTCAGGGCCCTGCGGGAGTCCGGGCTCTCGGCTACCACCTCGTTCGAGGCCAGGCCGCTCGGGGCCCAGCTACGGATGGCCGACCGGGAAGGGGCCACCTTCGCGGTGATCGTGGGCAAGCGCGAAGCTGCTGCCGGTACCGTGAAGCTCAAGCGGCTCTCGGACGGACACGAGGAGGAAGTCGGGCTGGACCAGGCCATCGAACACATGAAGACTCAAACAGGGACGACTGGGTGAGCGAGCTACCACTGGCCGGTGGTCGCACGCACATGTGTGGGGACCTTCGCAGGTCCGACAGCGGCCAACGCGTGGTCCTGGCCGGGTGGGTCGCCCGCAAGCGGGACCACGGCGGCGTGGTGTTCCTGGACCTCCGCGATCGAGAGGGATTGGTTCAGGTCGTGGCCCATCCGCAGGACGCACCCACGGCCCACGCCGTCGCCAGCGAGGTCAAGCCAGAGTCGGTCGTCACAGTGATCGGTGAGGTTCGGGCTCGGCCGGAGGGGACGGTCAACCGCAGCCTCCCGACGGGAGACGTGGAGGTCGCCGCCACCGAGATCGAAGTCATCGCCGAGTCCGCCACCCCGCCCTTCCCGATCGAGGATCGCGTCGACGTCGAGGAGCTCATCCGGCTGAAGTACCGATACCTCGACCTGCGGCGGCCCGAGATGACGAGGATCCTGCGGCTGCGCCATCAGCTGATCTCCTCGATTCGGCGGTTCTTCGACGAGCGCGGGTTCGTCGACGTGGAGACCCCCATGCTCACCAAGAGCACGCCCGAAGGAGCCAGGGACTTCCTGGTGCCTTCCCGGTTGCAGCGAGGGAAGGTCTATGCGTTGCCTCAGTCGCCCCAGATGTTCAAGCAGCTCCTGATGGTGGCGGGGTTCGATCGCTACTACCAGATCGTGCGGTGCCTGCGGGACGAGGACCTCCGGGCGGACCGCCACTGGGAGTTCACGCAGCTCGACGTGGAGATGAGCTTCGCCACTGAGGAAGACATCTTCGAGCTGATCGAGTCGATGTTCGCCTGGCTGTGGAAGGAACTGCTGGACGTGGACCTTCCGACGCCGTTCCCGCGGCTGAGGTACGAGGACGCGATGGCCCGGTACGGGTCCGACAAGCCCGACACGCGGTACCGGATGGAGCTGGCCGACCTGACGAAAGTGTTCGCTGGCAGCGCGTTTCGCGCTTTCGCCCAGGTGGTGGCGGATGGGGGAGAGGTCAAGGGGTTCGCCGCCCCTGGGGCCGCGTCCTGGTCGAGGAAGGATCTCGATGGGCTTGTCCACGAGGCCAAGGCCCGAGGAGCTGCAGGGCTGGTCTGGATCGCGGTAGAGGGGGGGACGTTCCGATCGCCGGTGGAGAAGCATCTCTCGCCCGACGAGCTCGGTGCCGTGCAGGAGGCGACCGGCGCGGGCGATGGGGATCTGGTGCTCTTGGTCGCAGATCAATCCTCTCGGGTCAACGTGGCTCTCGATGGACTGCGCCGGCTCATGGCCGCCCGTTTGGACCTGATCCCCGAAGGCCTGTGGAACTTCCTGTGGATCGTCGAGCCACCCCTGTTCGAATGGGGCGAGGAGGCCCAGGCGTGGGTTCCGAGTCATCATCCGTTCACGTCGCCGGCCTCCGAAGACCTCAACCCCGAGACGGCCAAGGCTCGGGCCTACGACATCGTCCTGAACGGCTACGAAGTGGGGGGCGGGAGCATCCGCATCCACCAGCCGGCGCTCCAACGCCGGATCTTTGAGGCCATCGGCCTGTCGGAGGACGAGGTCCGGGAGAAGTTCGGCTTCCTCATCGACGCGTTCAGGTACGGCGTCCCTCCCCACGGCGGCATCGCCCCCGGGCTGGACCGCATAGTCATGCTTCTGGCGGGACGCGACAATATCCGCGACGTGATCGCCTTTCCCAAGACCGCCTCGGGAGTAGAGCCGCTCACAGGTGCGCCCTCCGAACCCACGCAGGATCAACTGGATCTGCTGGGCATGAAGTTCCTCCCGGAGCGCCGTGATCCGAGGGGAAGTTGAACGTCTGGTTGGTCCGCTCTAGCATCCCGGTGGCGGATCGTCCCGGTTCGTGGGTTCGCAGAACCAGCATCGTGGTATCCGGGAGCTCGGCTCCGGCGGTGGAGTAGCGCCCCGCGAGGGGTACTCGGAAGCGGCCGGGAGGGCACCCACCTGCGTGAGCGCAGGTTCGCGACGAAGCGAACAGGGCGGTCCGCTTTTCCCTCACGCCTTGACACTGAGGGCTCACGTGTAGGCTCAGTGGCTATGGCTCAGGTTCCGCTCGCCACGCGCATGCGTCCCAAGACCCTGGACGAGGTCGTGGGGCAGCGACATCTCCTGGGGCCGGGCAAGCCGCTCACCGCGCTGGTCGAGGCCGGGCGACTGCCTTCCGTCCTGCTCTGGGGCCCCGCCGGTAGCGGGAAGACGACCCTGGCGTTCATCCTCGGAGGGAGCGTCGGCGGTGAGATGGTCCAACTCTCCGCGGTGGCGTCGGGCGTGGCGGATGCGCGGAAGGTCATGTCACGAGCGAAGGACAGCATGCTTCCCACGGTGCTGTTCGTCGACGAGGTCCACCGCTGGAGCAAGTCTCAACAGGACGTGCTGCTGCCCGCGGTCGAAGAGGGCACGATCGTTCTGATCGGGGCGACGACCGAGAACCCGTATTTCTCGCTGGTGTCGCCGTTGCTCTCGCGGTGCCTGCTGCTTCACCTGGAGGCGCTGTCCCCCGAGGACATCCGCGCGTTGCTCGACCGAGCCTTGGCCGACCCCAAGCGCGGGCTGGGAGAGATCGAGGTGAAGGTCACCGACGAGGCCATGGAGCATCTGGCCTCCATCGCAGGGGGGGATGCTCGGATCGCCCTGACCGGCCTCGAGGCTGCGGTCCTCGCCGCCCAGGCGAAGGGCGTCACCGAGGTGGACCGGACCCTGGCCGAAGAGGCCATCCAGAAGAAGGCCATCGTCTATGACCGCCAGGGAGACGCCCACTACGACGTCATCTCCGCGTTCATCAAGAGCATCCGCGGCTCCGACCCCGATGCATCGCTGTTCTGGCTGGCCAGGATGCTCGAAGCGGGGGAGGATCCACGCTACATCGCTCGCCGGATGGTCGTGCACGCCTCCGAGGACATCGGGTTGGCCGATCCTCGTGCCCTGCTCGTCGCCGTGGCCGCGGCCCAGGCGGTCGAGTACGTGGGGCTGCCCGAAGCAAGGCTGAACCTGGCGGAGGCCGCGATCTACCTGGCCCGGGCTCCCAAGTCCAACAGCGTCATCTCTGCGCTGGGCCGAGCCACGCAGGATGCAGCGTCGACGGATCCGGTTCCACTTCATCTGAAGGAAGCGTCGGGCCATCCTGGACTCCGCAAGCTCGGGTACGGCAAGGGCTACAAGTACCCACACGACTACCCCGGGCATCAGGTCGACCAGCAGTACCGGCCGCCCCCGTTCGAGGGCAAGCAGTACTACGACCCTTCGGGGCAAGGGGAAGAGGCAGGACGAGAAAGAGCAGGGGAAACAGGCGATCAGGCCCAGTAGCCCGGTTATGATTCCGGCCTCGAAGCACGCGAACCCAGACGAAGGGAGAGCAACGTGGTCGCATCGATCAGTGTGGGTGGCGTGGCCGGCCTCGTCGCCGCTGTCGCGTGGGCGGTCCTGGTGCTCATTCTCGGCCTGGTCTTCGTGAATCTGTTCCGGGTACTGGAGTCGACCAAGATGCTCATCGACGGGATCCGGGAAGAGACCGTGCCGCTTCTCTCCGAGGTGAAGACCACGGTCTCCGGAGTGAACCGTGAGCTCGAGAGGGCGGATGGGCTACTCGAGTCCGCTGGCAACATCGCCAAGAGTGGCGAGCGATTGGCCCATGTGGTGGAGCAGGCCGTATCGAGCCCATTGATCAAGGTCATTGCCTTCGGGGCAGGAGCTTCCCGAGCTGTTCGGCGGCTGAGGAAACACGGGAAGGATGGCGAGTAGGGGGTGCGTCGCATCTTCTGGCTTGCCTTTGGGCTGGGAGCAGGAGCAACTGGGGCAGTGCTCGCCGCCCGATGGTTCGAGCGACAGACTCGCCGGATGGCTCCGGCGAACCTCGCCCGCCAGACCGGTGAAACGCTCCGCGACGCCACCTCCCTGCTCGGCGAAGCCCTGCGTGATTTCCGTCAGGGCATGGCCGACAAGGAGATGGAGGTTCGTTCCTCTCTGAACGAGTAGCGTTCGAGGATCGGCCCGGCTCGGGCCGTCCCGACGAAGGAGGTAACCGGCCATGTCCGAGATGGTTCCCGAGGTCACGGATCTCCTCCAGCACCTGATCCGCAATCGCTGCGTCAACGACGGGACCAAGGAGTCGGGCGGCGAGACCAGGAGCGTCGACCTCCTCTCGTCGTACCTGGGTGGGACCGGCGCCGACATGGAGCGCTACGAGTCCGTGCCGGGCCGGGCCAGCCTGGTCGCCCGGATCGAGGGGACCGACCCGCAGGCGCCCAGCCTCCTGTTGATGGGCCACACAGATGTGGTCCCGGTGAACCCTGACGGGTGGCGGCGCGATCCATTCGGCGGCGAGCTGGTGGATGGCGAGGTGTGGGGCCGGGGGGCCGTCGACATGCTGAACGAGACATCCTCCATGGCAGTGGCCTTCCGGAAGCTGGCCGAGGAGAAGTTCAGGCCGAGGGGCACACTGGCCTACCTGGCGGTCGCCGACGAAGAGGCCTTGGGAACCTGGGGCGCGGACTGGCTCCTGCGAAACCAGGCCGACGCGGTCAGGGCGGACTACGTGGTGACCGAGTTCGGTGGCTTTCGCATGCCCCTTCCTTCCAGCTCTGGGCCGAAGCTTCCCATCATGGTCGGGGAGAAGGGGAGCTACTGGTGCGCCATCAGCGTTCGGGGAACGCCGGGACACGGCTCCATGCCTTTCCGGACGGACAACGCCCTGATCAAGGCGGCCGAGGTGGTCAGGCGGATCGCCGAATACCGGGGAGAGACGAACATCATCGATGCGTGGAGAGGCTTCGTGAAGAAGGCCGATCTTCCCCCTGACCTGGCCTCACTCCTCCTGGACCCCGAGAGGATCCATGAGTTCTACGACAGTTTTCCAGACGTGGGTCTGGCCAGGATGGTTCATGCGTGTACTCACACGACATTCGCCCCCACGATCATGCATGCGGGGATCAAGACGAACGTCATCCCGGACAGCGTCGAACTGCAAGTGGACATCCGCACGTTGCCCGGCGTGGACGGCCAGGACGTGGAGAAGATGCTGGACGAGGCCCTGGGCGACCTCAGAGGGGACGTCGAGATCGTGGCTCAGGACGACAATCCGGCCACCGCTTCGCCGGTCGACACTCCGTTGTGGGAGTCGATCCGGCGGGCGGTCGAGGGCTTGATTCCAGGTGTCACCACCGTGCCTCTGCTGGTCGTCGGGGCGACCGACGCCAGGTTCTTCCGCCGAGCTGGGTCCGTCGCCTACGGCGCCGGCCTGTTCAGCGAGCAGATTCCCTTCGCCGAATTCATGTCCATGTTTCACGGCGACAACGAGCGGATCGACCAGGAGTCTCTCCGGCTCTCCACAGAGTTCTGGATGGCCCTGGCGCGGGACCTCCTTACCAGGTAGCAAGTTTCAGACTTCGCCTGCCGCCGCCGAAATCTCAGCCGTGGATCCACACGAAGCCCCTGTTGCCGATCGGCATCCGTGGCGCGCGGCCATCGGCCTCGGCCTGGCTACGATCGCTGCGGGGATGACATACACCATCCTGTTCATTCCGGCGATCACCCACCGCCACGGCTGGTGGGTCGTCGAGGAGGTGTAGCCGCCGCTCATGGCGGCCCGGTTCGCAGCCAACGGCGCGCTCGGCTACCTCTATTCGGCGGATCCCTTCTTCGTGGCCGGACCCCTCGGGCCGATCGTGCTGATCCCGGTGATCATGGTGGGAGATGCACTCCGACTCACCGACAGTTACCGGTACAACGTCCCCCACCCGACGATGTGGCTGGTCTATGGGCCGTTCGCGCTCGGACTGGGCGCGGTACTTCTGCACGCCGCGCGGGCGCTTGCCCAACGCGTGTGGGTGGACGAGGGGCTGGCGAGCCGCGAGATCCAACCTCGACATCTGAGGACCCAACTGGCGATGGTCGGTTTGGTGCTGGTGCCCGCCGGCATCGTGTATGGGCACTTCGAGGACATCCTTGCGCTTGCATTCGTCCTCCTCGGGATCAGGTCGATTCTGTCGGGCCGATTCGGGAGGGCGGCGTTGTGGTTTGGCTTGGCCATCGGCATGAAGCAATGGGCCGTTCTCGGTCTGCCCATTCTGATCGCTGCCACTCCAACCGGGTCTCGGGTCCGTATGCTCGTCCGGAGTTTCCTCCTCCCGGGAGCCCTCATGGCCTTCACGCTCGCCGTCGACTGGGGGCATGCGGCACCTGCACTCCTGAACGCTCGTTCGTTCCCGCAATTGGGTCACGCGGCCTTGTGGGTGCCTCGCTCGGCGGAGACGGTCATGCCGTCGCCCCAGCGGTGGGTGGCCATAGCGATCGCGGTGGCGCTGGGCTGGTGGCTCCGAGGGCGAACACGGCCGCGGCTGCTCCTGGCTGCGTTTGCTCTGGTCTTTCTGTCTCGTCTAGGCTCGCCGCCCCTGCGACGCGCGACGTGCTTCGGAGAGAAGAGGTCCTCGACGAACCGGCCGGGGAGCCGTCGATGGCCATCTCCCCTGTATCGGACCTCAGTCACATCGCGACCTGACCGCGAGCACACTCGGTAGG
>WNFU01007589.1_pt1 | contig 16759 bp, 14 predicted proteins | sample 5400121 | NCBI WGS metagenome assembly WNFU01 (sample SAMN13153360, study PRJNA577476) | soil metagenome | isolation source: 100 cm soil or saprolite under grassland replicate 1 | place: USA:California | collected 2016-06-15
TGGCGATCAGGGAGGTGGCCTACGGGCCCGATCATCCCCAGGTCGCCCGGACCCTGACCAATCTCGGCAACGTCCTTGACGAGCTTGGGAAGCTGCCGCAGGCGCACGCCCACCACCAGCGGGCCCTGGTGATCTTCGAGGCGGCCTACGGGCCCGACCATCCCCAGGTCGCCCGCGCCCTGACCAACCTTGGCCTGGTCCTTCGCCAGCTTGGGAAGCTGCCGCAGGCGCGCGCCCGGCTGGAGCGGGCGCTGGCGATCAGGGAGGCGGCCTACGGGCCCGATGATCCCGAGGTCGCCCGCACTCTGGGGAACCTCGGTGGCATCCTTCGCCAGCTTGGGGCGCTGCCGGCGGCGCGCGCCCGGCTGCAGCGGGCGCTGGCGATCTTCGAGGCGGCCTACGGGCCCGACCATCCCCTGGTGGCCCGCACCCTGACCAACCTCGGCGTCGTCCTTCGCCAGCTTGGGAAGCTGCCGCAGGCGCAGGCATGCGAGCAGCGCGCGCAGGCGATTCGCCAGCAGCTGGACCGGGGCCAGTGAGCCGCACTGCGTGGACCGGGGCCAGTGAGCCGCACTGCGGCGGCCGCGCCCTGCTGGGCTGGCGGCAGCAGGGCGACCGTCCGCGGCGACCGCACGTCCCTGCCGCGCAGCGCACAGCGGAGCAGCCGCCCGACACCGGGAGCGGCCACCGGACACCCCGACCGGACGCTGGACAACCGACCAGACGCCGGACACCCCGACCCGCGGACGCCAGCCCGCAACCGCCGGGGACGGCCGAAGTCCTGACCAGCGGAACCGGACAGCCGCCGGACAGCCGGACGGCCACGCCGCAGACAGCAGACACCTGCAAGGCAGCCGGTCACTGCCGTATCCACCGCCGCAAACCACGCGAGCAACCCTCATCAGGACTGCGGCAGTGGACACCGCCAGCGCCGCGGACACGGCGGACACCAGCGGCCGGAGACCCGGACGGGCGACACATGGTCAGCGGACACCGCGGACGTCCGGGAGCCGGAGCCTGCGGCAGCGGCCGGCTAGGCGAGCCGTCCGACCCGTGTCCGCTGCCGCGGTCACGGGCAAGACCCTGTGGCTGCCGGTTGGCAGCCAGGCTCCAGCCTCCCGGTGTGAGCGATCACGGAAGGCCGCAGGTGGAGGGCCTCGGCGATCAGCCCCGCAGCGACCGACGCCGAGCGGGTGTCCCGGCCGAGCGGGAGAGCCGACCGTGATCCCGCCGCCGCCGCCGCACCCGCTGGTCCTTGCCGGGGATGGGTCTGCCTGGTCGCCCCATCCTCACGCCCTCAAGCGGCAGGGCGGCGCCTCCCGCCGCTACCCGCTCCGCCAGCCCGAACACGGCGGTGATGGCTGGCTCGCCGTCCCGGGCGAGGGCGGCCGGCCCGCCCCGTCCCCTCGGCCTGGGTCGGCTGCCGTAGCGGTTGCTGGCGCAGCAGCCCCCGCACCACCCAGCCGACCACGCCCAACCCCAGCACCAGCAGCACCACACCGACCGCGTGCCACAGCGGTCGGTGATCCACCGCCATCACCGCACCGGTCAACGCCCACGCCATCGCGCTGTGCAGCAGCCAGGCCGTGTCGCGTTGGTCTGGTGGTTGCGGATCGGACCTAGGCATGAGTCCTCCAGCAGCCAACGGGATACCGTGCAGGTGCGGCGCTGGCCGGCCGACGGGTTCTGTCCGGAGTTCCCAGCAGGCGCACCGCGCCGCCGGCGCACAGCAACCCGTGGCCGTGTCGCTGCCGCTGGGGTGACGCCGCCGCTACGCGGGGGGCCAACGCAGCGGCGGACGCCACCCCAAGCCCGCCGATGACAAGCAGGATGGCGGCGTCACGCGGGAACACCCGCGCTCGCACGCTGGCCAGCCCAAACAGCACCCACCCCAGCGCAAAGACACCGAACGACACGACCGCGCCGGCCAGCAGCCGCCCCGTCGGGGGCTCGGCGACCAGCGCCGGCGCCTCCGCCGCCGCATACGGCACCGCGAAGGCCTCCCACCACCAGGCACCCGCCAGCAGCATCGTGCCCAGCACCGCCACCAAAAAGCCCACCAGCCCCAGCGTCCCGCTGGCCGCCGACTGCCGGGCGTACAGGCCCACCAGGCCCAGCAGCAGGTAGACGGCCAGCAGCGTCAGCAGGCCGTTGACCCCGACCAGGGGACTGCGCGCGCGGCGCGCCGGGTCGGCGTCCACCACCACAAACGCCAGCGCACCGAGCAGCTGGGTGACGACCAGCAACACGCCGGCCGCCACGCTCACCAGCCCGGCCAGGCGCAGCAGGCGCGCGGGCGACATCTGCCCACCCCCTGTCAGGAGAAAGCCGTTGCCTGCAAGCAGTGTGCCCCTGCCAGCGCCTCGCTCTGGCCTGGCGTGGCGCGTGTCCCTGCCCCGACCTGCGAGCACCAAGACCGTGACTCCCTTCGCCCACTTCACCACTGGGCTCGTTCGAGGAGCGCCCGTTTCAGGTTGGCGTTGTAGAGGATCGCCCCTTGGAGGTTGGCGTTGAAGAGGCTCGCCTCCTGGAGGTCGGCGTTGAAGAGGCTCACCTCCTGGAGGTCGGCGTCCTCAAGGCTCGCCTTCCGCAGATCGCTGGCGCTCAGATCCAAGCGTCCGCTGAGCTTGGGCGGAGGTTGGCGGCGGGCCAGCACGGTCAACGCCGCCTGGACATTAGGTGCTCGCACTTGCAGCTCGGGCACCTGCTCGATTGGGGCCTCGGCGTGGTATTGGCCAGTAAGCCGGGGCGGCCACGGCGCATGGCCGCGGACGAACGCGGTGAGCACCTCGGCAATGGTGGTCCGGTCGTCGGGGGAGTCGCTGGCGATGCGCTCCAAGGCGTAGATACCGCCGAGTCGCACGTCCAGCTCGGCGTGGCCGAGCTGGTCGATCGCGCGGGTGAACCGCTCGGTCACCTGGCCTTGCTGCGCGATCTGGAGTTGCTCACGGCCGGTCTGGAGCTGTCGGTAGGTGTAGTAGGCGCCAAGCAAGATCACCACCCCACCAACGCCTTGCAACAGGGTGGCGCGGACATCATTGGTGGCCTTCGCCCTTTCCGCGGCGGCGAGCGTACGCGCCTGAGCACCGAGTTCCCACCGCACCAGCCATTGCGGGATGACCAGCACGCAGGCCAGTACGACCATCACGGCAGCCAGACCGGCAAGCGGCCAACGAAAGCGCGTGAGCCCGTGCCGGATGCGGCGCCGAAGGCGTCCGGCCATGCAGTCCTCCTTCGCGTCGGCGCAACTTGGCCTGGCCGGTCAGCCTACCTTGCAGCCCTGGTCGCATTTGACGGACAGAACCGAAGCTGAGATTGCCGCCGCAGGCGGCCCGGACCGAAGGTCCGCCAAGGCGCGGCCGCTCCACTCCCCCGAGGGAGCCATGAACCATGGCCGCTGAGCATGGGCGCTCACCACGGCCTCGCCCTCGCCTCGGTCATGGACCTCCGTGCCGAGCCGGGCTGTACCTGGCGGGTCATATGTCGTAGAAGGGCCGCATGACCGAGCAGGAAACGACCAGGGAGCCGACCTGGCCGGCCTCCCCCAGGTGGCCGGCCTGATCACCAACCTCCAGGCCGACCTCTCGATGGTCGACCGGGCGCGGGCCGCCCTCCAGGGCGAGCAGGAGCGCCGCCAGCGCCTGCTGCGCGAGGCCGGCAACCTTCCCGACCTGCGCGCCTACGCCGCCAGGCGGGCCGCCGACCCGACCATGGCGGCGCTGCCGCACCTGCTGGTGGTGGTTGACGAGTTCGGCGAGCTGCTGGACGCGCGGCCCGACTTCCTGGACCTGTTCATGGCCGTCGGGCGGGTCGGCCGCAGCCTCGGCATGCACCTGCTGCTCGCCTCCCAGCGGCTCGACGAGGGCCGCCTGCGCGGCCTGGACGGCCACCTGCGCTACCGGTTCTGCCTGCGTACCTCTAGCGCCGCCGAGTCCTCGAACGTTCGGTATTGGACACACGGGCCCCCGACTTGAGCATCGACGAGCGGGTCCGCCAGTCCCTGCACCGCACCGCTTGGAGGCGGAGGGGGGCCCGCTCGCGGCACGTCGCGGTCAACGAGCTGCTCGTGCGCCCCACCGAGCAGGGGGTAAGCAGGGCGAGGCGCGGGCGCGATGGCGGCCCTGGCCGAGTTTGCCGGCCTGATCGTCGCTGCGACGCCGAACTTGCTGTGATCGACTGGAACGCGCTATAGGAAGCTTCCTCTCGATCTCATACGATATTGACATATCCACCGATTCTTACGGAGGAGGCGTCTGCTCCAGAACCGACCTGCCTTGACCCTGCCGACCATGACGGACCTGTCGAAGCAACCAGTCCCAGGGAGGAGGGCTCATGCCCAGACACTCGGAGAGCCTGGAGCGCCTCGCACGCGAGGATCCGTCCTTGCGGTTCCGCACGGACGAAGAACTCGGCGTCGTCCGCCATCTGCGCGGTCGGCTGGCCGAGGGCGGCGGCGACGACCCCGCCAGCGAGGCCCAGCGACTCGGGATCGGCTTCCTCAGCGAGCACCGCGACCTCTTCGGCCAGATCGACCCGGAGGCCGTGGTGATGCTTGATGCCGGTCCCGACCCGGCGGGGGGAGCCAACGTCACTCTCGAGCAGAGACACGCCGGCTACCGCGTCCTCGGTGGCAGCATCCGCTTCCACGTCGACGGCGCAGGGACGCTGGACACCATCAGCAACCGGCTGTTCCCTGACCTGGCCGAGGTCCCGCGCGAGCCGCGGATCGACGCCGAGACGGCGCTCCGGTCGCTCTACGCGGCGACGAAGTCGAAGGCCGGGTCGAAGTCGCCGCCTGAGCCGGTCGTCGTCCGGCACGAGGACCGGCCCTACCTCGCGTGGGAGGTCCGGCTCGACATCGACCGGACCCAGCGCGGCGACTGGGGCGAACCAACCCAGTGGGTGGGCTACGTCGACACCGAATCCGGCCGCGTCCTGTACATCTACAACGACATCCAGACGGCCGGGCCGGTTGTCGCGAATGGCACCGGCTACTACTCCGGCGTCGGCACGATCAACGCGTGGTTCACCGACTCGACCTATCAGCTCCGGGACACGACCCGGACCAGCGCGGGCGGTCCTGAGATCAGGACGAACGACGAGGACGGCGCCTCGCCGTCCGAGGACGCCGACGGCAACTGGAACACGACATCGACCTCGCCGCGCGACGCCAACCAGGGCGCGGAGGTCGACGCGCATCGGTTCACCGGCGCGGTGATCGACTACTTCCGTACTGTGCACGGCCGGGTGAGCTTCGACGGCGGCGGGGGCACCCACGTCAACCTGGTGCACCTCGGGAGCAACGTCAGCAACGGCTGGTGGGACGGCACGCAGGTCAACCTGGGCGACGGGACCGGTGCACCGCCGGGCGACGATTACGAGTGCAGCGACGACTGGCTGGCCCACGAGTGGACGCATGCCTACACCCAGTACACCTGCGGGCTGGTCTATAACGGCGAGTCGGGGGCGCTCAACGAGTCCTTCTCCGACGTCTTCGCCGCCTTCATCAGCGGCGATTGGCTGGTCTTCGAGGACACCTGGCTCAATGCCTCCGCGCCAGGCTGGCGCAACATGGTCGACCCCACCAACGGGGGCCAATGGAACGTCGCCGACCCGGTCACCAGCACCCTGGCCGGCCACCAGCCGAGTCACTACAGCGTGCGCTACACCGGCAGTTGGGACAGCGGCGGTGTGCACGTCAACAGCGGGATCATCAACAACCTCTTCTACCTACTGACCGTTGGCGGTACCCACACCGTGAGCGGCATCGCGGTGACCGGGATCGGCCAATCGGCGGCGGAGCGGATGCTGTGGCGCTGCATGACGGTCAACCTGGTCGGCCAGCCCAACGCCACCTTCCTGCAGTTCCGGGAAGCGATGCTGGACGCTTGCCTCGACTTGTTCCCAACCGACCTGTTCAAGCTCGCGCAGGTCAAGGCGGCGTTCAACGCGGTCGGCGTGGGCCCGGACGTTTACCTGCGGGACAACCTCGCCGACAGCGGCGTCGAGCCCAACCCGGCGGGCCTGCTCTGGATGAGCCCGGACATCATCAACCGGACCACGCCGGTCGCTAACCCGGCGGTTGACCTCGGCGACCTCACGAACGGGGCGCTGGCACAGAACGTGGAGTTCGGGCAGGACAACTACATCTACGTACGGCTGCGGAACCGCGGCCCACAACCTGGTGACGCGACGGTCCGGGTCTACTTCTCGGCCGCCACGTCGTTCAGCACGCCGGGATCGTGGATCTTCATCGGGACGCTGACGGTGGCCGGCATCGCGCCCGGCGCGGTCGCGGTCCTCGGACCGCTGACCTTCCCGGCCGGACAGATCCCGGCGCCGGGGCACTACTGCCTCGTCGCGGTCTCGTCCAGCAGTCTCGACCCGGCGCCGGACACGAACCTCATCACGTCGGTGTCGATGTTCGTCGACTACGTCAGGGGCACCAACAACATCGCCTGGCGCAATCTGGACGTCGTCAACGACGTCCTGCCAGGGACCGTGGGCACCTGGGAGCTTGTCGTTCGGTCCCTCGGCCGTGAGGTCGAGGGGTACGAGCTGCGTCTCGACTGCACGCGGTTCGTCCCCGGAGCAGGGCTGCGCGTCCGCGGTCCGGCGAGGGTGCTGGAGAACACCAAGCCGCGTCGGCTCAAGCTCGTCGAACGCAGCGACGAGGAGGTGATCTTCGAGGTCGCGGCCGAGTTGCGGCGCTTGCCGATGCCCGACCCGGTCGCGTACGGCTGGAAGCGGGTTGGCTTCGAGGGTGTGACGATCCCGGACGAGTTCACGATTCAGGTCGAGTTCGAGCTGCCCGAGGAGCATCGACTCGACGAGTTGGGCAGGCCCGGGCTGTGGGCGGGGCGCCTACTCACGGTCACCCAGCTCTGGAAGGGCGAGCCGGTCGGTAGCGCCGGGATCATCGTCGAACCGGTTCGAGGCTAGGAGCCTGCTGAGCAACCTGCTTTCAAGGAGGTCGGCGTTGGCGAGACTGCACGCTGGGCTCGGGAGATGTCCCATCCGAAGCGCCGGCGCTTGAGGGTGCAAGCCGGTCACGCTGGATAGCTATGGCCGCAGAGACGTCCCTCACTGACACCCCGGGCCCCACGACCAGTCTGGTCCTAGGCCAGTCCCCAAATGCCGTTGTGGTCGAGCCCCATCGTGACGAGTCGGCGCAGGTTGATCGCGGCCACCGGCAGCGACAGCGACCGGAGGACGCCGAGGTGAGCGGGACCGAGCCAGGGAGAACGCCATATGTTGAAGACGTTCGCCGACCTCTCCACGCCGCTGCTGGCCGATGCCTGCGTCCGGAGCGACGTGCCGCTGCGCGCCGCGCCGCCCGGCATCGGCGCGGTCATCCCCCGACAGCGGATCGCGGGACGCGCGTCGCCGGCGCGGCACTACGGCAGCGTGATGTGTTCCTGGAGGCGTTCAGTCGGGCCGAACAGGGTGACGTGCTGGTCATCGACAACGGCGGGCGGTCGGACGAGGCTTGTATCCGCGACCTGGGCGGCACTGGAGGCCTAGGCGGCAGGGTTGGACGTCCTGGTGGGTGGGGGTGCACCGCGACACGCCGGAGCTGGCGGAGATCGGCCTTCCGGTGTTCAGCTACGGCAGCTACCCGCCCGGGCCGGTGCGGCTGGACGAGCGGGAGCCCGAGGCGCTAGCCATTGCGCGGTTCGGGCCGCACCTGGTGAGCGACGACGACATCGTCTTCGGCGACGACGACGGCGTGTTGTTCGTCGCCGCCGAGCGTGCGGAGGAGGTTCTGGCGGTGGCGACCAGATCTGGTAGACCGCGCGTGAACAGGCCCGCAGGATCCGGGCAGGTGAGACGCTGCGCTAGCAGACGGCCTTCGACGACTACCTGGCGCGGCGCGCCGCCGATCCGTCGTACACCTTCCGGCGGCATCTTCGGCGGATCGGCGGGGCCATCGAGGAGTAGATGCGTCCCGGCCGGGACCGGACCCAGCGCTCCATCGGTCAAGACCGTCGACGCGGTGACAGCCAAGTCGGCTCACCGGCTCTACTTGTGATTCTGTCGGAGTTGCGCCCTTGGTTGCTCGACGTCTGTACCTGCTCCTTCACAGCTCTGCTCATCTAGGAACCATCTGCCGTCGGCCACGTCCGCCACGTCGCCATTCCCAGCACTCACCATCTCTTCCACGCGCTTGTCGTAACGGATGACAGCCACCGATCCGCCCTACTCTCGACCCGAATCGTTCCAGGAAAGCAGTGCAGCCGGGGCAGCGCCGCCGAGTCCTCGGTGATGGAGTGATCCACATTCACCTGCCGGCGCTCGGTTGGAGACGCGAACGCCATCGCGACCGCGGCCAGGGCCTCATCGATTGGTAAGAGGGGAAGGCAATCCGGGAACTGGGCACACAGCAGGGCGCAAGTGTTGTGGTCGTCCAACTTCCGGCCGAGGTGATGGCAGGCGTCCAGGCTCATAGGCCGCCCTCCTGAAAGGTGAATCCCCCGGTTGTTAGGCGGCAAGTGGTTCGAGGGTGACGCGGTAGCCGAGGGCCTGGAGTTGGGCGACGGCTCGCTGGCGGGCGCGGTCGGCGTCGCGGCGGACGAAGAAGTCGCCACCCAGGTCCTGGTAGTCACAGTCATTGGCGAGTAGGTGCCAGGCGATCACCAGGATCGAGTGGCCCACGGCGACCGCCGCCTTCTTCTTGCCGATGCGGCGGGCCAGCCGCCAGTACTGGGCGGCCAGGTAGGTGTCGCGGCTGCGGGCAGCGGCCCAGGCGCACTCGGTCAGCACCTCCCCCAGCCAGCGGTTGCCCTTGGTGGGCCTGCCCGAGCGGCGCTTGCCCCCGGTGCGGTTGTTGCCCGGGCAGCGCCCAGCCCACGACGCCAGGTGCCCGGCGGTGGGGAACACCGCCATGTCGACGCCGATCTCGGCGATGATCGTCTCCGCGGCCCGCTTGCCCACCCCGGTGATGGTATCCAGCTGGTCCCTGGCCCTAGCGAAAGGGGAGATCACCTGGTCGACCTCGGTGTCGAGCGCGGCGATGGCGCCCTCCAGATGCTCCAGGTGCCCAAGCGCCAGGCGCACCAGCAGGGCGTGGTGGTCGCTGAACCGGCCCCGCAGCGCCTGGCGCAGCTGCGGCAGCTTGGTGCGCAGCCGGCCACGGGCCAACTCGGCCAGCACCTGGGGGTCGCGCTCGCCGGCGACCAGGGCCTCTAGCATCGCCCGGCCCGAGACGCCCAGCACGTCAGCAGCGACCGAGTCCAGCTTGATGCCGGCATCCTCCAGGGTCTTCTGGATGCGCTGGCACTCCGCGCTGTGGGTCTGGATCAGCCGCTTGCGGTAGCGGGTGAGATCCCGCAGCTGGCGGATGGCCGCCGGCGGCACGAAGCTGCCCCGCAGCAGCCCATGCTCCAACAGCTCCGCCAGCCAGGCCGCGTCACAGACATCGGTCTTGCGGCCCGGCAGGATCTTGACGTGACGGACGTTGACCAGCAGCAGCTGGAAGCCCGCCTCCTCCAGGACATACCAGACCGGCTTCCAGTCCTGGCCGGTGGCCTCCATCACCACCTGGGTGACGCCCTCAGCGGTCAGCCAGTCGGCCAGCGCCTCCAGTCCCGAGGTGAAGGTCGGGTAGGTGCGGACCTCCTGGCGACGGCCGCCCTGGCCGTCAGGCACCCGGACACAGGCGACCACCTCGTCTTTGGCCACATCCAGGCCGGCGCAGCGTGGCACCAGCAGCTCCACCGTGGACACCTCCTCCCGCATCGGCGGTGGTGCCCGGCGGGGCCTACCGAGTCAACGACGCTGAAAGACGTGCTCACAGCAACAGTTCGTGGTGCCGGGAAGGCCCCCGCGTCAGTCTTATCAACGGGCTCTCTCGCACCAAGGAAAGCCGAGCTTGGCCGGGCCACCCCGATTCTCATCCCTCGTGGCGGCCCCCGGCCATGCGGGTCTTATCTGCTGTGGAGCTGGACCCGGCAGAGCACTTGGTCGACGTCGAACTCGCAGGCGGCCAGCTCCCCACCTTGTGGGTCGCTGACGCTCCAGCCGACGGGTGCGGCCACCCAGCACGCAGCGGCGCTCGGCCGGGTCGCTCACGCCGGGATGATCAGCGACCAGCCCGGCAACGAAGGTGTCCATCCGACACCTCCTCCCGCCCGGCCAGGGCTTCCCGCTCGGCCGCCGCGATCACCTCGACCAGCGGCCGGCCAAGGTCGTCGGCCACCAGGTGGCGCTCCGGCAGGCTCGGTCGGTTGTAGCCCGACGGGGAGAGCTGCTGGCGGACCAGCGCGCCAAGCCCGAGCGCCAACAGTGAGCCCGGCACAGCCCACGCGAGGAACGCGGGGAGCCGCCCGTCCATGCTGAGCACCACCAGCGCGGCCACCAGCCAGCCGCCGGTCGCCCTCATGGCCGCCGCTCCGGGATGGTCACGGCCGCCTGGTCGCGCCAGAAGGCATCGGGCGCGGCGCGTCGGTGGGCGGCCAGCGTGCGCCGAATCGCACACCACTCCCACACCAGCGCGAACGTCAGCGCGCCGATGACCGCCAGGGCCGCCAGCACGCCGACGACGTAGGCGAAGATCATGTCAAGGCTCATGCTCGTCTTCCTCCAGTAGCGGGTAGCGGAATTCGAGGCCGGCCAGCCCGGCGGGAGGGCCAGGTCGGCAGGCGTCCACGTTGAGCTGGGCTCCGTCATCGATCCGTGCGTCCTGGTCGTTCACCTGCCTCCCTGTTGCGGTGGTGGGGACGACCGGCCGGCGTGTGGTCGGCCGCCCCTGGACCCCTTGGCGCTTCCCCTTCACGCGATTGGCGCTACTTCGCCAAGGGCGCTTGCGGCCGGATGGACTACGCGCTGGCGGCCTCGGCGCTGGCCTCCGCCAGCACGCCGCGGTCGCTGCGCACCTCCAGCTCGGCGGTCTGCCAGGCCGGGGCCACCTTGTTCTTGGTGACGTGGACGCGGATGCGGCTGCCGACCACCTGGCCGCCATCCTTGAGGTGCTCCATCGGGCGCAGGTCCAGGCGCACCGAGGCGTAGTAGCCGAGCGCCCGACCCCCGGGGGTGTAGACCGGCGTGCCGGGTGTCCCGGCCCGCTGGCGGAGCTGGTTGGTCACCAGGACCGCGGTGCTGGCGCGGGCGATCGGGCCGGCGAGCTTGCGGAGTGCCTGGCTGAGCAGGTTGGCTTGCACGCCGGCGTGACGCTCGCCCATCTCGCCGTCCAGCTCGGCCTTGGGGACCAGCGCGGCGATGGAGTCGATCACCAGCACGTCCACGCCCCCGGAGCGGATCAGCAGATCCGCAACTTGGAGGGCCTGCTCGCCGCACTCGGGCCGGCAGAGCACCAGCCGTTCCAGGTCCACCCCGACCGTGGCCGCCCAGGCAAGGTCCAAGGCGTGTTCGGCGTCGATGAAGCAGCCCGTCCCGCCCGCCTGCTGGGCTTGGGCGATCACCGACAGGGCCAGGGTGGTCTTGGCGGCGCCGTCGGGACCATGGACCTCGGTGATGCGACCCCGCGGCACGCCGCCCACGCCAATCGCCAGGTCTAGGGCGAGGTTGCCGGTGGGGACGGCCCCTACGGGCGGCGCACCGTCCGGGTGCCCCGCGACGCCGGGGCCGTAGCGGCGGTGGAGCTGCCCGAGGGCGGTGTGAAGATTGTGGTCGTCGGCTTGCGCCTCGGCGGGTGCCGAGGCCAGCCGAACCGTAGTCGGCGTCATGTGGCCAGACTCCTTCCGGGTGCGCGAGGGATGAAGTCCTCGCGGATGATGGCTGGACGGGGCGGGCCCGGATGGTGGCCGGTTCGAACATCTGCTCGACTCGACTTCGGTGTCGGGCGGCAGGTGCCACCACCCGGCCCCCCGGCTCGCGGCTGGCGATCACCTCCTCCCGGGGCGCAGGGCGCGTTGGCTCAGCGATCCGCGGCAGCGGCGCACCGGGCCGCCTGTTGGCGGGCCGGGGCGTGGAGGCATCTGGCGTCTCCCCACGCCCCAGCCGGGCTTGGGCCGAGCCGGCACGGCGGCGGCGGCTCGTAGGGCATAGGCGGCTCCTGTTCGTCGGTCGCCATCCAGGCCAGCAGCGCGAACGCGACCAGCAGCACGACGAGAACCCGGCCGCCGAGCCGCCGAACGAGCCGGATCAGCACGCCGGCCGCCGCTGGAGTGGGCAGAGGTGACCGATCCAGGCGCGGCGGACCGCTGGCAGGTCCGGGCACCTGGGGCTGGACCAAAAGCAGGCGCGGCAGCGGACCTGATACTCGCCGGCGTCCAGGACCACCAGGAACAGCCACGCCACCGCTTGCACCTCCCTGACTCACGCTGGGCTGTCAGGGAACCGCGCACGGGCCGCGACGGGGAGGCCGCAGGTTGTCCCCACCTGGCCGAAGTGACGACAACCCGACCACACCAAATCGGACAGGCTGGGCGGTACGATGACCGCCCACGTACGCGCGTGCGGGGAGATCGCGGCATGCCTGAGCGACCCGGTAGGCTCCCGTTGGCCGAACTGGTGGCCGAACGGCGCACACGGCTGAGCCTGTCGCTGGCCGCCGTCGCCAAGCGCATGGGGACCGCCGCAGACCTGGAGGGGAGCTACAGCGGTGCGAGCCGGCAGACGATCCACCAGATCGAGCAGGGCCGCATCCCCCACCCTGACGCGCTTCGCTGGCTCGCCGTCGCCCTCGACCTGCCCGTGGAACGGGTCGCCGCAGCGGCCAGGGAGCAGCGCATGAACCGCCGCCAGCTCCTCGGCGGGGTCGTCGCGGTCGGCGCCGGCATGCTGCTGCCCGCCGCAAGGGCCCCACTCGCGCAGGCGGGGGAGGTCACCGCCTACCTACGGCGGGTGTTCCCCGAGTTCTCCACCGCCGACTGGCTGCTCGGCTGCCAGGCGGTCCTGCCGTCCATGCCTCGGCACCTGGCCGCCGTCGAGCAACTCCTTGCCGGCGCAAGCGGCCGAGCCAGGACTGAGCTGCTGGAGGTCGGCGCCCGCTACGGGGAGTTCACGAGCTGGCTTTACCAGGACACCGGCAAGGCGCAAGCGGCAGCCTTCTGGGCGGACCGTTCGGTGGCGTGGGCCACCGAAGCCGGCGACCACGGCATGGTCGCCTACGCGATGACGCGCAAGGCGCACCTCGCAGCCGAGCGGGCGGACGCGGGCTGCACGGTCGGGCTCGCCCAGGCGGCCCAGCGGTACGCGGTGACGCGGCGGGTGCGAGCGATCGCCATGCTCCAGGAGGCTCATGGTCACGCACTCGCCGGCGAGGAACGCGCCGCCCTGGGAGCGCTCGACAACGCCTTGGAGCTGGCGCATCGCTCCGGCGGCGATGAGGGGCCGGGCCGCTACCTCTCGGCGGGCTACGTCGAGCTGCAACGGTCGGCCTGCTGGCTTGCCCTGGGCCGGCCCGAGCGGGCGATTGTGCTCCTGGAGCGAGAGCTGGCTGCCCTACCGGCCGTCCACCGCCGCGACCGCGGCGTGTACACCGCCCGGCTCGCCCGCGCCTACACGGCCAGCGGCGAGCGTGAGCAGGCGACGGCCGCCGCTCGGGAGGCCCGCGACGTCGCCAAGGCGACCGGCTCGCGGCGCATCCTGCGCGAGCTCCACCCGGCAGGGTCGCGATGAGCCGCCCGCAGGTCACCTGGAAGTACGGCGCCAGCCTGGACGGCCGGATCGCCGCCGCCGACGGCTCCTCGAAGTGGATCACCAGCGAGGAAGCCCGCACCGACGCCCACCGGCTCCGGGCCGAGTGCGACGCGGTCATGGTCGGCTCCGGCACCCAAGCCACCGACGACCCGCACCTGGCCGTCCGCCACGTCCAGGGCCGCCAGCCACTCCGCGTCGTGGTGGACTCCAACGCCCGCACGCCAGCGACCGCCCGGGTGCTGGATGACACCGCCCCGACCCTCATCGCCGTCGCGGAGGACGCCGACGCCGGCCACCTTGAGGCCAAGGCGACCATCGTGCGGCTCCCCCGCGCTGACCGAGGTCTCGACCTTCACGCGCTCCTCAAGGCGCTAGAGGAGCGTGGCATCCGCTCGATCCTCCTGGAAGGCGGACCGACCCTGGCCGGCTCATTCCTGGCCGAAGGGCTCATCGACCGGGTGGTCGGCTACGTCGCCCCGGTGCTCATCGGCGGCGGCGGGCTGCCATCACTGGCTGGGCCGGGGGCCGCCTCGATCGACCTTGCCCGCCGCTTCCGGCTGGACGAGGTCACCCGCATCGGCCCGGACGTGCGGCTCGTCGCCTACCCGCTCTGAGCACGTTCCCGCAGGTCAACCCGGTTCACTAGACCAATGTTCAGCCGAAGCGTTGATCTATAGGCTCCACTTGCCTTGCTCGCCGGCGTCATTCCGCGGACGTTCCTCCGGTTCCGGTCAGCTAGGACGGACCTCCACCGGAAGGCTTCACCGATGTCTCGCCCTGAAGGCCAAGCGCAGTGGCCCTCGGACGATTACGGGTTGAGAGTAGAGCGGCCGGAGAGGTGTCATCCGTTATGGAGAGACGTGTTGCGAGGGGTGGTGTCGGATGGTGGCAGGCGGGATGTAGCTGATGCTGGAGTGGCGATCGGGGTCGCGGGTGACGCGAGACGGTGCCGACAATTTGATCTCTGATGGGGCGTAGCGAACTCGACCTGCCAGCCGGGCTTTCTCCGGCCTCCTGCGTCGCGACTGGCCGTAGGCTCGGTGTCGTGACCTGGCGGTGATGTGGTACGACAACCCGGTCATCGCACACTGGACAGATCGAGCGGGCAGGCCGAAGGTGACCGTCGATCGAGAGTTCTTCCTCAGCTTCACCGGCGCCGACCGGCCCTGGGCGACATGGCTGCTGGCGGAGCTGGACGCCGCCGGCTACTCCAGCGTCTCCCAGCTACGCGACTTCGTGGCCGGGAGCAACTTCGCCGTACAGATGGACCAGGCCGCGCGCCGCGCGCGGCGGACCCTTGGGGTGCTGTCACCGAAAGCGCTCGAGGCGCCCTTTGTGCGGCAGGAGTGGGCCCAGCGGTTGGCCACCGACCCCACCGGTGAGCAACGTGAGCTGGTGCTGGTGCGGGTGCAGCCCTGTGAGCCGGAGGGGCTGCTGGGCCCGGTGGTCTACATCGACCTGGTCGGCTTGGATGAGGCGGCCGCGCGGGCGCGGCTGCGGGAGGAGCTGGCGGCGGCGGTCGGTGGCCAGCGGCCACTGCCGGCCGAGGCCGAGTTCCCCGGCGGCGGCCTGGCACCGGATGTGGGACAGCCGCGGTTCCCGACCGCGTTGCCGCCGGTGTGGAACCTCCCCTACCGCCGCAACCCGACCTTCACCGGCCGCGAGCAGGCCCTTGCCGAGCTGGCCGAGCAGCTTGGACGGGACGCGGCGGCTGCGGTCACCCAGACCCTGCAGGGCCCAGGCGGGGTCGGCAAGACCGCGCTGGCGACCGAGTACGCCTACCGGTATCGGTCGCAGTTCGACACCGTCTGGTGGGTGCGCGCCGAGCAGCCCGCCACGCTGGTGGGCGACTACGCCGGCCTGGCCGGCGCGCTGCAGCTGCCCGGCGCCGACCAGGCCGACCAGCAGCTGGCCGTGCTGGCGGTGCGGCGCTGGCTGGAGGACCACGACCGCTGGCTGCTGGTGTTGGACAACGCCGACGCCCCCGAGGCCCTCACCGGGCTTGAGGTGCCGCTGGCCAAGCTGGTCGACCTGCTCCCACAGGTGCTGCACGGCCAGGTGCTGGTCACCTCTAGGGATGCCAGCTGGGAGGAGCGTGCGGCCCTGGCGGAGCTGGAGGTCTTCACCCCAGAGGAGGCCACCGTGTTCCTGCTGGGCCGCTCGGGCAGTAGCGACCAGGCCACCGCGACCCAGGTGGCCGAGCTGTTGGGGTTGCTGCCGTTGGCGCTGGAGCAGGCCGGCGCCTATATCCGCGAGACCCGCCTGTCGCTGGTGGACTATTTGGAGCGGCTGCGTGGCTATCCCGCGCTGACGGTGGCCAAAGGCCGGCCACGTGACCGTGACCCCACCGACACGGTCGCCAGCACCTGGCAGGTTTCCATGGAGCGGGTCCGGCCCACCGCTGGTGCGGCGGCGCTGTTGGAGGTGTGTGGGTTCCTGGGCCCCGAGGAAATACCCCGGGAGCTGTTCGCCCAGCAGCCGGACCCCCCAGCCGCTGAACTCGACCTGCTGGCGGACGATCCGTTTGCGCTGGACGCAGCCGTCGCTGCGCTGCGCCGCTTCGGGCTGCTCAAGGCCGATGAGCAGACGCTGACCGTGCACCGGCTGCTGCAGCAGGTCGTCCGCAACAGCCTTGACCCTGCGACCAAAGCCGCGCGGGTGGGGGTGGCGGTGCGGCTGCTGGAGCGGGCGCTGCCGTTCGGGGGCCGTGCCGATCCGGGATTGTGGCCGGTGTGCGCCCGGCTGCTGCCGCATGCGCTGGCCGCCACCGAGCATGCCACCCAACTCGGGGTTGAGCCGCTGGCCACCGCTGGGCTGCTGGAGAGTGCGGCCGACTACCTGCAGGGTCGGGCGCGGTACGCGGACGCCCGCCGGCTGCACCAGCGGTCCTTGGCCATCCGCGAGGCCAGCCTTGGCCTTGACCACCCCACCACCGCCCAAAGCCTTCACAATCTTGCCAGCGTCCTGCGCGACCAAGGCGAGCTGGCCGACGCCCGCCGCCTGCTCAAGATGGCCCTAGTGATTCGCCCTGGGTTTTGTGGAGGCTCCATCGCTTGGAAGGCAGGATGGAGTCATGGCAGACAACAGGAGTCCTCACCCGTCGCAGCGGCGGTACCCGCCCGAGCTGCGGGAGCGGGCGGTGCGGATGGTGCTGGAG
>WNFU01020209.1_pt1 | contig 16755 bp, 14 predicted proteins | sample 5400121 | NCBI WGS metagenome assembly WNFU01 (sample SAMN13153360, study PRJNA577476) | soil metagenome | isolation source: 100 cm soil or saprolite under grassland replicate 1 | place: USA:California | collected 2016-06-15
ATTCACCAGACCGCCACCGCGTCCGCCGCAAAGATTTCTTCGAGCAATTTCCCGTAGTCGGGCTCGGGCGCCGCCAGTTCCACCACCTTGACCTGCGCGTCCGGCTGCTTTTCCTGCGCCGCGATGACCGCGGCCGCCAGCGCGTCGTTCGGTCGGGTGATGATGTGGAGGAGCGCGCGCATATCAGAACCGGATGAGATAATCGTTCTCCGACGCGAGCGCCGCCAGCTCCTGGTCGTTGATTTCGCGAAATGAAACAGGCGCCTGCCCGATCTCGCCCAACCACGGCGCGCCGCGTTGCGCGCATATCAAACCGCCGGATTCCGCCACCAGCGGCAGGTACCGGCTAAAGTGGTCGCCGTCAACCAGTTCGTCGGGAAATTCGCTGAGCGCAAGCACGGCGGCGTCGCGCAGATAAATCGTGATGGCGACTTTCTTCCACGCGCCGACGCCGGCCGCGATGCGGACGGCTTCGGCCGGTCGCGGGCAGGTTCGTGGGTCGCTGGTGATGATGAGGAGCGCGCCGCGATTCATTCCGTTCGAATTTGTGTCGGCGATCAGTTGAAACTCACGAAGCGATCCGTCCCGGCGATCAAATCGTTCACGATGGTCAGGCCGCCAAACGCGGCCAGTTCTCCCATGGGGATGCCGCGGCGCTGCGACGCGTAGGCGCAGGCGAACAGTTTCAGACCGTCCGCCTTGAGCCTTTGGAGTCGGGGGTCGTCCAGGCCTCTGACCGCCTCGTCGATGCAGTAGAGGTAAACCAACACGCCGCGGGCAAGCGCCGTTCCCGCCAGGCGGACCCCATGGTTGAAATTGGGATGATCGGGCGCGACGGAAATCAGCAGGCCAAGTTTTTTCCCGCGCAAGGGCATGGCGCACGGTAAGCAATGCGGAAGGGGGGTGTCAAACCACGTGCAACCGCGGGGCGGTGTGCGGAAAAAATCCGCATATGCGGGTTTTTTCCGCACAGGCTTCTCCGTTTCTGGCTCAGGAATCGTGGGTTTCGCGCCGCCAAAGCTGTAAGAGGACCACGACGGCGTTACTCGGAGAGGACGGACTGCACCAGGTCGATCAGCGTTTTGGGAGTAAATGGCTTCCGCAAGAAGCGGTCGGGTCGGGCCGGGTAAAAGGCGACGGTCTCTTCCTGCACGTTGCCGCTGTAAAGGATGGTCTTTAAAGTGGGGTGGGCTATTTTGCAGTGATGAATCAGTTCCCTTCCGGTCATTTGCGGCATTTGAAAGTCGGTCAAAAGCAGGGCTGGTTTGGGATTCGCCTCGCTGATCGCCTTGAAAGCAGTGTCGGGGTCCTGAAAGAAAACGGATTCGTAACCACCCATTTTCAGAATGGCCTGTACGACGTCGCCCACCATCGGCTCGTCGTCCACAACATAAACCACCGCGGCGGTTTTAGTAGTTGCCGAGCTGCTGTCTGATTCCGGCTGGTTCATCCCGTACGGCTGTAATCCAATAGCGATTCTCATCTCAAAGCCCCGCAGCGTCAACTATTCCTTGTTCATTTGCTGGCCGCCGGGCCGTCGGGCTTGACTTCGACACTCGGTCAGTTTCCCGTTGCGCGCCCGGTTTGCTTCGACGTAAGCTCCCCTGGATGTATTCGAGCCATTTTTGAGGCCTTATGAAACCTGAGAAAAAGACAATTTCCGTAAATCGAACCGCTTCCAACGCCGGCGAAGCAGCCGCCAAAACCGCCCGCCCGCGCGTTCGCCGGGTGACCCGGGCCGCCGCGGAAAAAAGCGATGAGCCAATGGCGGAACTGAAGTCGGAGACGAAGTCGGAAGACAAACCGCCAAAATCGATCGCCGCCTCCGCCACCAGTCAACGTCCGCTCAAGGTGCCGCCCATACTGCTGGAAGGCGACGAGCCGAGTGCGCTCCCGGTGAGCGGGCCCGGGCAACGCTACGCGCTCGGACCCACGCCGCCGCCGGAGCACGCCGGAACCACGGGAGAGTCGGGCGATCTGCCCGAGGCCTATGGCACGAAAAAATTGCTGCTGGCCGCCCGCGACCCGCATTGGCTCTACGCTCACTGGGACTTCACGCGTGCGCAATTGACCGAGTACAACCGGCGTTCCGCCGATGGTCACCTCGTGTTGCGTGTTTACCTCGAGACCGTCGCGGACGAACCCTTCGCTGAAGTGCACGTTCATCCCGAATCGCGCAATTGGTTTGTCCACGTCGGGCGGGGCGGGACCCGCTTTGTCGCCGAGCTCGGGTACTACGCCAAAGCCGACGGCCGTTGGGCCCGTATTTCGGTTTCGCCGCAGACCTTGACGCCGCCGGATGTCGTTTCGTCCGATACGACCGTTCACTTCGCCAGCATTCCGATCGAGGTGCCTTTCGAGCAACTGTTGGCCGTGGTGAAGACCGCCATCAACGAGAACGTGCCGTTGGCCGAGGCCATCCTGCAACTGCGCGCCCAGGGTTTCAAGGGTCTGCCCGGTCCCCAGGAGATCAAAGCCGGAAGCTGGACGCCCGATCAGGAGCGCGCCCTCGCCGAATTGGTTGCCATGGACAAAGTGCGCCGTGTCTGGATCGGCTCGCTGGAGATTACCGAGTTGATTCGTCGCAGACTGTTCCAGGAAATCTCGTCCGCTGCCGTCCCGCAATTCTCGCTGCCGGGTGAAGAAAGAGCCGTGGGCGGAGTCGCCAGCGTCTCCAGTCCGTTCGGCGCCATGGAACGACAGAAGGGATTCTGGTTCAACATCAACGCCGAACTGATCGTTTACGGTGCGACGGAGTCCGGCGCCCAGGTCACCATCGGCGGTCGTGTCGTCAATCTTCGTCCCGATGGTTCGTTCAGTTTCCGTTTCGCGCTGCCCGATGGGCAACACGAACTGCCGGTCGTCGCCGTTTCCGCCGATCAGACCGATGCCCGCGCGGCGGAGCTGAAATTCAGCCGCCACACCGAATACCGCGGAGAAGTCGGTGCGCATCCACAGGACCCCAGGTTAAAGCCACCGCGTTCTGAAAGCGTCGCCTGATGGGCATGAATCAGGACCTGGATCATCTTAAATTACTCTCGATATTTCATTACGTGGTGGGAGGTCTGACTGCGCTGGCGGCGTGTCTGCCGCTCTTCCACGTTTTCCTGGGGCTGATCTTCATTTTGGCGCCGGAAACGTTCGACAACGGCAGAAGTCCTCAATTTCCCGCCGACTTGTTGGGCTGGATGTTTGTCGTTATGGGCGGAACGTTTGTCATCGCCGGCTGGATGCTGGCGCTGGTCATCGTTTTGGGCGGCCGCTCCCTGGCGCGACACCGGAATCATACGTTCTGTCTCGTCGTCGCCGCCCTGAGCTGTCTCTTCGTGCCGATGGGAACCGTTCTCGGCGTTTTCACCATGATCGTTCTCCTGCGGCCCTCGGTGAAACAGATCTTCTCCGCGGACACGTAATGCAACCGTAATTCGATTTTCCAGAGGTCATGCAAGGCTACCTCGCGCTCGTCCTGCACGCGCACCTGCCGTTTGTCCGTCATCCGGAACACGCCAAGTTCCTGGAGGAAAACTGGCTTTTCGAAGCCATCACGGAGAGTTACCTCCCGCTGATCCAGGTCATGGATGGCTGGCTCCGCGCTGGCATGGAGACGCGCCTGACGCTCACACTGACGCCGACGCTCTGTTCCATGCTGCTCGATCCGCTGTTGCAGGATCGCTACGGGCGGCACCTGGACGGTTTGATCGAACTGGCGGAAAAGGAGACCCACCGGACCCAATGGGAAGCGGCTTATCGCCCGCTCGCCGAGATGTATCTTCATCGTTTCACCGGGATTCGAGAGACCTATTTGGCTTACGGACGGAATCTCGTCGGCGCCTTCCGCAAGTTCCAGGATCTCGGCAAACTCGAAATCATTACCTGCGCCGCCACCCACGCGTTGCTCCCGCTGCTGGCGGCCCATCCGCCGTCCCTCCGCGCGCAGATTCTGACGGCGCGCGATCATTACCGCGGTTGTTTCGGTCGCGACCCGCGGGGCATCTGGCTGCCCGAATGCGCCTACGCCACCGGCGTTGAAAACGTTTTGCAGGAGGCGAACATCCGCTGGTTTATCACCGACACGCACGGCGTGCTGCACGCCAACCCGCGCCCGCGTTACGGCGTATTCGCGCCCATTTTTACGCCCAATGGCATCGCCGCGTTCGGCCGCGACCTCGATTCCGCCAAGCAGGTTTGGAGCCGCCATGAAGGCTATCCCGGCGACCCGCGCTATCGCGATTTCTACCGCGACATCGGTTTCGATCTTGATTTCGATTACGTCCGGCCTTATCTGCCGTCGCCCGAGGTCCGCGGCTTTACCGGCATCAAGTATCATCGCATCACCGGCAACGCGGGCGCGAAGGAAGTCTATGACCGCGGAACGGCGTGGCGCGCGGCAGACCAACACGCCGGCCATTTCCTGGACACGCGCCGCGAGCAAATCCAGCGATTGGCCGGCATTATGGACCGCCCGCCGCTCATACTCTCCCCCTACGACGCCGAGTTGTTCGGTCACTGGTGGTATGAAGGACCGGTGTGGCTGGATCTGTTTGTCCGCAAGGCCTACTACGACCAGAAAGTTTTTACGCTCGTCACGCCCGCAGAGTACTTGCGCAGGCATCCGACGCAACAAGTCGCCACGCCCGGGGCGTCGAGCTGGGGCGAGGAGGGTTACTGGCGCGTGTGGCTCAATGAGACCAACGAATGGATTTATCCGCACCTGGACATCGCCCAGGAACGCATGACTCGGCTCGCGCGCCAGTTCCCCGCCGCCACCGGCGCGACCGAACGCGCCCTCAAACAGGCCGTGCGGGAGCTTTTGCTGGCCCAGGCCAGCGACTGGCCGTTCATCCTGCGCACGGGCACCAGCCCGGATTACGCCCGCCAGCGAGTCAAAAATCACTTGCTCCGTTTCATCGCGCTGCACGAACAACTCACCACCACCCGCATCGACGAAAAATGGCTCGGCCGGATCGAGTGGCTCGACAATATTTTTCCCGACGTGGATTACCGGTATTGGGCGTGATAAGAGGCCCGGAACTGGCGGGGACTCCCTTATCGCGCGGAATTCGAGCGGGACCCTGCCTCAGGCGAGGCGACGAACTTTTGTCGCATGTGCGACAAAAGTTCGTCGCGCGTGCTGGGGATCACGCGTTTGAAAGTTTGACCCGCCAGGCAAGGCACGGGATCGGAAGTCGAAGCTACACATTCTGGATGTTTGCGCCTCGTGCGCACTGCCGTCGCTGGCGTGTGCCGTCAAACGCACAGTCCCACTCCGAATCGCGCTGAGTATAATTGAATGGAAGCTGGCCCATGGTCAAGGCGTGAGACCACCGGCCGCCCACAATCTGGAGAGACACAATGTGCGAAGTATCTGTTTCAACCAATCGGATCTGTAAGGGAAGAAATCCATCCTGGCGATCAAAGCTCGGGTCGTTGGCGTTGCGGTTTCTGGCCGCGACGTTCGTGATCCTTCTCCGACAACCTGTGTTGGCCGCGCCCACACCGGGCACGGTGGTGGCCTGGGGCGACTATGTGATTCCATACGTGGAACCAAGGACTCGGTTTAGCAGAGTCGCGGCAGGGTTAGCTCACAATCTGGCGATCGAGTTGGACGGAACGGTCATCGGTTGGGGATACAATGAATCTGGCCGAGCAACAGTTCCCGTGGGATTGAGTAACGTCGGAACCGTGGTCGCTTGGGGATACAATCTTGATGGGCAATCCACGGTTCCTGCTGGACTGAGTAACGTCGTTGCGATTGCGGCAGGATCCATCCATAGCCTGGCGCTCAAACAGGATGGAACTGTTGTTGGCTGGGGAAATAACCGATATGGCCGAGTCAGCATTCCTGGTGGGTTAAGCCATGTGGTGGCCATCGCCGCAGGAACGACTCACAGTTTGGCACTCAAACAGGATGGAACTGTCGTCGCATGGGGAGGCGATTGTTGTGGATTAACCAACGTTCCTGCCGGGTTGAGCAACGTTGTGGCCATCGCGGCGGGAAGCGGTCACAGTCTGGCGCTTAAGCGGGACGGAACTGTTGTTGGCTGGGGAAATAATCTATATGGCCAAGTCAGCATTCCTGGTGGGTTAAGCCATGTGGTGGCCATCGCCGCGGCAGAGCGTCACAGCTTGGCGCTCAAGCAGGATGGAACCGTGGTTGCCTGGGGCGGCAACGAGGGGCGGTACTCCAACAATGGTGGTCAAGCCGTAGTTCCGAATGGGCTGAGCAACGTAGTAGCCATCGCCGCCGCCGGTTATCACAGTGTGGCACTCAAATTGGATGGTAGGATCGTGGCCTGGGGAGACAATTATTATGGCCAAAGTATCGCTCCTGTTGTCTTAAGCAACGCAATCGCTATAGCAGCGGGAGGCTTTTACTCTCCCGAACACAGTCTGGCGCTTCAGGACGGAATTGTCACAGCTTGGGGAGATAACTTTTATCGCCAGGCCAGTGTCCCTGTCGGGTTGAGCAACGTCGTGGCCGTGGCGTCGGGGCAGTATCATAGTGTGGCGCTCACGCGGGAAGGAACCATCGTTGCCTGGGGAAACAATTCTTATGCCCAATCCACCGTTCCTGCGGATTTGAGCAACGTGGTAGCCGTCGCGGCGGGAAACTTTCACAATGTGGCGCTAAAACAGGACGGGACCGTCAGAGCCTGGGGAAACAATTCTTATGGCCAAACTTTCGTTCCTTCTGGCCTGAGCAACGTCGTGGCCATCGCGACAGGAGGCTCTCACTGTTTGGCCCTCAGGCAGGACGCGACTGTCGTGGCTTGGGGAGCGAATGATTTTGGCCAAGCGGGAGTTCCCGCCGAATTAACGGATGTGGTCGCAATCGCAGCGGGATGTTGTCACAGCCTGGCGCTCAAGCAGGACGGAACGGTGATTGGTTGGGGAGTCGCTGACGCAGCCAGGGTGCCTGTCGGTTTAAGCGGCGTGGCAGCCATCGCAGCGCGAAATTATAACAGTTTGGCGCTGAAGCGGGATGGAACTGTGGTTGGCTGGGGAGCAATTGCATCCACCGTTCCTGCCGGTCTAAGCAACGTGGTGGCCATCGCCGCGGGAGACTTTAGCATGTTGGCCATCGTCCAGCCGCTTGCATATCAGCCTGTGCTTTCGTCCCCGAAGATTTCGGGAGGCAACCTGACCTTCACTTGGCCCGCCATTCCCGGCCGCACGTACCGGCTGCAGTACAAGTCCAGTTTGGACGAAACGCTCTGGACAGAATTGCCGGGCGACATTGTGGCCTCGGACAGCACCGTCACTGCTTCGGACGCCATATCCGAAACCAGCAGATTTTACCGACTCGTCCTGTTGCCCTGAGGCCCGAAGCGCATGGACTGATTCGATTCCCCGGGCCGTAGCGCCCGGAAATTTTTGCTCCCACCGCGCAAAAGAGAAAGGGAACAAACGCGTGCGGTCGTGGCTCGCGGGAAGGTCCAATCGCGTTCCGACAACTGAATTTTTCCTGTGCAACGCGGCCTTTGACTTCTTGTTTGGCTTTCCCGCTGCTTGCGCTAGCCTCGCGTCGTGACGAAGAAGCTCTTCCTGCTGGATGGAATGGCGTTGGTCTATCGGGCGCATTTTGCGCTGGTCGGCCGGCCCATTTATTCATCCAAAGGCGCCAACACCTCCGCCCTGTTCGTGTTCACGAATACGCTGCTCGATATCCTGCAGAACCAGTTGCCCACGCACATCGCCGTCGCCTTCGACACGGAAGTGCCGACCCAGCGGCACCGTGAGTTTCCGGATTACAAGATCCAGCGCGAGGCCATGCCGGAGGACATTGCCTGGGCCCTGCCCAATGTCCGGCGGCTGCTCGAGGCTTTCACCATCCCGGCGCTGATCTGCGACGGTTACGAGGCCGACGACATCATCGGCACTCTCGTCCGCCGGGCCGAACAGCAAAGCTTCGAATCCTACATGGTCACGCCGGACAAGGATTTCGGCCAGCTCGTCTCGGAGAAGACCTTCATCTACAAACCGGGTCGCACGGGTGACGCCGCCGAAATCCTGGGTCTTCCCGAGGTGCGCCAGAAATGGGGCGTGGCCCGGCCGGAACAGGTGATCGACATCCTCGGACTGTGGGGTGACGCCTCGGACAACATTCCCGGCGTGCCGGGCATCGGTGAGAAGACCGCGAGCAAACTGATCGCGCAACACGGCAGCATCGAGAATCTGCTCGAACACACCGGCGAGCTCAAAGGCAAGCTGCGCGAAAACCTGGAGCAACACCGCGAACAGGCGCTGCTCTCCAAGCGACTGGCCACCATCAATTGCAACACGCCGATCCAGGTGGAGCTCGACAGCCTCAAACTTCGTCCGCCCAGGGAACAACAGCTCAAACAACTGTTCGTCGAGTTCGAATTCAACTCGATCGGCCGGCGGTTGTTCGGCGAGGACTTCAAAGCGGGCCGTGGCTTTGCCGCGGGCGCCCCGCCCGCCGGCACGCCGGCCGACGCCATTGCCCGTCCCGAACCTGACGACACCGATCAGCCGGAAGAGACCGAGGCACCCGCGAAACCGCCGGGCGGCGCCACCCTCAAGACCCTCATGGACACCGCACACGACTATCGACTGGTTTCGTCCGCGGCGGCGCGATCCGAGCTCCTCCAACTGTTGCGGCAACAGTCATCCTTCGCCTTTTCCGTGCGGTCAGTGGGCGCCGGCGAGACCCGCCCGGCCGGGCTCGCGTTTTCTTTCGCGCCGCATACCGGGTGGTTCGTGCCCATTCCTCGGGCGGCGGAGGAAGCCGCCGCAGTCCTTGCCGCGTTCCGTCCCGTGTTCGAAGACGAAGGCACCGAGAAGGTCGGCTGCGATCTCAAGCCCGACATCGCCCTGCTGAAAGGAAGCGGTGTTTCTGTGCGGGGAAAGCTTTTCGACGTGATGCTGGCGCATGCCCTCATCGAACCGGACATGCGGCACTCGCTCCGTCACTTGTCGGAGACCTTCCTGGGTTACACGCCGATGGACGCGGCGGCGTCGGGCGGGGAGCAGGCCGAATTGGGACTGAGTCCTGACCGGCCGGACCGCGCCGCGGAACAGGCGATGGAGGTCGCCGACCTTGCCCGGCAGATCCGTTCTCTGCTGGAACCGCTGCTGAAGGAGAAAGGGCAGGAACGGGTTTTCTACGACATCGAGGCGCCGCTGCTGCCGGTGCTGGCGGACATGGAGGTGGAAGGGGTGCGGGTGGACGCACCGGCGCTGGCCGAGTTCTCTCAACTGCTGAGCCGGGAGATGGCGGGCCACGAGCGCACGATTTACCAGCTCGCCGGCGCCGAATTTAATCTGAACTCGCCCAAGCAACTCGGGGAGGTCCTGTTCGAGCGGCTCCGGATTGCCGACGGGCCGAAAAAGACGCGCACCGGCCAGTACGCCACTGACGAACAGACGCTCATCGCGCTGGCCACCGATCACCCCATCGTGCGGCACCTGCTCGAATACCGCGAGTGCGCCAAGCTCAAGTCCACTTACGCGGATGCGCTGCCCGCCGCGATACGGACGGCGACTGGCCGTGTGCACACCACCTTTCAACAACTCGCCACGGCAACCGGCCGGTTGAACTCCGGAAACCCGAACCTGCAAAACATCCCGATCCGGTCCCGGCTCGGACAGGAGATTCGCAAGGCGTTTGTTCCACGAGGCGACGGCTATCTGATTTTGTCCGCCGACTATTCGCAAATCGAACTGCGCGTGATCGCCGCGTTGAGCCGCGAGGCGACGATGATCGAAGCGCTCAAGAGCGGCGCGGACATCCACGTGACCACGGCGGCCCGCGTGTTCGGCGTGCCGCCAGGCGAGGTGACACCCGAGATGCGCGAGCGGTGCAAGATGGTCAATTATGGCATCGCCTACGGTATGTCCGCTTTTGGCCTCCACCAGCGGCTCGGCATCCCGCGCCGTGAAGCGGCCGAAATCATCCAGCATTATTTCACCCAGTTCCCCGGCATCCGCAAATACATGACCGACATCGTCGAGTCCGCGCGCCAGCGCGGTTACGTCGAGACCATCACCGGCCGGCGCCGTTACCTGCGAGATATCCGCTCCTCCAACGCCACTGTGCGCGGCGCCGCCGAGCGCAATGCCATCAACACGCCGATTCAGGGCAGCGCGGCCGACATGATCAAACTCGCGATGGTCCAGATTCATCGCGAACTGACGGCGCGCAGGCTCAACACCAGAATGATTCTCCAGGTGCACGACGAACTGGTTTTCGACCTCTACCAACCCGAGCAGGAAGAGGTCGCCGGATTCGTGGAAGAGAAGATGAAAACCGCCATTTCGCTGGACGTGCCCATTGTGGTCGAAATAGGCGTGGGAAGGAACTGGCTCGAGGCCCATTGAACCCCGGCGTCAACTGCGAATGAACCCGGCGCGACGTAGCCGCCGCCAGAAGGTGGGGCCGGCGTAATGGGTGTCGCGGAATTAGGTGGCTTTTGCCGCGGGTTTAATTATCCTGACCGTCGGAACAGGATCCCCCCTATGAATACTCATCCCGAATTTCATCCGGCCTCATCTCGAATTTTGCTCGCGGCAACTCTGCTCCTGCTGGCCGCGGGGAACGGATGCGGCAAGAAGGAAGCCCCGAGCGCCACTAATCCGCCCCCGGCCAGGCCGGCGATTGTCTCCGCCGAAAAAACCAGTTTCCACGAAGTCACCGATCAGCTCGATCCGGGCGGCAGCCTCTACGGTTACCTCAGCACGAGCCAGTGGCTTGACGGACTGTCCGACCGCGTCAACGGCTGGCGTGAGGCCGTCCTCTCATTGCCGAACCTCGGCCCGGCGGAAAAATCCAACGTCACCCAAGCCTTCGATCTCGTCACGCACCTGATCAGGAACAGCGGCGTCGAATCCATCAGCGGCGTGGGCGCCAGCGGCATCGCGCTGGAAAAGGGTTTCTATCAGACAAAGTTCATGATCGGCCGCGACACCAACAGCGCACCGAAAGGCATCTGGACGGTCTTCGGCCGCGCGCCGAGGTCCCTGCAGGAACTGGACTGGCTGCCGGCGGAGACCGTCTGGGCCGGTTTCGCCGACGTCGATGTCGGCACCCTCTGGAACGGTCTCATCAAAGAATTGTCCGCATTCGCCGAGGCGAAGGGCGGACTCGAGCGGCTGGACAACGTCGTCCGGCAGGCGACCGGGAAGAGACTCGATGAGTTGCTCGCCTCTTTGGGCGGTCAATGCGGCGCGGTTCTCACGCTCAAGGAAGCCAGCAAGATCCAGATTCCCCTGCCGGATGGTCGAACGCTCGATCTTGCCGAACCGGGTTTGGTGATTGTCCTCAAGGTGAAAGACGACACCATTTTCGACTGGATCGACCGCGCGCTTAAGGATAATCCGCAGGTGATCCGCAGCGAGGAAGGCGGGTTGCGGATGCGGACCATGCCGATCCCATTGCCGTTGCCCATCGCGCTGCGGCCCACGGTTGGCCGGCAGGGCGAACATCTCTTCATCGCGTCCAGCGATGAGCTGTTGAAAAACATGATGGCCGTGAAGGCGGGCAAACTCGCCGGCCTGAAGACCACCGCCGAATTCAAACGGCTGGCCCAGGGCATGCCGCTCGAGGGCAATTCGTTCGGCTTCGTCAGCCAGCGGTTGGGAGACACCCTGCAACAGATTCAAAAGTCGGTCTTGAGCCAGATGCCGGGGCAGGGGAAAGAATTGCCCGCCATGCTGATGGAGAAGATCTACTCGGTCAACCGGCCGGTCTCCTCATTCGTGGTCAGCCGGAGCATCGCCGGAGGTTGGCTCACGGTGGGCCATGGCACACAACAGCCTGCCAACGCCATTATCCTTCCGCTCGTTGTCGCGCCGTCCGCCATCATGGCTGGCATGCTGCTGCCCGCTCTGGCCAAGGCCAAGGAGAAGGCCCAATCCATTTCCTGCGTGAACAACCTGAAGCAACTGGGCCTGGCGGCGCTAATCGATGAAGGACCAACTCGTCACTCCCAAGGTACTGATCTGTCCGACGGCTCCGAACCATGCGATCAGCGCGACATTGACGTGGGACAACTTTGATCCGTCACAGTCCAGTTATGAGTACGTGACACACGGCTTGAATAATTCGACTCCTGGAATTGAAAATAAGGTCATTTTCCGCTGCCGGTTTCACGGGCACGAGTGCATGGGCGACGGCCACGTCGTTCTGAAGAATGCCGGTATGCACTAAATTACCCGCCACAACGGTTTTCGCGCGCCGCGCAGATTTTCCGAACCGCGGCCTTTTAGTTCCAGGGAAAAAAGGTTCATGAACCTTGCCACGCCGCGCATGTAATCGACGACGCGCGTTCCGCCAATCACGGCTTCGACAGGAAACCGCTGTCGCCGAGCCATTCCTCGAAGCGCGCCAGCCAGGCTCCGACCGGTTTGTGATTGGCTGCCCGCACGCCGAAGCCATGTCCGCCGCTGCCGTAGATGTGCAGTTCCGCCGGCACACCGGCACGCTTGAACCGGAGATACACCTCGGCGAGACCCTCGGCGATGTCTTGCCGGTCGTTGTACGCGCAGGCGAGGAACGCCGGCGGCGACTCCTTCGTCGGCTCAATCTTGCGCGAGCTGCCCGGATAGATCAGCGCCTGGAATGCGGGTTTGGAATTCTGGCGGTCCACGGCGTCGGTTGCGCCTTCCCCGCCGTTGTCGAAGCGCATGCTGGCGAAGGCGGCCAGTTCACCACCCGCCGAAAAACCCATCACCCCGACGCGCGCCGGGTCAATGGTCCATTCCTGCGCCCGGCTCCGGACCAGGCGCAGAGCGCGCTGCGTGTCGGCGAGCGCTTCGACTTCGACCTTGTAGGTTGAATTGGTCTCGCGGGCGAGACGATACTTGAGTACGAACGCCGCGATGCCGCGTTCGCTCAGCCATTCCGCGACGTTGTAGCCTTCATGCTCGATCGCCAGCACCCGGTGCCCGCCACCGGGAATGACGATGACCGCCGCGCCAGTGGCTTTGTCCTTCGGCGGCAGGTAAGGGGTCAGGCTCGGCTGGTGAACGCGATAAACGCTCCGCTCCCCGTTCGTGCCGCGTTGGACGATTTCCGGGTCGGTCTTGCCTTCCGAGCCGGGCGCGCCATTCGGCCAAAGCGGGATTGGTTCGCCGGCCGCAAAGACCGCGGCAGGCAGGAGCAGCGACGCAACGAGGGAATTTCGCAGCAGGGATAGGTCGGTCATAAGTGGCTTGAGAGAATTTTTAAAAGTGAGCTGAAAGAGATTGGCACGAACACGACCGGCGTGTTCTCCAAACAGAGGGTCTGGAAAACCTCGCAGCCGAATCTTTCCGCCATGGCCGGATGCTATGGCCGGCAATTTTTCAAGCAAGCCATTCCTGAAGGGGCACGGGCGTCCCGCCTGTGTGGTGGGTGCCCAGGCTCGCACGGGCGAGACGCTCGTGCCACTCCACGCCGCGTGACCCCGCGTTCACGGTGCTCTCAGGTCCAGGATGAATCTTTCCCACTTTTTCCCGAAGGCGGACATGTCGTCTTCACCCAGCACGCGCTTCAGGGAATCGTATCCGGTCGGGTCATTTTTGGCGTTGGCGACAAACTCGCGGTAGAACTTCACAAGCAGGCCCTTTTCCTGCAGATAATAGCAGAGATACCGGGCCTGGGCGTAATACTGGTTGTAACGGGTGCTGTCATTGAGGCCATAAAACTCGCCGTCGGTCATAGAAGTGAGTCGTCGGAATGAAATCGTTTTCCCTTCCCGGATGGCTTGTTCCAGTCCTTTGAAGCGCCAGTTGATCAACCCGCGGATATGGCCATCCTTTTCACTGGCGGCTTCGTAAAGCGAGGCCAACCCTTCATTGAACCACGCCGGGCAGTCGGGGAAATTCGCGCGCATGAACGGATGCACAATCTCGTGCACCAGCGTGCCGCCGCCGGTCGAGATATTCATGAGGAGCGCGTGATTCCGGGCGGAATAATAGCCGAACGGCGTGGTCGGGGTGTCGTCGAACAAAAGGCGCGCGTGATTTGTATAGCTTGTCCCGTTTTTGAAAAGCCAGATGTCGATGATCTCCTGCGGATCGCGTTGAAAGTAATCCTGTTTCAGTTTGTCCACGGCCCATTTCACGGTATCGGTCGCGCGCCGGCGGACCCTCTCCGGTGGTTCGTCGCCGATCACCACAAACGGCGGCTGCACGACCACCGTAAAATCCCTGGGAACCTTCTTCTCCAACTGCGCCAGGTGCTCGACCATCGCACCGTTGGCGGTTGCAACATCGCCGGCGCGTGCTCGAAGGCCGCGGGTGAATGGCGAACAGACGAACGCCACCATCGGCGCGACCAAAAGCACCACCCGGAGAGCAAATCGGCAGTTCATTGCTCGCTTTATAACAGCCGCCAGAAGCGAGGCCAGAGACCAATTTCAGTCTCTCCCCATCCGATCGCGATTACTCGCTTCACACAAGACGGGGGACGACTCGCCGAATAGTTGCCAATACCAAGAACAAGAACTGGCAAACATTTCCATGAGCCAAGTCCTACTGGCTTCACCGCCCTCATTCCGGTGAGCGAAGGTTACCCGGAGGGCTAGCGATTTTCCTGAAAACCCGTGTTGCCAATTCTCGTACGCGCTCATCCGAATCATTCGTCATTCGGCGCACGTCGTCTGTAGCGGCGAACATATTTCCCCTCGCAACGACCTGAAGTGCAGCCATTCTTACATAAGGATCCGCGTCTTGGAGGCGCGGCAGAATTAAGGTTAGCTCAGAGTCATCAGCTACATGTCCGTAGCAAGTCGTCGCATATTCCCGAGCCACTGGATCCTCGATTCCCAAGAACTTCGAAAGCAAGATCGCGTCTGAAGGCTTCCCCAGCTCAATCATTGAGAGTAGTGCCAGGTTAACCGGTGAAATCACTATCGAGCCGCGTCGGCTATGTGAAAGGAGTCCAACTTGGTAATCGGGGGGAATTTCGGCCCCATTTGTACTCAAAAGGAAACTGGCCCGTGTCTCAGAATACTCTCCGAGAACTCGCAGGCAGCGCTTATATCGCTCTGCCTTACTGCCAGCGTCTTCCATTAAGCCGGTCTCTTCCTTGTGCGCAGAGACGCAACCTGGCTGAGCCAATAAAAGGAAAAGCAGCGCCAGACTTGGCGTGATCATTCCGACGGCTTGCATTCGGTTTTTCTCATACGGTTGCCCAGCGTTCCCGCAAGCGCCAAGTGTTAAGCAAACTTCGTTGTGCCCGCCGCGTCAATCATGTTTGTCAGCCGGTCAAGGCCGTCGTATCCCACGGCGACTCCACAAGTCAGACGCTTTCGACACACGCCGACACGGACACCTTTTCTATTCTGGCAAAAGGAAATTCACCGAGGGGCAATCGCGTAATACTTCTCCGTCGGAATGACTTTTTCCGTGACTCGGCGGCGAGATCGATGATTGCCAGGCTTGGGGACAGACCCGACGAAAAAAGCAGGACTGGCGCGTGACCAACGGTTGCGCGATGAGGTTGGCCGGGATCATGCAGCCGTTTGGCGATCGGCACAGCCGATGGCGTCGCGAACCAGCTAACCCGGTTTGTTTAAATAAGGATTGGGGTTTTTCAGCGCAATCAATAGCCGGGACTGACCCTGACCCGTACTGACCCGTTTACGTTTATGTCCCAAGTGTAGCCGTTGGTCCACGTGCCATTCGGTTTCTGGAGGCTCAGACTGGCGCGCATCGGGTTGTTGTATGTGTAGGTCACCGTGTCACTGGCCCACGGCCCGGCTGCCTCGCAGAAGTTTTAGCGGAGGCAGGTCTTCGGTGTTCAGCAGAGCGCCCGCGTGGTAAGGCAACATCGTCGTCCCCGCCGCGTCAACCATTGTTGAAAAGTCTGGAGGCGCCACACCAAGTAGCAATTGTCGATACTCCCCAGAATTCTACAATAGCCGGGACACCTTTTCTTTCCTATTCGGCCTCCTTCATAGTCTGAAGAGCGCCTTGCCGAAGAATGGAGACGTTTATCTGCTTTTCTGTTCCAGCCCGCCTAATCGGTTCGGCGTCCAGCTTGCCACTCGCGTCGACAATCGCCAACCATTTCACAGCTTTGAGGTTGGAAATCAATTGCAGTACTTCCGTTTGGCTAAGATTCTCTGCCGAGAAGGTCAACTCTTGCAGCGTTTCTGAGGCTGCTAACGGGGACAGTCCTCTGAAAGTAACGCCTTGGCAGTTCGCAACGTTGATTCCTTTGAGCGCTAGCTTTCCCGCGAGGATTTCCAAGGAAGCATCCGTAATCGACGTTCCTTCGAGCTGCAGTAGTTGAAGGGAGCTTATATTCGCAAGGGCAATTAAACCCTTGTCTGTGACGGCCGGACAATTCAGCAAGTTAATATCCTTCAGTCGGCGGAAGTTCAGGCGGGCAAGGGCCTGTAGCTTCTCGTCTGAAGCGCCGGTGCCCTTTGGATGGTAGAACTTGATTTGCTTGAGCTTTGTGAACTTCGCCAACGCTGGAAAATGCTCCAAAGACAACTCACTAACACTAAGCATCTCAGTTTCAGCGGGAGTGCGAACAATGTCTTTCGCCGTGCGCAGCGGTGTCGGATACTTCCCGCATCCCCCTTGGCACACCAAGACAAAACTCACCAAAAACCAAATCGTCGTCCGGCAAACCGCTTTGAACAATTGCATGGTGATATTCCCTTAGTGCTCTGGGTCATAAGTTCGATGACGTATTCTGAGGGTCAGACTGCGAGCGCATGGGCGGGCGGTGTCTCGATTTTTGCGACCAACTCGCGTAGCTCAACGCGCGTGAATTTCCACTCGAACGGCCTCGCGATT
>WNFU01006724.1_pt1 | contig 16752 bp, 18 predicted proteins | sample 5400121 | NCBI WGS metagenome assembly WNFU01 (sample SAMN13153360, study PRJNA577476) | soil metagenome | isolation source: 100 cm soil or saprolite under grassland replicate 1 | place: USA:California | collected 2016-06-15
CGCTCTCTGAGCGGATGCTGCTCGACGAGCTCCTCGAGCTCGCCCACGAGATCGGCGTCACTGCCGAGCTCGAGATCCGCATCGATTCGCTCCTCCAGCGCGGCGAGCCGTGCCTCCTCGAGCCGGCCGACCTCGTCGCGCGCGAACGGCTCGAAGGCGAGATCCTCGAGTGCGGGTCCTCGCCAGAGTGAGAGCGCCGCGCGCAGCTTTTCGGCGCGCTCCCGAGGCTCGGCGCCGCGCGCGTCGGCGGTGAGCCGCTCGAAGCGGGCCAGGTCGAATCGCTCCGGGTCGACGCGCAGGACGTAGCCGGGAGGCTGCGAGACGATCAGATCCGCCCCGATCGCCTTCCTCAGGCGCGAGATGTAGTTCTGGAGCGAGGCGGCGGCCGTCTTCGCGGGCTCCGGCCCCCAGACCTCGTCGATCAGCCGGTCACTCGAGACGAGCTCGTTCGCATGCAGCAGCAGGAAGGCGAGGAGAGCTCGCGTCCGCTGCCGGTCCAGACGAACCGATCGGCCGTCCTCGACGACGGCCAGCGGTCCGAGGATGCGGAACTCAACGGGAATGTGGCCTTTGTAGCACTCGTCTCGTTCCGCGGATAGGGGCGGGATTAGAGCCTGGTTAGGGCGGGCGGCGACGCTCGGGCCGTCAGCTACAGGAGGTGAGGCATGTCCAAGCAATTCCATCTTCCGCGACCTACGCGGATCCCGCAGGCGACAGCGGCAGCGCCGGAGACATCACGGGCGTCACGGTCGCAGGCGACAAAGGAAGCGGCCAGCTCGTCTTCCGCATCACCGGGACGAACCTCGCCTCGTCGGACAAGAACGTCGTCTTCCTTTCCGTCGACAGCGATGCCAACCCGCTCACGGGGAACATCATCGACAACGGCTCCGACTACTGGTTCGTGGTCGACAACGACTCGTACTGGTTCATGCGCTGGAACGGGTCCGACTGGGACGACACGTCTAGTCAGTCGGTGAGGGTCTCCGGCGGGACGAGCCAGATCCTCGTCTCCGTGAACCGGAGCGAGCTGGGCAACGCGTCCACCCTCAACTTCGTGGCGTCGACCCTCGACCTGACAACGTTCGGGTTGGACGACGCACCGGACGACGGGGCGTTCAACTACTCGTTCGATACGAACGGGCCGCAGATCGACTCCGTCGACGTGCAGACGACTCCGGCGTCGGGCCCGAAGGCCGGCAAGCGGTTCGTGGTGACGCCGACCGCGCTGAAGCTGCCGCCGGACGGCCGCGCCAGCGCAACCCCCCTCGTTCCCGACAGCTACTCGTGCACCGCGAAGCTCGGCGCGCGCACGCTGGTCGGCAGGGGGACCGGAAGCTGCACCTTCGCGATTCCGAAGAAGAAGGCTCGTGGAAAGCAAGTGGCGGTCGTGCTGACCGTCAACTATCAGGGAGCGACCAGGAGCTTCCCGCTGACGTTCAAGGTCGCGTGATGTGAGGTGGGGCGGGCCGTGTCTGCGGTGCGCCCCACATCCGACTGGAGAGAAATGAACGCGAAGTGCACATACCTCTTGCCGCTGGCGATCCTCGTTGCGATTCTCGCGGCGCCGACGGCGGCCTCGGCAAGGAGCACGCAGCCTCCGCGGCTCGAGGCTCCGACGCTCGCCCTGCTCGAGTTCGGCAACGCCGCAGCGAGGCGAACGGCGATCCTGTCGACGGCTCCGCGGCGGCTCGCGGGGGCCTCGTGGTGGGGTGGGACGTACACCGGCGCCGGCGGTGAGCAGATCACCGTCTACGTGTCGACCGCATATCCGGAAGACGAGACCGTCGCCCGGAAATGGGTCGACTTCTTCGCCGGGCTCGTGCACGGGTCCGAGCTCCCTTCGATGAGGGCATACGTCGCACCGCTCGACGAGGTGCAGGAGATGTGCTTCAGCGCTGATGTAATCGGCTGCTACGGAGGCCAGAAGCTCGTGACGGTCGGCGACTCATCTGCCGGAGTTCCGCCCGCGTCGATCGCTGCGCACGAGTATGGCCACCACATCGCGGCCAATCGCACGAACGCGCCGTGGATGGCGCTCGACTGGGGGACGAAGCGGTGGTCAACCTACGTCGGCGTGTGTTCGCGGGTGAACGCCGGGACGGCCTATCCGGGCGACGAGGGACCGAATTACTCGTTCAACCCCGGAGAGGGCTTCGCGGAGTCGTACCGTGTCCTGTTCGAGACGAACGGCTCGGCGGTCGGCTACGACTGGCCGATCGTCGACCCCAGCTTCCGTCCGGACGCTCAATCGCTCTCGGCCATTCGCGAGGACGTGCTTCATCCATGGGCGGGGCCGACGACGATGACGATTCAAGGCAAGTTCCTTCGCCGCAGCAGCACGTGGACGCGGCAGGTCGCGACGCCGCTTGACGGCGACCTCCACATCCGGGTGACGGTCCCGGGTGGCGGTGGGGACGACGTGAGGCTTCTCTCGAGCGACGGGCAGACCGTGCTCGCGACAGGCGCCTGGGACAGCTCGGGCGGGAAGTCGGTCGCGTATCGCGTCTGTGGAGCTCGTTCGGTGAAGCTGCGCGTCACTCGCGGCGGTGCGGCCGCCCGGTTCACCGTGCGCGTGCTGGTTCCATAGGCGAAGGCGAGCGGTGGGCGCCGCGGCCGGCGCCCACCACTTCTCGCAGTCCGCGTGACGAGGCGGACGCCGCCGTCCATCCGATAGCTTCCTCCCTAGTGGAGGCGAAGCACGATGTCCTCATCGTCGGCGCCGGTCTCGCGGGAATGCGCGCGGCGATCGAGGCGCATGACGCGGGCGCCGACGTCGCGCTGCTCTCCAAGATCCATCCCGTTCGCAGTCACTCCGGAGCGGCGGAGGGAGGGATCAACGCGGCGCTCGGCAACGCCTCCGAGGACAACCCCGAGGAGCATGCGTACGACACGGTCAAGGGCTCCGACTACCTCGGCGACCAGGACGCGATCCAGATCCTTTGCGACGAGGCTCCCGACGACGTCTACGAGCTCGAGAACTGGGGCGCCGTCTTCTCGCGCACCGACGACGGGCGCATCGCGCAGCGCCCCTTCGGCGCTGCCGGGAAACCACGCACGGCGTATGCCGCGGACATCACCGGCCACGTCCTCGTCCACGTCCTCTACGAGCAGGTCCTGAAGCGCCAGATCCCGACCTACGAGGAGTACTTCGCCTGGAAGCTCGTCATGAACGACGACCGCTGCCAGGGAGTGATCGCCTGGGACCTCCTCAACGGCGGTCTCAAGTCACTCGGCGCGAAGACGGTCATCCTCGCCACCGGCGGCGCGGGCCGGCTCTACGCCGGGACGACGAACGCCTACGCCTGCACCGGCGACGGGATGGCGTTGGCGCTGCGCGTCGGCGTCCCGCTGAAGGACATGGAGATGATGCAGTTCCACCCGACGACGCTCGCGCCCACGGGCGTCCTCATCACCGAGGGCTGCCGCGGCGAAGGTGCGTACCTGCTGAACTCGGAAGACGATCGCTTCCTGAAGCGGTATGCACCGAACGCGATGGAGCTCGCCTCGCGCGACGTCATCTCCCGCGCGGAGCAGACGGAGATCGACGAGGGTCGCGGCATCGACGGCAACGTCCTCCTCGACCTGCGCCACCTCGGCGCCGAACGGATCCTCGAGCGGCTGCACGGAACGCGCGAGCTCTCGATGACGTTCGCGGGCGTCGACCCGATCTACGAGCCGATCCCCGTACGGCCGGGCGCGCACTATCACATGGGCGGAGTCGACACGGACGTCTGGGGACTCACGTCGGTGGAAGGGCTCTATGCCGCGGGGGAGTGCGCGTGCGTCTCGGTGCACGGCGCGAACCGGCTCGGTGGGAACGCGCTGATGGAGACGATCACCTACGGCAAGCGCGCCGGAGCGCATGCCGCCGACTGGGCGCTCTCGCACACGACGGTCGAGGTTCCGCCCTCGACCGAGACCGATGCCGAACGCGAGCTCAAGGACCTCCTCGACCGCGACCAGGGCGAGCGGCCGTGGAAGATCCGCGACGAGCTCGCGCAGACGATGCACGAGAACTTCGGCGTCTTCCGCCGCGAGGACCAGATGCAGAAGCAGGGCGAGATCGTGGCCTCGCTGCGCGAGCGGTACGAGCACGTCGTCGTCGAGGACAAGGGCCAGGTCTTCAACAACGACTTGACGCAGGCTCTTGAGCTCGGGTTCCTGCTCGAGCTCGCCGACTGCATGATCGTCGCGGGGCTGGCGCGCAAGGAAAGCCGCGGCGCCCACGCGCGTCCGGACGACTATCCAGACCGCGACGACGAGAACTACATGCGTCACACGCTCGTCAGATGGGTAGACGGTCGCCCGCAGCTCGACTGGAAGCCGGTCACCGTGACGAAATGGCAGCCTCAGGAAAGGACGTACTAGTGCGCCGGTTCGCGGCTCTCCTCGTTCTGCCCTTTGCATTCGCCGGCTGCGGCGGCGACGCCACGTCGCTCGATCCCGTTGCGGAGGCCGCGACGAAGACCGCAGATGTTGGTTCGGCCAGATTCCAACTCGAGATGTCGATCCCCGATCCCGACACCGGCGAGACGCTGCATTTCCGCGGCCCGGGCTTGATCGCCGATCACGGCGAGTTGATCTCGATGAAGATGCACCTGGATCCGACGAAGGACACTCCGGCATTCACCATGGACACAGTGATGACGGACGATGCGATGTATCTGCACAGCTCGCTCTTCCAGATCGCCATGCCGCGCGGCAAGCAGTGGCTCAAGGCGCGCGAGGACGATCCCGTCGGGAACATTGGGCAGAACGACCCCGGGCAGATGCTCGATTACCTTCAGGGCGCCGGCAGCGTGGAAAAGATCGGCTCCGACACGGTGCGTGGGCTACGCACGACGAAGTACCGCGCGCGCATCGAGCTCGGCAAGGTCGTCGAGAAGATCCCTGAGGAACGGCGTGCCCGAATGCAGCACGCCATCGACGTGCTGCACGACATCGGCGTAAACGAGATCCCGATGATCGTCTGGGTCGACGATGACGATCTGGTTCGCCGACAGACCATGGACTGGACAGTCAAGAACCCGGACGATCCATCCGACCGATTCCACCTCAAGGCAACGCTTGAACTCTTCGACTTCGGTACGAAGGCGCGCGTCGTCGTGCCGCCTGTCGCGAAGACGATGTCGTACGCGAAGTTCCTGAAGCAGGCAGGAGGAGGCTGAGTTGGCGCAGAGCGACCTCGCACCGGCCCCAGGATCCACCATGATCGAGATCGCGCTGAAGATCTGGCGCTACGACGCCGAGACGGGCGACAAGAAGCTCGAGCGCTACGAGGTCGAGGCGCCCGACTGGGTGACGCTGCTCGACGTCCTCGACCTCATCAAGGACCAGCAGGACGGGTCGCTCGCGTACCGCAAGAGCTGCCGCATGATGATCTGCGGCTCCTGCGGGATGCGAATGGACGGCGCCGCCGTGCTCGCCTGCAAGACGCGCATGTATGAGATCGCGAAGTCCGGACACGAGCCGGTGATCTCGCCGATGGGAAACCTCCCAGTCGTCAAGGACCTCGTCGTCGACATGGATCCCTTCTGGGGAAAGATCCGCGCGGTCAAACCGTGGCTCGATCCGGGCTACGACGAGGTCGCCGAGAAGGAGCGGATCGTCTCGCAGCAGCAGATGAACGTGATCCACAAGGAAGCGCTCTGCATCATGTGCGGCTGCTGCGTCTCCGAGTGCAACTCGATGGAGTCGGATCCCGAGTTCCTCGGGCCCGCGGCGCTCGCGAAGGGCATGCGCTTCGTCGGCGATACGCGCGACAAGGCGGACGTCGAGCGGCTCAACTCGTACAACGAGGAGCACGGCATCTGGGACTGCACGCGCTGCTACTTCTGCAACGAGCGCTGCCCGAAGGGAGTCGATCCGCGGGACGCGATCGCGAAGCTCGGCGCGGAGTCGATCAAGCAGGGCGTCGACCACGACATGGGCGCGAAGCATGCGAAGTGGTTCGTGACCTCCGCCAAGACCACCGGCTGGCTGCGCGAGACGGAGCTCGTCCCCAAGACGCAGGGGATCGTGTCCGCGATCAAGCAGACCAAGTTCGCGATCGGGCTCGCGCGGCGCGGCAAGGTACCGCCGCCCTTCCCGCCGCACGTCGCCAAGGACGTCAAGGAGTCGCGCGCGCTCTACAACCTCGTCAAGGAGCAAGGACGAGACGGCGCACTCGGCATCGTCCAGGGCGAGCACGCGCTCGGCCGGATCGAGTTCGCGGAGCAGCACGGCGTCAAGACGAGCGATCCTGAAGTCCAACCGGGCGTGGAGCCGCCGCCCGCAGAAGGATGAGACGCGTCGCGTACTACAAAGGCTGTCTTGCGTCGCTGTCGGCGAAAGAGCTCGACACCTCGACGCAGGCGCTCGCACCGAAAGTCGGACTCGAGCTCGTGGAGCTCGAGTCGGTGACGTGCTGCGGCGCCGGGGACATCCACGAGGCGGAGCCGGACTACTACCTGCACCTCAACTCCCGCATCCTCGCCTATGCGGAGGCGGCGGGATGCGACACGTTGCTCACGATCTGCAACGTCTGCACGCTGAATCTCCGGCAGGCGAACTGGCAGCTCAAGAACGACGACGCGCTGCGCGAGCGCGTGAGCGAGAACCTGCGACGGGTCGGCGTGCCGCCCTACGGCGGCAACGTCGAGGTGCGGCACCTCCTCTGGGAGATCGCCGAAGGCGAAGGCTACGAGCTGCTGAAGCAGGCGGCGCACCGCGGCTTGAAGGGCCTGAAGGTCGCGCCGTTCTACGGTTGCCAGATCCTCAGACCGTCGAAGATCCTCGGCTTCGAGGATCCCGACCGGCCGTGGTCGCTCGAGCGGATCATCGAGGCGTGCGGAGGTGAGGCGGTCGACTACCCGGCGAAGATCAAGTGCTGCGGGTTCCCGATCATCCAGGCACGCGAGGAAACGGCGCTCGGCGAGCTGATCCAGCCGATCGAGCAGGCCCAGGAGGCCGGCGCGGACGCGATGGTCACTCCGTGCCCGCTCTGCCATCTGTCGCTCGACGCCTGGCAGTCGAAGCTGAAGGCCGCGACGGGAAAGGACTTCCGGATGCCGATCCTTCACCTCTCGCAGCTGGTGGGCGTCGCGGCGGGCATCGAGGAGTCCGAGCTCAAGTTCAAGCGGCATGTCGTCCCGGTGACGCCGGTGCTGGAGAAGCTGGAAGTCTGACGGCTGTAACTCGCCGCAAGATTCGCGCGCGCCGCGCGTCTATCAAGTATTGGAGGGGCGGTTTCCGGCGCGATGATCTCTAGCAGATCTCGCGCCGGAGCCATTCTGGGAGGACTTGCCGGAGCGGCCGCCGGCTGGGGCTGGTTCGAGGCCGGCTGGGTGCGGCTGCGCAGCCTCGAGGTCCCTCTGCCCCATCTGCCGGAACACCTGGCCGGCTTGCGGATCGCGCACCTGTCGGACTTCCATCTCGGCCTGCCCTCGCGGGGCTCGCGCGCGGTCGAGCGCGCGATCGACTGGGTCGCCGAGCGCCGGCCCGACCTCGTCCTGATCACGGGCGATCTCGTCTCGCGGCCGCACGCCGAACCAGTCCTGCGCGAGCTGCTCGAGCGCCTCGGCGCGTCATTCGTCGTGCTGGGGAACCACGACGTGGAGCACAGCCGCGACCCGTTCTCCCGCGCAGCGGGGTTGACCGATCTCACGCCGGCACGACTGCTCGTGGACGAAAGCGAGACCATTGAGCTGCGCAGCCGACGCGTCCAGATCGTCGGCGTCGACCCGCGCGCCTACCGCGAAGGCCGTTCGGAGCCCTGGCGGCTGGTCGACGAGTCCGCCGACCTCCGAATCCTGCTCTGTCACTTTCCCTACGTCCTCGACGTTCTTCCGCCGGGAGCGTTCGACCTCGTCCTCGCCGGGCACATGCACGATGGTCAGATCTCGCTCCCGCTCGGGCGGACGCGGAAGTTTCGCTTCGCGCATCCGCGCGTGCTCTACGCCACGGGGGTGTACGAGCGGCCGGGCGGAACGATGCACGTGTCGCCGGGCCTCGGAACGACCTTCGTGCCGTTCCGTTTCTTTGCGCGTCCCGAAGCGACCGAGCTAGTGCTACAACGCTCGAGATGACCACGATCTCCAGCGACATCCTCGCCAGCTACGCCGCCGACGCTGCACGCGAGGTCGACGGCGTGCGCGGTCTGGTGGAGAGCACGCTGCACAGACACAAGGGCGTGCGCGTGCTCGGGGAGGACGGCCGAGTGCGGCTGGAGCTACACCTCGCCGTCGAGTGGGGCGCCTCCGTCCCCGACGTCGGACGCGAGGTTCAGCAGCGGGTGGCGGCTTACCTCGCGCGGATGGCGAGCGTCGAGCCGGAGGCCGTCGACGTCGTGATCGACGAGATCGGATCGCCTTGACGGGACCGCGTGTCGCCGGGCTCACGGGCGTCACGCTGCAGGACGTGCCGACCGTATGCCACGAATGCATCTGGTGGCAGTCCCGCAGCGGACGCGAGACGGACAAGAGGAAGTGGATCGAGAAGGCCGAGACGGAGTGGGGCCCGTGGGGAACCGTGTACTACGACGCCGACGGGCACGTGCTCGGCTCGATGCAGTACGGGCCCGCAGGGCTGTTTCCACGCGCGGCGGATCTGCCCGCCGGGCCGCCGTCCGACGATGCCGTGCTCGTCACGTGCGCCTACCTCGTCGAGACATCGAGCCCGTGGGTGATGCAGTCGCTCTTCCTGGCGGCGATCGGCGACGCCCGGGACCGGGGTGCGAAGGCGCTGGAGACGTTTGCGTACCGCTATGCGGAAGGTGAGTCGCAGTACGAGCGCTTCCAGGTGCACAAGACGATCTTCCCGTCGGACTTCCTCGCGGATTTCGGCTTCCAGACCCTGCGCCGTTCCGGTCACGTCGAGCTCGCGCGACTCGAGTTCGGCGGACTGGTGCCGGTCGTAGAGGGGCGCCGCGAGAAGGTGCTGCGCGTCGTGAAGGAGGCGTTCGCGCCCGCACCCGCTCCGGTACCACCGGGACCCTAAGCGCCTAAGATTGATCTCCTGCTCGAGGAGGAAGATGGCGAAGAAGAAGATTGATCCTGAGGTACGGGCGTTGCTTGAAGAGATCCAACGTGATCTCCGCGAGGTCATCGCGTTCCTGCAGTCGAAGGCCGTCCAGAAGCCAACCTGAGCACGGCCTGAAGCCCACGCTCTGAACCGGGCCAGAGTTGCTCGACGAGGTCGCGGCCTGCGACCCGGGCGACATAGGCGATCGTCAGGGCGACCAGGATTGCATCGTCGACCTGGCCGGCGACGGGAATGAAGTCTGGAACGATGTCGAACGGCAGAGCCAGGTAGGGAATGAGAAGCGCGACGGCAACCTTCGCGCGACGAGGAACGCGCGGATCGCGCATGAGTCGCTTGAACAGTACGAGGCAGTCGGGGATGAAGCGCGCAACATCGCGGGCATCGCGTTCGCGCCCGAGGACGAGAAGCAGGACGATCAAGGCCAGCCACAGCGTGAGCGTCGCGCCGAGTCCGGCGAGGAGCCAGAGCCAGACGCTCAGGCGGCGACGGCGCGGCGCGCGAGCAGCAGTTCGGCGATCTGAATGGCGTTCAGCGCGGCGCCCTTGCGGAGGTTGTCGCAGACGACGAAGAGGACGAGCCCGTTGTCGACGGTGGGATCGCGCCGGATGCGGCCGACGAGGACGTCGTCGATCCCTGCCGCGTCGCGCGGCGTGGGGGTGTCCTCGAGTCGGATGCCCGGCGCGTCGGCCAGCACGCGCCGCGCGTCCTCGGCGGACAACGACTCGTGCGTCTCCACCCAGACCGCCTCGGCGTGCCCGACGAGCACGGGAACGCGCACGCACGTGGCGCTGATCGGGAGGTCAGGAAGCTCGAGGATCTTGCGTGTCTCCGCGCGCAGCTTCGACTCCTCCTCGAACTCCTCGCCGTCGAAGTCCCAGTCCATGCCGAGGTTGCCCTGGGCGGCTGCCTGGGCACGGAGCTCTTCCATTCGCTTGAGCCCCGCTCCCGAGACGGACTGGTAGGTACTCACGCGCACGCGCGCGAGGCCGGCGGCGTCGTGCACGGGCTTCAGCGCCATGGTGAGCGGGATCGTGCAGCAGTTGGGGTTGGCGACGATGCCGTCGTGCTCGAGGGCGCGGTCGCCGTTCACCTCCGGGACGACGAGCGGGATGCCCTCCTGCAGTCGGTAGGCCGAAGACTTGTCGATCGCGATCGCACCGCCGCGGAGTGCGTGCGGCACGAGCTCGCGTGACGCGGCGGCTCCGACCGAAAAGAGACAGAGATCGAGATCCCCCGCGGCCAGCGACTCGGGCGTCGCCTCCTCGACGGTGAGCTCGCCAACCTGCTTGCCGGCGGAGCGCGCAGAGGCAAAGGCGCGCACGTCGGCATAGCCGTGCTCGCGGAGCAGCTCGAGCGTGACCGTCCCGACCGCGCCGGTCGCTCCGACGACGCCGATGCGTGGGGACCTATCCAAGCTCGAAGGCCTCGTGGAGTGCTCGCACCGCCCTGTCCACGTCCGCGCTGGGAACGTGGCACGCGATCTTGATCGGCGACGTCGAGACCACCGGCGCGTCGATGCCGGCGGCCTCGAGCGTGGCGAAGGTCTTTGCCGCGACCCCCGGATGGCTCTTCATCCCCGCGCCGACGAGCGAGACCTTGCCGAGATCGTCGCGGGCCGACCACGTCACGCCGAGAGAGTCGAGCGTCCGCTCCGCGTCGGGACGGTCCTCGACGGGCGCCGAGAAGACGATCTCCGAGCCGGTCTGCACGATCGTGTCGACGTTGATGCTCGACTCCGCCAGAGCGCCGAACAGCTGCGCGGCGGTCGCGCCCTCGACTCGGTACACGGTCTCCTCGCGCTGGTGCACGACTCCGGAGATCAGCGCCTTTTCGAGCATCCTCTCGTCCTCCTCGCGGATCCACGTGCCCTGGGCGTCGTTGAACGTCGAGCGGACATGGAGACTCACATTGTGGCTGCGCGCGACCTCGATCGAGCGGGTGGCCATCACCCGCGCGCCGGAGGACGTCATCTCGAGCATCTCCTCGTAGGTGAGGACGTCGAGCTTGCGCGCATTCGGAACGAGGCGCGGGTCGGCCGAGTAGACGCCGTCGACGTCCGTGTAGACCTCGCAGACCTGCGCGCCGAGAGCCGCCGCGAGGGCGACGGCGGTGGTATCCGAGCCGCCGCGGCCGAGCGTCGTGACGTCGAAGGAGTCCGCCGAGATCCCCTGGAAGCCCGCGACGAGCACGATCTTGTCCTGATCGAGCGCTTGGTGGATCCGGCGCGCGCGGACGTCGACGATCTTCGCTTTCCCGTGCACGGTGTCCGTGACGATCCCGGCCTGCGAACCCGTCAGCGAGATCGCCTCGTGTCCGAGGTCGTGGATCGCCATCGCGGCGAGCGCGCACGAGATGCGCTCGCCGACGGAGATGAGCATGTCGAGCTCGCGCGGCTCCGGTCGGCGCGAGACCCGGCGCGCGAGGTCGAGCAGCTCGTCCGTGGTGCTGCCCATCGCAGAGAGCACGGCCACCACGCGTGAACCGCTCTCCCGCGCCGCCACGAGCCGGCCGGCAACGTTCCTGAGCTTCTCCGGATCCGCGACGGACGTGCCGCCGAACTTCATCACGACGGTGCCGACATGCGGCGCCTCGTCGTCGCGCTCGACCGCAGGAACAGCCTCGTAATCGGTCGTCGCCACGACTGAAGTCTACGGGGGAGTGCAGACTTGCTCCGTGCGCGCGATGGTGCTGGAGGCGCCGGGCAAGCCGCTCGAGGCTAGAGAGCTGCCGGAGCCGAAGCCGGGCGCAGGCGAGCTCCTGCTGCGGGTACATGCCTGTGCCGTCTGCCGAACTGACCTCCACATCGTCGACGGCGAGCTTCGGCAGCCGAAGCTCCCGCTCGTCCTCGGCCACCAGATCGTCGGCGAAGTCGTCGGCGAGGGACGGCGGATCGGTGTCCCCTGGCTCGGCTGGACCGACGGCACATGCCGGTACTGCCGCGCAGAGCTCGAGAACCTCTGCGACCAAGCACAGTTCACGGGCTATGACCGCGACGGCGGCTTCGCCGAGTACGCGGTCGCGGACGAGCGCTACTGCTTCGCGCTGCCGGAGGAGTATCCGGATCTGCAGGTCGCGCCGCTGCTCTGCGCCGGACTGATCGGCTACAGAGCCCTGCGGTTGACCCGCGATGCCGAGCTGCTCGGTCTCTACGGGTTCGGCGCGTCCGCGCACATCATCGTGCAAGTCGCGCGCCACGAGGGGCGGCGTGTGTTCGCTTTCACGCGTCCGGGCGACTCGGAAGGCCAGGCTTTCGCGGGCGAGCTCGGTGCGGAGTGGGCGGGAGGCTCGGACGAGTCACCACCGGAGGAGCTCGACGCCGCGATCATCTTCGCCCCGGTCGGGTCGCTCGTGCCCGTAGCGCTGCGAGCGGTACGCAAGGCCGGCTCGGTCGTCTGCGCCGGGATCCACATGAGCGACATCCCGTCCTTCCCGTACGAGCTGCTCTGGGGAGAGCGGGTCGTTCGCTCGGTCGCCAACCTCACCCGACGCGACGGAGAGGAGTTCCTCCACCTCGCGCCGCAGGTTCCGGTGCGAACGACGGTCACGGCCTTCGCGCTGGAGGAGGCAAACGAGGCGCTGAATCACCTTCGCCGCGGCGAGCTCCACGGCGCCGCCGTGTTACATCTCTCTGCGGCCGGCTAGGGCGCGGCCGAGCGTCACCTCGTCCGCGTATTCGAGGTCGCCGCCGACGGGAAGCCCGCTCGCAAGTCGCGTCACGCGCACGCGTCCCCGCAGGCGGTCGGCGAGATAGGCCGCGGTCGCCTCGCCGGTCATGTTCGGGTTTGTCGCGAGCACGACCTCTTGCACGCCGTTCCGCTCGACCCGGCCGAGCAGCTCGTCGATGCGGAGGTGCTCCGGCTCGACGCCGTCGAGCGGCGAGAGTGCGCCGCCGAGAACGTGGTACAGCCCGCGGAACTCGCTCGTCCGTTCCACCGAGACGAGATCCACCGGCTGCTCGACGACGCAGATGAGCGTGTGGTCGCGCCGCGCGTCGCGGCAGATCGCGCACACCTCTTCCTCCGTCAAGTTGCCGCACTCCTTGCAGAAGCGCACACGCTCCTTCACGTCCTCGATCGCCGACGCGAGCGCGAGCGCCTCGTCCTTCGGTCGCTGGAGCAAGTGGAAGGCGAGGCGATGGGCCGTGCGCGTGCCCACGCCCGGAAGGCGCGAGAGCTGCGCGACGAGGTTTTCCACAGCGGGGCTGAGCACCTGCCGTATTGTGCCGACATGCCCCGGATTGCCGAGGTCGCGCTCTTCACCGGCGACGTGGCGAGGCTGACCGAGTTCTACGAACGGCTGTTGGGAATCGCGCCCCAGAGCCGTTCCGAATCCCACGCGAGCTTCGATCTGGGCACGACGACGCTCTTCATCCACGTAGCGGGGGAGAACGGACCCGAGGGGGCGCCGAATCGGGACCACGTCGCCTTCGCGCTCGACCAGGATGCCGCCGCCGAGCGCGCGCGCTCGTCCGGAGTCGAGGTCGTCGGCCCGAAGGACTTCTACTGGGGCCGGTCGGCGTACCTGCGCGATCCGGACGGCCGGGCGATCGAGCTTTCTCAGGCGGAGAGCTGACGGAGACGGTCGGCGAGCCGCGAGTTCGCAGCGATCGCCCTCTCCATCTCCGGCCGCGCGATCGCGAGACAGCGGACGTCCGTCTGCGCGCGGACGCGCGCCGTGCGGCGGACGTCCTCGCCGACGAGCGACCGTTCGCCGAACACGTCGCCCGGCCCGAGCTCGTGCTGTCCCTCGGGCGACTCGACGATCGCTGTCCCCTTCTCGAGCACGAACAGTCCCGACCCTGCCTCTCCGCGCGTGATCAGCGTGCGGCCGGCCGGCGCCTCGAGCTCGCTGGTCGCGGCTGCGAGCCGGTCGAGCTGCTCGTCGTCGAGGTCCGCGAAGAGCGGGAGTGCGCGGAGGCGTTCCTTCACGCTTACTGGCCGAGTCCGGGCAGGCCGAGGCCGCCGAGCGCGCCCCCTGCCAGACCGCCCAGCTTCGTCTCCATCAGGCTGCGGGCCGAGCGGATCGCCTCGTTGACGGCGGCGAGGACCATGTCCTCGAGCAGCTCGGGATCGCTTGGATCGATTGCCTTCGGGTCGATCTTGATCTGCTTGATCTCGCCGGCGCCGTTCGCGGTGACGGTGACCATCCCGCCTCCGGCCGTTGCCTCGACCGTCTCGTTTGCAAGCTCGTCCTGGGCCTTCTGCATCTCTTCCTGCATCTGGCCCACCTGCTGGAGCAGCTTGTCCATGTCCATTCCCATGATCCAGGCGCGCCTCGCCCTCGGCGAACGCAAGCCCGAGGTGGCGGCCCGTCACCTCGTACAGCGCTTCGGCAAGGAGCGTGGCGTTCTTCGGCTCTTCGGCGAGCTGCCGGTGGAAGGTGGCGCTCGCCGGAAACTCGACGGTGAGCGTGTCACCGGCGAGACCGACCGGATGCGCTTCGCGCAACACCGATGCCGCGGGAATGGAACGCTCTTCGACGGCGGGGAGAATCGTGCGCTGCCAGGCCTCGCGTAGCTGCTCGAGCTCGAGCGAGGGCGGCTCGGCGCTCGGCGGCGGCTCGGACAGGGTCTCGGGGGGACGGGTTTCCGAGTCTGACGGATCGCCGCCCTGGCGCATGTCCTCGACCGCGACCGCGAGCAGGTCGACGAGCCGGATCACGGTCGCCTCACCAAGCTGGTTGGCCTGGGCGCGCAGCCGCTCGCGTGCCTCCTCGGTGAGTGGCAGCGAATCGGGCACCTCGCCCATGTGCTGGACGAGCATCAGGTGGCGGAGGTGCTCGAGCAGATCGGCGACGAGACGGCCGAGATCCTGACCCTGCTCGGAGAGCTCCTCGACGAACGTCAGCGCGCCGGCCGTGTCGCGATCGACGACGAGATCGATCAGGCGGAACAACGCCTCCTCCTCGACGGCGCCGAGCAGCTGGAGCACGGCCTGCACGGTCACCTGCTGCTCCGTCGCGGCAGAGAGCTGGTCGAGCGTCGACTCGGCGTCGCGGTACGCGCCGCGCGCACTCCGCGCGATCAACGCGAGCGCCTGGTCCGGAACGTCGATGCTTTCCGCGTCCGCGATCCGGCGGAGCTTCGTGACGACGTCGGCGAGGCGGGGCCGCGCGAACGCGAAGGTCTGACAGCGGGAACGCACCGTCGGGAGCACCTTCGACAGATCGGTCGTGCAGAAGATGAAGACGAGGTGCGGCGGCGGCTCTTCGATCAGCTTCAGCAGCGCGTTCCAGGCAGCGTCGGTGAGCTGGTGCGCCTCATCGAGGATGTAGATCTTGTAGCGCCCTTCGGCGGGCTGGAGGACGACGCGCTCGCGGATCTCGCGGATGTCGTCGATGCCGCGCTGGGAGGCCGCGTCCATCTCGATCACGTCCAGGGAGGTCCCGTTCGCGATCGTCACGCAGGGATTGCAGACCTTGTCCGGCGTCGGAGTCGGGCCCTGCACGCAGTTGAGCCCCTTGGCGAGGATCCGTGCCAGCGACGTCTTCCCGGTTCCCCGCGGCCCGGCGAACAGGTAGGCCTGGCGCACCTGGCCGGAGGAGATCGCGTTCTTGAGCGTCCGGACGATCGCCTCCTGCCCGACGACCTCGTCGAAGTCCTGCGGACGGTACTTCCGGTAAAGGGCCTCCACTGAGGGCGATCTTAGATGGAGCCGCTGAAGGTGTCGCAGCCCGCCGGGCGGCCGTTCTCGTAGCCGCGCGAGAACCAGCGTCGGCGCTGCTCCGAAGACCCGTGCGTCCACGTCTCCGGGTTCACCTGGCCCCGGGTCGCCTCCTGAATCCGGTCGTCGCCGATCGCAGCGGCGGCGTCGAGCCCGTGGTTGATGTCCGCCTGAGTCAGCTCCTCGACGAGGCCTGTCTCGATCGCGTGAGCCGCCCAGACTCCGGCGTAGCAATCGGCCTGTAGCTCCGAGCGCACCGCGAGGCTCTCTGGCCCTTGCCTTTCTCCTCGGATGTTGTCGAGGACCCCGAGCTGATCCTGCACGTGGTGTCCGTACTCGTGGGCGATCACGTACGCCTGCACGAATGGTGACGTGTCGACGCCGAAGCGTGACTGGAGCTCGTCGAAGAAACCGAGATCGATGTACACGAGCTTGTCCGCCGGGCAGTAGAACGGCCCGACCTGCGAGCTCGCATAGCCGCACGCGGTCTGCACCTGATCGGTGAAGAACACTGTGTCGACGTACCGGTACTGGTGGCTGCTGCGCTGGAAGACGCCGTCCCAGAACTTCTGCACGCTGTTGACGACGGCGACGATGCGGCAGTCCTCGCGCCGGTTCGCGTCCTCACCCGAACGGCATGCTTGCGAGACCTCGCCCGGCGTCTCGCCCTGGCCGACCTGCTGATTGTCAAGGGGCTCGAGCTGTCCGAGGCCGCCACCGCCGTTCGAAAGCAGCGAGATCAGCAGGTAGATGACCAGCCCGGCGAGCCCGAGGCCGCCTCCACCAACCGCGACACCACCGGGGCCCACACGGCGTCCGCGAAGGTCCGTTACCTGTCCCGGATCGAGCCGGGCGCCACGCCGAAAGCGCACGAGGCGTTTCTTGCCTGCCGCCGAGACGGCAAAACGCTGCAGGCCCGCTGCTACCATCGCCGAGCCGCGGCGGTGGAAGTGTGCGAACCGCGTCAGGGCCGGGAGGCAGCAGCGCTAAGCACTCCTTCCAGGCGCCGCGGTTCTCTCCCGGGCGCATAGCTCAGCGGGAGAGCGCCCGCTTCACACGCGGGAGGTCC
>WNFU01005202.1_pt1 | contig 16750 bp, 17 predicted proteins | sample 5400121 | NCBI WGS metagenome assembly WNFU01 (sample SAMN13153360, study PRJNA577476) | soil metagenome | isolation source: 100 cm soil or saprolite under grassland replicate 1 | place: USA:California | collected 2016-06-15
TCAACAATGTGCTCCAGCAAAGCAGGTATGATTCCAATCACCTTGAACCCAAGGTGTTCCGGAGAAATGGTAAATTGCCTTAGTGCTTCTCCAAATTGATTTTGTAACAGAAATCGAGCAGCATTCCGGGAAACTTCGTAGCGGGTTTCATCTGAAATATAGTATTGCCCTCCACGGAAGATAAGGATCCACCGCAGGATAAGGGAAATCAAAAGAACACTCACCACAATCCAAGTGTGGTGAGGTCGAAAAGTTCTTGGATAATTTGTTTTCATACTAAGTCTAGACAGGACAGACTTAAGTATAATCCTCCAAAATACACTCTGATGGAGTACCTAACCTTCTACTGTATTTTTCCCTTTTCTGAGTTACGATGGACTTTATAAAAGACGTCCGGGTCAGCGAGGAATGCGCCGAGACAAGATTCGGTGCAGAGGTAGATCGTCTGGCCGCGATATTGGACGCGCGGAAAATAGGCCGGATCAGTGTCGCGGAATTTTCGACCGCATAAGGTGACGAAGCGAGAATATTTCTTTTGTGAAGAATTTTTGGTCATAATCCTAAAGCCTTGCGAAGGATGGGTTGTCAAAACCAAATCTAAAGAGAAAACCTTCGAAAGACTCTATTGCACTTCTGCGATTTGTCTTTAGACGTTCGGCGCTGGAAAACAAGATTTGCAAATCATGACCTTTGATTTCTTTGGTGCGCGAAAAATCCAGTTCCAGCTTCTTTGCTGAGAAGTTCAAAGTAATGAGAACCGTCTGTTCGTCCGATTTGCGGAGGAAGGCGAAATAATCTTTGGCTGTGTTGTTCAGCGGAATATATTCTCCTTCGATCAGGGCAGGTGAACTTTTGCGCACCTGTAATAGGTGCTTATAGTAATTCAACAGGGAACTGGGGTTATGCTGCTGATCCCGAACGTTGATGCCATTTCGATAGTCGGGATTGACAGGCAGCCATGTTTCCACATTGGCGGGAGAAAACCCAGCATTAGGCTTATTAGACCACTGCATGGGTGTGCGATTCTTGTCGCGGGTCATGGCGGCAGTGCGTTGCATAGCCTCGTCCGGATGTACGCCCATGTCGGTGACAATGGCGTGGTAATACCAGGAACCCATGGTGTCTTTCACCTGATTGATGTCGGTGAGCATGTAGTCGGTCATACCGATCTCCTCGCCGTTATACAGGAAGGGCGTGCCTTTGAGAGTCAACACCAGCGCGGCATGCAGGCGCGCTAACGCGGCGTCGTGTTGTTTGTCTCCATAGCGGGTGTGGATGCGCGAACAGTCATGGTTGCCGAGCGTGTTGCAGGGCCAGCCTCTGACCGGAAGTGCATCTAGCTGAGTCAAACGCTGCTTCTGGTTGCGACGGATGTGGCTGGGTGTGAGCCGTTCTGTCCGCATCAGCGGAAAGTTGAACACGAGATGCAATTCATCATTCCCATTTCCCATATAGGCAATGTTGTCATCTTCGCCAACCAACATGCGATCCCCATCGTATTCGTCGAGGATGGCGCGCAGTTCTTTCATCAGTTCGTGCAAGCCGGGTTGTCCCCATTGATTTTTGAACATGTCGTGCCAGTATTTTTCAATCTTCTTTTTCTCAGTTGGGGTTTGCGCCAGCTCAGAAGCGCGTCGCAGTCCAGCCAAATTATAGGGAACATTATGTGAGGTGAGATTCGCATCTTCGTAGATTGTGCCGATGGCGTCGAGACGGTAGCCATCCACGCCGAGATCCAGCCAGAAGCGTACGGCATCCCACATCGCTTTTTTAACCTCAGGATTGTGCCAGTTGAGGTCAGGCTGCTGCTTCATGAAATAGTGATAATAATATTGATCGCGTTCAGGAGCATAGGTCCAGGCCTCGCCATCGAAGCAGGACTGCCAGTTGTTCGGAGGCATCTCTGCCCAGACATACCAATCTGCTTTGGGATTGTCGCGGCTAGATTTTGACTCAAGGAACCAGGGATGTTCATCGGAGGTGTGGTTGAGCACAAGATCCAGAATGACCCGTATGTTCCTTGCGTGTGCTTCGCGCAAAAATGTTTTGAAATCCTCAAGGGTTCCATATTCCGGTGCGACATTGGTGTAGTCCGAAATGTCGTAGCCACAATCCCAGTTGGGGGAGGGGAAATGAGGCGATAGCCAAATGGCATCCACGCCCAGATCAGAAAGATAATCAAGCTTTTCGAGGATGCCTTTAAAATCACCAATCCCATCCCCGTTGCCATCCGCGAACGAACGTGGATAGATCTGATAAAAAACTGCGGTTTGCCACCATTTCAAATCGGTCATTGTGTACCTCTATGAGTTTTGAAGTTTCCCAACAACTTTCACACAGGGTCTCGAAAAAACATCTTCCTGATGAGGGGCATCGGGAAGTTCACTGGTCAAATCCTGCCCCGCGAAATGCAATTGCTCATGTAGATCCGTTCGCCATTTGGGGCAATCGGTCACATCATAAACGACGCCGTGATAGGCAATAAATTTTCTTGTGCCGCGTTCACCAGTGTTGCGCTTCAAATCCACTTGTGTGACGATGTCCTCTGGGATGTTCATGCGGCGAATTATACAGGGTAGAGCCGCGCAATCAAGAAAAACCTCCTGCATTCGCAGGAGATTTCTTATTTGTACTTTTCAGCTATTTTTTTGATGACCGTCATATTCCGCGTTGTCCCCGGCATCTTAAGAATTTTTTCAACGAAATTATTGGAAAAAATAGATTTTTCCCGGTCATATCGCAGGTTATATACCTCACGCCCTTTGACCGCGAAATCATCTGCATCGCTTTTGAAGGATAGCAAGACCTGCTGTTGTCTTTTGTCAGGCTTTTCCTTTAGCAAGGCAACATGCACGGTCTCATCTGCTTTTGCCGTGAATGGACTTTTGCCCGCAATGGCTCGGACTTCCCGAATCGTTCTCACGAAGAGCGGGGTCCTATACCCCGTAGCTTTTTCAACCTGACTCTCGATCTGCTTTTCCAGGGAGGCAGTGTCTTCTTCCTCCGTTTCAAAAATAACATTTCCGGATTGGATGTATGTTTGTACGTTTTCTAGGCCGAGCGCCTCGAATATTTGCTTGAGGTCTGTCATTTTGATGATTGTATGTCCGCCAACATTGATCGCGCGGAGAAAGGCAACATATTTGGTCATCGGTTTTATGAAATCGATTTCTTATTTGCTGAGCTGCCTATTTAGTGAATAACAAACATTTGATCGAATCCCCCGATCACAAAAATTTCCCGGATATGATCATTGCAATTCCAAATGCTTAACGTTTTGTTCTTTGCAAAGGCTCTTTCTTGAAGCTTCAATAACGAGCGAATGACGGAGGAATCGATAAAAGTTGCATCGGTCATATCGACCTGTATTTCTTTGGCTGCATCTACGCTGAGAGCCAGGTCAATTGCTTCGCCTAGATTTACTTGGGTCGAAAAGTCAACATCGCCAGATAAAACAATCCGGGCAACCTCTCCTGTAATTTCAACTTTTGCAGGCATGATGCTCTCTCTTCCTCTAAAGGCATATTTTTTGAAGGCTGGAATAATGCTATTATAAAGAAAAAACCCCTATTTGGGATATACAGATTAATCCCCCATAATGGTCTTCTCAAAGTCGCTGGATAAAACCCTCTTTTTATACACGGAACACGTGGACTCTTTCTAGGAAAGATCGACGCTTCGCGGTCCGTTCAATCCACGAAGTCCGTGTACAAAGGGCCGAACTTCGGATCCTAAAAAAACCATGATGTCCCATCCATCGCACGAACGGTATAACGCGCTGGCTCGGGGCAAAGTTATAGAGATTTAGGCTGCCTTTGTAATCTGAACAGGAAGACCAAGAAATTTGCTATATTGTTGCGTCGCTGCGATGATCGCTTGATTTTGGTCTTTCGTCAGCGTAATGAATGGGACCAATTCGATCAGTACTTCATTCTTCTTTATCGTACGTTTCCATGTTCCCACAACTTTTCCATCGATCACAATCGTGTATTGAGCGAGAAAACTTCCTCGCGCATCCAATTTATCGGTGTGCAAGATATTAAATATCGCCCTGCGGTCTGTATATCCAACGGTATATTCGTCATAGTCGGGTAACAAGTGTACAACTGGAGATGTCTTCCCTCTGGATGTAGAGGTTACAAACCAATAGACTTGATCATTGATCACTTCTTGCTCCACCTGAGATTTTACGAATTCTATCCCTTTGCGAGCATCGGTCATTGTGAGTCCTGACCACCATACAAAATCCTGTAACGTTGCGGGCCCATGACCTGTGAAATATCGTTTGGTTAGTTCTGCTAATGCCTCATCTCGTTCCAGTGTTTTGGCTTGTGGGGCGCGCTCCTCCAATAATGCATATGTAAATTGCTTGCCTCGTCGTGCACCGCTGCAAATAACTCCATCCAATTCAGCATGCATCATGATATGGCCCAATCGTAATCCATCAGTTTTGACGCCACTACTTTGAAGCGCTAACCCAAGTTCGCCACGTGTCAACTGTTTTTCACCCTCTAAAACTTTTGCCAGTATTGCATTAGTTCTCTTGAAGACCGTTTTATCTAATTCAAGCTGCCCATCTATGTAAGCAAGAAGAGTAAGGACACGCGGTGCAGTGAGTGCAAGCATCCAGCGAATATCCTCAGGGGTGACAAAATGCCAGGTCGGACGCAACATGTGCGTGCGTAGGATTTCACCGTTTGCGAACGCCTGATCGATGGTTGCATCGGTCAGTCCGTTTGTGCGCTGAGCCAGCGCCCATTTGGCGCCGGCATAATCCTGGGATTGGACGGCGCCCAGCCAGGAGACAACCTGGCTAGGCTGGGTAAATTTTGTTTGAAAAAGTAACTGATTGTGAAGTCTTTGCTGAACTATATCTAAAGTCATGACGAGGCAGTATACCGTAGATTACCGCTTGTCTTACTATTAAATTAACTTTTCACTTTGATGTACAGGTGTGAATTCAAATGTCAAGTAAACAAATTATGCGGCACTCTGTATTTCGTTTTCAAATTTTAGGTTCTAAGTCAAAAACAATTTTCAAGTTGATGCGCTTGGAGCATCTTCGCCGCCGCTCCACGGGGGTGCTCTGCAAAGGACGGCGGCTTGAGCACTCGAAAGTATTTAGATATTTGCTCCGAACAATTTCAGCTCAATGTCATCCTCGGAAAGCTTGACCATTCTCTCGAGGTTGAGCCCGATCTTTTGGAGGACACGGATCGAGCCCTCGTTCTCGGGATCTGTGATCGCGACGATGCGGTTCAATCCAATCACATGTTTGGCATACTCTTTTATTGCCTGCGCGGCTTCGACAGCAAACCCTTTTGACCAAAACCTGGGGAGAAAGGCGTAGCCAATATCCATATCCTCCAACGTATCCCACTTGATCAAACCGCACATCCCAATGGACTCGTCCGTCTCTTTCAATTTGACCAAATACAGACCAAACCCGTTTTTGGCATAACTGGCAACCGGTCCGTTCAAAATATATGAATTCGCATCGTCAATAGTTCGCACACCTCGATCCCCAATGTTGCGAATGAAAGAGGGTTCGTTCAAGAGCTCAAGGATGAAGTCAGTATCCTCCGTGGAAAACTGACGAAGAAGTAATCGTTCCGTCTCGAGAATTGTCAAAGAAAACGCTCCTATTTCTTCCCGCGATCCACCACTGCCCTGACCAGTTTGACGGCGATGCTCCCGCCGGGCACCAGCATTCCGACTGCGTCGGCGGTCACATCGAAGAAGAGATCGCGGGTGAGAATCCCTTTGATTTGATCGCTCCACTTTTTGCCACCGCTGCGCATGTCACCCAGCAACGCATCGAATTCGATGACCACGCGCTTCCCTTTGCTAGCCCATTCATATTCGAACGCATAGACAGGACGGAAGTTGATCTCAATCGTCTCGACATCCACGCGTTCCTCATGAATGATCTGTGCCTTTGTGACGGGTTGGATCACTTCTCCCAACACCTGGCGGACGATGGCTGTGGCTCGCATTTCAGGCGGGACCACCAGCATATCATTCGGTGCAAAGTCTTCCAAGTTTGTGATCTCGGTTTTCGTGAACGGTTGAAAGCGGCTGAGGTCGGTCTTTTGCCCGGAAAGGCCATCGAAAAATCGGGTGAGGCGACGTTCCTCCACGCAGTGCTCTATCCCATTCAATGTGAAGGAGGGACTGCCTTTGGAATTGATCATCAGCTTTTGTCCCAGCACTGTGACTTCATGCACTTCTTCCCCTTTGATCGGGATTGTGTACACCTGTTGGCGGTCGTACGCTGTCCGGCTTGCTACGGTCACCACCCAGTACGGCTCCAAGCGATTCTCCACTGAGACGACTTGGATCTCCGTGGGGTTCGGTCGCGAGATCAACGTCCCGAACATGCCTGCTACCAGGGTTGTTTTTTTCTTTTCGATACGATCACGGGCTATTTCCAATGAAATTTGCGGAACAAAGTAATAAGCATGTTCCTCGGCAAGACTGATTTCCATAAGTGCTCCTCTCGAGTCTTTCAAAAATAATATCTGCCAACACTCTACGTCTGGTTCTATTATTATAGGAGGTCTTTCTAAGAAAAAAGTTACACTTTGGGCTTAAAGGAGTCAACTCCCGTACTTGACTCATGGAATGTTCAAGACTGTACTTGAAGCAATCGATTGAATGATCCTGGCATTTTCTCTGGATAAACCCGCGCGGTATTTCAATCCAGCCGGGCTTTCGTGAAAGATGACAGCGTAGAAAACACATGCAGCCAGATACGTTCCCTGCTCGGTTGGATGACTGCCATCTTCCTGCCAGAGAATCAAATCAGGATATTGGTTCACTGCCGTAAGCCAGGCCGCTCCAACGGGAGCGATCGGCGTATTAAGCTCCTGTGCAATTTCCACATATCCATAATTGATCTGAGACTGCATACTTTCGTAATTATTCATGCCGTTTTCGGGCCACCCGTCGCGGTGTGCCCAGGTGACAAAGAAAATGGGGGTAGCTCCTATATCTTTGATCTTCTGAACAAGCTCACGCGCCGCGGGATACATCCCCTGAGTTCTCGCTCGCGCGACGGATGGAATTTGACTTTGCTCCTGCAAGACAACGAATTTCCATTTCATAGAATTCAACAAATGGAGAGTCTCTGCCGATTGGACGTGATCGGACAAAGTCCAGCCGCCTTGCGCGGACATTCCGACTTCCACTTTGTTTCCACCTGATCTGGCTAATTTTGCGAATACGTTCGGCAAATCATTGATGAAGGTGTAACTATTCCCGATAAAAAGAACTCTTGTGCATGAAGTATCTTGTGCGTCGCCGCATTTCGTTGTTAGTGAGCAACTGCATAAAACAAGGGAAAGAATTGCGAACGATAAGAAGCGCTTCATGCGGCACGATTCAGGTGGACCAAAATCCTTCGTGGACCGCGCGGGCTTCTGCATCCAGCTCAGAGGCGGGGCCAACCACCTCCACAGAACGCTGGCTCCGGGAGAAGACCTCGCGGCAAGGAAGCATCAAATGCTCAGGCGAAGGACCAACCATTTCATACAAATCGGTTTCACTCAAAGCAAACACAACCCGTCGCACATTTCCCCAATGGATCGCGCCCGCGCACATCGCACATGGCTCCGTGCTTGTGTACAGAGTGCAAGTGGACAGCTTTTCGGGCAGGAAGTGTTGACTCGCAAGTCGCATCAAATTCGTCTCGGCGTGACCGGTACAATCACTGCCAGTCACTACCGTATTCTCTGCTGTCAATAATACTTCATTGTTTTCATCCACCAGAATCGCGCCAAACGGATGATTACCATGCTGACGCGCATTTTGAGCGACTTCGATCGCAGTTCGTAAATGCTGGATGTCTGGGCTGTTCAAGAGAGTTTCCTCAATATTCAAAATAATTTCTGACTTCAACTGATAAATTCCGGAAAGGCTTTGAGGACCTCGCCATACTCTTTCGCGGCCTCTTCCCATCCTGTATTGCCACTCGTGATCGCCAGATCGAGGGCAAGCAGCCTGCCAACACATTGATTGCCTAGAGCAAGTTTGTCATCGAATTGCTTCTTGAACACGCCGCTGACGGTTGCGATGAAACCAAACACAGCCACCAGGGCGCAGGCAAGGATCCAGCCACCATCTTCTGTTTGTGCCGCGGCGCCGCGGAACATCTCGTTGCCGCCAATCAAAGCGGCGAGCGATGCTATTAACGTGGCGGCTGCAGGTGACACAACGTTCGTCACAAATAGCTGTGTGTCGGTCTGGCGAATGCGCGCTACTTTTTCCCTGGCACTTGCCAGACTGGTTTTCACCGATTGTGTGAACGCAGCATGATCCTGCGTAGCAGGATGCGCAACATGACGTGCCGTAGCTTTGTTATCAGCCATACTCACCTCCGGCCGAAAGCCTGTAGATCAACAGATTTTCTTTTGAAAAAAATGCAAATGGATGAATTGATAACTCTTAAATCTCATTATAGCATTACGAAAAGTATCAGATTTAAGCCAGTTCACCGCCCCAGGTTCCGGGATCAACATCCGCGATGGTCTGTGAAAACGTCCAGCGATGACCACCGATATCCTCTACAGTGTATTGCCGTTCCCCGAAGGGATAATCTGTTGGAGTATTAATGATCCGTGCCCCAAATTGTTTCGCGCGCTCATAGTGACTATCAACATTGTCTACGTGCACGAGGACAGAAGAAATACCTGGCTCATTACGTTCAATCACGACGACCGAGCCTTGACCGAAGGAGAGTTGGCAGCGGTGGTTCCCGATGCGAAGTCGTTTCCTGAATCCAAAAGCTTGGCAGAGCCAATCCGCTGCTGCGTTTACATCATCATAAGGAAGCTCTGGAATAATCACTCCAGGAGGCATAGAACGATTTGTCATCATAATTGCTCATCCTCAAGCGGATCAGTCTCGCAATAAGTCATAAGGATATGGCAATGGCTGATCACTGACTTGATCAAGTTTCTGCATTTGCTCATCGGATAACGTCCATCCCGTTGCGCCCAAATTATCCTCAAGGTGTGCCATGGTCCGTACGCCGATGATGGGAGCGGTAATCCCGGGGCGGTTCAATACCCAGTTCAACGCCACTTGGGCGGGTGTTTTTTCTGTCTCTTTCGCAATCGCAAGCAGTTCATCGATCACACCCCACGTCCGCTCGTTGGCGTAGTTTGACCAGCGTTCGCCCCACCGATTTTTTTCAGCGTCGCTGACTCGGGTCTCAGCCGGAGGCTCAGACATATCTCTGCGATACTTGCCGCTCAGCCATCCACCCCGCAGCGGACTCCAGGGAATCACTCCCACGCCTTCCTGTCGGCAAACAGGGAGTAACTCCCATTCGATGGACCGGTCCAGTAAGTTATAAAGAGGCTGGAGGCAGGTGAAAGGCTCCCATCCATTGGCTCGGCTGATGTCAATGGCTTTTTGAAGTTGATAGCCTGCCACGTTGCTCGCGCCCAAATAGCGGACTTTCCCAGCTTGTACAAGCGAGTTGAGTGCGCTGAGTGTTTCTTCAATAGGAGTCGCCCAATCCCACCGGTGGATTTGATAGATGTCAATGTAATCCGTCCCCAGGCGGCGAAGACTGTTTTCGACTCCATCCAGGATATGTTTACGACTCAAGCCAAAGTCATTTGTGCCAGATCCCATGCTAAAGCGGACCTTGGTAGCGATCACAAAATCGGCGCGGTTTTTCCCGTTTAGCCAGCGACCCAGAATTTCTTCGGATGTTCCGGCGGAATACACATCGGCGGTGTCGATGAAGTTGCCACCCATCTCCACGAAGTGATCCAGAATCTTGAAACTGTCTTCTTCCGTTGTCTCGCGACCGAAGGTCATCGCACCCAGGCAAAGCTCGCTGACGCGCAAACCCGTCTTTCCCATTTGACGATATTTCATGGTTGACTCCTCACTTGGCTTTAGGGAAATCATACACTCATTTACGTATTTGTGACTCAAATAGTATAGCAATCATCAGAAAGTGATTCAAGTGCTTACAAATTTTTCCTTTCACCCCTTATAATTGTTCCCACCGGCCATAAATCCAAAATCTAAAATCGTCAATCGTAAATCGAAAATCTTATGCCTATCCAACTCATCGAATGTATCCCCAACTTTTCCGAAGCGCGGCGTCCTGAAGTCATTGACCAGATCGTCGCGGCCATCCAATCTGTAGACGATGTCAAGCTTCTCGACCGCTCGTCTGACCTTGACCATAACCGCACAGTGCTCACCCTTGCGGGCTCTCCGTTCGCGGTGGAGGAAGCTGCGTTCCGTGCCATCAAAACCGCCTCCGAACTGATCGACCTCAACAACCACACGGGCGAGCATCCGCGCATCGGCGCGACGGATGTCGTTCCTTTTGTCCCGCTCAGCGGTGCGAGCATGGACGATTGTATCGCGCTGGCGAAGCGGCTGGGGGAACGCGTCGGGAATGAGCTCAGCATCCCCGTCTATTTGTATGAAGCGGCGGCAACGCGTCCCGAGCGTGCCAACCTCGAAAACATCCGCAGAGGTCAATACGAAGGACTCAAAGCCGACATTGAGTCCGATCCCGAACGCGTCCCTGATTACGGGCCTGCAAAACTTGGAACGGCAGGAGCAACGGTCATCGGTGCGCGTAATCCGCTCATTGCCTTCAACGTCTATCTCACCACCGACGATGTGGATATCTCAAAGAAAATCGCCAAGGCCATCCGCCATTCATCAGGCGGGCTTCGCTATGTCAAAGCATTGGGCTTGCTTGTGGAAGGGCATGCTCAGGTTTCGATAAACCTGACCAACTTCCGCGAGACTCCGCTTGCCCGCGTGGTCGAAACGATTCGGCGTGAGGCTCAACGATATGGCGTTGCCGTTCATCATAGTGAACTGGTCGGCTTGATCCCGCAGGAGGCGTTGGTGGATGCGGCGGTCTGGTACACCCAATTGGATGCGTTTGATAAAGAGCAGATTTTGGAATCACGACTCTTCGAAACATCCGCTTCTGCACCTCAGCCGAAGACTCTTTCCTTTATAGAAGAGTTAGCTGCCCCGACCGCCACCCCGGGCGGCGGTTCAGCTGCAGCCTATGCGAGTGCGATGGGTGCCGGGCTGGTTGCGATGGTGGCGGGTCTCACGATTGGCAAAAAGAAGTATGCCGAAGTCGAAGCGCAGATGCAAGCCATTCGTGTGATGGCCGAAAGTTTGCGCAAGGAATTGACTCAGGCTGTAGAGGATGACTCTTCCGCATTTGAGGCCGTGATGGGCGCCTTCAGGCTTCCAAAAGGAACAGATGAAGAACAGACGAAACGGAACGCGGCAATTCATCTCGCGACCCTCAATGCTGCACGTGTCCCTCTGAAAGTTGCAAAGGATTCAGTCAAGGTGATGGAGCTTGCCTTGAAATGTGCCAAAGAGGCGAATGTCAATGCGATCAGTGACTCCATGTCTGGGTTTGCCATGTCGCGTGCCGCGCTAACGGCGGCAGGTTATAACGTGAAGATCAATCTCAATTCACTCGAAGATAAATCAGTGGGAGAGAAGATGTTAGGTGAGTTGAAGGCACTTGAAGCGAAAGCAGAGACACTTGAAAAGGAAATCCGCGAGATCATGCAGGCGCGGGGAGGGATCTAATTATCTTATGGAGTCAGGGAGTTCACTGGGCTAGCAGAGTGTGCTCTCGAAGCACGCCAGCAAGCTGGCGGACTCCAAAGCGTATTCCCATGAAGCGAATACTGAATATTTTTCTGCTCCTCATCCTTTCATCTTGCACAAGAGTCGAAATAGCCGAAACTCCAATTGTTACTCATACAAAAGTTATTCCAACCAACACGTTATTAGCTTCCACCTCTTTTCCAACCATCACACCCACTACAGAAGCTCCGTGTGATCCAGTCACTGTAGATTATTGCATCACAGACGGGCACTTGCTCCTTCAGCGCCCGATCCGTCCACCTTCAAACGATTTAGTCGATGAGACATACCTGTACGGGTCAACGGCCAATGGGACGCGTGAACCGCATCATGGAGTTGAATTTCCGAACAAAAGTGGAACGCCTGTTTATGCGGTAGCAAGTGGAACAGTTGTATTTGCTGGCCCAGATAAAGAAGCGATTTACTCTCCATGGCCAGATTTCTACGGCAACCTTGTTGTCATTCAACATAAGAATGACTTGTTCACATTGTATGCCCATCTTTCGAAGATCGATGTGAAACCGGGTGGGATCGTTGGGGCTGGAACGCCAATTGGTGAAGTCGGTAGAACCGGTGTTGCAATCGGCAGTCATCTGCATTTCGAGGTCCGTAGCGGGGATGTAGAAGATTACTTCTCAACGCAAAATCCTGAACTGTGGCTAGTCCCTGCAAAAGATGTAGATGGCGAACCTTTTGGGGCATTAGCAATCTCTGTCGTTGATGAGGATCGCAAGCTCGTCAAATATGCAGAATACACGATCAGATATTCTCCAGAGCAATCCCCTAAAAAAGTGAAATCCTATTATGGAATAACTTATTCCGCCGATATGTTGAATGGAGAGGAAAATGCAGTTCTGGGGGAACTTCCAGTGGGTCGTTATCGTATTGCTATTGAAAGGAATGGCAAAGTCTACGAACGCTGGGTTGAAGTAGAATCGGGGGAGCTAACGCAGGTTGTTTTTGTGGTGAAATAGAATTGCTCTAGCCGCCGTCCCCGGCCGCGCATAGAGCAAGGTTAATATAAATCTCAATTTGGAGAAACTATGGGACTCAAACCTGATCACTGGATCCGCAAGATGGCGCACGAATATCGTATGATCGAACCATTCGAAGAGAAACAAGTCCGCAATGGAGTTGTCTCGTATGGTGTTTCATCGTATGGCTACGATGTCAGAGTGGCAGATGAATTCAAGATTTTTACAAATGTCTTTTCAGCAACCGTTGACCCCAAGAACTTCGATACCAAATCCATGGTGGATTACATTGGCGACGTGTGTATCATCCCGCCGAATTCGTTCGCACTCGCCCGTACCGTTGAATACTTCCGCATCCCGCGCAAAGTGCTGACGGTTTGCTTAGGGAAATCCACCTATGCAAGATGTTTTCGTGGGGATACCCGTGTTGCTTTGGTGGATGGTACATCTCCAACCCTTGAGGAAATGGCTCGCCGCGCCGAAGATGGCGAATTATTCTGGGGATATAGTATTGGCGAAAATGGTCGTTTAATTGTCACCTTGTTGGATGCACCCCGTTACATTGGACGGGATAATCTGGTTGAAGTGAAGCTAGATAATAATGAAAAAATCTACTGTACACCGGACCATCAGTTTATGCTGCGCGATGGACGCTGGCAGGCCGCGATAGAGTTGCAATCAGGCGCCTCGCTCATGCCGCTCTATCGTAAACTCCAGCGTGGCTACGAAATGGTGTACCAGCCTCTCAATGGTCATCTGTATCCTACACATCGTTTGGCTGATGAATGGAATTTGCGATATGGTGTTTATACCGACCAGCCAAATACACACCGTCACCACGCTGATTTTGATCGTTTGAATAACAATCCATGGAATATTATTCGGATGAATGCCAGCCAACACATCCGACTTCACAATGCAGAAAATTACGGAGATGAATTTGACCCTGCCGAGCACAGCTTGTCTATTCGCATGTCTCTTCAACAACTTGCACAGGACCCGCAATGGGCAGAAGATTATTCTCACGCGCAAAGCGAACGCGCAGTTCGCTTCTGGAATGATGAAGACTATGCTGAAACCCGTGCTCGTCTTATTGAACAACGCCGTAACCCGTCTGAGCAAACGCGTCAAGCTCACCGAGATGCAAACTTGCGCAGATATCAAGATATGGCAGAGAGGATTCGACAATCTGAATCGATGAAAACGGTTTGGGCCAATTCAAGCGAAGAGCGACGCACCAGACAGGCTGAAATTGCTAGGAAGATAAACTTACGTTCTGAGATCACAGAGGAACTGGTCCGTGACGCTCTCAACCAAACCGGTTCGATTCGCGGCGCAGCCCGTTTGTTGAATTGTGATCGCGCTGTTTTCAGGCGCTTTCCAGAAATCTTGCGCGCTTTTCGAGGACAAACTGAAAATCACAAGGTTGTCTCGGCTCGTTCTTTGCCAGGTGAACACGATGTCTTTTGCCTCACTGTTCCGGAAGCGGGCAATTTCGGCTTGGAAAGCGGCGTGTTTGTCCACAATTGTGGCATTATTGTGAATGTAACTCCTTTCGAGCCGGAATGGGAAGGTTTCGTCACACTTGAAATCTCCAATACAACACCTTTGCCTGCGAAGATTTACGCGAACGAGGGCTTGGCACAGGTCTTGTTCTTCGAAGCTGATGAAGAATGTGAAACCTCTTATGCTGATAAGAAAGGGAAATATCAGAAGCAACAGTCGATTGTATTGCCGAAGTTGTAGGTGATATATTTAAGAACGCATAAATCTATAAGTGTAATCAGTGCACTGCTGAAACAACAAAGAAAATAAATGAGGTCGCGATGAAATTTAAACTCGCCCTCTCAGCAGAGAACCTTGTTCATGGCGTGGCTTGGCTAACCGCCGCGATGGGGGTGGTGAACCTGATCTCAGCAGTGATCCCTTCGATGAGGGATCGCTTGCGTTTATTACGTTTGTTAGGGAAATATTCGCCTTTTAGCATTAGTGCAAGCGGACATCTTGCTTCGGCGCTTGCAGGATTTGCTTTGCTTTTGCTCTCGGGCAGTCTCTGGCGGCGCAAACAACTTGGTTGGGTGTTGACGTTTTCCATCTTGATCCTTTCCATTCCAATTCACCTCTTGAAGGGATTGGACTATGAAGAAGCATCATTCGCTGCATTGCTAGCCGGCTTGCTCATTTATCTGCGCCCCCACTTTCATGCCCAGTCGGACCCGCCTTCGGTTCGGCAAGGTTTACTCACGTTGCTGGCTGCATTGGCGTTTACACTCATTTATGGACTGATCGGTTTTTACTTTCTTGACCGTCACTTCAAAGTTAGTTTTGGATTTTGGTCTGCGCTTCGTCAGACCATCGTCATGTTCACACAGTTTTACAACCCAGGCCTTCAGCCGGTCACTGGTTTTGGAAAATATTTTGTTGACTCGATCTATGTGATCAGCGCAGTGACGATTGGCTACGCATTGCTGATGCTCTTGCGCCCTGTGCTGAGTCGCCGCCCGCCAACAGAGGCAGAGCGTTCGCGCGCCTGGGAAATTGTCCGCGCCCATGGACGAACATCTCTGGGGCGCTATGCCTTGCTGGATGACAAGTCATTTTTCTTTACGCCGACAGGTTCACTGATTTCATATGTGGTGGAAAACAGAGTAGCATTGGTGTTAGGTGATCCCATTGGTCCAAACGATAATTTTGAAGGTGCAGTTTCTTCCTTCCGGGATTTCTGCTCCAAAAACGATTGGCTTCCCGCCTTCTATCAAGTATCCTCAAAAAATATTGAAGCCTATAAATCACAAGAGTTCCATACGCTCCCCATTGGTCATGAAGCCATTGTGGATTTAGCTTGTTTTACCCTCAACGGTAGCCAGAACAAGACTCTGCGAAACAGTTATAACAAGATGGTGCGACTTGGTTATCATTATGATGTCATTCAGCCGCCTTATTCTGCCCGTATGCTGCGTGAATTGAAATTTGTCAGTGACGATTGGCTCACCGCCCGGCGAGCCACCGAACTGCGATTTTCCCTGGGCTGGTTTGATCCTACCTATCTGAATACTTGTCCAATTCTGCCTGTTCGAGATCGTGAAGGGTTTATTGCAGGGTTTGCCAATCTCGTAACGGAATATCAGGCGAACGAAATCGCGGTTGACCTGATGCGTTATCTCCAGCACAGCGAATCAGGTATTATGGATTTTCTGTTTGTTTCCTTGCTTCAATGGGCGCATGAACAGGGTTTTGCCACGTTCAATTTGGGATTAAGCGCGCTATCAGGCGTGGGTGAGCATTCAGATGATCCTATGGTTGAGCGTGCTATGAATTTCATTTATCAGAACGTCGACCGTTTTTATAACTTTCGCGGTCTGCATTCGTTCAAAGAGAAATTCCACCCCATCTGGTCACAGCGCTATTTGATTTATCCAAATATGTCCAATTTGCCCGCTATCAGTGCCACGATCTTTCGAGCCAGTTTCGGTGGAGGTCCCCTTGCACTGCTTCGACGCAGTTAATGAACGCAGTCATCAATAAGTTTAGTAAAAGACCGAGGCTCTTTACCTCGGTCTTTTACTAAATCTTACGAGTGTTCTTTTACATCCTTGATCGCTTTTTGAACATTTACAAATGGTAAGAGAATGAATCCCGCGATGAAATAAAAGATGAGGGATAGAATTCCGTAGCGCAGACTGCCAAAAAGCTGGTTGGCTAGACCGAAGATCAATGGTCCAGTCCATGAGGTGCCGCGTTCGCTGACCTCGTAGAAGGAATAGAACTCGGCTTCCCTGCCCTTGGGAATCATCTGTGCAAACAGGCTGCGACTGATGGCTTGTGATCCGCCCAAGACCAAAGCAATGAAAATACCCAGAATAAAGAATTCGGTCACGCGTGACTCGCCTTGCAGTCCGCCATATGCGTAGATCACCACCCCCGCCCAGATCACAAGACTGACGATAATGGATTGCTTCGCTCCAATCCAACCTGCAAGCCTTCCCCAGAAGAGTGCTCCAAAAAACGCCACGAACTGAATCATCAGAATAATAGCGATAAGCGTATCCTGTGGAAGTTCCAGCCCGCCCCGAAGTAGCGGTGCAGCCGCAAACGTGGAGGAAACTGCGATC
>WNFU01004974.1_pt1 | contig 16742 bp, 16 predicted proteins | sample 5400121 | NCBI WGS metagenome assembly WNFU01 (sample SAMN13153360, study PRJNA577476) | soil metagenome | isolation source: 100 cm soil or saprolite under grassland replicate 1 | place: USA:California | collected 2016-06-15
AACCCGGCGGCGATGGGGTTCGACGTGGTGCTGCATTCCGCCACGAAGTACGTGGGGGGCCACAGCGACCTCATCGGGGGCGTGGCGTGCACGTCCGAGGACCTGCGGGTGGCGCTGCGTCGCACGGCCATCGACGTCGGCGGGGCCATGGAGGCGTTTCCCGCGTGGCTGTGCCTGCGCGGGCTGGTCACGCTGCCGCTGCGGATGGAGCGGCACTCGGCGTCGGCGCAGGCGATTGCGGAGTTCCTGGAGGCGCACCCCAAGGTGGACCGGGTGCACTACCCGGGGCTGCCCTCCCACCCGCACCACGAGATCGCCCGACGCGAGCTGGGCGGGCGCGGCTTCGGCGGCATGCTCGCCGTGGAGGTCGGTGGAGGCGTGGACGGCGCGGTCCGGTTCTGCGACTCGCTGAAGCTGGCGTGGGTGGGGACCTCGCTGGGCGGGCACAAGACGCTGGTGGGGCACGCGGCCTCCACGACCCACCGGCAGATGGACCCCGACGCGCGCCGGGCGGCCGGCATCGCCGACGGCCTCGTCCGCGTCAGCGTGGGCCTGGAGGATGCGGACGACCTGATCGCCGACTTCGACCAGGCCCTGGAAAAGGCCTGAGCCGGTTCGAATGAGGCGGCGGATCGCGATCCTGTTCGGGGGCCGCTCGGCCGAGCACGAGGTCTCGTGCGTGTCGGCCCGCTCCGTCCGTGACGCGCTCGACCCCGAGCGCTTCGAGCCGGTGTTCATCGGCATCACCAAGGAGGGCCGGTGGCACCTGCTGGACGGCCCGCCCGAGCTCCCCGGGGGGCAGGCCGCGCTGCCGGGCGTCTCCGCGACCGCCGGCACGGAGGTCGAGCTGCACGGTGAGTCGGGCGAGGCCGCCCTGGTCACCGAGCGGGGGGAGCGGAGCGCGATCGACATCGCCTTCCCCCTCGTGCACGGGCCCTTCGGCGAGGACGGGACGCTCCAGGGGCTGCTCGAGCTGGCCGGCATCCCGTACGTGGGGGCGGACGTGCTGGCCTCCGCGGTGGGGATGGACAAGGCCATCCAGAAGGTGCTGTTCGCCGCCGCCGGCCTCCCGGTGGTCCCCCACGAGGTCATCCACGAGCGCGAGTGGGAGGAGGACCCCGAGGCGGTGGAGGCGCGCGCCGCCCACCTCGGCTACCCCCTGTTCGCGAAGCCGGCCACGCTGGGGTCCTCGGTCGGCATCACGCGCGTGGGGGAGCCCGGGGACCTTCGCTCCGCCCTCGAGGAGGCCTTTGCCTACTCGCGCAAGGCGGTGCTCGAGCGGTCCATGGAGGGAGCCCGGGAGATCGAGTGCGGCGTCCTGGGCAACGACGAGCCGGTGGCCTCGGTCCCCGGCGAGATCCTCCCGAGCGGCGACTGGTACGACTACGCGGCGAAGTACCTCGACGACGCCACGCGCCTCGTCATCCCGGCGCCCCTGGCCCCCGAGGTGACCGAGGAGGTCCAGCGGATGGCCGTCGCGGCGTTCCAGGCCATCGACGGCTCCGGCATGGCCCGGGTCGACTTCTTCTTCCGGGAGCCCGACGAGATCGTGGTGAACGAGATCAACACCATCCCCGGATTCACGCAGGTCTCGATGTACCCGAAGCTGTGGGAGGCATCCGGTCTGCCCTACGCGGACCTCATCGACCGGCTGTGCGACCTCGCCGTCGAGCGTCACGAACGCGAGGGCAAGCGCCGCAACCGTCCGTAGCGCCGGCCACGCTGCCCCGGCGGCCCTCGCCGGCTACGGGCAGGACCCCGTGCGGAGCTGCTTGAGGGTGGGGGGGTCGCGCCGGAGCAGCTGGGGGATGGTCACCGCCCTGAACCCGCGGGCCTCGATGAGATTGAGGACCGATGACAGCACGTGCAGGGTCGTGGAGCGGTTCTCGTGCATCAGGATGATCGCGCCGGGGCGGAGGCCGCTCGACACGCGGGCCAGGATCTCGTCGGGCGAGGCCCCCTGGGAGTCGAGGCTGTCGATGCTCCACAGGACCTGGAGCAGCCCGTGCCTGGCCAGGAACCGGTCGACGGTCGCGTCGTGCGCGCCGTACGGCGGCCGGAACAGGTACACGGACGCCCCGGTGGCGGCGGCGATCGCCCGCTTCGTCTCGAGGACCTCGGCCACGAGCGCCGAAGGCGGCTTGCCGACCAGGCTCACGTGGTTCCAGGTGTGGTCGCCCACCGTGCCGACCGACAGCTCCTCCGTGGGCACGCCGGTCAGCGCTGGCCACCCGGAAAGCTCCTTCCCCACCAGGAAGAACGTGGCCCGGGCGCCGGCGGACCGAAGGATCGTGATGGCGGCCTGGCTGAGGGGCCCCGGTCCGTCGTCGAAGGTCAGGGCGACGAGCGGCTTGCGGTCGCCGCCGCACCGCACCGGGTAGCCCAGGCCGATCAGCCGCTCGATGGCGGGAGGAATGCTCGTGTCGACCGGGGGAGGGGAGGCCGGGGGCGGGGTGGCCACCGGGGACGAAGCCGACCCCGCCGGCTCGTGCAGGGCCGCCGGCGACGTCGGCGCGTTCCCCCGATGTCGCAGCGCTGCGCCGACCGACCGAACCGCCACGCCGGCCACCACGAGGGTGACCAGGACGAGGACGAACATGCCAAAGCCACGCCGGGGTTGCGCGACGGCGTTCACCGGCGGTGCCGGGTAGTGCGGGGCGCGGCCATGGGTGCGCGGCCATGGTAGCGGCCGCCCGGGGCGGGGTCTAGCGTTTCCGGCCGGAAACCAGCAGCGTGCGGGCGATTTTCGGCCCGCGCGGGGATGAGCCCGCTACAGGTGGACGACGGGGCAGGTCAGCGTCCGGGTGATGCCCTCGACCGCCTGGATCTTCGCGACGACCAGCTTCCCGAGGTCGTCGACGTTCCGGGCCTCGGCCCGAACGATGACGTCATACGGCCCCGTGACGTCCTCCGCGGCCGTGACCCCCTTGATCTGCGAGACCTCCTTCGCCACCTGGGCAGCCTTGCCCACCTCGGTCTGGATGAGGATGTAGGCCTGAACCACCGTCACCTCCAGCGTTTGATGGCGAGGAATTCCCCGCTCAGGTCGCGCAATCCTATCGGCCCCGCCTGAAGCTGGGCAAACTCGTCCGTGCACGCCGAAGGCGCACGCGGCGGTGGCCACCCCGTGGCGGGCATAATCGGGACGTGACCCCCGCCAAGCGCAAGGGCCGGGCCGACGACCGGCTCGCTCCCTACCGGAAGGTGCGAAAGCCGGTTCCGCCGCCGGCGCGCGTGGTGCCGGACCAGCGTCGCCGCATCGAGGAGGAGGCCGCGGAGCGCGAGGCGCGGGAGGCCGAGCGCGACACCTCCCGCGGCCGGCGCACGGGAAAGGCGGACGGATGATCTTCACCGACCGGGAGGAGGCAGGCCGGGAGCTCGCGGAGGCCCTCTCGGGCCTGGAGGGGGAGGACGTCGTGGTGCTGGCCATCCCCCGCGGCGGGGTGGTGGTGGCCGAGCCCGTGGCCCGCAGGCTGGGGGCGCCGCTCGACGTGGTGGTCCCCCGCAAGGTCGGGGCCCCGGGCAATCCCGAGCTGGGGCTGGGAGCGGTGGCGCCGGGCGTGCGGGTGCTGGACGAACGGCTGATCCGCGACCTCGGCGTCACGCCCGACTACCTGGAGCGCGAGATCGCCGCCCAGGAGGACGAGATCGCCCGCCGCCAGGAGGTGTTCCGGAAGGGCCGGGCGGCCTCGGACGTCTCGGGCCGGACCGTCGTCGTGGTCGACGACGGCGTGGCCACCGGGGGGACGGCCGTGGCGGCGTGCCGGTGGGCGCGGGCGGCCGGCGCCAGGAAGGTCGTCCTGGCGGTCCCCGTCGCGCCGCGCCAGGCCATCCCGCACCTGTCGGAGGAGGCCGACGAGCTGGTGGTCCTGGCCACGCCCGACCCCTTCTACGCGGTGGGACAGTGGTACCAGGACTTCGAGCAGGTGAGCGACGAGGAGGTTGCCCGGATCCTCGACCGGGCCGCCCAGGACCGCGACGCCGGGTCCGGGCCCGGCGGCCCCTGACCCCGTGAGGCCCTGACCCGTGGGCGTCTTCGAGCTGTCGGTGGCCGGGATCCTCGCGCTCGGCGGGGTGCTCTCGTTCGGGAAGTGGGTCCGACGTCCGTTCGCCTCGCCGCGCCTGGGCGACCAGGTGCTGTACGCGCTGCACCGCACGGGCCGGGTGGGGCTGTGGTTCGCCATGGCCGGGCTCTTCGCCGGCTATGCGCTGCTGGAGGAGCCGCAGCGGTTCCGGTGGTACGTCTACGTCCCGATCGCCCTGGCCATCATGCAGCTGCTGGCGGGCATCGCCCTCGGCCGCTCCCGCTCCGAGTAGCGGATGGCCCGCGTGGCGGTCGTGCCGGGATCGGGTCTCGCGCGTTCGCTCGTGCCGGGTCCGGTCAGCCGACGGCGCGGACGATGTCCTGGCCGAGCTCGGGGAACTCCGCGAGGCGGTCCCGGCGCTCGGCGGTGAGGCGCTCCACGATCTGCTGGTACTCGTCCATCCGGTCCTGGGCCTCGTACAGACGCCACGGCTGGAGCAGCTCGACGTCGTCGATGCCCGGGACGTCCTCGGCCACCTCGTAGCCGAAGTCCGGCGAGTCCGTCCACTTGATGGTGTTCTCGGCGATGGCCTGCACGATGGCGGACGAGTGGGGGATCTTCACCTTCTTCGACCGCTTGTCGTCGGCCTTGCCGCCCGCCCGTCCCGTGTTCATCAGGAACACCTCGATGGGGTGCGTGGCCAGCAGGTCCAGGAAGCGGTTGCCCTGGAGGCCGTGCGGCAGGGGGAAGAAGGGGTTCGTCCCCGGCACCCGCAGGAACTTCCCCTCCTCGGCCTTGCCGCCCGCCGATGTCCCCGTGGTCTCGCCGAGCATGAAGTACGCCGCGGCCTGCGCCTGCGAGAGCCGCGCCACCGCCGGGATGATGTTCTCGTTCCAGTTCAGGATGAGCAGGAAGTCGACCGCGCCGACCTCGCGCGCGTCGCGGAACCGCCCCAGCGCGTCCATGCCGAACACCGCCCGGCCGTTCTTCGTGTACGAGGTCTCGAAGAAGTTCACCTTCCCCTGCGCGTCCTGGTACACGTTCTCGAGGTAGGCGTCGGGCCTGGTCACGGCGTTGTAGATGTTGGGCTCGAAGTCGCGGTCGAGCGAGAACGTCTTCGCGAAGCAGCCGTTCTCGGAGCCGTAGACCTTCCCGCCCGGCATCAGGGCCACGAAGTCGTCCTGCACCGGCAGCGAGTCGTTCTGCGTGGTGAACGTGGTGGTCGTCTTGCCCGTGCCGGAGAGCCCGATGATGAGGAACACCTTCTCGCCGCCGTTCGCCGGCACGACCTTGCATCCCGCGTGCAGCGACAGGCCCCCACGGTCGTAGACGATGGTGTTCCACATCCGCAGGCCGCCCTTCTTCGACTCGCCGAAGTAGTCGGAGTTGAGCACCCGCGTCACGCCGGCTTCCAGGTCGACCGCGATGCAGCGCTCGTCCGGGTACCCCGGCGCCGGGAGGTTCGGCGTGTAGATGACGTGCAGCCGCGGCTCCTCGCCCTCCCGGGGGAAGTACAGCTTCTGCTGCATGCCGGCGATGTTCGCGTTCGCCTTCTCGATGGACAGGCGCGCCGGGACCCGGAAGTCCGCGTCGTTCCCGATGTAGCCGTCGACCACCACCATCTCCCGCTCGCGGATGTAGTCGTCCTGGAGCGTGGCGATGCGCGCGTACTCCTCGCGGGTCATGCTCTGGCCGCTGGCCGTCGAGGGGTCGTCCGTGACGATGTACGTGCTGCCGGCGCTGCGGGAGGTCACCCGCGTCTGCACGTTCACGTTGTCGAACTCGGTGATGCGGCAGCTCGGCATCTCTTCGGTGAACGCCCTGAGCTCGTCGGGCGATGGGTTGTCGTGGACCTGCTTCGCTTCGACGGACACGTCGGCTCCTGTTTCGTGGAGGGACCACGCCACTGGCGGGGAGCCGATTCTACCCAACCGGCCTGTGGCCCGAACCGGACGTGCCGCCGCCGGCGGCTACCTTGACTCGACGAGGAAGTACAGGCGGACCTGCGTGCGGAACTCCACGATGCGCTCGCCGTCCACCCGTGTCGAGGTGGAGAGGACCTCCAGCCGGTTGATTCCGCGGATCGTCTTGGCCGCCTCGCGCAGCGCCTCTCGAGCGGCGTCGCCCCAGCTCTTGTCGGACACGCCCTCGAGCTCGATGGTGTTCATGACCGCCACGGCGAGGCCTCCTCTCTCCTGTTCGGAAGAACCCCAGCGGACAACCGCCCGGGTACGCTGAGTATATGGCGCTCCCTCCCGCGGCCGCGGCCGAATTCGGACGCCGCTGCATCCCCGATCGCGGCGTTCCTCGTCGCTTGCGTACCGCACGGTGCGCGGCGCTCCTCGGGGCCTTGCGCTCGGGGCACATCGACGCCCTCGGTGCTGGCCGTGCCCACGGGAGGGAGCGCTCGTGAGTCCCGCGGCACGCGGCGAGCCCGCCCTGACCGAGGACCAGCTCCTCGCCGCCATCCGGAAGGTCCTGTCGGGCCAGGGCCCGGGCGTCCTGGCCGGGGTGGGGGACGACGCGGCGCTCGTGGAGACCGGCTCGGGGGACGGCGTGCTCACCACCGACCTGCTGGTGGAGGGCGTGCACTTCGATCGGGGAACCACCGGCCCGCGCGACCTGGGCTACAAAGCCATCGTCGTGAACGTGTCCGACCTCGCCGCGATGGCGGCGAGCCCCCGCTACGCGCTCGTGTCCATCGCGCTGCCCCCGGGCGTGGGGCCCTCGTGGGTGATGGAGCTGTACGGGGGGATGCGGACGGCCTGCGAGGAGTACGCCCTCTCGCTCGTGGGCGGCGACCTGTCCCGCGGCGGCGAGGTGGTCATCTCGGTGTCGGCGATGGGGGAGGTGGCCAGGGGCCGGGCCGTCCTGCGCTCGGGGGCGACACCCGGGCAGCGCATCGTGGTCACGGGAACGCTCGGCGCGTCCGCGGGCGGGCTCCTGCTGTCTCGCGCTCCGTCGCCGGCCGCGGCGGAGGCCGTCGGGTCCGACTGGGGGCGGGATCTGCTGGCCGCGCACGTCCGTCCGGTGGCGAGGGTGGGGGAGGCGCAGACCCTGGCCCAGGTGGGGGCCACGGCGATGATGGACGTCTCCGACGGGCTCGCGCTCGACCTCACCAGGCTGTGCGCGGAGAGCGCCGTGGGCGCGAGGATCGAGCTGGACCGGGTACCGGTGGCGCCGGGCCTGGGAGAGCTGGCGCGCGTGGTCCGGTGCGATCCGCTCGAGCTGGCCCTGTCCGGGGGCGAGGACTACGAGCTCCTCGCGGTGCTGGACCCGCTCGTCGTGGAGAAGGCCAGGGCGAAGCTGCACGAGCGGTTCGGGGTGCCGCTCACGGACATCGGCGACATCACCGACGGCTCGAAGCTGGTGGCGGTCGATGCCTCGGGCGCCGAACGGCCCCTCGAGCCGAAGGGATGGGACCACTTTGCCGCGGCGCGGTGAGACCGAGGCCGCGGTGCCGCGCGCGCTCACGATCGCCGGATCGGACTCCGGGGGCGGCGCCGGGATCCAGGCCGACCTGAAGACCTTCGCGGCGCTCGGCGTCTTCGGCATGACCGCGATCACCGCGGTCACGGTGCAGAACACGAAGGGCGTGAGCGGCTACCAGGAGATCTCGCCCCGGACGGTGGCCGACCAGATCCGGGCCGTGGCCGGCGACATAGGCATGGACGCCGCGAAGACCGGGATGCTGGCGTCCGCGGCGATCGTCGAGGCCGTGGCCGAGGCGGTCCGCGAGACCGGTATCCCGAACCTCGTCGTCGATCCCGTGTTCGTCTCCAAGCACGGCCACCCGCTGCTCCAGGAGGACGCCGTGGTCGCGCTCCGGCGCGCGATCCTCCCGCTGGCGCGGCTGGTCACCCCCAACCTGCCGGAGGCCGCGGGCCTGGGGGCCCTCCGCGTGGAGTCGCGACACGACATGGAGCGGGCGGCGAGTGCGCTCCTCGAGCTGGGGGCCGGGGCCGTCCTGGTGAAGGGGGGTCATCTGCCCGAGGGGATCGCCGCCGACCTGTTCGCCGACGGGGACGGGAGGGAGTGGCTGGAGGGGGAACGGATCGACACCCCACACACCCACGGGACGGGCTGCGTGCTTTCGGCGGCCATCACGGCGCATCTCGCCCGGGGCGATTCGCTCCTGGATTCGGTCCGCGCGGGCAAGGCCTTCGTCACCGAGGCCATCCGCAATGCTCTGTCCATCGGCCAGGGCATCGGTCCGGTGAACCCGGGGTGGGAGACGCTCAGCAGCGGGAAGAGCTAGACGGCCCGGGTGACCTTGCCGGCCTTCAGGCACTTCGCGCACACGTTGATGCGCTTGGGCCGGCCGTCGACCAGGGCCCGGACGCGCTGCACGTTGGGGTTCCACCGGCGGTTGGACCGGCGGTGGGAATGGGAGACCTGCATCCCGAAGAACGGGGTCTTCCCGCAGACGTCACAGACGGAAGCCATGGCCGATCGATGGTAGCAGACGGGCTTCGGCCCCTTCCCCGGATCAGGCGAACGCCCGCACCAGCAGCGCGACGGAGACCGCGAACCCCAGCAGCACCACGATCCGCCGCACCGGCCCCGCGCCGATCCTCCGGGACAGTGATGCCCCCGTGTAGCCTCCCGTGACCGCGCCGACCGCCATGACCAGGCCCTCCGGCCATCGGACGGCGCCGGACGCGATGAAGTAGACGAGCGCCGTCCCGTTGATGAGGGTGGTCGTGGCGTTCTTCAGCCCGCTCATCTGGAGCTGGTCGCTCATCCCCATGAACCCGAACCCCACCAGGAGCACGAACCCCAGCACGCCGCCGAAGTAGCCCCCGTAGACCCCGGCAGCGAACTGGAACGCCACCGCCCCGAGGATCCTGGCCCGGCCGTGGAGGGGGGGCACCAATGGGACCGGCCACCGCCCCTGGAGCGCGAGCAGCACGGTGGCGCCGAGGACCAGGAAGGGGATCACCACGTTGAACGTCCGCACGCCCGTGTGCAGGAGGAGGATGCCGCCGGCCAGCCCGCCGAGCAGCGAGGGCCCGGCCAGCAGCAGGAACGTGCGCTGCGTCCCCCGGAGCTCCCGGCGAAAGCCCACGCTCGCCGACACGTACCCCGGCCACAGCGCGAGCGTGCTGGTGGCGTTGGCCACGATGGGGTTGAGGCCGGTCCACAGCAGCGTGGGGAAGGTGATGAGCGTTCCCCCGCCCGCGACCGAGTTCACGCCACCGGCCGCCAGCCCGGCCACGAGCACGATGGGCAGCCTCCACAGGTGCACCCGCGGAGGCTACCCGCACACGGGCGCCTGAGGCGGACGGTCCGGTTACTCGGACTGACCGAACGCCCTGATCTCCTCCATCTCCTTCGGCGAGAGCTCGCGGGGGACCTCGCCGCGGCTCACCTTCTCGCTCTGCACATGATGACGGATGTCGTCGACGACCTCCGGGTTCGCGAGCGTGGTCACGTCCCCGACGTCGGCGAAGTTCGAGATCCCGGCGATGACCCTCCGCATGATCTTGCCGGAGCGGGTCTTGGGCATGTCCGAGACGATCCAGACGTTCTTGGGTCGGGCGATCTTCCCGATCTCCTTCTCGATCGCCTTCGACACCTTCTGCTCGATGTCCGTGCTCGGCTTGAACCCGGGCTTCAGGGCAACGTACATCTCGACGGCCCGGCCGCGAACGTCGTCCACGACCGGGACGGCGGCGGCCTCGGCGATCTCCTCGACCGTGATGGTCGCCGACTCGAGCTCCTTGGTGCCCAGCCGATGGCCGGCCACGTTGATCACGTCGTCGACGCGCCCCAGGATCCGGAAGTAGCCGTCCGCCGCCTGCACGGCGCCATCGCCGGCGAAGTACGGCCAGTCGTGCCAGTCCTTGCTCTCCGTGTTGCGGCAGTACTTGGAGTAGTAGACGTCCACGAACCGCTCTTCCTGACCCCAGACCGTCTGGAAGATGCCGGGCCAGGGGTTGCGGATGCAGATGTTGCCCGCCGTGCCGCTCCCGGCCTCGACCTCGTTGCCGTCCTCGTCGTAGATCACCGGGTAGACCCCGAGGACCCCGGGGCCGCAGCTGCCGGGCTTCATCGGCTGGAGGGCGGGGAGGGTGCTGCCCAGGAAGCCGCCGTTCTCGGTCTGCCACCAGGTGTCGACGATGACCGCCTCGCCCTTGCCCACGGCGTCGTGGTACCACCGCCAGACCTCCGGCTCGATGGGCTCGCCGACCGTCGTCATGTGCTTGAAGTGGTGGTCGTACTTCTTCGGCTCGTCAGGGCCGAGCTTGCGCAGCATGCGGATGGTCGTGGGAGCGGTGTGGAAGATGTTCACCCCGAGCCGCTCGGCGATCCGCCAGGGACGACCTGCATCCGGGTACGTTGGCACGCCCTCGTACATCACGCTGGTCGTGCCGAGCGCCAGCGGGCCGTACACGATGTACGAGTGGCCGGTGATCCACCCGATGTCCGCGAGGCACCAGTACGTGTCCTCGGGATGGATGTCCTGGTAGTACTTCGACGTGCCGGCCACGTAGGAGAGGTATCCCCCCGTGCTGTGCTGGGCCCCCTTCGGCTGCCCGGTCGTGCCGCTCGTGTACATGAGGAACAGCGGCGCCTCGGCGGGCATGGACACCGGTTCGACCGTCTTCCCCCGATAGTCGGCCAGGACCTCGTCGACGAAGAAATCGCGTCCCTGGACCATCGGGCTCTTCGAGTGGTACTGGCCCGGGTACCGTCGCCACACCAGGACCTTGTCCACCTCGAAGCCGAGCTCCTGCGCCTTCTCCAGCGCCTCGTCGGCCTTCGCCTTGTGGTCGATGAGGTCGCCGTTGCGGTAATAGCCGTCCATCGTCACCAGGATGCGACTGCCCGAGTCGGCGATGCGGCCTCCGCACGCCGCTCCGCTGAATCCCCCGAATACCTCCGAGTGGATGACCCCGAGTCGGGCGCACGCGAACATGGAGACGGGCAGCTCCGGGACCATCGGCAGGTGGAAGGTGACGCGGTCGCCGGCCTTCAGGACGCAGAAGTCCCGCAGGAGGGCGGCGAACTCGTTCACCCGCGTGTAGAGGTCCTGGTACGTGATCGCCCTGGTCTCCTCGGCCTCCGGCTCGGGCACCCAGATGAAGGCCGCCTTGTTGCGGCTCGTCGCCAGGTGACGATCGATGCAGTTGTACGAGGCGTTCAGCCGGCCGCCGACAAACCACTTCCAAAATGGCGGATTGCTGGTGTCGAGCGTCGTGTGCCAGTAGGCATCCCAGTCCAGCAAGTCGGCGTATTCCTTGAAGCAGTCGGGGAAGTGCTCCTCACTGAAGCGCTCGAGGATGCTCGGGTCGCCCGCGTTCGCCTGGGCGATGAACTTCGCGGGGGGATAGTAGAACTCTTCCTCCCGCCAGTGGACGGCGATCTGTGATTCGGAAACCGGTGCCTCCTGCTCTACTGCCATCGGTTCACCTCCCGCGGGAGCCGACCCGCTCCTTGCTCGTTCGCCATGGTCCGCCCTCCTTCGAGCGGAGCGCGTTCGACGTCGATTATGCGGCCGGAGCCTCGGGCTCGGCTCGGGGGGTGATGTTCCCCACCTCTCGCTATCGCAGGATCTGGCGGATGGCGCGATCGAGCACCTTCGCGTCGATCGGGCCGCTGTTGGCGCTGACCCGGTGGCCGTGGACCAGGATCGAGACCTGGCGCCCGCTGCGATCGAAGAACACCGTGACCGGCTGGCCGAAGTAGCCCAGGCCGTGCTGGATCTCGCTCGTGGGATCGAACACGCTCGGGTAGGGCCATCCGAAGTCCCGGATGAACTGCTTCGCGGGCGTCCGCTGGTCCTGGATGTCGACGCCCAGGAACTGCACGCGGTCCCCGTACGTGCGGGCGGCGGCCGCGAGGCGGGGCGCCTCCTCCCGGCAGGGACCGCACCACGAGGCCCACACGTTCACCACCACCGGCGTCCCCCGGAGCTGATCGAGGAGCGCGGCGAACCCCGCGGAGTCGAGCTGGGGGAGCGCGTAGCGGTCCGTGGGGAGCAGCGGAGCCCGGGTCGCGTTCAGCGCCGATGGGGACGGGAAGACGTTCCCGCCCGGGTTCGCCGTCACGGGGACGGACGAGCGCGAGCATGCCCCGGCCAGGAGCGCGAGCGCCACGAGCGCGTGGAGGAGGGCGGTTCGCCGCACGTCCCCATGCTAGGGCAGCTTCCGTGGAAACTCCGGGACGTGCCGGTGTGTCGTCTACTCTTGCCCTCGTGGCGGCGGCGGCACGGCTGGACGGGGAAGCGCTCCGAGCGATCATGGCGCGATTCGCCCGCGCCCTGGAAGAGCATCGCGACGAGCTGAACTCGCTGAACGTCTACCCGGTCCCCGACGGCGACACGGGGACCAACATGCTGCTGACCCAGCGCTCCGTGCAGGAGGCGATCTCGGCGATCCCGGGAGGCGACGTCGCCGCGCTGGGGCCGGCCATCGCCCGGGCCTCGCTCATGGGGGCCAGGGGGAACTCGGGCGTGATCCTGGCCCAGGTGCTCCGGGGGCTGACCGAACGGCTCGGAGGGGACGACGCCGGGGGGCCGGCCGAGCTCGCGGCCGCGCTGGATCACGCCGCGGAGCAGGCGTACCGGGCCGTCGCCCATCCCGTCGAGGGAACCGTCCTCACGGTGCTGGCCGATGCGGCTCGCGCCGCCGGGCGAGCCGCGGCGGAGGGGGCGGACCTCGCGGCCGTGGCCGGTGCGGCGCTGGAGACAGCGAGGGCGTCGTTGGAGCGGACGCGGGAGGTGCTGCCGGAGCTTCGCGCGGCGGGCGTCGTGGACGCCGGCGGGAAGGGCATCCTGCTGCTGCTCGACGCAGTGGCCTCGACGGTGGGCGATCAGCCGATGAGCGAGCCGGTGGGGCCGGTCGGTCCCGTCGGCCACCAGGACAGCATGAAGCCGGAGCCGCCGTCGTTCACCTACGAGGTCATGTACCTGCTCGAGACGGAGGACGACCAGGTTCCCGGGCTCCGGGCCGGACTGGGGGAGCTCGGCGACTCGGTGGTCGTGGTGGGCGGCGACGGGCTGTTCAAGGTCCACGTCCACACGAACGACCCGGATGGTGCCGTCGAGGTGGCCCGGGGGGCCGGCGAGCCTCGCGACGTCCGGGTCGTGGACCTCGCGGACCAGGTCGCGGAGCAGTGCGTCTCGGGGCAGGCCAGGGCGGTCCGGGTGGCCGAACAGCAGAAGGCCGCCGTGGTGGCGGTGGCCGAAGGCGAGGGCCTGGCCCGCATCTTCCGGTCGCTCGGCGCGATCGTCGTCCCGGGAGGTCCGGGGCGGAACCCCGCCGTTCGGGACCTGCTGGAGGCCGTGGAAGCGGCGCCGGCCCCGGCCGTGCTGCTGCTCCCGAACCACCGCAACGTGATTCCCGCGTCCGAGCGAGCCGCGGAGGCCGCCGAGGCCGCCGAGGTGGACGTCCGGGTGCTCGAGACACGCTCCGTTCCCCAGGGGCTGGCCGCGGCCGCCGCGTTCAACCCCGTCGAGGGCCTGGACGAGAACGCCGACGCCATGACCGAGGCCGCCGGGGCCTGCGCGGCGGCGGAGATCACGAGGGCGGTCCGCGACGCCGACACGCCGGCCGGCCGGGTCGAGCGAGGGGACGTCCTCGGCGTCGTCGACGGGGACGTCCGGTTCGTGGGCCGGGCTGCGGCGGAGATCGCGGGCCGCCTGGTGTCGGGCCTTCGCACCGAGGACCACGAGATCGTCACGCTCATCGTCGGCGTCGACGCCACGAAGGAGGAAGCGACCGAGGTGGAGGAGGCGATCCGCACGGCCGCGCCGGAGCTTCGGCTGGACGTCCTGGACGGCGGGCAGCCCAGCTATCCCTATCTGATCGGCATGGAGTGAACGGCCCACCGACGGCGGCGCGAGGGTGTCCGTGACGCTGGCGCTGGACGATCCGGTCCGGGCCATCGATGCGCGGATCGCGAACCGCCGAACGGGGCTGAAGGACAAGGGGCCGCCGGCATGGGAGGCGCTCCGCGACGGCCTTCGGATCGAGACCGTCCGGGACCTCCTGCACCACTATCCGCGGCTCTACATCGACCGCTCCCTGGTGGCCCCCATCCGCCAGCTCCGCGTGGGACAGCAGGCCACCATCATCGCCACCGTCAGCAGCGTGAAGAAGCGGCTGACCCGCCAGCGCCGCCAGAGCATGGTCACCGTGACCCTGCGGGACGGCACGGGGTCCCTGCACCTCAACTTCTTCAACCAGCCGTGGGCAGCGTCGAACTACCGCGAAGGGCACGAGCTGGCCGTCTCCGGGCTCGTCACCCTGTACGGGGGCAGCCTCCAGATGGCGAAGTTCGAGGTCGAGGTCCTGCGGGCCGAGGCCGAGCAGGTCCACACCGGCCGGATCACGCCGGTGCACCGGGCCACCGAAGGGGTGAGCACCAGGACCATCCGGGACCTCGTGTTCCGGGCCTTCGACCAGATCGAGGCCATCCCCGATCCGCTCCCCGGCGACGTGACGCGCGCGGAGGGCCTCCCGTCGTTCGACTGGGCGATCCGGCGGATCCACTTCCCCGACTCCCAGGAGGAGCGGGGGCGGGCCGAGGAGCGGCTGAAGTTCGACGAGCTGTTCGTCCTCGAGCTCGGCGTGGCGTTCCGCAAGCACCGCGTGGCCCGCCAGGAGGTCGGGGTGGCGCACGCGCCGGACGGGGAGCTCGTGGGCCGGTTCGTGTCGTCGCTCCCCTTCGAGCTGACATCGGGCCAGCGAACGGCGGTCCGGGACATCACCACGGCCATGGCTCGCCCGCACCCCATGAACCTGCTCCTCCAGGGTGACGTGGGATCGGGCAAGACCGTGGTGGCGCTGGCCGCGTGCCTCGTGGCCGTCGAGTCCGGGCACCAGGCCGCCATCATGGCACCGACGGAAGTGCTGGCGGGCCAGCACGAACGGAGCACCGCCGCCCTCCTGGAGCCGATCGGCGCGGTCCGCTACGCCGAGGTGGCCCGCCGGGCGGCCCCGGGGGCCGCCGGCCAGGGATCGCTCCTGGTCGAGGACCCCGGCCCCGATCCGGCGCTGACGTTCGCCATGCTGACGGCGTCGGTGACCGGCCAGGACCGGGCCCACGTGCTGGAGGGGATCCGGTCGGGAGCGGTGGACCTCGTGGTCGGCACCCACGCACTCGTGCAGGAAGCGGTGGGGTTCCGCGACCTCTCGCTCGCGGTCGTGGACGAGCAGCACCGCTTCGGAGTCCACCAGCGGATGGCCCTGAAGGGGAAGGGGGCGTCCCCGGACGTGCTGATCATGACGGCCACGCCGATCCCCCGGACGCTGGCGCTGACCTACTACGGCGACCTGGACGTGGCCGTGCTCGACGAGCTTCCCGCGGGCCGGCAGCCGATCGAGACCCGGGTGGTCCGGAGGGCGGAGGAGCGCCGCCGCGCCTACGACGTCGTGCGGCGCGAGGTCCGGGCGGGCCGCCAGGCCTTCGTCGTGTGCGCCGCCATCGACGAGGAGAACCGCCTCGAGGTGAAGGCCGCCGAGAAGGAGGCCGACCGCCTGGCCACGGAGGTGTTCCCGGACCTCTCCGTGGGCCTGTTGCACGGGCGGATGCGCCCCGCGGAGAAGGAACGCCGGATGGAGGACTTCCTGACAGGCCGGTTCGACCTCCTGATCTCCACGACCGTCATCGAGGTGGGCGTCGACGTCCCGAACGCCACGGTGATGCTCGTGGAGAACGCGGAACGGTTCGGGCTGGCCCAGCTGCATCAGCTCCGGGGCCGGATCGGGCGGGGCGAGCACCGTTCGTTCTGCTTCCTGTTCGACGAGAGCGGACCGGACAACGAGGTGGCCCGGGAGCGCCTGGACGCCATGGTCCGGACCACCGACGGGTTCGAGCTGGCCGACGAGGACCTCCGGCTGCGGGGCGAGGGGACGCTGTTCGACATCCGGCAGTCCGGGCTGCCCGACCTGAAGCTGGCCCGGCTGGCGGAGGACGTCGACCTGGTCCGGCGGGCCCGGGCCCGGGCGTTCGCCGTCATCGAGGAGGACCCGGAGCTGGCCGACCATCCGGACCTCCGCCGGGAGCTGGAGGACCGGTTCGCCGACTCCATCGACTGGCTGTTTCACTCATAGGGGCGTCTCTACTCCGCGCGGCCAGCCCTCAGAAGCCGGCCGTGCCAGCTGAGAAGCCGGCCGTGCCAGCTCAGGAGCCAACCGCTGCCAGCGCAGGTTGTCGTTCGATCTGGGCTCGGGGCGGCGCCGGCCCCGCCCGGTACCGGACCCCGTCCGGGCGGAACCACCGGACCGTCCCGTCCTCCTCACGCCGGATCGTCCATCCGTGCTCGTGCACCAGCTTGTGGTGGAAGGTGCACACCAGGACCAGGTTGTCGAGGTCGGTGCGCCCTCCGTGCTCCCACCACACCACGTGATGGCCCTGGGTGAACCGGCGGGCCCCACATCCCGGGAAGGTGCACTCACTGTCCCGGTACCGGAGCTGGCGGAGCATCCACGCCGAGGGCTCCCTCGACATCCTGCCCACCCCCACGGGATCGCCCCCTCCGTTCTCGATGACACCCTGGACCCGGGCGTGGCACAGCAGGCGGCGGGCCGTCTCGGGATGGATGACCCCGCCCCCCTCCACCTCGCAGCCCCGGTCCCCCGAGGCCAGGGCGTCGAGGGAGGCGTGGACCACCACCGTGGCCCGGTCCGGGTCGGGGTCGTGGGCCAGGCGGGCCGAGGCCAGGGCCACCAGGGCGTCGGCCCGGCGGGTCCCGATGTGCGCGTGGTA
>WNFU01012619.1_pt1 | contig 16739 bp, 23 predicted proteins | sample 5400121 | NCBI WGS metagenome assembly WNFU01 (sample SAMN13153360, study PRJNA577476) | soil metagenome | isolation source: 100 cm soil or saprolite under grassland replicate 1 | place: USA:California | collected 2016-06-15
AGGCCCGCGGCGTCGTCGTCGCACGGCAGGTCGGGCGCGACCACCTCATGCCCCCGCCGGTGCAACTCCCTCTCGACTAGGTGCCAGTACCACCCCACGTCTCCAGCACCATGGATCAACACGAAGGTTGCCATCCTTTGGACCTCCCCCGATGATGGGCAGCGCTCGACCGTACAGGCCGGAGGGGCGCAGGCCTATCCGCACCGCGTCGATCTCTGTAGCCCTCACGCACCCCGTCCCAGAACGCGCTTGGCCTCTCCGAGCCGGCCTGTCGGTCTGGTGCCAGCCTGTGCCCTTCCGTTCGGTAGCTCAGCAGGTCGGACCCAGGGCTGTTGGCCGCTCGCGTTCGATGCTAGAGGCCCCACTGCCTCGACGATGCCGCGCTTATGGATGCTCGATCAAGCCCTGGGCCTCCGCAAGAACCCCACAGGTCGCGGAGGCACAGGAGTACTGACTCCGGCTACGATCGCCTTCTCGTGGGCCCGCACTCGCGCCAGGAGGTGGCTCGGAGGGCCGGGGTCGACCCCGATTACGTCGACCGGTTGGTCGAGCTCGGGCTCCTTACGCCTGGCACGGGGGACGCGTTCTCGCCGAGTGACGTGCGCAGGGCGCGTTGGGTGCGGAGCTTGGAGCGGGCCGGCGTGCCGCTCGACGGGATGGCCGCCGCCGTCCGGGACGGAGCTCTCTCGTTCTCCTTCCTGGATGTAGCCGCTTTCGATCGGTTCGCCGGGCTCAGCGGCACGACCTTCCGCGAGCTGAGCGAAAGGACGGGCGTCCCCTTGGACCTCCTGAAGGTGGTCCGCGAGGCGGTCGGCTTCGCGGAGCCACGGCCGGCGGACCACGTCCGCGAGGACGAGCTATCGGTCGTGTCGGCGATCGAGCTCCAGCTCTCCAACGGCTTCCGGCCCGTCGTCATCGAGCGGTGGCTTCGGGTCTGCGCGGACAGCCTGCGCCGGATCGCCGAGACGGAGACGGACTGGTGGCACACCGAGGTCGAGCTGCCCCTCCTCGAGGAGGGCATGACGGAGGGCGAGATGCTGGAGGCCCAGGCCGACCTCGGGTCAAGGATGGCCCCCCTCTCCGAGCAGGCCCTCCTGGCCATCTACCACGGGCAGCAGGAACACGCCTGGAGCACGAGCGCCGTCGAGGTCGTGGAGGGTGCGCTGGAGAGGGCCGGCCTGTACAGTCGGTTGCGTCGGCCGCCGGCGGTGTCCTTCCTCGACATCACCGGGTACACGCGGCTGACCGAGGAGCGGGGGGACGAGGCCGCGGCGGACCTGGCGGCGAGGCTGGCCACCCTGGTCCGGAGGTCCTCCCAGGAACACGGGGGGCAGCCGGTGAAGTGGCTCGGCGACGGCGTGATGTTCTACTTTCCGGACCCAGGCCACGGCGTGCTGGCCGCCCTCGACATGGTGGAGGGCGTCGCGACCCACAGCCTTCCGCCCGCCCGGGTCGGGATCCACGCCGGGCCGGTGGTCTTCCAGGAAGGTGACTACTTCGGCCGGACGGTCAACATCGCATCGAGGATCGCCGAGTACGCCAGACCCGGCGAGGTGCTGGTGAGCCAGGAGGTCGTGGACGCGGCCGACGGAACGCCGGTGAAGTTCACGGGGATCGGGCCCGTCGAGCTAAAGGGCGTGTCGGGCACCCTCCCCCTTCAGACAGCCCGGCGGGCCGCGTGAGCTCCCCGGGGTGGCGCTCCGAAGGCGTGTTCGATGGGATCGTGTTGGGGAACGGCATGCGATGAGTTTCGCGACGCCATCCGGTCCATCTATCCGCAGCCGATCGGAGGAGGAGGTGAGTCGCTCAACACCTGAGGCCCACGCCGGACCGAACCCAAGGAGATGTCCGGTCGTTTCCCGTTGCACTCGCGGCCCCAATGCGGCCCCAGCTCGGTCCGTTTGAGGGTTCGATCGCTGTCCGCCTCCATGCTTGCACGTACGCCTCGACGTCGGGGGGGTGGTGCCGAAGGCCAGCGCGGAGCCGTTTCGGCTGCGATGACGAGGTCGATGAGAGGGCGCACTTGGTCGTTTCCTGCTGTTTCCCGTCCTCTTGCGGCTCGAGCGCGGCCTGACGGAGGCCGCCAGCCCAAAGCGATGGGGGCCGAGATCGTTGCGACGCCGACCGCTTAACTGCATGCGAGTTCGATTCCCCTTCGCCTCCGCTGCGCTGACCTGCAGATACAGTGGGGCGAGGACGACTCGAACCTCCGACCGACGGATTATGAGTCTTAGGGCGTTGGTGCTGATGCCATGGCGTGCCGGCCCGTCCAGGTCAAGGGGCCGTCTTCAGCCTGGTCGGGACGTCCTGTGCGTCCTGTGCGCTCCCGTTCGGTACACGGTGGGTAGCAGCGAGGCCAGCAGACTCTCGGCCCCGATCACCCGCTATGCACTCGGCCCGCTGGGGCCCTCGGAGATTAGGAGACTCCTCCTCGCGGCGCTCTCCAGACTTCGACCATATCCGGGTTGCGCCGTCGGCTGAACATTGTCATTGTCGATCGATCCATCGTCTCACGGCATCGAGGGTTCAGGGCGCTGCGTTTCGTCAATGCAGTTCGTCTAGGAAGTGCCCGAGCGCGCGCACGAACGCCACTGGCTGCTCCATCGGGATCTCCGTCCACGCGTCGATGACCGACACGAGGAGGTCCCGCTCCCGAGCGAACCGGACGGCCAGGGCGACGTCGTGGCACCGGCGCACAGCGCGATCAGCGCCCGACCCCGATCGATGGCCCATTCCAGATCCGGCAGGCCTCCTCGTAGGCGTCCTCGCCCGGCTGCAGGAGGGCGCAGCGGAACCCCGACCGAAGGTCCCCGACGGCCCGGATGGCTTCGTCTGCAGGAATGATGTGGGATCACTCCCGGCGTCAGGGCGCTCTTCAGGAACTCCTCGAGCTGGGTGGGGGTCGTGCTCTCTGACGTGCGCTGCACCTCGTCCATCACCCGGTTCTCGTTGATCGCGATCTGGAGCTCCACGAGGAGCGAGGCCACCTCCTCGGACATGCCGATGCCCTGAAGGGCCGCCTTCACTCCTTCTGGGGCGAACTCGACGGTACGGAAGATCCGGCATCCCCAGGGCAGCGCCGAGCGCGCGGGTCGCCTCGTTCATGCTCCTATTCTCGGGGCCGAGGATCGTCTCGATGGTGTGGCCCGTGAAGTCGCGGTGGAGGAGGTGCCGGGTGGCCTCTCGGCGATGTCGACCGTGGCGATCATCGGGAACCGGTGATCGCCCTTGATGGCGCTCCCGTTGATCTTCTGCTCCTTGATCATCGGGAGGCTCGCCAGCAGGTTCTCCATGTGCCAGGCGGCCCTGAGCGAGAGCACGTTGGCGTCCTCGAGCCCGAACAGGAGCCCCTCGAGCTCGTGGAGCCCGGCCACCATACCCACCCCTCGGTCTCGATCCGCCCCGATGCTGCTGGCCAGCACGACGTGGCTCACCTGCTGCTGGCGCAGCGCCCGGGTGATGGCGCGGCTCATCGCGGAGCGGTTCGACACGTAGTGCGGATCGGAAACGTCGCCCGAAAGGACCACCAACGCCGACTCGGCACCCTTGAAGAGCATCTGGAGGTCACCGAAGTTGATGGCATCGCCCACCACGACCTCGGCCCCCCGTCGGCCGAAGGGCTCGAGCCTCTCTGCCGACCGCCCGAACACGCGGACGGCCTGTTTCTCCTTGAGCAGCAGATTGGCCACCTTGCTGCCGACATCCCCGGACGCTCCGTTCACCGCGATCATCCCGGCCTCCTTCCTTCACCCCTGTTTCATCCTGACCGGTACCCCACGCCTGCGCCAATGGAGCTCCGCGGGGCCCCATCCCGACGGACGATCCGCACGACGTTGTCCGAAGAACCCGGACAAGGATCACCCGGAAACAGGTGTCAAGGAACACCCGGAACCGTGTCAAGCCTCAGGTGACGCCGGAACCTCCAGCATCACCCGAAACACGACACTCCCCCTGGGGCGGCGAGGACTCGAACCTCCGACCGGCGGATCATGAGTTTTGCGGCCTCTGTGCTGCCCCGTCCATCTGGTGCCGCCTCGTGCTGTCCCGTCCAGGTCCGGAGGTCCTCTTCCGCCCATTCGTGACGTCCTGTGTCGTCCTGTTCGTCCCCGTTCGGTAGCACGGCGGGTAGCAGCGAGGCAAGCCAACAACAGCTGTGGAGCCCTCAAAGTGAGCTCCACCGGCGCTCTATGGCGGATCGCACCAGGCTGAAGAAGAGCCTTCGGTGCGAGGCCAAAGCGGTCAGTTAAGACGGATGAAGTTCGCGACCATGTCGGCGGTTCGGTCCGGGTGTCCCAGCCAAGGCCCGTGACCTGCGGGCACCAGCTCCAGGTGAGCGTCGGGGATTCGGTCGGCCGCGGCCTGCGCGACCTTCGCTCCCCCGACCGGGTCGTGTTCTCCCCACACCAACAGCGTCGGCATAGTGAGCCGCCCGAGCTCGTCAGGCCGCAAGCGCAGCTCCCGTCGATACCCGAACGGCGAGAGGACCGCGCGCAGCTCGGCGAGGTTGACTCGAGAGGCCACCGGGTCGTGTCCGGCGGCCGCGGTCAGGCCACGAGGTCGAACCAACCGCGGGCGGAGAGGGGCAGGTCCGAATGGATCAGGGCCTCGAAGCGTTCGCCGTCCAGCATCACTTCGACCAGCTCCGCCTCACTGTTTCCGGCCGGGGTGACCACCGGCCGGGAGCCCCGTCGCTGCAGGCGCACGGTGATCACCTCGGGGTCGAGTGCGGCCCCGATCAGCACGGCGGCCACATCGCTCCGGCCCGACGTACCGAGGAGCCGATCCACCACGAGCAGCGAGCAGGGGGAGGATGACCACACTGCGGAGGCGCCGGGCACCGTCTCGGATCGTTCCTCGCCAGGCCTCCCGGTCACGACCTCGATCCCGCCTGTCGCCAGGGTGGCCACGATCGACGTGCCGCTCTGGTCCAGGAGGCGGTACCGGACCAGGCCCCACTCCGCATCGACCACGTGGTCCACGGTGAACAGCTCCTCTTCCGAGTCAGGAGGATGAACCCGGCCGAAGTATCGCCAGCCTATCGGTCCGGGGGCGGCCACGAAGGACTCCAGGAACTCCCGCCGTCCGTGCCACACCCGGTAGACCCCTTGCACGACGGCGGCCTCACCCCTCTGCCATGCCCTGGTGACCAGTTCGTTCCAGGGCCCAGGCCGGGACTTCGCGGCCGGCCGCGTCATGGAACTCCCTGATCACCCGCCTGGCCGTCTCCACGGCCCACCGAGCCGTCTCCTGGTTGGCAACGACGGTGGGAACTTCGGGCGGCGGGGTGGTGGCTCGGCGGTCCAGCCGCTCGGGCTCTCCCCGGTATCCGACGACGGCGTCCCGGACGGCTTGCAGGCGCTCAAGGTCGGGGGCGGCCTCGAGCTGCCGCCCCAGAAGCCGACGGCAGAGGTCATGCCACTTCGGAAGGAACCTGGCCCTGTAGTTGAAGCTCTGAATCTCTGCGTCCCCCAGGCGGTTGACCGTGGCCTCGAGGGCGGCATGCGCCGCCAGGACCGCCTGCGCCGCGTCCCCCGGCTCTCCTTCGGCCCGGCGGGCCAGCTCATCGGCCAGTTGCAACAGCTCAACGGGCTGCACCATCATTCCCCTGAAGCCCGATTATCCGCTTCTGACAATTGAGGAGGCGGCGTTGTGGGTACCAGCCCAGGAGATACGGCCCAGCCCGAAGCGCTCCAGCGCCTGCTTGATCCGGTCATCGTCCATGCTGAACCCACCTCCCGGTTCCAGCTTCCCCGGCTTGCGTTGGTTAGAAATTCTGTCTACCTGTGCCGGGCCAGAGCCACAAGCGCGGGGATCTCGTCGATCTTGGCCTAGTCGAGGTCGGACCACACGATCCCGGCGGCCGCTTCTTGGCGCCGGTGCGGATCACCTCTCCCGGAGTGACGATCAGGTCCACCCGGAAGTCGTGTTCTGTCTCGGGCAGGTCTTCGTTCACTCGACTCGAGGGGGGCTGTAGTTCACCATCCACATGACCCCGAACTTGTCCTTCAAGGCCCCGTAGTAGTCTCCCCACACCTGGTCGGCGATCGGCATCTCGATCTCAGCCCCTTCTGAGAGGGCCTTGAATATCCTGTCGGCCTCTTCCTTGCTCATCGGGTGGACGGACACGTAGACGTTGTTCCCCTGCACCAGCTCTTGTCCGAGTGACTGAAGGGTGTCGCTTGCCATCAGGATGTCGTCCTCCCCGATCGGCAGGGCGATGTGCATGATCTTGTCCTGGTCTTTCTCGGGGATGCTCACGCCTCGATAGGGAAATCCTTGAACCGGACGACCGAGGAGAACTCGCCCCCGAACACGGACCTGTAGAAGGTAAATGCCTCCTCGGCATTGCCCGCGAAATTGAGATAGCTGTGGAGCCTTGTCATCCTGTACCTCCTGCTCGCGCTTCCGGACCCTCGTACGCCCTCCGCAGCTCTGCGAGATCGAACTTCTTCATCTTCAGGAACGCCTCGGTGACCCGCGCCATCTGCTCCTTGGTGCCGCCGCGCAGCATCTCGTCCATGGCGGAGGGCACCACCTGCCAGGAAAGGCCGTACCTGTCCTTGAGCCAGCCGCACTGCTCAGCCTCGGGAACCGCGGAGAGGCTGTCCCAGTAGTGATCGATCTCCTCTTGCGTCTCGCAGCTCACGAGGAACGAGATGGCCTCGTTGAAACCGAAGTCATGATCGCGAGCGCTGTCCATCGCGGCGAACTCCTGGCCGTCCAGCAGGAAGCTGGCGTACTTGATCGTCCCCTCCTCATCGGGCTCTTCACCCTTGCCGTAGCGAAGAATGGGGCCGACCTCTGAGTTGGGGAACACTGAGGTGTACAGGTTGATCGCCTCCTCCGCCTTGCCGCACACCTTCCCGACGAACATCAGCGTCGGCGTGATGCGTTGTCCTGCCTGCTCCTCGCCCACGAGCATGATCTGCCACGAGAGGCCGTACCTGTCTTCCGTCCACCCGTAGCGCTCGCTGAACGGGTAGGACTCGAGAGGCATGTGCACCGAGCCTTCAGAGAGCCGTGCCCAGAGCGTGTCGACCTCCTCCTTCGTGGTGCAGGAGATCAGGAACGATGCCGCCGGGGTGAACTTGAACAGAGGACCTGCGCTGATCGCCATGAACGACTGGCCCATGAGTTCGAACGAGACGATGTCCGTGTCTCCCGACGGGGTGTCGTGGATCGTGGTCACGTTGGTGACCTTGGAATCCGGGAGCGCGGAGGAGTAGTAGTCGGCTGCTTCCACGGCTTCCGTATCGAACCAGAGGTGTGGTGTGATCTTCTGCATCTCAACCTCCTCATAGCCGGGCACGGCCTCGTCACGCTACCTCTCTATACGACGGCCAGGCGAGCCGAAAATCATCGGAAGCCGGATCCCGCTGAGCACTCTTCTGGCCAGCTCCGGAACCGAGAGTCGAGAGGCCGATCCTGCGAGCACCGGCCATCCGGCAGCACGGCTCCTTCGTCACACGGTGACGACGATCTTGCCGCGGGCGTGGCCTCGTTCGAGTTCACGAATCGCGTCGGCAGCCTCGACGAGCGGATGAGTCCTGCCGACGACCGGGGTGACCTTGCCGGCGTCGACGAGCGCCGCCAGCGCAAGGAGGTCCTCCTGGTTCTCCTTGAAATCACCGGGCGCATCTTCTGCCCGGAGAACGGGGACAGTAGCGGTGCCCGGAGCATCTGCCGGAAGAAGCCTCCGGTCCAGCGTCCGCCGCCTTCTCCTCCGACGATCGCGAGAGTGCCCTTCGGCGCGAGGGCTCGCCGCAGGTGCCGACCGATGGCCGATCTGGGCGACCGTGGGCCACACCGCCGGGGCGCGGGTGTACTGGCTCTGCGACGTCATCGGCGAGCCCGGCGCGGACACGACGCCATTCCCGGACGCCGCCACCACCGGCTGGGAGGACGACCTCGACCATCCGCGCGGGGCCCACGAGCTCGTGGAGGCCCTCGATTCGACGTGGCGCCTGATCGAGGGCTGCCTGGACCGATGGACGCCGGAGATGCTCGCCGAAACGTTCCATCGCGACTACAACGGCCAGGCCCAGGTGCACACTCGCGGCTCAATCCTCCAGCGGCTCTTCACCCACGACGCGTACACTGCGGCGAGCTGTCGCAGACGCTCGGCATCCACGGGCTGCCGCAGATCGACCTCTGGCGTCCCGATTGAGGACCTCTATGCAGTCTCTTGGTCTGTGCGAAAGATGACGTCAGGTGCGCGCCTGGCTTTCACCTGGCACGTCGTTCCATCAGGCCACCCGGCCCAGGAGCGGGTGTCTACCCAGAGCGCCGGACCCGGTTCTCCGGTGTTCGTACGCTGTAACGTTCGCCTCCGCTACCGAAAGTGGCCTTTGACCAGCAGCTTTGCGCTGTGGCGGGCGCGACGTAGATGCGGGAGGGGGCTCGGTTCGAGTCCCGGAGATCGCTTCTACCACACAAGTCTTTCGGTGTTCCCTCTGCCCGTCACCGGACACGTCTTCTGACCGCCCGAGCGACTAAGAAGCTGTTCCCGCGCGGGACGTGTTTACTGCGTTGGATCGCGAATGCGAACGGGTGTGGCCAGGAGTGAGTGTCCACCCAGAGTTCAGGCCCGGGTTCTCCGGTGTTCGTACGCTGTAACCTTCGCCTCCGCGGCTGGGAATAAAACCTTGGTGTGGAACGACGTCCGCAACGCGGCTAGGCCGCCCAGTGTGTCAGAGTCAGCGCCTCAAACGCAGTTGCAGCCGCTGTCGGAGCCGCACCAACCTGCGGAGGTCTGATCCGACTCCCCCCGGGGGCACGGGGAGAACATCGTGCCTTCGTTCCGCAACCGGACGATCTCGGCGCGCTGCGCCTCGATCACCTCCCGCATCAGCCGGTGCTTCGCAAGCACCCCTCCAGCGGAGGATCGGCTGGGTGGCGTCCGGTTCCTCGTCAGAGACCGGGACGCCAAGTTCTCGGGGCCGTTCGGTCCTGCGGACCTACGCCGACCACGACATAGAGGAGAGGCCGCACCAAGGGCTTCGCCTCGCCACGCCCGCCCTCGGGCCGGTCGAGCGCCCCAGGGGAGGGCCACACCATCAAGCGGCGAGGTGTCTTGGCTGGCTTGATCCACGAGTACCGGTGGGCGGCATGAGCCGGATCGGCATTTCCGAACCTTTCACGCTTCCGTGTTGCCGAACAGCGACTCGTAGAGCACGACCACCCTTTCATCGACCTGTCCCCACGGTCGGGGTGCGTCGCCCGAGCCGGAAGAACCGCCGGGCGATCAAGATGTAGCAGACCCACAGGATCACGCCGGCGAACGCCTGTGCTCAGGCAGGGTTCACGAGTTTCGTGAGGATCTCCTCCGCGTGGTTCGAGAAGATCGAGAGGTGGCCCTCCTTCCTTAGATGCAGCTCGCTGGCTGGTCCGATCCATTGGATTCGGTCGAGGGCCGGGGTAGCGTTCAGTCTCAGCCCTCAGCAGTCATAAGCCGGCGCTTGCCCACGTCCGCCTCGATCGGGCTCAAGTCCAGAGTTCTTCGTGCAGAACCCGCGATGCGACCGATCACTTCACGACTCGGTAGGTCAGGTGCGTGACCCCCGGTGCGTCGACGACCCAGACGAGGTCGAACTCCACGCTCCCGGGCTCGAGGCCGTCCAGCGGGCGGGCGCCGCGGCCGAGCACGACGGGCACTAGGTGGATGATGAGCTCGTCGAGGAGGCCGGCCCTGAGCGCCTGCTGAACGGTCGTCGCCCCCATGAGGTCCACGTCCTTGCCCCCAGCGGCCGCTCGCGCCAGCTCTACGGCGCGCTCGATGCCCTCGGTGACGAAGGTATAGGGCGGATCGCCAGCCGGCACCGTGTCGGGGACGCGATGGGTCAGGACGAACAGGGGCACTCCGGGCAACGGTCCGCTCCCGCCCCAGGCGTCGGACACGTCGTAGGTTCGGCGCCCCGTGATCACCGCACCGACCCGGCCGGCGTATTCATCGAAGAACTCCGCGTTGGCGGCCGACATCTTGAACTCGGGGTAGTACCGGCTGGGCGTGTCGCCGTCGCTGAACCAGTCGAACAGGCGGTCGCCGCCGACACCCAACGGCTGTTCCGGGCTGTCGTCGGCGCCGGCAATGAACCCGTCCAGGGACGTCGAGTGTCCAGTCACCACGATCGTCATGGTGTCTCCTTCCTGAGGGCTCGATAGACCGTCACCGTGTGACCCTCTTGAGCTGGGCGGGCCCGTCCTCGTCGAATCGGACCCGTTCGGGATCACCGGCAGCTGCTGCGATCTCCCCGACGAGGACCTGTCCCGGGCCCGCCATCGCAGCGATCCTGGCAGCGATGTTCACCACGAGCCCGTAGTAGTCATCGTCGGTGTAGGTCATGGGACCGGCGTTCACCCTGACTTGGACCGGGGGAAGTCCACGAGGTTCAATCCCTCCACAAACACCGATACGCCGAAGATCGCACCCGAAAGGCTCGTGGAAGTCGACGCGCGCAGCGTCGCCGATCATCACCGCACCACCGTCGTGGCGGCTCGCCACATCCTGCATGAGCTCGGCCGACCTGATTGCCATCTGCGCGGCTCCTGCCATCCCCCGAGCTCCACCGTCAAGCTCATGGATTCCGGAGAGAACTGCGACCACGCACGCCTCATGAATTGTCGGTGTCCGAGCCGAGAGTGCGGCCCTTCACGTTCCACGTGCCGACGAACCGGTCCAGCTGCTGGAGCGCGGGATCCGGTCCGGGCAGCATCGCTCCCTGCGCTGCCTGTGCCTCTTGCTTCGCTGTGGCGTCCCCCTTTCCTTTTCTGGCCGTCTCTCTGCCCTCCTGGCCCGACCGGATGCTGGCTCTGACCGTCCGGAAGGGAGGGATTCGGGGAACATCATGTACTCCGATGCTCCGCCACGCTAGCTCCATGCGCTAGCCTCGAGCGCTCACCTTGCTGACGGTGAACACGGCCCCCTGCGGGTCGGCCAGCACCGCCTCCCTGAAACCTGGGATGTCGTACGGAGGCACAATGACCCGACCGCCGAGATCCGCGGCAGTGTTTGCAGTCGCGTCAGCGTTGTCAACCCAGAAGTCGACGCTCCAATGCGGCGGTGCATCGTCTCGAGATCGGTCCCCCGCTCATCGGCGTCATCACGCCGACCACGTCGCGAGGCACGGGTTGTTCACGCTCGCCGCCCACGTATCCCGGGAGGCGCCACAGGGCGATCTCGCCGTCGCCCACATCAAACACCTCGGTCTCCCAGCCGAACAGGGCGCCGTAGAAAGTCTCCGCGCCCTCGGGATCGCGCGTGTTGAGCGCGCTCATGCTCCAGGCACCCGGCTCGTTCACTACCTGAGCACCCTTGCGATCGCCAGGTTGCCCACGCCAAATACGGCCCCCGACTGGTCCGAGAGGACCGCGACGCGGCCGCCGCCGGGCCAGTCGAGAGGGTCACGGAGGACGCTTCCCCCCACCTGACCTCCACCCTGAGCCGATCGACGTCGACCGCTACCTCGGCCATGGGTACCCCCTCGTTCTGGTCAGGAAAGTATCGCTGCTCGGTGGGTTGCGTGACTGGTGCTTCGCAGCCTCCAGGCTGGGCGCGGTCCTTCTGCAGGGCCGTGGCCTCGTCAGAATCGCGTGGCCACGAAGAGCGATCGGGACAGAAGGCCTTCCCGGATGGCACCGAGGATCGTCTCCCGGTCGAGCTGCTGCTCATCGAAGGCCTCGGCTCCCTGGAGCGCTCGAAGCTCCGGTTCAAGTTGTCGGGAGAACTGGACCCATCGCTCGGCGGTGGCCAGGAACTCGTCAGTCACGGCCCTCTCCTCGATTTCGATGAACCCGGCCGCCTGCAGGAGCGATCGATGGTCCCGGCGTGAGACGACGGCCCGCGGCCCGGCACCGATGGCCCGCCGGTGGTCCCGCTTTGAAAGGCCTGCAGTCACGTGCACTGTGAAGAACGCCGTGCGACCTCCCGGCCGGAGCAACCGCCTGCACGCTCTCAGCACGGAGAGCTTCGCTGTCAGTCAACACAAGACGTCGGTGTGAACGATCGCGTCGAATGTCTCGTAGCGAAAGGGCAGGCGACGCGCGCTCGCCACCACAACAGCAGTGCGCTCGGACAATGCCTCCTCCCTGGCGCGCTCTCGGGCCCTGTGCATCGCGTCGTGCGGCAAGTCGGTGACCACAACACGACACCCCGTGGCCTGGGCCAGGTAGAGCCCGGGCCATCCCCGCCCCGCACCAATGTCGAGTAGCCAACTGGCCGGGCCGAGATCAAGCCGCTCGGCGAGCAACCGGGCCTGGCCCACCGTCGTGTAGCCGTTTCCCCCGAAGTCGACCCCGAGCACCAATCGCTCGAGCTGCCTGAGGGGCTCACCCGAGGGCCGTCCGTACCGCTCCCTGAAGTGGGCCGTTGCGTCTTGCTCGTCCCTGCTGGACCTCAATTGCCGAAACTTTCGTCGAGATTCGGCCATGTGTTGCTGCCTACGCGGCCCGGCCGGGTTTGCGGTCGCGGATCCGCTTGAGCTCGAAGAAGTCCTCCTGGTCCGTGATCCAGCGGACGTGGTCCCACAGCTCTCCGGCGGCTTCGCCCAGGGGGGCTACTGCCTTTACCGGGCCAACCAACGGCTTCGTTGCCCCCTTCCCGTCGAACGAGAGCCAGCACCCGCAACGGCGACAGCATCTGATCGCGCACCTCCGGCCCGAACTCCTCCCGATGCTCGTTGATCAAGAACAAGCTAAACAGCCGCCAGTCAACACGGATATCCCTTGCCTGCTCTACCTGGCGGATCCACACAGCTCCTTGCCATGCCCACGGGCACAGCGGATCGAAATAGAACTCGATCGTCTCCCTCATGTCGCTCACCCCACCGAAACAGTTCTTCCGAATCCTTCCATTCAGAGTAAGGCGAACTTCGCATGCAACCGCGAGATTAAGCTTCTCACGCCCGGCACCGCGAGCTTCGTTTGTTTGCCATTCCGGCCTGAGAAGCCCAAAGAATAACGGTGAGAGGAGGAAATGGAGAGCGATTGGGGAGGACGGAATCGAGACCGGGCATGGGCCGTGCTCCTTTCGGATCGTGGTCGGTGGGCGAGCTAGGTGTGGACGACCAGAATTAGCTTGCTGCTATGGTGCTTGCCTTGGGGGGCAAATAGGGGGGCAGAAGGGATGCCAAACGATAGGAATGCATCAGAAGTCTTCGCAATCCTGAAACTCATGCCGACCTGCATCTTCGCCATCTTGAGCAGGACGGCCCGGACGTGGCGAGGCCTCAGGTCGGCGAGCTCGATGCGGCCGATGAGGGGGACGATCTCCCGGCGGATGAAGCCCTCGTACGCCTCAAGCGTCCGAGCCCGCGTCCCTCGGACCCGTTGGTACTCGAGCCATCGGCCCAGGTACGCGGCCAGCTCGATCCGCTCGGGACAGGGGTCGCCGCCGGTTTCGAGGTAGCGGATGTACTCGTGCAGGGCGCTCTTCGCCTCTCTCTTGGTGGCGAACCCGCAACTTGCTCTTTTGGCGTCTCCGGCCAGTGAGCGGGTGAGGGCCCAACGTCGAAGATGAACTCCCAGGTTCGACGCTTCCGCACGTCTCCCCGCATCGTGGCCTCCCTTCGTCGAGCCGATGCGAGGACTGTTGAGGAAACCGCCCCATAGATCCGATGCACGAGTCCGAGGGTCGTTGCCAACCACGTGCCAACGCCCGGACAAAGGTGGCCAGATGATGACTCTTCTGCCCACGGACTCGCTCTCGGGCACGTGCTCCTGCGGCCGGAGGCTGGCGTACGCTCAAGCCATTGATCGTGCGCTGCACGAACAAGCTGCTTCAGTTGCTCGAAGCGCGCGCCGCCTCGCTGGTCCAGGCTCCACCAACGGAGGGCGACTGGTACGCGAACCTTCTCTGGCTCGATCGGCGCAAGTGCCTCCTGCTTACCCACGACGGAACGCTGTTCTCGGTGTTCACCGCCGACGTGCTCAAGCGCGACCTCCAGCCCTTCGGCGTCTACCTGGTCCGGATGATCGAGGCCAGGCTCCGGGAAGAGCACCTGCCAACCGACGCCCTCGGCGAACTCGATCCGGATTCGGTTCGACTTGCCCGCACGGCCAGACGCAGCGTGCTCGGCTTCATGAACGACATGGCGCAGGCCTGCTGGTACCAGGTCGAGGCGTCCGGCGGCCCCGCCGTGACCGACGTTGAGGCGCTCAACCGACGGCTTCTGCGAACGCTCCACAACCGCGAGGGCTACCACGACCCGCTCGAGCTCGTCGCCCGGCGAATCGGGGCTCGATAGCTATAGCGCCAGGCTGTTGCCAACTGCAGGCGATAACGCTATCATTATCGCCATGTGGCGAGAGGCTCGTGGGAGGTCGAGTTCCACCCGGCGTGCGAGGTATGGGCCGACGATCTGCCTCAGGCCGACGCGGAAGCGCTCCTGGCCGCGATCAGGGTCCTGAGAGCGGAGGGCCCGAACCTCGGTCGGCCGCTCGTGGATCGGATCCAGGGGAGCCGTCACGCGAACATGAAGGAGCTGCGTCCCGGCTCCACCGGGCGCACGGAGGTGCGCGTGCTCTTCGTCTTCGAGCGGCGGCGCAGAGCGATCCTGCTGGTGGGCGGCAACAAGAGCGAGGACTGGAAGGGCTGGTACAAGGTGAACGTCCCGATCGCCGACGACCGATTCGATGAACATCAGGCTCGGATCGAGAAGGCGATGGCGCGGGCGAAGGCCGCGAAGGGCAGAGGCGAACGCGGGAAACGAATGAGAGAACGATGAGTGTCAAGGGATGGCAGAAGAAGGTCCTCAAGGCCCCTGGCGCCGCGGCCCGCGTTGCCGAGATCGAGGACGAGCTCCGGCTTGCGGCCGGGCTGACCGCACTGCGTGAACAGGCCGGCTACTCGCAGCGGGACCTCGCGCGGCGCATGGGTATCTCCCAGCCGCGCGTTGCCGCGATCGAGCAGTCTCGAAACGTCACGATCGAGGTCCTCGAGCAGTACGTGGACGCGGTTGGCGGGAAGCTCGAGGTGAGTGTGGTGAAGGGGAGGAGCAAGATCCCCCTCATCAGCGCCAAAGGCCGCCGGCGGGTGACCGGAGTCTCGGGCATCCACTCGACGAAGGCTCGGTCCGTCGCTGGAACCCGTGCGCGTGCGCGGCGAGCAGGCGCGCAGCCGCGTCGCGCTAACGACTTCGGCTCCCGGGCGAGAGGGCCGACTGCTGGCTGAGGGCAGGCGGTTGGGCGCCGAATCCGCTTAGCGGCTGACTCGGCGGCTCCGTCCGCGCACAGCTCAGGGTCGAGCAGCAGGGCAGGGCCGGCGGATTCCGCATCCGCTGTCCGATCCTGGACCAGCGGCAAGGATGTCATTTGCCAACGGCGTGCCAACCGCAACCGGCGCCTGATGTTTGGCATGGCGGTCCGGTCCCGCACAGCTCAATGCTCGGAGGGACCGTCTCGGGTCCCACGACATGTCCGGGTAGCTGTTGCCGAGTGGCCTCGCATGCCAGGGCAGGTTCGGGGAGGCGGAAGCGAGATCGCCAAGGCGGTTGCCGTGCCCGCTACATGTCATCGAGCTCCGAGGGCGCCCGGTGGAGGCCACCTCCCCCGATCGGAACCACCAGCGAGGGCCCCGGAGCTCGCGAGCTACTGCGTGCACGCCCATGGCGGGAGCCGGCGCCCAGCGATCGAAGGCCGCGGTCCGTCGCCTCGTGTCGCTCACCCTGGACGGGTTGCGCCCGCCGGGCTGACTCGCTGCCCAGCGTGTCGCGATGCTTGTCAGTTCGGGCAGACAAGAACGACGAGCGCCCGTGTGACGGGGGTGCTCGGGATCCGGGCGGTGTCACAGGCTGGACGGCTGAGCGGTCTTTAGAGTAAAGGATGGACGTGAGGAGCGAGCCCGAGACGCCGCGTAGGGAGCTGGCCACGCCGTACCGCTGGTTCCGCATCTCCCTGCGCCGCATCCAGGCTTGGCGTGAGGTGAACGAGATGCTCGACCGCGAGCTGATGCGCGACTCGAGCTCGGTTCTCGCGATGGTTCGTCCGTTATCATCCCCGGAGGTCAAGCGGCTGGGCCTCGTTCGGCGCACGGAGGTGCTTCGCAATGGCTGAGAGGAAACCTACAAAGAAAGCGACGCAGAAGTCCGCCAAGAGCACCACCGCGATCAACCGGAAGTCCAAGGGATTCACGGACGAGGAACGAGCCGCGATGAAGGAGCGCGCCCAAGAGCTGAAGGCGGAAGGGCGCCGCGGCCCGCGCGCGGACAAGGCGGACGGGCAAAGCGCCGTGCTCGCGAAGATCGCCGAGATGCCGGGACCGGATCGCGCCATGGCCGAGCGGCTCCATGCCATCATCCAAGCCAGCGCGCCAGCCCTCTCGCCGAGAACCTGGTACGGGATGCCCGCGTATGCCAAGGACGGCAAGGTCGTCTGCTTCTTCCAAGGCGCGCAGAAGTTCAAGACGAGGTACGCGACGTTCGGCTTCAGCGACGAGGCGAACCTCGACGAAGGCGCCATGTGGCCGGTCGCCTTCGCGCTGAAGGAGTTGACTGCCGCCGAAGAGGCAAGGATCGGCGCGCTCGTGAGGAAAGCGGTGAGCTGAGGACTGAGCTCGCCACTGGGCCCCGCCCTAGGCGGGATCCTCGGTCGGCAAGAGGCGTTCCCCTGTGACGAGAACGCGCACCTGTGGGCAAATCGGCAGAGCGCCCTCTCCACTTCTGCATCGCGGAATGTCGTCCAAGCGAAGGCGGGCCGGGGCAGGCAGATTCGGCGTTGCCTCGCCCGTCCACCACGATGTCGTTCCA
>WNFU01007824.1_pt1 | contig 16732 bp, 16 predicted proteins | sample 5400121 | NCBI WGS metagenome assembly WNFU01 (sample SAMN13153360, study PRJNA577476) | soil metagenome | isolation source: 100 cm soil or saprolite under grassland replicate 1 | place: USA:California | collected 2016-06-15
CACTGCCCTTCAGCGTCTTGGCAGTTTCGATGAACAGCGATTTGAGTGAGTCGGTCAGATCCATAGGTGTTCCTCCAGGCGGTATATGTATGCAGCATGATACACGACCTGGGATGGTTTAATTTTGGAGAGTCCCTAACCTCAAAAACAATTGCTGCAGCTGGCCAACGTCCACAGCTTATAATCTTCCTTCTCCGCGAAAAGGGGCTGTATCCGGACAGGATGTCCGGACCAGCCCCAGGCTTGCATGAATGGCGCCTCACTCAGTAGGCTTGTGATAGTGCGGCAGGAATTTGACCTGCTCTCCAATAACCGCTATGGTGACGAGCTTCACGCCGTGCTCTTCCTCCCATTCCCTGGTATGCAGCCGGCCTGCAATATAGACTAGCTGGTTTACCTGTAGGTATTGGCAACAGGCCTCGGCGAGATTTCGCCATACCTGCACCGTATGCACCTCCCGCTGGGTGTGCTTTTGCGCATCAGCATCACGCCAGCTGCGCTCGGTTTCGACCAGCAGCAACGTATACGGCGTGTCGTTGAGTGTGTGGGATAACCTCGGCACGTCCCGAAGGTAGCCCAGTAACCGAACTTCGTTGACCATGACGACGCTCCTTTCTCTGCCTAGTATTCACTCGGCAGCAGTATTGTCGTAGCGCTCCTATCTGCTTCAGTTATCACCCAAATGCGCGTACCGTCCGTGAGGGTGTAGGCGGACAAGAGCCGAAGGCTGCGGGTGAGGGAGAATTCATTCTCCTCTCTGTCTTCCGCATCCAGGTCGCCCCATGACCGTTTCGAGCCAATGCCTCAACTGCGCCCGGGGTCGCCACCAGCTGTCCAAGCGGGAACTTTCTCACTCCATGCTCGGCTGTTTGTACCGCTGAAAGGCGGCATGGTGTAAATGCCTCGTCACGAACAATCGGAAAGCCCCACTGTGCGCTACTTAGCTCCAAATCTGACTGGTTGAAGTAAGTAACCTCCTCATCCCAGCCGACACGGTAGCCGTAGAAAATCGCGTCAAGATGTTGTGGTTGCATCTCGATGATGTACCACGTCCAGCCGGCCTGTTCGCAGGTTAGCTTGACCCACACCATCGGGTCTGCCTCCTCTGAGGCTTCGCCCAGCTGCGGAATCTTGGCCCGCAGCGCCAAGGGAATACGGATATCCATCGCTGTCCTCCTCCGCGTTAATCGCGGCAGCTACCAAGCTGCGCCCGGAAGCGGCGCATGAGAGTCCTGATTGTCTCGGGGCTCTCGAACGCCGCCTAATGGGTGAGGAGAAGGAAGAAAAGTGATACGCTCCTTTGCAAGCTTAATGATTGACACAAACAAAACAATGCAGACGCTTGTGTTTGCACGTTCTCTCTGTCTCCCGCACACTGTAGCAAGGTTTTCCGTGGAGAGCAAGCTGATGCATATCAGAAATCGCACGGCTCCAGGAGATAACAACAAACCCGCATGGCTGCGGGTCTGCTGCGAGGGTCGGTGTTGATGCGGTACGACGCATCCCTATGCGGCATCAAGGTAATAGCGAAACCTAAAACATTTTCCGATCGTAGTTGTGCAGCCAGAACTTGATGTCGTAGGTTACGCTGTAGTCGCCATACTGGATGAGCTTGATCGATGGCCGTGGATCGCGGCAAACGTCGGGTGACGCCAGCGCCGCCTCCATAAGCACGCGCTTGACGAGATTAGGCGCGTGGCTATAGCCGACGCCGACTTGCACATGCATCGCCTGGATTGGCGAGCCGAGCGTATAGTTAATCAGCTCCGCCTGCGCCAGGCTGGAATTTGGATAGATGACGTAATTCCCATCGACGGTGATGACCCGTGTCGCGCGCCAGCTCATTTCGACGACGCGGCCGGTCTGCTTATTGATCTCGACCCAGTGCCCCACGTCGAACGGCCGCTCGGTCTGCAGCGCGATGCCGGCGATCACATTCTTCAGCAGATCTTGCAGCGCCAGACCGATCACCGCCGAGAGTACCGTCGACGAGATCACCACCGAGCTGAGCTGTACCTGTAACACAAGGCTGAGCGTGAGCAGAATCACAACAATAAACGCCAGCGCCCGGCCAATGTCGAGGGCCAAGCGTGGAATTGCCGGGTGACCCTGCGCCAGCCAATACTTGAGCAGCAGATGCTCGATCAGACCTAGCGCAACGAGCCCCCAGCTACAGACAAGTATCGCCAGCAGCACGCTGCGGAACGTCAGATCGATAGACTGACCTTGTTCGATCGCGAGAACCGTGGCGCCAACTGCTACGCCCAGCCCCAGCGCGCCAAGCAGGTAGGCGATGCCAAAGCCGCGAATCCCGCCCATGCGGCGCAGTAGCCGGCGGATGATCAGCAGCAGTGTAAAAACCGCCAGCCCGGCGACTAGCGGTAGAATCATCTCAGAGGAGGATTGCAGACTCGACAGCATTTGCGGCATCATTATTGCGTTCTAGCTGTGTTAATATAATGGCTCTTTTATGGGATGTCAATAGGAGCGCTGCTATGAGTGAGCGAACCGACGCGCCCGATCAGCAGGGCGCACACGGTCATTCGCACTCCACCGCCGCCGACCACGCCGACGATAGCCACGATCATGATCACGATCATACTGGCGACGAACATGACCATGATCACGCTGGCGCCGAGCATGATCACGATCGCAGCCACGATTCTGATCACGAGCATGCCGGCGGCTTGCGCGGCCTATTTGGCGAGCTGTTTCATACCCACAGCCACAGCTCGTCACGCACCGATCGCGCGCTGGAAGCCAGCGAACGCGGGATCTGGGCGCTCAAGGTATCGCTGGGCGGGCTGTTGGCGACGGCGATCTTCCAGGTGATCATCGTGCTGATCAGCGGTAGTGTCGCACTGCTAGCCGACACGATTCACAACTTCGCCGATGCGCTGACCGCCGTGCCCCTGTGGATCGCATTTGTCGTCGGGCGGCGCCCGCCGACGCGGCGCTATACCTATGGCTTTCGGCGCGCCGAGGATCTCGCGGGTGTCTTCGTGGTGCTGCTGATGCTGGCGAGCGCGGCGCTGGCCGCCTGGGAGTCATATCGTAAGCTGATCAACCCCGAACCGATTAGCAATATTCCCTGGGTGGCGGTGGCGGCGGTGGTGGGCTTTCTGGGCAACGAACTGGTGGCGCTCTTCCGTATCCGCATTGGGCGTGAGATCGGCAGCGCGGCGTTGGAGGCCGATGGCTTGCATGCGCGCACCGACGGGCTTACATCCCTGGCGGTGCTGCTTGGGGCAATTGGCGTATGGCTGGGCTTCCCGCAGGCCGACCCGATCATTGGTCTGCTGATTACCATCCCGATCTTGCAGGTGGTTTGGGGTGCCGCCTGGACGATCTGGGAGCGGTTGATGGATGCCGTCGATCCCACCTTGGTCGACGCGGTCGAGCGCGGGGCACAGCGGATCGCTAGCGTGCGCGCCGTCCATGATGTGCGGGTTCGTTGGCTTGGCCACAACCTTGAGGCCGAACTTCACGCCGATGTCGACGGCACGCTCTCGACGATCGCTAGCCATGAGATTGGCAATGAGATCGAGCATCGCTTGTTGCACGACCTGCCGCAGCTCGAAACCGTGACCGTGCATATCAATCCAATTGGCGCGCCCCACGAGGACTTTCACGAGACGACCGCCCATCATAAGCCAGACCGCCAGCCGGCAGCCGGCGGGTAGAATCAATTCCTTGCACATCTGCCTTTGACAACATGAACGAGTCGCGATATTATTCTTGATATTCTTGATAAAGATATATATAAAAATTGCTGTGAAGTTACGTTTGACAAAAAGATGTCATTATGTGACAATTTGCGCACCGCAATTGGCTTTGTATCGACGACGCAGCCCGAGGGTTGTAGCAGGTCGTTATGCTCAACGTAGGCGACGCCCTGATCGCGGTCGAGCAGTTGAGTTTTACCTATCGCCGCGCATATGAACCGGCGCTCTTTGATGGCTGGCCCAAGCGGCTGCGGCAAGAGCACCTTGCTCCGCTGTCTGAATGGCCTGATCCCCACGACCTATAAGGGTATTCTGCAAGGTACGGTGCTCGTCGCCGGGCGCGACACGCGCGAGCTGACAATTTCTGAGATTTCGCGCACGGTTGGCACGGTGCTGCAAGACCCCGAGCGCCAAATTGTGGCGTCGCATGTCTTGGAAGAGGTCGCTTTCGGTCTTGAAAATCTGGCGTTGTCAGTGGCCGAGATCCGTGCGCGTGCTGAAGCGACGCTGCGCGAGTTGCATTTGCTGCACCTGGCCGATCGCGACACTTTTACGCTTTCGGGGGGTGAGAAGCAGAAGCTGGCCGCCGCTGGCGTGCTGGCGCTGCAACCGCAGGTGTTGCTGCTCGACGAGCCATTGGCGAACCTCGACCCGGCCAGCGCACAGGAGACATTGGCGCTCTGCCGCCGCCTGGCCGCATCGGGCCGCAGCGTGGTGCTGGTGGAGCATCGGGTTGAAGAGGTGCTGGAGATCAATCCCGATCGAGTGATTTTGATGGACGCCGGCAAGATTATTTACAGTGGCGTTGCCGCCGACGTCGGCGAGTTCGCCGACCCCCGCGCGGTCAAGCTGCCGGCGTCGATTGCACTGCCACGACTGGCGGCGCTTGGCGCGACCCTGCCACCCGAGCCTAACCCACCGGGCGACTCGCAATCCGCGCCGCTGATCGAGCTGCGCAATGTCGATTTCGGCTACGACGAGCAATTGGTACTGCGCGGTGTAACTGTGAAAGTCTATCGCGGCGACCGGATCGCGCTGCTCGGGCGCAATGGCAGCGGCAAGAGCACGCTGGTCAAGCAGATGATTGGACTGCTGCGGCCACAAGGCGGTGCCGTGTTCTTAGGTGGCCGGCCACTTGCCGAGATGAGCGTAGCTGAAGCAGCACGGCAGGTTGGCTATGTATTTCAGAACCCTTCGCATATGCTATTTGCCCCGACCGTGCGCGAGGAGATGGCATTTGGGCCGCGTAATGTCGGGCAAAGCGAAGCCGAGATTGCCGAGCATACGACCGAGGCCCTGGCGCTGATGGGGCTGGACGGCTTCGAAGAGCGCCCGCCGCTGACGCTCTCATTCGGCCAGCAGCGCCGGCTGTGCATCGCCAGCGTGATCGCGATGCACGCCCAGGTGATGCTGATGGACGAGCCGACCGCCGGCCAGGACTATCGCTCGTACACCCAGTTTATGGATGGCATGCACGAGCTGGGCGCGTTTGCCGCGCAGATCTTTATCACCCACGACCTCGATCTGGCCATCAGCTACGCCAATCGGGTGCTGCTGCTCGCCGATGGGCAGATTATCGCCGACGGCCCGCCGCACGAGGTGTTGGCCGATCTGGATCTGCTGGAGCGCTGCCGGCTGCGGCCAACATCACTCTTACACGAGAATTTGCGAATGCTACCGCATACTGGTATTTTTCAGCGGCTGGAGACACTTGCTTCGATGGTTGCGCTTTGACGCCGGTTGTGTCCCGGCGAAGCGGTTAATCGGTTCAAATGTTTAAAGGAGGAACACCATGGCAACTCTATCGCAGGGCGCGGCGCGCCCCAACGCCTGGGCGGTTCGGACGCGTGAGGTCGTGTACATGGCGATCGGCGCCGCGCTGTATGGCGTGCTTGGCTGGGCCACGGCGATCGCGCGTATCCCCGGGCCGTTTAACATTTCGGCGCGCCCAGCCGTCGTGATTCCAATGTTTTTTGGCGCGATCTTCGGACCATGGGTCGGCTTTTTTACCGGCGCGGTTGGCAACATCATTATCGACCTGCTCTCCGGCTATGGCTTCTCGTGGAACTGGAGCCTTGGCAACGGCTTGCTCGGCCTGATCGCCGGCCTGGCGTTTGTGCGCAGCCGCGGCGATGAGCTGCCGAGCCTGCGCGCCGCGATCATTTGGTCGGTGATTGGCACACTGTTGGCGTTCTTGTTCAGCAGCGTGACCGATATCTGGGTGTACCAGACGGCGCCGGCCGAAATTCCGCTGGAATATTTCACCACTATTATTCCGAACCTGATCTTCGGCCTGATCCTGCTGCCGATTCTGTACACCGCCTACAAACAGTTCGAGGCGCGCAGCGGACGGTAGCCTAGCCAGAACCGAGAACCGAGAACCAAGAACCGTACTTGATAGTGGTTCTTGGTTCTTAGCTCTTGGTTCTATCGCCATGATCGCAAGCTTTAAATACCTCAACACGTCGACGCCAATCCATCGACTCGATCCACGCACAAAGATTGTGCTGATGCTTTGCACCGCTTTCACGGCGGCGACGGTGCGCGACCTCCGAGCGCTGGCGCTCTTGCTAGTGCTGGCGCTGCTCTACTACGCGCTGGCACGGCTGCCGTGGCGTGAGACGCGCGCGGCGTGGCGATTTATCTTCGTCTTTGTCTTTATCCTGGTCGGCGTTAATACGCTGATCCTTGGCGCTGCCGGAAACCAACCCAACACACTGGTGCTGTTGCGGCTGCCGCTCGGCATTCGGATTACCTGGCCAAATGTCATTGAGGCGATCGGGATTATTTGCCGCATGCTGGCCGGCGCGCTCATGGCCATCCCGCTGACCTTCACAACCCCACCGACGCGCTTCGGTGTGGCGTTTCGCGGCTTGGGTTTGAACGATCAGATCGCCTTCGCGATCGACCTGGCGATTCGCCTGGTGCCAACCTATGCCGAGAATTTTCGTTCCACAGTCGACGCTCAGCGCGCGCGCGGATTCGAATTCGACAAACTTCAAGGTGGCATTGTCGAGCGTGTGCGCCGGCTGGCCCCGCTGGCGGTGCCGGTCACCATGACGGCAATCGTGAGCGGCGAAGATATCACCAATGCACTCGACATGCGCGGCTTTGGCCTGCGCCCGCGTACCTGGCTGCATGCCAAGCGCCTCGGCCCGATCGACCGGGTGCTGATTGTGGTTGGGCTGGGGCTGTTGGTTAGCGCCATTGCCTGGCGTTTCGCCGGCGGTGGCCAGCTGTGGGTGCCATCATTTCCCTTCTGATAGAACACCTTTAACGCAAAGACGCAAACAATAGGGTTGAAGATGTGATGAGCTTCAATATCCATGCTCTGTGGATCTGTGCGCCGTTGTGCCACCCAGAGGGTACCCGGCGCCTTTGCGTTGGTGTCGTGTGTCTTCTGCCGTTCGTGTAGCTCGTGATAATAACAGCTCACGGCAGCGCGTGGTTGACAGGCCTGGCGGTTTCGGGTATGCTCAACGGCGCAAATTCACAATCGACGGGGTCGCTTCTGACCTCGCAGGAAGCAGATATGAGCCAGCTCCCGGTCCCATCGGCCCTCCTCGCCGACCTTGAACGAGTGGACCAGATTATTCTCGAACGTGTCCAACCGCGCCTCGCGGTGCTCAAAATCGCCGGTCAGCATATTCTGACGTCTGGCGGTAAGCGTATTCGCGCCGCGCTGGCCTTGCTTTCGGCTCAGCTGGGGCGCTATGATCTCGCGCAGGTGCTGCATTCCGCCGCCGCAGTCGAGCTGATCCACGCCGCCTCGCTCGTTCACGACGACTTGGTCGACCAAGCCGAGCGCCGGCGTGGCGCGGTGACGGTACATACGCGCTGGAACGGCGACGTGGCGCTGATGGTTGGCGACTACCTGTTTGCGTTGGCGGCCGCCGAAATGGCGCTGGCGCCTGATCCGCGTATTATTGGGTTCTTCTCGCGCGGCGTGATGACGATCTGCGAGGGCGAGCTTTCACCGGTGGTGAATGTGACGCCGCTTGATGTTGCGATGGAGCAGTATCTTTACAAGATCGGCTGCAAGACGGCGGCGCTGTTCGAGGCCGGCTGCAAGGCCGGCATGGTCTGTGGCGGCGGCACGCCCGAGCAGATTGAGGCGCTCGGGGGCTTTGGCTACGACCTGGGCCTGGCGTTCCAGATCGTCGACGACGTGCTCGACTATGTCGGCGACGTGGCGACGCTTGGCAAGCCGATCGGCAACGATCTGCGCGAGGGTACGATCACGCTGCCGCTAATCTACGCCGTTGAAGCCGGCGGTGGCGCGGAGCTGGCCGGCATCGTCGATCTTCAGCCGCCTGACGACGATCGCATCCACTGGGCGATCGATCAGGTGCGCCGCCTCGGCGCGGCCGAACCTGCGCTGGCCAAGGCGCGGCGCTATGTCGAGAGTGCGTTGTCGCACCTCGATAGGTTCCCCGATAGCGCGGCTAAGCAAGCGCTCGGCGAGATCGCCAGCTTTGTGGTGATGCGTGCGGCGTAGCGAAGTGCTCGTACGCAAGGAAATACCCCGCCAGTATTCGAAGATGGAAGATGGAGGATCGAAGATCGAGGTGGCACATTGTAGCGCGCTGCATCGCGATTTTCCATCTTCCATCTTCTATCTTCAAGGCCGTACTAGCGGCGTGGCGCGACGAAGAAATCGGCCATGGGCAGCGAGCAGTCGCACTTCGCTTTGCCGAGCAGTGGCAGGCCCCACGAATCTTCGATTGTGCGCAACAATGAGTAATGAGAATAGAACGTGTGCGAGCGGTAGCCCGGCTTGCCGAGCGGTGAAATGACCAGTGTTGCCAGGTGGCCGCCCTGGGCGTATTGGCAGCAGCCGCTGTTGTCGCCGGCCCCGCCTTCGTCGAAGGTGATGAACAACACACCTCGATCTTGCCAAGCGGGCGAAGCAATAATCTGAGCAACCCAAGTTCGCAGCCATGCGTCGCCCGTCTTGATCGAGCAATCGTGCATATCGTTGCACATGTTCGGCGTAATCCAGATATAGCTTGGGAGCGTGTTGGCCTGGAGATCGGCGGAAAATTCGGTGAATGGAACAATCCGATTACAGCGCGCCGGGTTGGCGCGGATGTTGTTGAAATAGATAAATGGGTTGTGTTTTTGCTGATACAGCGAGCCTTTGTCGCCGATAAAGCATGGCCTGGGCATCGACTCCATGTAGGCTTTCCATGATATGCCGGCCGTTTCAAGCTGATCGACAATGTTTGGCGCGTCGATCACGCAATTGGTGCAATTTGTGCTAATGCCGAATGTATCGCCGGCGATCATGGCCAGGTAATTGGGTAGGCTCGGGTGCTGAATGCCATAGTAGTTTTCGGCCAGACCATACTTCTGCGCAAGGCTTTGGAAATACGGCGCCTCATTGCCTTCGAGCAGATTGTTGTATCCCTTATTTTCCAGTATAATCGTGAAGATGTGTGCGAACTGCGGCACTTCACCGTCAAGATCTGGCCGAGTCGCGACGATCGGCAGCCACACTGTCAAGTAATTGCTTGTCGACGCCAATGTCGGGTGCGATGGCAGCACGATGGCAAGCAGCATGCCGCTGAAAATCAGGCCAAGCCACAATTGTCGAGCGCGATAGGTTCCGCTGCGGTTGCCGTTCATGATCTATCACTCCTTAGCTACTATAGGCCCGATCACATATTTGCCAGGCAGCGTACTATAGCTTGAACCAATGCTGTGCATTGTCGACCGATGTACGGTGTTCAAGCCGTTACTGCGCGCTCCAGGCAGCATTGCACTTTCTTGAGGTCACTAAGCATTATCGCCAGTATAGCAGAGACTGCGCTGCGCGCAGTCGAATCGGGCTCGGTTGTGGTAGAATGTCGGAGACTTCTTCACTCGATCTCCGCTTGCTGAAGCGTCGAATAGTGGTTCATTGGGAAGTAAAGCATGGCGCCCTTTGCAATCAGCCGCGACCAGGATATATACACGCTCAATGCCGCTGAAATCACGCTGGCATTTTCGGCTGAGCATGGCGGGCTGCAAAGGTTACAGCGTGCCGGCGGGCCGAATCTGATTGGCTATGGCACACCATGCCCAGCCATCGACATCCAGCTCGACGAGCGCGGCTGGCTGGCCGATCAGATCTTTGTGCGCTACCTGAAACACAGCGTCGCCGAGCAGGATGGCGCGGTTGAGCTCGTGATCACAATCGGCGTTGGGCCGCTGATCGTCGAAGATCACTACCGCATCACTGGTACGTTGATCGCCAGGCATCTCGTCATAAGAAATGTTGGCGAGGATCGGGTTGAGTTGCACGGTGTTCGGCTGCTGTTGCCCTGGGCGCGCGTTGGTGCGCTGGAGTCGTGCCGATTTGATGCGCCTGGCAACAGCGTGCGGCCGCATGTCGCGCTGTCGGTTGCGGCGGCCCAGCGCCGAGATGTGCTGCCGCGGCGCTTCTTCGCGCCGGGCCTCCGCGAGGGCTATGCGCTCGAACGCGCGCCAACGCAAGGGCCGGGGGTGATGGCGCTGCACGATCCGGCGATCGATGAGGCGCTGTTGTGTTGGTACTATAGTGCCGTTGTGCCGGCAATGCCGCAGGTGAATGGCAACGACGTAGCGCTCACATTAGGACATGAGGTTCGCAGCGCCGATTGGCTGTACTCCGAGGAGCGGATCCAGATTGGTACGCAATATTTCATGCTGCTGCATGAGCCATGGCCAGCGGCGTTGAGCGCGCTCCAGCGCACCTGGGCGCTGTGCGGTTTTCGCGCGCTCGAACGGCCGGCCGAGTGGATGCGCGACATCGCGGTCTACGAGGCGCATCCATCACGTTTCGGGGGCTTTGGCGGCCTGACTGCGGCATTGCCGGCGCTGCATGATCTCGGTATTAACACACTCTGCTTGTTGCCGGTGTGGGCGTTTGCCAATCATAAGCAGCGCTTGTGGGATGGCAACTGGGAAGCATCGGGCAACCTGTATGCCATTTGCGATTTCGAGCAGATCGATCCGACGTTGGGAGATGCCGACGATCTACGCGCGTTGGTCGTGGCGGCCCATCAACAGCAGATTCGTGTGCTGCTCGATCTGCCGCTCGAGGGCTGCGCGGCCGATTCACCGCTGGTCGGGCAACATCCCAGCTGGTTCTGCCGCGATCAAGATCGCCAGCTCGTGCGCGTGCCCCAGCAGCAGGATGTGGTGGCATTCGACTGGGATCAGAGCGAGCTGCAGGATGCGATGATTACATGGGCGCTGGGTCAGGCGCGCGCCTACGATTTGGATGGCTATCGAATCATCGCACCACGCGAGCTGGCGCCGCATTGGGGCCACGCGCAGCGGATGCGCATATGCGACGCGAGCATGGGCGTGCTGACAATGCTAGAGCGGTTTCAACGCGAGCTCAAAGCGATCAAGCGCGACGCGGTGCTGCTGGGGGCGCTGTCCGGCCCAATCTACGACACAGTTCACGATGCGCTGGTCGATGAGCTGCCGCACCATATGTTTGTGCACCTTGCGCTTTCACGCCTCACGCCCGTCGAGCTTGGCGAGTGGCTCGAAGATTACGATCGGACGCTGCCGCGCCATGTGGCGCGGGTAAGTTTCATTGAGAGCCACCGGACGCACATTATCAACCCGCTGGCCGATGGGCTGCGCGGCTCACGAATCAGCCGGATGCTGCTGGCCGGGTTGATCATGTGTGGCTTTGCGCCACTGATTTCGGCCGGCCAGGAGGAACAGGATTCAGACTTCATTCGGCGGTTGCTCGGCGCGCGCGCCGAGCACGCCGTGCTGCGCTATGGCCGGGTGATCTATAATAGTTTGCCCTGCTCGAACGCGCAGGTGTTTGCCGTCTGGCGCGAGTATGCCGGTGAGCATTTGATTGGATTACTCAACGTCAGCCCGCATAAGCACTCGCTGATCCTGAGCTTGCCGGTTGATCGGCTCGATCTGCCCGAGGGCGATTACGAACTGTTCGACTTGTTCACGCAGTGGATGTGGGTTGAAGAAGAGCGTAGGTCCTGGCGGCGCGATGAACTGCTGGCATTGCGGTTGACGCTTGAGCCGTTCGCCGCATATTGTCTCATGGTGCGAGCGGTCGTTCGCCAGCTGGATACCGGCGCGGCTGAGGAGCTGCCGGCTGGCGGCGTGGCGCCGCAGTCGCTGGCGGCGCTGCCCATCCGGATCGCGCTCGGCGAAGCGCCGCTTGGCGCGTCGAATGGGCGGCGACACAGCCGCCGGAAGCGCGGTGGCGGCGAGGCTTGACGGTGGAGGTGCGCTCGGGTATAGTACTCGATACATAGATGTTAGGTATACCAAATACCTGATTTCGTCTATTCAAAAAGGATGGTTTGTATGATGCCCCTCGTTGATATGCATGATCTGAGGGAGCGCATCAGCCCGGCGATCGAGGATTACCTCAAAGCGATTTATACGCTTGGGCGTACACAAGCGCAGGTCACCACGTCGTTGTTGGCCGATCATCTGGGCTTTAAGCCGGCCTCGGTCACGGGCATGCTCAAGACCATGGCGGATCTGCATCTGGTGAGCTATACGCCGTATCATGGCGTCGAGCTGACAAGCGTCGGCGAGCGGATCGCGCTGGAAGTGGTGCGACACCATCGGCTGATCGAGCTCTACCTAGTCGAGGCGCTTGGCTTCGGGTGGGATGAAGTACACGACGAGGCCGAGCGTTTGGAGCATCATATCAGCGAGAAGCTTGAGGCGCGGATCGCCGCGCATCTGGGCGAGCCGACATTCGACCCGCACGGCGACCCGATTCCGTCGATCGAAGGCATGCTGCCGGCCGACAAAGGCGCGCGTCTGGCCGATCTGACTGTTGGCGAGCATGGCAGTATTTCGCGGGTACGCGATCAGCAGCCTGAACGGCTGCGCTACCTGGCCGATCTTGGCCTGGTGCCCGGCGCCTCGCTGGAGGTGATCGCCAGCGCACCATTCGATGGCCCGCTTTCAGTGCGCATCGGCACGGAGATCCATCCGCTTGATCGCCGGCTTGCGCGCGAGATCTACATCACTCGCATTCCTGGCGGCGATCCGGTAATACCCTAAGTTAAGGTCTTTCAAAAAATAAAGTGGCCGATGGCAATCGTATTGCGTAAGCGCACTGCCGATACGCAATACGCAATACGCAATATCGTTAGCTCTTTTTTTCTACCAGAAACTCTTATACGGTCGCTACTCGCCTTCTGGCACGATGTACGCCAGCATTGTCGCATATGGCTGGAAGCCAACCCGCTCGTATACTCGCCCGGCGGGCTCGTCGGCGGCGCTGAGGCATACCAGCTCTACGCCATTCGCAAAGGCCGTCGCTACTATATGCGATGTGAGCGCAGCGGCGATGCCGCGGCGGCGAAACTCCGCAAGCGTTGCGATGCCGACCAGTTCGCTTATGCCGTCGATTGGCGTGGTATACATGCCGGCTGCCACCGCGTGCCCGGCGAGCCGGGCCGTGAATGCACGCGCGTCTCCCAGGCCGGCACGAAACTCGGCAGCTTCTTCGGCGCTGCTTGGCGTGGCATGCGGATCGAAGCCACGGTTATTGACATCCAGATTCTCGTGGATCACCTCCAGCGGCGCTCCCCCGTCGATTGTAATGACTTCTAGCTCGGTTGATGCGGCAACAGGCCGATACGTGGCCGGCGCGCAGATCATCAGTTGCATGCGCGCCTGCTCGGCGAAGCCCTGCGCGCGTAGCGACAGCGGCAATTCGGGCGCGAACTCCTCGATAAACTCAAGCCGCGGGCGGCGTTGGCGCGCGGTGAACACGGCGCACAGGCGCTCTAGCTCGTCGCGTAGGTCGCCGCCGACCGGCTGGTCGGGGATGGCGTAGTTGAAGTAGATGCTCGAGCGGTTCGAGTTAAGAAACACGGTGAAGGGCGGCGCGGCAATCACCTCGCGCTCGCATTCCACGACACGGCGGAGATAGCTTTGGAGACGCTCGACGCTGATAGACGGCGCGTGCTTGTGGGTTGGGCTCATTGGGCCTCCACGTGCAATTGCAGATCGCAGATTAAGTCCTACGCTTTCTAACGCGATCCAGCATGGATGAAGTTGTAATCAATTCGAGTCTAGCACAGAACAGGTGCTGTGATATCATATTGACGATAGAAGCACAATCGAGCTTACATTGGAGAACCTTCCTCAATGCGATCACGACGCCAATTCATCCGCCTCACGTTCTCGCTTATGGCGGGTGTCGCAGCTAGCGGCACGCAGCGCATGCAGGCGCAGGCGCCCAATCAGATCTGGCTTCCGCTGGTTCAATCGCCGCCCGGCGATGCGCCGATTCTTGGCCCGGCCTCCGGGACAATCGAGCAGGCGATCGACTGGCTCGCGGCACGCAGCGCCGCCGAGTATCCGCGCTCGGATGTGGCAATCATCGTCGAGACCTATCAGCAGATCGGCGACTCAGTCGATATCGACTGGTTTCTTGCGATCGCACAGATGGCACATGAGACTGGCAGCTTGACCTCGTGGTGGTCGGGCCGCCCGCGGCGCAACCCCGCCGGCATTGGGGTAACCGGCCGGACGCAGGATGGCTCGCCCGATACGCCGCCGGCTGGGGCGTGGGCTTGGGATGATAGCATGCTGCGCTGGCGCGAAGGCGTGAGCTTCCCGACCTGGACCGACCATAGCGTGCCGGCGCATCTAGGCCGGCTGCTCGCATACGTGCTGCGCGATGACCAAGCTAACCAATCGCAGCGCGAGCTGATTGCGACAGCGCTGCGTTATCGCCCGCTACCGGATAGCTATCGCGGCGTCGCCCGAGTGATCACCGATCTGAATGGGCGCTGGGCCGTGCCGGGTACCGACTATGGCCAGCGGATCATGGATCTGGCGCGGCGGATGCGAGGCGAGTAGCATGAACGGCGCCAAATAGGCATGCTCTGATCACAATTCTGTCCAGCACAGGCTATGAAACACTCAGACGCCGAGAGCGATCAGCCCTCGGCGTCTGAGTGTTTCCGCATCTACAACCCGAACTGCTTAGCGCTCGTCGACTTCATCTTCTAGCCGTACTCGATCATCGTACCCGGTCGCATTCGCCTCGACGCCGCTGACCTCGGCGGCGATATAGGCCGCGAGGTGCGGTGAAATTCGACCGTTCTCCAGTCCTTCCTCAATAACCGCCAGCAGGTCTTGTTGTGTCATGGTTGGTTGCCTCCTCGAATATAGTTAGTTTTTTAACGCATGAGTTATACGGCGATAGCTGCTGTTCCTATAACCTATAGCCTATTGCCGTGGTCGCTATACCATCTCGATCGCCAGCGCCACAGCCTCGCCGCCGCCCAGGCAGAGCGAAGCCAGACCGCGCTGACCGCCGCGCGAGCGCAGCGCGTGGATCAGCGTAACCAGCACGCGCGCGCCGCTCGCGCCGATCGGGTGACCGAGCGCGATCGCGCCGCCGTTGACGTTCAGGCGATCCCAGTCGATGCCCAGATCGCGGCTGTTTGCCACCACTTGCGCCGCGAACGCCTCGTTAATCTCGAACAGATCGTAGCTGTCGAGCGTGGTGCCGGTGTGCTCCATGAGCTTACGCACTGCGAAGACCGGCGCGGTGAAGAGTTCCAGCGGCTTGACCGCCGCCTGAGCCGCGCCAATGATCCGCGCCAATGGCGCCAGCCCTAACTCGTCGGCAGTCCTCGCGCTCATAATAACGAGTGCCGCCGCGCCGTCGGTGATGCCAGGAGCGTTGCCAGCCGTTACAGTGCCATCTTTGGCGAACACTGGCCGCAGCCCGGCCAGCGATCGTGCGTCGGTGTCGCGGCGCGGCGGCTCGTCGGCGCTGATTGTCACGGCTTTGCCGCGCCCGACCGGTATCTCGACCGGCACAATCTCGTCGGCGAATGCGCCGGAGTTCTGCGCTGCAATTGCGCGGGTATGCGATTGAAGCGCGAAGGCATCTTGCACTTCGCGGCTCACGTCGAAGGCGCGGGCGATCCATTCGGCCGAGTTGCCCATATGATGCTGCTCGAACGCGCACCAGAGCCCATCGTGCACCACCGCGTCGATCAACTCGCCGTTGCCGAGCCGGTAGCCGGCGCGTGCCTGGGGCAGCAGGTAGGGCGCGCGGGTCATATTCTCCATCCCGCCCGCGACAATCACGCGCGCGTCGCCGCCGCGGATCAGCGCGCCGGCCAGCATCACCGCCTTGAGCCCGCTACCGCAGACCTTATTGATCGTCAGTGCGCCGACGCTGTCGGGCAGGCCGCCGCGCAGCGCCGCCTGGCGGGCGGGCGCCTGACCAAGCCCGGCGCCGACGACATTGCCCATGATGCACTCGTCGACCAGCGCGGCGTCGATGCCGGTGCGCGCCATGGCGGCGCGCACCGCCGCTGCGCCCAGATCGGTGGCCGACAGATCTTTATATGCGCCCTGGAATTTGCCGATCGGCGTTCGTGCGGCGCTGACAATCACGATGTCGTGATCTCTCATGCTTCTTCCCTAGACGATCGCCGGCTATCGTTAGAACGTTCAAACGTTCGAACGAGGCAAAGGCATAAAAAAGCCCGGCGTGTTAGCACGCGGGTCTGCATCAAGGCGGACACTACAGCGTGCGCGACCGAGGCTATTCGAACGCTGGAGCCAGCGGTTTTGCGTATTGCGTATTGGGCATACGCTTACACAATACGCAATACGATTCTCATCGGCCATTCATTTTTAGGTGGTGTCCCTGAACTGCTGTGATGGACCGGTATACACAATATGTGGGTATCTGGCCTCAGCAAAGCAACTATATTTAGTGGTATTTCGCCGATAAAAGCTCATCACAGCTATTGAGGGACACTACCCATTTTTAAAAGAAGGAGGCCATATGGCGGGCAACTACTCCGATCAAGACACCGAGCGCGTGCGTCAGGCCGAGCGATCGTCGGCGGGGCTGCCGACGCAGAACCTTTCAGGTGCGCCGCTGATCTCCCCCACGCCGGCCGCGCGTGTGCCGCGACGCAACAATCTGGCCGCGTTGGCGATGATTGCGATCGGCATGCTGATGATCCTTGGCCGTTTGGCGCCGCTGCGTT
>WNFU01010358.1_pt1 | contig 16730 bp, 7 predicted proteins | sample 5400121 | NCBI WGS metagenome assembly WNFU01 (sample SAMN13153360, study PRJNA577476) | soil metagenome | isolation source: 100 cm soil or saprolite under grassland replicate 1 | place: USA:California | collected 2016-06-15
GAAGCGCTCTTCGAGGAGGGCCTCCGAGAGGCGGTCCTCGACCTCGTTCTGGATGACGCGACGCAGGGGGCGGGCACCGAAGACGACGTCGTAGCCCTTCTCGCCGATCCAGTCGAGCGCCTCCGGCGTCATTTCGAGGGTCACGCCCTTGGCGGTGAGCTGGCGCTCGATGTTCTTCATCTCGTTCTCGACGATCTCGCGGATGTGTTCCTTGGTCAGCGCGTGGAAGACGATGGTCGCGTCCAGCCGGTTGAGGAACTCGGGCCGGAAGACGTTCTTCATCGCGTTGAGGACTTTCTCCTTCATCTTATCGTGCTGCGCGGCCTCCGCCTTCGAGTCCTCCGTCTTGATGGAGAAGCCGAGGGCGGTCTCCTTGCGGATGAGGTCCGAGCCGACGTTTGACGTCATGATGAGGATGGTGTTGCGGAAGTCCACACGGCGGCCCTTGGCGTCGGTTAGGTGGCCATCGTCGAACACCTGGAGGAGCATGTTGAAGACCTCCGGGTGCGCCTTCTCGATCTCGTCGAGCAAGATGAGGCAGTAGGACTTGCGGCGCACGGTATCGGTGAGCTGGCCGGCGTCGTCGTAGCCGACGTAGCCGGGTGGGGCGCCGATGAGGCGGGAGACGTTGTGCTTCTCCATGAACTCGGACATGTCGAGCTTGATCATGTTCTCTTCTGAGCCGAACATGAACTCGGCGAGGATGCGGGCGAGGTAGGTCTTACCAACGCCTGTGGGGCCGAGGAACATGAACACGCCGATGGGCCGGCGCGGGTCCTTGAGGCCGGCGCGGGCGCGGCGGACGGCCTTGGCGATGTTGTGGATCGCCTCGTCCTGACCGACGACCTTCTCGTGGAGGGCGTCTTCCATGTGCAGAAGCCGTTGTGATTCCTCCGAGGCGATGCGGGTGACGGGAATGCCCGTCCACATAGCGACAACCTCTGAGATGTCTTCGGCACTGACTTCCGGCTTGTGCTCTTCGCGCTCCTCTTTCCAGTCTCCCTCCATGCCCTCGAGCTTGTCCTGGAGCTTGACCTCGCGGTCGCGTAGCTCGGCGGCGCGCTCGTACTGCTGGGCGGCGATCGCTTCTTCCTTCTCGCGGCGCAGGCTGTCGAGCCCCTTGCTGGCCTCCTGGTAAGAGGGGGGAGCGTAGGAGCGCTTGATGCGCACGCGGGAGGCGGCCTCGTCGACGAGGTCGATCGCCTTGTCGGGCAGGAAACGGTCGGGGACGTAGCGGGACGCGAGCTCGGCGGCCGCGTCGAGAGCGCCGTCGGATATCGTCAGGCCATGGTGCTCTTCGTAGCGAGCTCTGACGCCTTTGAGGATGAGGATCGTCTCTTCGACCGTGGGTTCGTTGACCATGATCGGCTGAAGACGGCGTTCGAGGGCGGCGTCCTTTTCGATGTGCTTGCGATAGTCGTCCAACGTGGTGGCGCCGACGCACTGTAGCTCGCCGCGCGCCAGGGATGGCTTGAGGATGTTAGCGGCGTCCACCGCGCCTTCAGCGGCCCCGGCGCCAACCAGCATATGCATCTCATCGATGAAGAGGATGCAGTTGCCGGCACCCTTGAGCTCTTCGATGACTTTCTTCAGGCGCTCCTCGAACTCACCGCGGTACTTGGTGCCCGCGACGAGTGAGCCGATGTCGAGCGTGACGAGGCGGCGGTTGAGGAGCATCTCCGGGACTTCGCTACGAATGATGCGCTGGGCAAGCGCCTCAACGATGGCAGTCTTGCCGACACCGGGTTCGCCGATAAGAACAGGGTTGTTCTTGGTGCGGCGGGAGAGGATCTGCACGACGCGCTCGATCTCCTTCTCGCGGCCGATGACGGGGTCGAGCTTGTTGGCGCGGGCGGCGGCTGTGAGGTCGATGCCGAGCTGGTCGACGGTTGGCGTGCGTGTGGCGGAACGGCCGCCCGGGGCGGCGCCCTGCGGCATGCTCTGAGAGAGGATACGCGTGACTTCGGCACGGACTTTGTCGAGGCTGACGCCCAGGCTCTCCAGGACGCCCGCAGCGATGCCTTCGCCTTCGCGGACGAGCCCGAGGAGCAGGTGCTCCGTGCCGATGTAGTGGTGGCCGAGGCGGCGGGCCTCATCTACGGCGAGCTCGATGACCTTCTTGGCGCGGGGGGTGAGGCCGATTTCGCCCATAACAGCGCGGTCTCCGCGGCCGATGATGAACTCGACGGCGGAGCGGACCTTGTTGAGTTCGACGCCCAGGTTGGCGAGGACTTTGGCGGCGACGCCTTCACCCTCGCGCACGAGGCCGAGGAGGAGGTGTTCAGTGCCTATGTAGTTGTGGTTGAAGCGGAGGGCTTCCTCCTGGGCAAGTGTCAGGACGCGCCGGGCTCTCTCGGTGAACTTGTCGAATCTGTCGGCCATCTCTCAGTTCCCGCCCTCTAGCCTGAATCCTCTGCTATTGTATTCAACGCTGCGGACGCTTCATCCGTTACACCGGAACCGGCGTTTTCAACATCGGTAACAGCATCTTCACCGACATCCGCTGATGCCTCTTCCACAGCCTCTCCTTCCGACTGTAACTCTATCTCATCTCCGGGTTCCGGCGCTGTGTTTGGTGTCACTTCTGTCTCGGCTTCCGCCGCCTCCACTTCTTCCTGGATGTCGCCTTCGGCTTCGGACACGGCTACTTCGGTTTCGACCTCGGCCGTGACCGCGGGTTCGGGCTCCTCGGCGATTGCGTCTGCTTCCGCCGCGCCTTCGGCTTCCGGTTGAGCTTCCGCCTCCACTATGGATTCGGATTCTGCCTCGGATCCGGATTCCTCCTCGGCCTCTGGGGCAGGCTCTTCCAGGGCTTCGGCCTCGAGCTCGGATTCAGACTCCGGCTCAGGCTCGGATTCGGGCTCAACTGCTGCTTCTTCTGCCGGCACCTCGATCTCGAGGGCGGATGCGTCTTCAGGCGCGGCCTCGGGGGCTTGCGCGCCGTCCGACCAGCCGTCCTCCTCGGCCTTATCGCGCGCCTGGCGGAGGCTGAGGCCGAGGCGGTGGCGGTCGTACTCGATGCGGACGATCTTGACGGGTACAACGTCGCCTTCGTCTACGACTTCTCGTGGGTGGTTTATGCGGCGGTCCACGAGCTCTGAGATGTGAATAAGGCCCTCAATCGGCCCTTCCAGGCGGACGAAGGCGCCGAACGGCGCCAGCTTGGTCACCTGGCCGGGGACGATCTGCCCTTCGCGGTAGTTGGCGACGATCTCTTCCCAGCGTTCGGGCTGGGCGCGGCGCACGCTGAGCGCGATCTTCTTGCTCTCGTTGTCGATTTTGAGGACGTAGACGGAGACTTCATCGCCGACCCGGAACAGCTCGTGCGGGGATTTGGGCGTGCGCTCCCACGATAGCTCAGAGAGATGCACGAGGCCATCGGCACCACCGATATCCACGAAGATGCCGAAGTCCCGGATGCTGGTAATGGTCCCGGCCTTGACATCGCCTTCTTCAAGCTCCAGAAGGAGCCGCTCTTTTTCGGCGGCGCGCCTCTCCTGCACGGCCGCGCGCTCTGAGAGAATGGCTCGATTGCGACGGCGGTTGAGTTCGATTACCTTGAGCGTGATCGTCTTGCCCACCCACTGGGAGAGAGCGTTCTGGGTGTTTTCCGGCGATCCACGATCGGGGCCGCTGACAAGCTGCGAGAGCGGCACGAAGGCGTTGACGCCTTCCACGTTGACGAGCAAGCCGCCCTTATTGCTGCCGGTAATGTAGGCCTCGAACGCCTCGTTGCGGTCCAGGTAGTCCTGAAGGACGCGCCAGCCACGCTCGCCGCGGGCCCGGTCCAGGGAAAGGATAATCTGCCCTTCAGGGGACTCAGGTTGGACTATGAAGACGAGAACGGTATCGCCGATGTGCAGCTTCGAGGAACCTTCTGGCTGAAGGCAGTGCATCTCATGGGGCGGGACAACGCCCTCAGACTTGGCTCCTATGTCAACGAGAATGCCGTCTCGATCGGTGCCGACGACCACCCCTTCGATGATCTCCCCGCGGCGCAGCTCGGGGTAAGCGGCGGTCTCTGCTTCCAGGAGGGCCGCCATGGAATTCTCTTCCCTGGGGGTCCCTGCCTGCGGCTCTTCAGATGTCAATAGATGATACCTCCGATCGAAATGGGCGTGAGGGCCTGCCAGCAGGCCGGGGCGCCTCGTGCTCATTATAGCAGACGGTGCGTGGGGAGAGGGGAAACTGAGGCTGGACGTCAGAGGCGCGAAGTGGGCGGTAAGAGGTGGAGGCTAGGAGGTAGGAGGTGAGAAGTTAGAGGTGCGGGGTCGCGAGGGCGAGGCAGAGGCCGCACGGTATCACGAGCCGGAGATCCATCGCCCCTCCAACCCGCTCGTCGCCCGCCGGCCTCGGCTCGGGATGACAAGACGAGATGGCCCGACGTTGGCTAGGGGGAAAGAGAAAAGCTCCCGGCAGCGGCCTATTTTCCACACCCGGTTACCCGGGCAGTATCGTGGGCGCTGAGGCGTTTCACTTCCGTGTTCGGGATGGGAACGGGTGGGTCCACCTCGCTCTGGCCACCAGGAGCATTCTTTAGTTGTGAGTTGCGAGTTGCGAGTTATGAGTTGTGAGTAGGGGCGGACGTAAGTCCGCCCCTACTTTCAGGGTCTTGGTAGCGGGGGTGGGACTCGAACCCACGACCTCCGGGTTATGAGCCCGGCGAGCTGCCGCTGCTCCACCCCGCGGCGGGTAGCGGATAGAGAGTATACCTGAAAGAGACGTTGTGGGGGTAATGGAATGGTGGTCAAGCCCTCGGTCATTAGTACGGCTCAGCTGAATCCGTTACCGGACTTACACATGCCGCCTATCAAGCGGGTAGTCTTCCCGCGACCTTACTCCTTGCGGATGGGAGACCTCATCTTGAGGAGGGTTTCGCGCTTAGATGCTTTCAGCGCTTATCCCGTCCGGACATAGCTACCGGGCTTTCTGCTCCTGGCGGAACAACCCGCACACCAGAGGTCCGTCCACCCCAGTCCTCTCGTACTAGGGGCAGCTCCTCGCAAGTCTCCTGCGCCCACTGCGGATAGAGACCGAACTGTCTCACGACGTTCTGAACCCAGCTCGCGTGCCGCTTTAATGGGCGAACAGCCCAACCCTTGGGACCTACTCCAGCCCCAGGATGCGACGAGCCGACATCGAGGTGCCAAACCTCCCCGTCGCTGTGAACGCTTGGGAGAGATCAGCCTGTTATCCCCGGGGTAGCTTTTATCCGTTAATCCACGGCCCTTCCACACGGAACCGTAGGGTCACTTTGCCCGACTTTCGTCCCTGTTCGGCTTGTAGGCCTCACAGTCAAGCCCCCTTATACCAATGCGCTCGACGGCTGATTTCCATCCAGCCTGAGGGGACCTTTGGGCGCCTCCGTTACCTTTTGGGAGGCGACCGCCCCAGTCAAACTGCCCACCAGGCGCTGTCTCCCGAATAATCGGGGTTAGGAGGAAGACTTGGGAAGAGTGGTATTTCAAGGTTGGCTCCCTCCGATCCAGAGACCGGAGTTCGCAGCCTCCCACCTATCCTACGCATCCCAGGCCCGCCTTCAACGCCAAGCTACAGTAAAGCTCCACGGGGTCTTTTTGTCCTGCAGCGGGTAACCAGCATCTTCACTGGTCCTGCAATTTCGCCGAGCCCCCCGTCGAGACAGTGCCCAACTCGTGACACCTTTCGTGCGGGTCGGAACTTACCCGACAAGGAATTTCGCTACCTTAGGACCGTTATAGTTACGGCCGCCGTTCACCGGGGCTTCGGTTTGGGCCTCATCAGCCCTCCCCTTAACCTTCCGGCACCGGGCAGGTGTCAGCCCCTATACCTCAGCTTTCGCTTTGGCAGAGACCTGTGTTTTTGTTAAACAGTCGTTTGGGCCGCTTCGCTGCGACCCCCGTCCGCTCCTGGAGCGAGTCCGCTCACGGACAGGGGCACCTCTTCTCCCGAAGTTACGAGGCCAAATTGCCGAGTTCCTTGACGGGGGGTCACTCGACCACCTGAGGGCGCTAACCCCAGCCTACCTGTGTCGGATTGCGGTACGGGCGTCCATGTAACTGGACGGCGAGGCTTTTCTGGCCAGCGTGGGCTTGGCTGAGTTGCTTTGACCGAAGTCTCTACTGCCCCTCGGTCCCTCAGCTTGACCCGGGAAGGGATTTGCCTCCTCCCGGACGCCTACAGACCAAGGACGGACCATGTCCAATGGGCCCGCTCAGCCTACCCTCCTGGGTCCCCCCTCCGTCTCGTAACGCCACACAGACGGGGACGGAATAATAACCGTCTGTCCATCGGCATCGGCTTTACGCCTTATCCTTAGGCCCGCCTAACCCTACGCGGACGATCCTTCCGTAGGAAACCTTAGGCATTCGGTGGGCGAGATTCTCACTCGCCTTTTGCTACTCATGCCGGCATTCTCACTTCCGTCCGCTCCACCTCGCCTTACGGCGGGACTTCACAGCTGGACGGAACGCTCCCCTACCCCCCGACTTGCGTCGGGGCCATGGCTTCGGTGGTGCGCTTGAGCCCCGTTAAATTTTCGGCGCGGGATGGCATCGACCAGTGAGCTGTTACGCACTCTTTAAAGGGTGGCTGCTTCTGAGCCAACCTCCTGGCTGTCTGGGCTGTCCCACATCCTTTCCCACTTAGCGCACACTTGGGGACCTTAGCCGGTGGTCTGGGTTGTTTCCCTTTCGTCCGTGAAGTTTATCCCCCACGGGCTCACTCCCAGGCTTATCTTCTGGCATTCGTGGTTTGATTGGGTTTGGTAAGCGTTTTGCCCCCTAGCCCATTCAGTGCCCTACCTCCAGAAGACGGTTCCTGAGGCTGCACCTAAATGCATTTCGGGGAGAACCAGCTATCTCCGAGTTCGATTGGCATTTCACCTCTACCCACAGCTCATCCAGTGTCTTTGCACCGACAAATGGTTCGGGCCTTCACTCCGATATTATCGGAGCTTCACCCTGGCCATGGGTAGCTCACCCGGTTTCGGGTCAAATCCCAGCGACTTTCCCTTGCAGGAGGCGCCCTATTCGGACTCGCTTTCGCTATGGCTCCGCAAGCTTCCTTGCTTAACCAGGCCACTGAGATTCACTCGCCGGCTCATTCTTCAATAGGCACGCCGTCATCCTTCCGAGGAAGAACTCCGACGGTTTGTAGGCACGCGGTTTCAGGAACTTTTAACTCCCCTTCCGGGGTGCTTTTTCACCTTTCCCTCACGGTACTGCTGCACTATCGGTCACTGGGGGTGTTTAGCCTTGGAAAGTGGTCTTCCCGGGTTCCCACGGGATTTCTCGTGTCCCGTGGTACTCAAGAACACAGGTCAGGAAGGCCCTCGCTCTTTCGCCTACGAGGCTGTCACTCTCTTTGGCGGCCCTTTCCAGGGTCCTTCTGCTAGAGTAGGGCTTGGTAACTTCCCGGCCGTGACACGGTGTGGCCGGCCTGTGTCTTACAACCCCCGCAGGGCATTGGCCCGTGTGCCGTTACCTTCCCTGCGGGTTTGGGCTGTTCCCCGTTCGCTCGCCGCTACTAAGGGAATAATCTCTTTTCCTCGGGGTACTTAGATGTTTCAGTTCCCCCGGTTCCCTTCCCGCCTAACGGCGGGATGATCCGATTATTCATCGGACCGGGTTGCCCCATTCGGAGATCCCCGGCTGAGCTTGCTAGACAGCTAACCGGGGCTTATCGCAGTCGAGCCGCGTCCTTCATCGGCCCCCAGTGCCTAGGCATCCACCGCGCGCCCTTAGTAGCTTTAACCACCATTCCATTACCGCCACAACTTTGCGTGGTTGGGATCCCTCAGGTCACTCTCTATTCGCTTGTTAAGGTGCTTGACCGCTCGCGGCATTCGCTACTCGCAAAAAATCGGCCTGATGCAGGCCGATCTGCCGAGTTGCATCAGTGATAGCTGGTTAGCTTGTGTCGCGATTGGTCATTAGCAAACTAATTTATACTGCGTCCAGTCTCGGCTGTCAAGGTAATAGGCCCTCGGATTTTTGGTGGAGCCGGGGGGACTCGAACCCCCGACCCCCTCCTTGCAAAGGAGGTGCTCTCCCAGCTGAGCTACGGCCCCACCTTGAGGGTGTCAGGTGTTAGTGCGTGGTGGGCGATGGTGGACTCGAACCACCGACCTCGGTCTTATCAGGACCGCGCTCTAACCAGCTGAGCTAATCGCCCACGAGGGAGATTTTAGCACGGGCGGGATGGCGTTCACGAGGCAACCCTCGGCTTATGCCCCGCTGTATGGCCAGCGCGGAGATTCCTCGCCTCCACCCCGGTACCGCTCGGCCCCGCCCCGCGAGCTCGGAATGACAGTTTGCGAATCTGTCTACCTTCAAAGGAATAACGCGGATAGCGGGGGAACAGCTCGACCTTGACAGCTGGATAGCGGATGGAAGTGGTTGGCTTAAGGTAGTTCCAGATGGTTGCCCCGATTGGTGATCGGGGGTCGACCTGGGTGTGATTGCGACGAGGCCTTTGACTGCTAGAGTCAGGGCCCGTGCGTGGTCACTCCCTAGAAAGGAGGTGATCCAGCCGCACGTTCCCGTACGGCTACCTTGTTACGACTTCGTCCCAGTTACCAGCCTCACCCTAGGCGCCTGCCCCGCTGACGCGTTGGCTCAGCGGCTTCAGGTGCTGCCGGCTTCCATGACGTGACGGGCGGTGTGTACAAGGCCCGGGAACGTATTCACCGCAGTGTGCTGACCTGCGGTTACTAGCGACTCCGCCTTCATGCAGGCGAGTTGCAGCCTGCAATCTGAACTGGGGCCGGCTTTGAGGGATTAGCTCCGGCTCGCGCCTTGGCGACCCATTGTACCGGCCATTGTAGCGTGTGTGTAGCCCAGGACGTAAGGGCCATGCTGACTTGACGTCATCCCCACCTTCCTCTGGGTTTATCCCAGCGGTCCCGTCAGAGAGGTTTAACTGACGGCAGGGGTTGCGCTCGTTGCGGGACTTAACCCAACACCTCACGGCACGAGCTGACGACAGCCATGCAGCACCTGTGCTGGCTCCCCGAAGGGTCCTTCACCTTTCGGATCCGTACCACCAGCATGTCAAGCCCTGGTAAGGTTCTTCGCGTTGCATCGAATTGAACCACACGCTCCGCCGCTTGTGCGGGCCCCCGTCAATTCCTTTGAGTTTTAGCCTTGCGGCCGTACTCCCCAGGCGGGATGCTTAAAGCGTTAGCTACGGCACAGAGGGGGTCGACACCCCCCACACCTAGCATCCACAGTTTAGGGCGTGGACTACCCGGGTATCTAATCCGGTTTGCTCCCCACGCTTTCGCTCCTCAGCGTCAGGATAGGCCCAGAAGGCCGCCTTCGCCACTGGTGTTCCTCCCGATATCTACGCATTTCACCGCTACACCGGGAATTCCGCCTTCCTCTGCCCACCTCTAGCTCGCCAGTATCCGATGGCCGCTCCCAGTTGAGCCGGGAGATTTTACACCGGACTTAACGAACCGCCTACAAGCCCTTTACGCCCAGTAAATCCGGACAACGCTTGCCACCTACGTATTACCGCGGCTGCTGGCACGTAGTTAGCCGTGGCTTATTCGCCGGGTACCGTCAGAACTTCTTCCCCGGCAAAAGGAGTTTACAACCCGAAGGCCTTCATCCTCCACGCGGCGTCGCTGGGTCAGGCTTTCGCCCATTGCCCAAGATTCCTCGCTGCTGCCTCCCGTAGGAGTAGGGGCCGTGTCTCAGTCCCCTTCTGGCTGGTCGTCCTCTCAGACCAGCTACCCGTCACAGGCTTGGTAGGCTATTACCCCACCAACTACCTGATAGGACGCAGGCCCCTCCGGTGGCGCCTTGCGGCTTTCCTCCCGGGGAGCTTCACCCCGGGAACTCATGCGGTATTAGCCCTTCTTTCGAAGGGTTATCCCCCACCACTGGATAGGTTACCTACGCGTTACTCAGCCGTCCGCCACTGTCCCGAAGGACCGTGCGACTTGCATGCGTAAGGCGCGCCGCCAGCGTTCGTCCTGAGCCAGGATCAAACCCTCATCAAAGATTTCGAGTTCAATCTGGCTATATTCAAGAGCCTCGCACTTCCATCCACTATGCAGCTGTTAAGGTGCGCATCCAGAAGAAACAAAGCCCGCGAGCCCGCCCGCTATACAAGCGAACCTCGCGATGCCCTGGTCTCTTCTAGGAGTCTGCCAACGAGCTAGTCTAAACGCCGGAACCTGGCCTGTCAATCTGAGAAATACTAACTGCAGGGGGCCATCGCGGCCCCGTGGCCGGCGTGTCGCGTTGGTTCTTAAAGAACTTTGGTTGGCATTATCATCACACGAAAGCGGTCTGCTGTCAACGCGGCGCCGTTATCGATCGTCAGTTATCGGTCGTCAGTTATCGGTGCGCGGCGGCGATGTGGAGAGCCTGCTGCGAGCCCAGGTCGAGGGCGTACCGTTCGTCGATGCAGTGGCCAACGACCCAGACGATCTGCTCACCGGAGCAGGCCAGCGGGACACCGTCGCGCTCTGTAGCGGGAACCTTGGCGTCCACGAGGATGTCCTGGAGTTTCTTCTCACCGCCAAGTCCGAGGGGTCGCAGCCGATCGCCGGGGCGGCGGGAGCGGACGGTGAGGTCCCGGCCGGTCTTTGCGGCGTCGAGATATGCCTCCGCCCACCGGGGCGGGAACAAGGGATCCTCCGGGAGTGGCGCGAGTTGCGTAGCTATGTTCCATTTGCCTACCTGAGTTACACCGGGAACCTTCAAGGGAGTTTCGGCGATTCGCAGGGCCTTCCAATATTCGCGTCGGCTAAATACCACTGAGCGGGAATTAGATGTGGCTTGAAGTCCGTGCGGTAGCGCAACCGTTCCTTTGCCCTTGGTCGCGATCTCGCGAACAGCGTCGATGTGAATCGCTTCGATGTCGGCGTGTGTCCCAGCCAGCCTCTCGACGGCGAGCCGGATCCACCGGTTGCGCATGGCCGGACCAACGGTAGTCAGATGCCTTCGGTAGCCTCGGACTGCGTCCCCAGTGAAAGCCATCCAGTCACCGAAGTAGTGACGGGCGAGGCCATCCAGGTAGTCAGCATCCTCGGCAACCGACTGAGACAAGCGGCTGAGCGCTTCCGCGATTCGCGGATTCAGCTCACGAAGCTCGGGAAGGATTCTGTACCTGATCTTGTTGCGGGTCGCGCTGAGCAGAAGGTTCGTCGGATCTTCTCGAGGGCGAACAGCCGTTTCGGCGCAGTAGCGCTCGGTCTCTTCCCGGGACAGATGGAGGAGCGGACGGGCGAGATCCGGGCCCTCGCGGAACGGCCAAGAGGAGCGCGGGCGCATGCCGACAAGCCCGTCGAGGCCGCTCCCGCGGACGAGGTGGAGGAGAACCGTCTCGGCCTGGTCATCGAGGGTGTGACCGGTGAGGACGCAGGAAGCGCCGGCGAGTGCGGCTTGTTCGGCGAGGAAGTCGTAGCGGAGACGGCGGGCGGCGTCTTCGAGGGACTCGTGATTACGGTGAGCGCGGCCTCGGACATCGCCGACACCGTGAACGAGCGGGACGTTCAGTTGAGAGGCGAGCGAAAGAACGAAATCGAGGTCAGCGGCGGCTTCGTCTCCGCTGCGGAGCATGTGGTTGAAGTGGGCGATGGTGAGATCGAGTCCGAGCTTGGCGCGTAGTCGCGCAAGGATGAGGAGGAGGGCCGTGGAATCAGGGCCGCCGGAGACGGCGACAAGAACGCGCTCGCCTTCTCGCAGCGCATCGCGCTGGCAGACAAAGTTGAGGACGCGCCGTTCCATCTTCTTCGTAAGCGGCGTGGCGGCGAGCGCGAGGGGCACACCTGGGGCTGAAGACGAAGTCGCCATAATGGCATTCCCGTGTTGATTGTAGCGCGAACGGCGATTCGCGCTCATCCTTCGGCTCCGTCCTGCGTGCGGCAGGCCGCGATCGAGATTCGCTGACGTGGCTTGTTCCTTCGACGCGCTCAGGACAAACGGACTGTGGGCAAGCTGAGACGAACAGGATATAGGCGACAAGCTCAGACGAATCGGCTACAGGCTCAATTCGGCGAAGGGCGTTCAGCGGATGAGGACGTCCCACCAGAGCTCGGGGTGGGGTTCGCCGGGCGCGGGGGTGGGCGACGGTTGCGTGGAGATGGCGACGAAGCCGATCTCGCCTTCCCGCACGAGGCCAAGCTGTTCCCGGGCGGCGGCCTCAATGAACTCGTCGGAATTAAGGTAGTCCTTAAGCGCGTCCAGCCGCTGGTAGCGGAGCTGAAGCTCCTGGATTTCGGTGCGCAGGCGGTCTTCGCGCTGATGCAGTTGATATGAGCGCACAGCTCCGAGGCCGGCGGTGACGAGGAAGTATGTGATCGCCAGGACGGTCACGATCACGATTAGCTTGCCGGCGGAAAGGCCTCTCATAGGGCGGCCAGGCTCATTCTTTTGCAGCTTCGACTCTTGCAGTTTTCTCTATAGCAAAGGTGTTAAGCGATTAGACACTTTATCACTTGGTTTTGGCGATACTACCATGCGCGTTCAGCTTGAGCAACACTGTAAACGTCCGAAGGAGGGTTCAGGTTAAGCACGGCAGTACTCGTCGCCATGCGTGCGCCCAGCGGGGCGCACCTACGCACGGGTAGACGCGACTAGCGCGACGGAGCGTGGCCTTAGTCCCGCAGATGGCAGGCGTCGTTGAGGCGAACTATGCGCCAGCGACCGCGGCTGAGCTCAAGAGTCGTGATGGCGGCGACGTTGTGCCGCAGGCGCCGAAAACCAGAGAGATCGATTCCCAGCACGTCCGCAAGGATTGCGAGGATGACGAAGTTGTGGGTGACCAGGCAGGCTCCGCCGCCGGAATGGCGCTTCGCGATGAGTTCCATCGCCTCGGTGGCCCGCCGTTGCACATCTTGAAGACGCTCTCCTCCCGGCATAGCCGCGCGCGGTCCTTCAGCACTTGTCCACAGTTCGAGGAGGCGGGGGTATCGCTCGCGGACCTGCGCGAATGTGAGGCCGTCCAGGTCTCCGATGTCCATTTCGATGAGCCGAGGTTCGATCTGGACCGGAAGCTGCTGGTGGGTCGCGGCGATTGGCCCGGCCGTCTCAACCGCTCGCACAAGTGGGCTGGAGTAGACAGCTACGATTGGGTCGCCTGAAAGGGCGGCAGACAGCTGAGTTGCCTGTTTACGGCCGTTCTCGTTCAGCGGGACGTCGGCGCGTCCGAGCGCCAACCCCTGGCGGTTGGCCTCCGTCTGCCTTCGCTATCAGCCAGCAGTTTTAGGTCGATGATGAGGGCGCGAATATCGTATTCGCGAATCTTCTTCTCACGCCTGTACTCAGAAGGCATGTTCCGGGCTTCCAGCATGGCGCAAATCGCTTGCCGAACGGCGGCTGAATCGATACCCTCAGCGCGCACTTCGTACTCCGCGTAGCGGACCTGTGATTGGACGGAGGGAGCGTGGATGCCAACTTCGTCGACGGACAAGAGTTCGATCCCGGTTGGCAGGTGGGGCGCGATTCGCGCCGATGCATCACGGGCGGCGACGGCGTCAGCCAAGAAGATGTCGATGAGTTCGCATGTGGATGTCACGCCCTGTGGCAGCGGCGCAGCGATCGACAGCATCATCGACGGCCTCTTTCCTTCGGAACGCGCGACGTTCAAGCCGGCAGCCGCGCACGCGTCCTGCCACGCAGTAACCAGCTCTCGCTGACTGAGATTGCACGCTTCAGCAGCGAGGCCGTAGCGGAAGCGGAGGCGCTGGGCCTTCATGAGTTGAGAGTTGGGAGTTGAGAGTTGAGAGGGATCATGGAGTGCCCGAGCTGTGGTTGCCCGGTCAGTTGAGCATCCTAGATGCGAGTCACGGTCACTTCCTCGACTTTGCGGCCGAGGACGCGTGTGACTGCGATGCGGAGGCCGTTGTAGGTAAACTGCTCTCCTTCTTTGGGGATGCGGCCAAGGTGGCTGAGGACGAATCCGGCAACAGTTTCATAGTCGCCCTCGGGAAAGGCGAGCTCCATCTCGTCGTTAGCGTCGTGAATGGTCATGCCCGCGTCTATCTGAAAGGTGCGCTCGTCAACCGTCACGAACTCCTCTTCGTGACGGCGAAGCTCATCGCTAACGTAGCCGACAAGCTCCTCGAGCAGCATCTCCAGCGTGACGAGGCCGGCTGTGCCGCCATACTCATCCACGACAACAGCCATCTGATGTCCGGCGCGCTGCATCTCGAAGAAGAGCGTGCCTACGAACTTCGTTTCCGGCACGAACATTGCCGGCCGCATGGCGAGGTCTATCGGAGAATCTTCATTGAGCTGCATGTCTGAGATGCCGCGAAGGACGTCCTTAATGCCGACGATGCCGACGACGTTGTCCTGCGAACCTTCGAACACTGGGAATCGAGAGTGCGGGCTTTGGGAGAAGATGCGGTAGAAGTCGCGAACAGTAGTGCCCTTCTCCAGAAAGACCACCTCAGTACGAGGCACCACTACCTCATTCACGCGGCGGTCGCCGAACTGGAAGACGCTGGCTAAGAGCTTGGCCTCTTCGCTTTCGAGGACTCCGGCTTCAGCGCTCTGGGAGACCAGCAGGTTAATCTCTTCAGCCGTGTGAACGCTGTGCGTGCCACCTTCAACGGGACGCAGGCCAAAAGGGCGGAGGACGGCGTTTGCGAGGGTATTCAGCAGCCAAATGGCCGGCCAGAAGGCGTACCGGAAGACCTCGGTCGGCGGCGTGGTCAGCAAGGCGATACGCTCCGGGTTTCTCAAGGCGAGCACCTTAGGGGCTTGCTCTCCGAGCACAATATGCATGCCCGTGATAACCGCGAAGGCTACCGGTACCGCGACGGCGTGCGCGGCGGCTCCGCTGCCGCCGTCCGGAAGAAAGCCGAAGGCCGGTTCAATAAGGTCTGCAAGGAGCGGTTCTCCAACGAAGCCCAGGCCGATGCTGGCCATAGTGATACCGAGTTGGGCAGCAGCAAGGAAGTTCCCCAGGTCACCGAGCGTTCGCCGGATCAGCGGCGCGACCGGGTTGCCTTCGGCGGCGAGGGTCTCGATCCGACCACGACGCGTCGTGACGATAGAAAATTCAGCCGCGACGAACAGTCCGTTCAGGAGGACCAGCGCCAGGACGAGGACAAGGCGCAGGGATATCGATAAAGCGTCGTCCATCTAAGAGAGAGCCGGCACACGACCGACCCTGTTGTTGATTATAGCAGTTGGCTGTTAGGCTGTTGGCTTCAGTTGTCAGATATCAGTCTTTCGGCGGCCGTCTGCGGGTCGAGCTCGCGTTCAGCGATGCCTTCGATGAGTTTGGCGAGGCGGCCGTTGGTCTCTGCTTTGGCGACGAGTTGTGAAAGCAGGCTGGCCTGCGCGGCGGCGAGGAGCTGACGGCGGGCGCGATTACGACGCATCTGGTCGAGGCGTCCGGAGGACTCAAGGTAAGCGCGGTGATTATCGATAGCCTCAAGGAGCTTTTGGATGCCATCGCCCTTATGGGCGACGGTCTTGATGATGGGGACTTCCCAGCCCTCGTGCCGGGCGAGGTCCATGAAGATGTGGAGCTGCTTGAAGACGCTCTCGGCCGTCGGAAGGTCAGCCTTGTTGACGACGAGTATATCCGCGATCTCCAGGATGCCCGCCTTAATCGCTTGCATGTCGTCGCCGGCGCCGGGGATGCTGACGACGACGGCGGTGTGCGCCGTGTCGGCGATCTCGACCTCGTCCTGGCCGGCGCCGACTGTCTCGACGAGCACGATGTCCTTGCCGCAGGCATCGAGCACGGTAACCACGTCGTTCGTCGCGGCGGCGAGGCCACCGAGGGCACCACGTGTGGCCATGCTGCGGATGAACACCTCGGGGTCGGAAGTGAGGTCCTGCATACGAATGCGGTCGCCGAGGAGCGCGCCATGCGAGAAGGGGCTGGTGGGATCGACGGCGACGATGCCTATGCTGCGGCCCATCTTGCGGTACTCCCGGGCGAGAGCGGCGACGAGAGTGCTCTTGCCGGAACCGGTAGATCCGGTAATGCCGACGATGTGCGCCTGCCCGCTCCGCGGGAACAATTCCCGCAGAGCTTCGCGGGCCTCGGGATAACCGTTTTCAACCCACGTTAGGACGCGGGTGAGCGCGCGGCGGTCGCCTCCGAGGACCCGCTGGGCGATTTCTCCGGTCATTGCGTCGACACCTCAGGACAAGCGGGAAAGGTCGAGATTCGACGGCGAGAGGTTCTCAGCAGGGGGTCGAATCGGAACGGATTGGCTGTCAACGGATTCGAGGAACGGACTAACGGATGGCAAGGAGGCGTAGTGGTTTCGCTCATTCCTTCGATTCCTCAGGATGAGCGGTGAGCGAGGGGATCATCGATCAGGAGCGTGAAGAAGCGGCGCCGCGCTTGGGGGCGTTGTTGCGCACCCAGTCGATGATGTCGTGGGTGGAGGAGCCGGGGCCGAAGATACCCTTGAAGCCCATCTTCTCGAGTTGGGGGATGTCATCGTGAGGGATGATGCCACCGCCGAAGAGGACGACGTCATCCATGCCGCGCTTCTTCAGCTCTTCGACGACGCGGGGGAAGAGTTCCAGATGGGCACCGGAGAGGATGGAGAGGCCGATGACGTCGGCGTCCTCCTGAAGCGCCGTCTCGGCGATCATCTCGGGCGTCTGCCGTATGCCCGTGTAGACGACCTCGAAACCGGCGTCGCGGAGAGCGCGGGCGACGACCTTGGCGCCGCGGTCGTGGCCATCGAGGCCGGGCTTGGCGATGATGATCTTCAGTTTGCGTTCCTGGGTCATGGTGAAAGCAAGTATACAGTTGTC
>WNFU01005407.1_pt1 | contig 16721 bp, 17 predicted proteins | sample 5400121 | NCBI WGS metagenome assembly WNFU01 (sample SAMN13153360, study PRJNA577476) | soil metagenome | isolation source: 100 cm soil or saprolite under grassland replicate 1 | place: USA:California | collected 2016-06-15
CGTCATTCACGTCGCCCACAGCCCCGACGCGGACGACGCCTTCATGTTCTGGGCGATGGCCGCGGGGAAGATCGACACTGGCGGGCGTCGTTATGTCCACGAGCTCGGCGATATCGAAAGCCTGAACCGGCGCGCGCTCGCGGGTGAGCTGGAGGTCACGGCCGTCTCGCTGCACGCGTACGCGTATCTCGCGGACCGGTATGCCCTGCTGGCCCACGGCGCCAGCATCGGCGATCGCTATGGGCCGCGCATTGTGGCCCGCGAGCCTGCTCCCGCCGACCCGCGCAAGGCGCTCGCCGGACGTCTGGTCGCCGTCCCCGGAGAGCTGACGACGGCCTTTCTCACACTCCGGCTGTATCAACCCGCGGCGCGCCATATCGTCGTCACATTCGACCAGATCGAAGAGTTCGTCGCCGCCGGAAAGGCTGACGCCGGCCTCCTCATTCACGAAGGTCAGCTCACATTCGCAGACCGCGGGCTCCACCTCTGGGCGGACATGGGCGAGTGGTGGTATCAGGACACTCGGCTCCCATTGCCACTGGGTGGCAATGTGGTCAGGCGCGACCTCGGCGATGAGTTGATGCGCGCGATTGCACGCGATTTGAAGGCGAGTATCGAATACGGGCTGGCACACCGCGCCGAGGCACTGCGACATGCGCAGGGCTTCAGCCGCGGGCTCGATGCCGATCGCACCGACCGGTTCGTCGGCATGTACGTGAACGCCTACACGGTGGACTATGGTGTTCTCGGGCGGCGCGCGGTCGGTGAATTGCTGACACGTGCCCACGCGGCCCGTCTCATTCCCGCCCCGCTAGATCTGGCGTTCGTTGCAGCCGATTCCTAGTTTGGCCTTGGTTTCTCAAGGAGCAGCGGGTTGACCGCTCACCCGGGAATCGTCACCGTCCTCGTGGTCGATGACGAAGAGCCGATCCGGAACGCGCTGCGGAAATACCTGAAGCAGCAGCAGTTCGAGGTGTACGCGGCAGCTTCGGCCGAGGAAGCGCTGCAGCAGCTGCGCCTCCACAAGGTCGCGTTGATGCTGTCCGATATCCGCATGCCCGGCACCAGTGGCGTGGACCTCGTGCCGCAGGCGCTGGAGATCGAGCCCGATCTTGCCATCCTGATGCTCACCGCCGTCAACGACGCCACCAGCGCGGCGCTCTGCATGCAGCGTGGAGCGCTGGATTATCTCACCAAGCCGATCGAGCTCGCAGACCTGGGCCGGGCCGTGCAGCGGGCACTCAAGCGCCGCGAGATGCACCTCGAGAACCGCCATTTAAACCAGTGGCTCAAGGAAGAAGTCACGACCCGCACTGCTGAGCTGCAGCGCGAACGACATCGGCTGGAGCGGGTTTCGACCGCGACACTTGAAGTGCTCGTGAACGCGCTCGAGGCAAAGGACCCGTATTTGCGGGGCCATTCGGCACGAGTGGCGGACCTGTCTGCAAACATCGCGACCGAATTGGGAATCTCCGAAGAGGACGTCGAGCGCGTCCGGATGGCGGGCAGACTCCACGACCTTGGGAAGATTGGGACGCGAGACGCAGTTGTTAATAAGGAAGGGCCGCTCACCGCCGATGAGTTCGAGCACGTGAAGCAGCATGTCATCATCGGCGCCCAGATTCTCGCGCCGCTCGTCCACCTCGGCGACATCGTGGCGATGGTCAAGAGCCACCACGAGCGGTTCGATGGAACCGGCTACCCGGATGGATTGCGCGGCGAGGACGTGCCGCTGGGCGGGAGAATCATCGCCGCAGCGGAGGTATACGATGCGCTCACGACAGCGCGACCGTACCAGGAGAAGATGACGCCCGAGCAAGCGGTCGAGCGGATGACTGATCTAGCAGGTACGGTGCTCGACCCGCGGGTCTTCGAAGCGTTGGTTCGCCTCGTCGCACGCCGGCAGACGCTCGTTTTTCTCGACGAAGACGCGGGACCGGTTCTCTAGAAAGACCAAACCCCGGGGCGAGAAGCTCCCCGGGGTTGGCGGTCGGGCGAAGTGGCCGTCACACTTCGGCCGCGACTCTTTCTTGTTTCATACGGTTAGATGCTGAGATCGGTTACAGGGTTGCATCTACCAGTGCTTCACCCTTCCAACCCGCGACATCGTGATCGTTTCGGTTTGAGACCCTCGCCGTAGGACGACCGTCGTGTTCGACACGCCCCACCCCATCCCCGTGGGCCCAAAGATCACAACGGGATTCGATGTCTCGAGTGTGACACCGTGACTCGACGGCCCCGCCGTCCGCCACCACGGCTCCCATCCCTGCGCACCCAGTCGATCAATCCGCAACGTATCGGGAGCGATCGTGACACGGGCCCGAGTGGACTGCAGGACCGCGCCATTCCGTCCGACGGCAAGAGCGGTGGTCACGTCGCGCACAGCGTGCTCCGTTTCGATCCAGTCCATGAGGCGGGCGGCCCGCGGAACCCAGAATGCCAGCAAGGCGGCCGCGATACCGAAAACCACGATGAGTTCGAGGAGAGTGAACCCCTTGGACATGGCCCGTTTATACTGTGTCGGTGAAACCCTGCGGCACCCGAAAAACCCGGCGAAAAGCCCGAAAACGCGCCATTTGCGGGCTAACGCACCGCGAAGACGCGCGCTATGTTGGTGCGCGTGATGGTCTTGCCGTTCGGCATGTCAGGTGCAAATGGGTCTGCGCGTGAGCACTGAACTACAGTCTCGCCGCGCGGGCCTGCCCCATGCCGTCTTCCTGCAGCGAGTGGCCGATGAGCCTGCCACCTCCCCAGACGTCCGTCTGGGTCAGGGGGCTTTTCTGGTGCTCCGATTTGTCGACTTGCTCGCTCCTGATCGCGAGCCACCGACTCCCGATGTGTTCCGCTACCAGTGGGCGGCTACCGAGCGCTATTGCGCCGAGCTCTCCGGCGAGGGGACCGAGGCATCGCATCTGAGCTGCATCGTGCGGGCAGCGGGTGACGCGCATCGGACCGGCGAGTTCCACCTCATTGCACCAGCCCTTTTCGCGTACGCGCTGTACCTCGAGCAGGAATCGCATCTCGAGGAAGCCGAAGACGTCTTGCAAACGATGATCACCGTCGGTCTTGAACGGCTGCAGACATCGGACACCATCTCGGCTTGGCTGCGGCTCGGTCGGGTGAGACGCATGCAAACGAACTGGGAATCTTCGTTGGCCGCATACCGCGAAGCAGGTCGAATCGCAACCGCCGCCGTGGATCGTCAGTCAGTTCTTTTGAGCCGCGTCGGCCAGTGTAACGTGCTCCACTTCCGTGGCAACCTCTCCGAGGCGGAAGCATGGTGGCGAGATCTGTTGAAGGATGCCGCCAGCGAAGGGTTCCGGAACGTTCAAGCACAAGCCGAGCACGGTTTGGGCAACACGCTCGATCGCCGCGGTCAAACTGAGCGAGGCGTTCCTCACTTGTGGCGCGCCTACGAGCTGTATGAGGACGAATCCGCTCGACTGCGCGCCTTAAGCGACCTGGGTCTCTCGCTGCTGGCGATTGGTCAAGTGGCCGACGCGGAGCAAGCGCTCAACGAAGTAGTGCGCCGTGAAAGTGCCGCCGACAACCTGGCAAACGCGAAGATCGAGCTGATGAATTGCGCGTCGTTCAGACGTGACCGCGTCTCCTTCGAGCGGTGGCGCGAACGCGCCCTGAATCATGGCGGCGAGGCCCCGCCCAACATCCGCACGGACTACCATCTAAAAGTGGGGATTGGTTTCGCCCGGTTCGAGAACGTCGGACGCGCCGAGCAGGAGCTGCGCCGCGCGCTCGAAATCGCGAGCACTCACGACTTGCATGAATTCGTCTTTAGAATAGAACGCCTGCTTACCGCGCTCCGGGAATGCGCAACCCCCGATGACTTGGTGGGCGCAATCCCAGAGCCCGGAGACGTCACGGAAGCGCTCAGGGAGGTGTCAGCCTCGCTGGCCGCGCTAGGTGGCTAAGCGTCAGCAGGTGATCGGATTGCTGTGATCGCACACCTTGGGCGTCGGAGCAGTCGCATCGGCACAAGCCGCGGCGGTGAGCGCGAACGACACAAGGACCAAGGCTAGGGCGAAGCGGATGCGGCGTGACATGATGCCTCCGTGGTCTAGTTGAGTGGTGGGGTGGGATCGCAGCCACCAACTTGAGCGGAGAGCACCGATTCGTTTAGGGCATTTTTGCGGCATTGTAGGGCGATTTTGCTGCATTGGTAATTCTTCGGAGGACGTGTAGGGGAATGCTGGTACTCGCGGCGGTCTCAGATCTCCAATACCAGAGACTGCGCGGCGCGGTGGCGCCGCGCTTCACTCTGGCTCGTGCCACGACATGGGATGTCGCCCTCGAGACGATCCGCGGCCGGCCCGTGGAGATCGCTGTCGTCGACCCGATGCTCGGCGGGGCCCGGGGCCAGGAGGTCGAGCGACTGCGCGTGTTGTTCCCATCGCTCCCGCTGATCCTCTATACGCCCGTAATGACTCCCGAGCTCGCCCCGGTGCTTTTAGCGATGGGGAAATGCGGCATCAGTCAGGTCGTGTTGAGTCCCACCGAAGACCATCCGGATCGCTTGCGCGATCTGTTGTCCGAGGAAGCGATGCAGTCGGCATCGCACCGGTTACTCGACCAGCTCACGGCCGCGCTTGCTCCGTTGCCACCCGAGTTGCGTTGGGTGCTGGAAGACGCCATGCGCAGCCCTGGCGCCGTGCAGACGATTCAGCAGGTCGCCGCGCGGGCACGCGTGGACCGTGGGACGTGCGCGCGCTGGTTCGCGCGCGCCGGTCTGCCCAGCCCGCGGGATATCCTCGCGGCCACCCGCGTGCTCTATGCGCACCGCCTCCTCGAGGATCCGGGCTTCACGATCGAGGATGTCGCCAAACGGCTCGGATACGCCCAGGCGAAGACCTTGCAGCAACACGCGCGCAGGTACCTCGGCCTCACCGCGGGTGAAATGCGCCTGTCGCTCACTGCCAGCGAAGCGACTGCCCGCATCGTCCGGGGATTCCTGACCCCGCTGCGTCGCAACGTGGCCAGCGCCTCATGATGACGTCGCCCCCGCGCAAGCCCGCGACCGTCCTGATCGTCGATGATGAGGCAGGCCTGCGGCACGTGCTCGAACGGTTTCTCGAGCGCCACGGCTACCGCGTGCTGAGCGCCGGCACTGCTGAATCAGCCTACGAGATCCTCGCGTCCGAAGCGGCGGATGCTTTGCTGCTCGACATTCACTTGCCAACGATGTCGGGTCTCGCGCTCTATCTGGCGATCATCCACCGCTGGCCGGCGTTGGAGGGGCATATCGCGATCATGACGGGTGACGCCGAAGCCGAAGAGGTGCGCACCTGGCTGGACCACCACCACTGCACCGTGATCCGGAAGCCGTTCAACCTCAAGCAGGTCGCGGATTGGGTTTCCTCCGCGCTGCAACGCGACCGCTCGTCGGGCGCGATGGACGCATGACAACCGTCACCCACGCCGATCCGTTGCACGTGCTGCGGGAATACCGAAATCTGGCGCCCTGGAATCTGCGGGATCTTTCCGTCGTCGTCGGCGCGGTCCTCGATGCATCGGCGGTGACTCCGATCAACGCGGCCGCTCGCGCGGCCCCGAGCGAGCGGACCATCCGCTTTTACGTAACGCGCGGCCTGGTGAGTCCTCCAGAGGGACGGGGGACCGCCGCGACCTACTCGTACCGCCACTTCTTGCAGCTGCTCGCAATCAAGCTGCGGCAGATGGAAGGGGCCACGCTCGCCGCGATCACCAAAGACATGCACGACCAGACTGGCGACGTCCTGGAGCGGCGTTGCGCCCAGGTACTCGGCCCGTCGTTGCCGACGCCCGATCGCTTGCCGCTGAAGGGCGCCGAGGGGATGCCCCGCGGCCGCTCCGGCCGCGCCCTCACCGCCTGGCTGACGCGCGATGCCGGCAAGGAAACAAGCGGGCCCACCACCTGGCGCCGGATTCCGGTGACGCGCGGCGTGGAGCTGCACGTCGATGCGGACCATCCGCTGGCCCGCCTCGGCTCCGAGAACCAGGGATTGGCCGAGACCGTCCGCCAGGCCATCGCGAAACTCCTGCCGCCCGGCACGTAATGATTTTTGTAGGGGCGCAACATGTTGCGCCCCTACCTTCTCGAAACCTGGGAGTACGACGATGTGGGTGCTGCTGATAGTCGTTGTCGTCGCTGGCCTCTGGATCGTCGGCGCGTACAACGGACTCATTTCGCTGAAGAACCAGACCGCGAACGCATTCAAACAGATCGACGTGCAGCTCAAGCGCCGGCACGATCTGATCCCGAATCTCGTCAACGCCGTCAAAGGCGCGATGGATTTCGAGCGCTCGACGCTCGAAGCGGTGATTCAGGCGCGGAATCAGGCTGTGAAAGTGAATGCGTCCGGGCCCGAAGGGGTCAAGCAGATCAGCCAGGCGGAAAACGCGCTGTCGGGCGCGTTGTCCAAGCTGCTGGTCACGGTGGAGCGCTATCCCCAGCTCAAAGCGACCGGCAACATCGGCCAGCTGCAGGAAGAGCTGACGTCCACGGAGAACCGCATCGCCTTCGCGCGGCAGCTGTATAACGACACCGCGACGCAGTACAACACCAAGCAGCAGCAATTCCCCACCACACTCGTGGCGGGCCTGGCGCACGCGGAGCAGACGGACCTGTGGGAGATCGAAGATCAAGCTGAACGGGCGGTACCGCAGGTTGACCTCTCCCGACGGTAATCTCTTTCAACAACAGGAAGCCAATCGCCGGCGCACGACCTGGCTGGTGATTGGCTTCGTCCTGTTTTTCGCCTGGTTGGGCTTCGGCGCCGACTACATCTGGGCTGTCTCGGGGGGGGGCCACGGGGGCCACCACGCTTTCCCGTGGCTCGGCATCGTGCTGACGACCGTCGCAATTATCACGGCGTGGTACACCTACAAGACCGGTCCCGAGAAAGTGCTGTGGGCGACCGGCGCCACCGAGCTGGCCCATCCGAAAACGGATGCCGAGCGCCAGCTCGCGAACGTGGTGGACGAGATGGCGATCGCCGCGGGCGTGCCGCGTCCCCGCATCTGGATCGTTTCGGACGAGGATCCCAACGCGTTCGCCACGGGCACCGGCCCGGGCAATTCGCATCTCGCGGTCACCAACGGCCTGCTGAGGATTTGCAATCGCGATGAGCTGCAGGCCGTCATCGGGCATGAGCTGGGCCACGTCAAGAACCTCGACGTGCGCCTGATGACGACGCTGGCCGCACTGGTCGGCGCGGTGCTGCTCGTGCGCGACGGCATGGGCCGGATGATGCGCGGGGGCAGCGTCCCATTCAGGGCCGGCTCACGCCGCGGCAAGAGCGGCGGTCCCCTGCTCGCGGTGCTGCTCGTGCTCTGGATCATCTCGTGGATCATCGCGCCGCTCGTCACCCAGCTTCTGGTCCTGGCCGTGAGCCGGCGCCGCGAGTATCTCGCCGATGCGATGAGCGCGCAGTTCACGCGCAACCCGCTAGCGCTCGCCAGCGCGCTCGAGAAGATCGAATCCGCCGCAGCGCCGACCGCATCGATCAAGCGCGGCTCCGCGCACCTGTGTATCGCCGATCCGCTGGGCCGGCGGCTCACCAACAGTGAAGGCTGGCTCGCCGACCGGTTCGCCACTCACCCGCCGATGAGCATGCGGATCTCGCGACTCAAGGGAATGGGATACGCGCAGCTGAAGAAGGAGGGAGGCTCATTCACGAGTTCCGTGTCCGGCTAAACCGCTACAAGCTGCAGGAGCGACGGTTGGCCAGACGGGCGCTTGCGGACGATGCCGCGATCACCGCCGCCGTCCATGCGCACATGACCGAGCATGGGCTCTCGGAGCAGGCGGTACGACGGCAGGTCCGGAAATACCTCGACGAAATCATTCCGCACTTCAATGTGTTGTCGTATTACAAAGTCGGGTACAACGTCGCGAAGATCGTCGTCAATCTGCTCTACAAGACGAGTGTCGATTATCAGGATGAGCGCGCGCTCGAACAGATCCCCAAGCGCGACGTCGTCGTCTACCTCATGAATCACCGCTCCAATGCCGATTACGTGGTGGTGGCGTATGTGCTCGCCCGCGGCGTGCACGTGAGCTATGCGGTCGGCGAGTGGGCGCGTGCCTGGCCGCTCGAATACGTCTTCAAATCGTTTGGGGCCTACTTTATTCGGCGGCGATTCCGGGAGCCCCTGTATCACACCGTGCTGGAGCGCTATGTCCAGCTCATCACCAGGAACGGCGTCACCCAGGGCATCTTCCCCGAAGGCGGCCTGTCACGCGACGGCAAGCTGCGCCCGCCCAAGCTTGGCCTCCTCGATTACATCTGCCGCACACTGACGGATCCCGCCTTCGACCGCGACATCTGGTTCGTGCCGGTGGCCCTGAACTACGACCGCGTGTTGGAGGACCGCTCGCTCATTCGCGAGCTCATTGCCGAAGGAGACCGGCCCTCACGGCTCGCGCAGGTCGGTACCGTCTTGTCGTACCTCATCACCAACACGGCGCGGCTGCTGACGGGCCGGCTGAAGCGCTATGGCCGGGTCGCCGTGAACTTCGGGACGCCGCTGTCGTTGCGTGCCTGGCTCAAGACCGCGCCCAAGGACGTCCTGTCGCGTCCGAAGGAAGACCGCCTCCCCGAGCTCGAACGCCTGGCGCGTGAGATGCTCACGCGCATCGGGGCCATCATTCCGGTGACACCCGTCCCGCTGGCCGCCGCCGCGCTGCTGTCGTTTGGGCAAACGGTGGTGCAGAAGGACGCGCTGCTCGAGCGGATGGACCAGCTGCGTGATCGACTCACGGACGTGAACGGCAAAGTCGTGCGCGGGGGCGCCAGGATCGCCGATGTCTGGGATCGCGCGTGGCGGATGTTGCGGATGCGCCGCCTCGTCGTCGCAGATGGAGACACGCTGGTGGTATTGCCCCGCGGCCGGCCGTTGCTCGAGTATTACGCGAACTCGATCGCGCACCTCATTCCCATTCGTGGGCCACGGCTGCCGTTTCACAAGGCCCACGAAGTCGACACCGACCTCCCGGGACTCCGGACATGATGCTGCTGCTCGCCGCGCTGACGCTCCAGCAGGCAGACCAGGTTGTGACGAATGCTCGCATCTACACCTCGGACGTGAATCGCCCCGTCGCCGAGGCGCTCGCCGTGCGCGGTGGGCGGATCGCGTTCGTGGGCAGCAACCGCGGCGCGCTGGCGCTCGCCGGTCCGCGTACCGAACGGCTCGACCTCACCGGGAAGACGGTGATCACCGGGATGGTGGACGCGCACGCGCACCTGTTGGGCCTGGGCCAGGCGCTGCGGACCGTGGATCTGGTCGGAACGCGCTCGTACGATGAGGTGATCGCGCGCGTGGTCGATCGCGCCAAGACCGCGAAGCCGGGCGAGTGGATTCGCGGGCGGGGCTGGGACCAAAACGACTGGGCGGACACGCGCTTCCCGACGCACGCGGCGCTCTCCCGCGCCGTCCCCAACAATCCCGTCTATCTCACGCGCGTCGATGGACACGCCGCCCTGGTGAATGCCAAGGCGCTGGAGCTGGCTCAGGTCACCGCCGCAACGCCGGACCCGACCGGCGGCCGATTCATCCGCGACTCCGCCAATAACCCGACGGGCGTGTTGGTGGACAATGCACAGGGCATCGTCGGCCGGGTCATTCCTGCTCCGTCACACGCCGAGCTGCGCGAGCAGACGCTCGCGGCGATTGCCGAGGCGAACCGCTGGGGACTGACCGGCATCCACGATGCCGGCGTCGCACCGGAGGGCATCGCGGTCTACGAGGAGCTGGCCAAGGAAGGCCATTACGATCTGCGCAATTACGTGATGGTGCGATCGAGTGACTCGGTGTTGGACGCGTTCATGAAGCGCGGACCGCAGAAGGCGCGGTACGATGGCCGGCTGTGGATCCGGGCGATCAAGCTCGTCGCCGACGGCGCATTGGGGAGCCGAGGTGCCGCGCTGCTCGAGCCGTACAGCGACGACCCGGGCAACACAGGCCTGATCACGACGCCGCCGGAGCGGATCAAGAGCGTCGCGGTGCGCGCGCTGAAGGCCGGGTTTCAGGTGAACGTCCATGCGATCGGCGATCGCGCCAATCGCATAGTTCTCGACCAGTTCGAGGCCGCATTGCGCGAGGTCCCGACCGCCGATCACCGCTTCCGGATCGAGCATGCCCAGATCTTGCGGTATCAGGACATCCCACGCTTCGCCGAGCTCGACGTGATCCCCTCCATGCAGGGCAGCCATCAAACGAGCGACATGTACTGGGTGCCCAACCGGCTGGGCTGGGCCCGTGCGCAAGGCGCGTATGCCTGGCGCTCGCTGCTGAACACCGGCGTCGTGATCCCGAATGGCTCCGATTTCCCGGTCGAGGCCGTGAACCCGCTCATCTCCTTCCATTCGTTCTTCACCAGGCAGGACGCCGATAACTTCCCGCCCGGCGGCTGGATGCCCGAGCAGCGCACGACGCGTCAGGAAGCGTTGCTGTCGATCACGTTGTGGCCGGCATATGCGGCATTCATGGAGAACGAGAGCGGCAGCCTGGCAATCGGGAAGTACGCGGACTTTGTCGTGCTGGATCGGGATATCATGACCGTCGCGCCAGAGGAGGTCCTGGCGACGCACGTCGTCATGACAGTGCTTGGCGGAAAGACGGTATACAAATACGAAGCCCCCGGGACGGCGCACTAGGCGCGCCCGGGGGCTCCGACACATTGGCTACCCGGAGTCGAGGGCTTGCGCCCTTCGTTCTTCTCTCCGCCGCCACCTGTGGACTGGTTCGTCCTCGGTAGGGCAAGCAGAGGCTCCGGCTTCCATCCCCAAGCAACCCCGTCGGGTCGCCTGGTTCACCAATGTGGGTGCTACGGGTCAGATCAGGTCGCGGACCGACCTTCCGCACTGCACGTCGAGGCACCATTTCGACGTGGCTAGGGCAACGCGACTGGCCCCAGCTGTCCGACCCGGTGAGTTGACTCCCGGATCAACGAGCGCCTGAGCCCTTGGTTGCATCGGCGCCCTCCCCGGAATTTCCGTTCGGACTCGGTTTGAAGGCGTTGTTGAGACGCCAGGTCCCAACCCTTCCCTCCAACCCGCGTGGCATCAATATAGGGGCCTCACAAAAGCGCGCAAGTGCCGATGTTTCTTCGGGTTAGCTCACTTCGATGTGCATCGTTTGTGGATGCTAACTGACGGTCCCAGCCCGAATTCCAGAGATCGTCCACACGATGTGGAGTTGTGAATCCACAGCGCGAACGTTCCCACATCGGGGTATTTAGCCCTCTATTGCAACTTCGCAGTAGGCAAAAGCCTGGTCGGAGTCGGCGGGGACGAAGAGAAACCCGGCGCCACTGGTCGCGAACCAACCCGCGAGCAACTGCGTCGATCGGCCGACTGCGGGCTCGGCGAAGAGCGCCTGCGTCCAACGGCGAATGTGGCGCAGCTCCGGCGCGCGCCGCGACAAGAGGCTCAACGCCGCGCCAAGTCCGTGGGTCGCGCGGAGAAAATGTGCGATCGCGTGCCCGCGCTGGGCGAAGATGTACGAGCGGACTCCCGGCTCATCATAGAGCAGGGTACCTTCGTATGGGTCGGCGGGTGGCGCATCCATGCGTGGGCCGAAGTAGACGAACACGCGGTTGTCGCCGTCCCGGCGCTCGACGACGATGGCCGCGGAATCGGGACTGAGGCGCGCCGCGTGCACGAGATCTTCGGCGGCGAGAATGCCGACCTGGGCCGTCCACTCGAGCGCCGCGAGTGCCTGGTCGAGCGGCAGACCGACCGCATCGTCATAGGCGATGAGGCGCGGGGCTTCGCCGGCGCGTTGGAAGAAGTGCGCAAGCGCGTCGGCGCGGTCCTCGAAGGTCCGCATGATGCGGGTGGTTGCGGGAACGGCCATCCGAGGATAATAACGGAGCCGGAATTCAACTGTTAGAGGAGCAATCAGCGATGTTGTTGGAATTGGTGATGGTTATCACGGTTGTCGTGTACCAGCAGGATACCACAACCCACAAGGATTCGGTGCCGCCGCCACCTGCGCCGGTGCCGACGCCGGTTCCAGCGCCGCCGCCGACGCCCACGATCGAGCAGATCCGCTACATGGAAGGGCTCCGCACCGCGACGCGCGGTGTGGCGCAGATCCGCGATGCAGTAAACCGCGTCGTGCGCACACAGCAGGCTGATTCATTGACGCGCCGCCGTGCGGCTCGGCGCCTCGGTGGGCTGTGCGGCACTGCGCGGTCATTCATCGTCAGCGGTCGACCGAAGATGCAGGCGACTGCCTACGCGGACTCGATGCGGATCCTAGCCAAACAGCTGACGGTACGGCTGGATTCGTTGAATGCGGCGCTGCCGACGTGTGAGAAGACAGCGGGACGGGATCCGAACACGGTGGCGACGACCCTGACGGGGCGGCTGAAGAATTACGATGATGCGCTGCTTGCCTTCCGAACGGCGCTAAAACCGGACAGTACGAAGACAAGCAGTCAGCCGTAACAAAGGCATGGGCTAAGTGACTAAGACACAGTCACTTAGCCCATTAGCTTTCTGAGCCCCTTAACCCCTTTACGGCACCGCTTGCTGCTTCGGCTCCAGCCTGAGTATCCAGAGCCCCGTATTGATATCCGGCACAAAGATATTGCCGTCCCGGACGACCGCCCCCCAGGCAAACGGCGCCCGCCGGTGCCCCAGCGAATCGACTGTCAGGATCCAGCTCATTTCCCGCCCCTCACGCAGCAAGTCGCCCTTCAGCTCACCGGAGATATCGACCGCGCGCGCTCCCCCCTGATAGTTGCCGAGGTAGAGCGTGTCACCGACGACCCAGACGTTGTGGACGCCACCGTCGGTCGGCTCATACCAGGCGACCTCACGCGGCTTCGTGATGTCCGAGACGTCGATGACGTGTAGGCGTCCGAAGGTCAGGTTGTTACCGTCCTGCAGCCCCTTGTACGGATGCGCGGCGTACACCTCGTCTCCCACAAACACGTAGCGGCCTTGCCGCCACGCCGTGTGGGTGCCCCGCACGAACCCCTGTCCCCAGAGCTGGGACACCCGCGAGTAGACCGCATTCAGATCGTACTTGAACTGCGAGACCAGTTGGGGATTGGTAGGACTGCCACCTTTCATCCCATTGCCGACGTCGAGAATCACGAGGCCGTCATTCCAGTACGCGAGATACGCGAGCCCGTCCACGACCATCACGTCATGCAGATACCGTCCCGCCTCGGTCTGCCCCGTCTGCCAGCGGGCGACTTCCTTGGGATGCTGCGGATCCTGAATATCGATCACCCGCATCGAGCCGGTCGCGTCGTCGGTGATGTAGGCGTAGCCCTTGTAGACGTAGGAGCTGTGCACTCCACCCGATACGGTTTCCGTGTACGCAGAGACCGGTTTGGGATGACACGGGTTGCTCGCATCGAAGACGACAATGCCGTTCTTGCGGTCCGACGCGCCTTCGCGGGAGAAAACGCCGTACTTCCCGTCCTCGGTCGTCATCACGTCGTTCACGATGCGCGCGTTTGTCATCATCGAATCGACGATCTTGGGATGCGTGACGTCGGTGATGTCGATCGCGTACACGCGGTCGGCGATAGTCGACAAATACGCGCACGTTCCCGACGGATGGAGCCAGACTTCCGCCGCGCTCATCGTGATCGGCACGCGGCCGCGCACCTCGATGCCGCGCCCCACCTCGCGCGGCGCGACGTGCACCACGGCGTCGGCCTCCTTCCCGCCGATCGATGCCGTCACGGTGTAGTCGCCGGCGAGCTCGGCGACGAACGTTCCGCTCGGGTCGATCTCCGAAACACCGGGACCTGCCGCGACCGCCCAGTCGGTCGCGACGTCGCCGACCATACGGCCGGCTGCCGTGCGCCCCACAGCGGCAAATTTCACGACGTCCCCCGTACGCACGTTCGCGGTTCCAGGCTCGAGGGTGACGCGGGCAATGTTGTTGGGCAGCACCTGCAGAGGGAGCGTTTCCGTCGCTGGACCGGCGGTCGCGGTGATCGCCGCACGGCCGGCGGCCAGCGCGCGCAGTCGACCATCGTTCGTTACCGTGGCGATGCGTGGATTGCTCGAGGTGAACGTCACCGGATCAGCTCGACGATCACCGTGCCGCGAGAACGGGGTCGCCGAGAGCGTGAGTCGCGAACCGGCGACAAGACGAGACGGTCGGGGATCGAGTGTGATGTGGGAAGGGGGCTCGGGCAGCACATGTACCAACACAGTCCCGAATACCTGATTTCCGGCCACCCCGGGGACGTACGCGACGGCCGTCACACGCGAGTATCCCTGATAACCGCCGGTAAATACGCCGGTGGAATCGATGTTACCCTGCATGGCACTGTCAAACCATCCGACCACAGCGCCAGGCACGGGCTGTCCCGCCGCGTCGAGTGCTCGCGCCGTGAACTTGAGTTTGCCGCCGACCGGCACCTCGCCGCCGTTGGGTTGGACTTCGACTTTGGCGATTGGCGATTGTGGTGCGGTGGTGCTGGTGGGCTGTTGGAGTGCGACTAACGACAGTAACGCTGGCAGCAACATGGGAAGGCCTCCGTCCGACGGCGCTAAAAGGGAAGACGCAGGTTACCGGCGCAGTGGAGAGAACGGAAGAGTGTGTGATCCGGCTCGTGGTGTCACGAAAGTGTCAGCATACTGAAATCAGGACGAAAGCGCAGTCGCAATTGACAGGGTATAGGGGGGTCAATACCTTTGCCCGCGGTTCAAGCATACGTGGCACCGTCACCGGCTGTCTGCGCTTCCGCGAGGACCAAACGTCTCGCGGATTTTTGTTTGAGCCCGTCCCACGCCGCGGTGGCTTGGGTCGTTCCAGTCCGGGGCCCGTGCCCCATTGTGCTGAGGTCTTAACGGTATGGCAAAGGGTAAGGTGAAGTGGTTTAACGACGCGAAGGGCTTTGGCTTTATCGCGCAGGAGTCGGGTCCAGACGTGTTCGTCCACTTCACAGCGATCCAGGCGGAGGGCTTCCGCAGCCTCGCCGAGGGTGACAACGTCGAATTCGACGTCGCCCAGGGTCCAAAGGGGCTGCAAGCGCAGAACGTTCGCAAGGTTTGAGCTGCGTAGGGGCGCAGCATGCTGCGCCCCTACGGAAACGGGCCCGGGGTCACACCGGGCCCGTTTGCTTTTTCATATATTGGCGCTATGGCTCCCGTGCTCGTCGCGCTGCTCTTCCTGCAAGCGGTCCCGCCTCCGCCGCGCCTGCCCTCGCCGCGTCCGTTTGCATATCGGGGGTTCGCGCCCGGGATGCCGTATCGCGATTTCGCCGCGCAAGCGCGCGCCATCGCCCAGAGCAACAACGACATCCTTGCGTGTCAAACGATGCATCAGACGGCGCAGGTCATGGACTGCGGAGTACGCGTGCGTGACCCGGTCGATAGCGCGCGTTTCTATTTGAGCGCGAACGTCATCGAGGGACGGACTTCGGTGATTTCGTTTGTCGATTCGGGGAATGTCGCGCTGGTGCGGCGCACGCAGAATGAGTTGCGCAAGCGCCTGGGTGTCCCGCAACGTCGTGAATTCAGCATGTGGGAATGGACCAAGGGCCGACGCTTCATCCGGCTCAACTGGCGAGGCGGTCGTGGTTGGCGCTTGATCTCGATTACGCTCAACGACCGTGATGTGATGGACCGGATCGCGCGCTATCGCCCGAAGCCGAAGCCTAAATAACGTCAGCGACGAGACGCTCGGCGAGCTGCGCGATTCCTTCCACGCCGGTGATTTGATCCACCCAGCGCGGCGGCAACGCCACCTCTCCGTATCGTGCTCCCAACAGCGCGCCCGCCACCGCCGCATTGGTGTCGGTGTCGCCGCCTGCTTGCGCGATATAGATGAGCGCTTCTTCGAGCGAGCGGCCGTGGGTGACGAACCAGAACGCGATCTCGATGGAGCACCCGCGGCGCGCGATCACTAATCCGGTGCATCACTTCGTCGATGAAGTAGATATTGCCGTGCAGCAGCTCGCGCGCGGCGAGGTTCACCGCGGCGGCGCCCCAGGTACACCGCTCGTCGGCGTGCGTGATCGCCGCCTGCTGAGTCGACACGCGAATCAGGCGATCGGGATCGTCATGGTAGCGCAGCGCGACGGGAATACAGCGCATGACACTGCCGTTACCGGCCGAGCGGCCCGGATTCTCCTGGTTCGTGAGCCGGCCCGCTTCGAACGGCTCCTTGCCGCGGTCGATCAGCGTGAGCGCACGCTTGGTCGTGAAGCCGATGCCACGGCCGTCCACCTTCATCCATTTCACCCACCGCCGCGCCACATCGTTCGCGTCGAACCCCTTGGACGCCAGCAGCGATTCGCCGAGCAACAACGCCATCGCGGCGTCGTCGTCGTAGGGGGAGTTCTTGGGCGGCGGAGCGAGATCGACTACTCCGTTGGGGAACGCCTTCCGGATTGCTTCCGGCGTTCCGAGGTGCTCGGTAGGGACGCCCAGCTGATTGCCTGCAACAAGGCCCAACAACGCGCCCCGGGCGCGAGAGACGAGCTGTGGGTCCCCCCGGTCCATTGGGCCACAAATTAACACCGGCCATGGCCATCGTTTTAGGACTCGCGGGGGTTTACGTCGTCCTCTCGGTCGTGCTGTGGGCGCTCCAGGAGAAGATCACGTTCCCCGCGCCCCGGGCGGCGCTTCCGGATCCGGTCGAGGCGCTGGGGTACGGGGAGCGCGTCGGGTTGACGATGCACGATGGCACACAGCTCGTTGGATGGTACCTTCCGCCGGCGCCCACGCCTCAACACGCCGTTTCAC
>WNFU01006402.1_pt1 | contig 16721 bp, 15 predicted proteins | sample 5400121 | NCBI WGS metagenome assembly WNFU01 (sample SAMN13153360, study PRJNA577476) | soil metagenome | isolation source: 100 cm soil or saprolite under grassland replicate 1 | place: USA:California | collected 2016-06-15
GTCCCCATCCCGTAGAGGTTGTTCTCGACCAAAAAGACGATCGGCAGCTTCCACAGCGCCGCGAGGTTCATCGTCTCGCCGAAGTTGCCGGTGTTCGACGCCCCGTCGCCGAACATGCACACCGTCACGGAGTCCTCGCCGCGGTAGTCCGAGCTGAGCCCGAACCCGGCGGCGAGCGGGAGGTTGCCGCCGACGATGCCGTAGCCGCCCATGAAGCGGTTGTCGAGGTCGAAGATGTGCATCGAGCCGCCGCGCCCCCGCGAGGTGCCGTCGACGCGGCCGAAGAGCTCGGCCATGACGCGCTTGGGGTCGGTGCCGCGGGCGATCGCGTGCCCATGCGTCCGGTAGGTGCCGATCAGGTAGTCGTCGGGACGCATGACCGAGGTGGTGCCGACGATCGTCGCCTCCTCGCCGATCGCGAGGTGCAGGAACCCGCCGGCCTTGGCCTTCTGGTACTGGCGTCCGGCCTCCTCCTCGAAGCGCCGGATCAGCGCCATCGTCGTAAGCAGCTCGCGGCAGGTGCCGGCGTCGGGGAGCTTCGGCTTGGGGCCGCCCGCGCCGTCCGTCACCTGCTCGGGCGTCTTGACCTCGGCCTGAACCTGCTCGTCGGCCACCGTGGCTCGCACGATAGCCGAGGATCGGCGCGGTGGCGATGGGCTCGAATCAGGGTCGCGGCCGCAGGGCGGCTGGCTGTGCCCCAAGCCGGTGAGACGGGCCGTCGCTCCGACGTGGAGGCTCGCTCGACGAATTCAGCCGTCCGCGCTGTGCCGTGGGGCGACGACGGAACCGCAGCTCGGGCGCGAGCTTCTACGGGGAGGTACAAGGGAGAGATGAGCAGGAGACTCCGGATCGCACTCACGGCGCTGTTCGCTGTGGCGGCGGGCGCGCTCGTCTTCGCGGGCGGCGCTCTCGCCGCGTTCCCGGGGGCGAACGGCAAGATCGCCTTCGCGCATGACCCGGGCACGGCGGGCAGCAGCGGCGACATCTTCACGATCGACCCCACAGGCCAGAACCTGACCCCGCTCACTGGCGGCCCCGATTACGACCAGGAGCCGTCCTACTCCGCCGACGGGGAGTGGATCGCCCTCAGCCGCGCACCCGCGGGTACCCCCAACGGCGAGATCTGGGTGATGAGGGCGGACGGAAGCGGCCAGACCCAGCTCACGAGCCTCAGCACGGGCGAGGACCGCGACCCCACGTTCTCGCCCGACGGCGAGAGGATCGCCTTCGAGCACAACACCGGGGCGACCCAGATCTGGATCATGGACGCCGACGGCTCGGGCCAGACCCAGCTCACGTTCCCGGGCGCAAACCCCGACGAGGCCGTCGCCGTTGACCCGTCGTTTTCGCCCGACGGGCAGAGGATCGCCTTCGTTCGCAGCGAAGGATCGGGCGCCTCCGCTGGGATCTGGATCATGAACGCCGACGGAAGCGGTCAGACCCGCCTGACGAGCGGGTCGGCGACATCATCGGACCGCGACCCCAACTTCTCGCCCGACGGGCAGAGGATCGTCTTCAGGCACAGTGGACCAGGTGACGTCGATCTCCGGGTCATGAGTGCGAACGGCTCGGATCAGTCGCAGCTGACGAGCGGGGGCGGTGACTTCGGGCCCGTGTTCTCCCCCGACGGCACGAGGGTCGCGTTCTCGAGGGAGGAACCCGGGGGTACGTTCGCCAACATCTTCCTCGCCGACTCCACGGGCCTGAACCAGAACGTCGCGCCGCTCACCGGCGACGCGGCGCCGGTCTTCAACTTCGACCCGGCCTGCGACCTGACGGGCAACGCGACGCAGAAGTCGTTCAAGCAGGTGAGCGTCACCGTGACGTGCACGAACGAGAACGCCACGGCGGATGTCGAGGGCTCGGGCAAGGCGCCGAAGGCGCCCAAGGGCGCGGTCGCCTCGAAGGCCAAGAAGTTCACGATCGCGCCGGTGACCGCGCCGATCCCAAAGGGAACGCCGACCGAGGTCACGCTGACGATCCCCAAGAAGGGAAAGAAGGCGCTAAAGAAGGCCGCCAAGGCCGGCAAGAAGGGAAAGGCGACGATCACCGCCACCCTCACCGATGATCTCGGTCAGTCCTCGACCGACAGCTTCAGCGTCAAGTTCAAGCCGAAGAAGAAGTAACGGCCATCTGAACGGCTTCCTCGAGGCGGTCGTCACCCCAGAAGACCTCGCCGCTAATGACCACGCTGGGGACCCCGCGCACCCCGAGATCTCCGGCGTCGTCGGTCGCCTGTTGCAGCTCGCGCTTGACCGAGTTCGTCCCGACCGCCTTGGTCACGGCGCGCGGATGCAGCTCGCACGCCGCCGCCGCGATCAGGACGTTGTCTGGATCGCCCAGGTCGCGGCCGGCCGCGAAAGCCTGCCGGAAGGCGGCGAGCGCGAAGGCCACGGTCCGCCCCGAGTGCTTGGCGAACGTCGCGGCCCGCATGGCGAGAAGGCTGTTGCCGGGGAACGGCTCGGGCCAGCGGAGCGCCTGGAGGCCGTACTCGCGCGCCCGGCGCTCGACCTCGGCGATCCCGTCGGCCCGGCCCGGCCCATTGGCCCACGAGTCGCGCCCGAAGCGCTTGAACAGCCCGCCAAGCACCGGCGGCTCGCCGAGCTTCTCGGAGAAGAGCGCGTTGACGCGCTCCGCGGCGAGGTAGGCGTACGGCGAGCCGAGGTCGAAGTAGAAGATCGGACGTGTCACCCCGGTTAGCTTACTCAGGTGTTACATTTGTGTACATGTCAGGCAGCATCGGGGCACGCGAGCTGAGGCAGAATCTCAGCGCTGTGCTGAAACGGGTTCAAGAGGGCGAGCGGCTGGTGGTCACGTCGCGGAACCGGCCGGTCGCTGAGCTCGTTCCCCTGACCGGTCAGCGGCGCACCCTCGCGCGACTGATCGAGGAGGGGCGGGCCACGCCCGCAGCCGATCCCGGTGGACTCGCCGACATCGAGCCGATCGAGCTCGACGGACTGCCGCCAGACGCGCTCACCCGCGCCCTCGACTACGTCCGGGGCGAGGACTGAGCTGCCTGCCTACGTCGACGTCTCCGCGATCGTCAAGCTGATCGCGCGCGAAACGGAGTCCGAAGCGTTGCGGGGCTTCCTGCGACGCGAGAGGCTCGCCAGCAGCGAGCTCGCAATTGCCGAGGTCCCACGGGCGCTGAGGCGGCTCGGCTCGGAACGCCCTGGCCTGCCGCTGAAGGAGCTGCTGGCCAGCGCCGGCCGCGTGCTCGCCACTGTCGATCTCGTCGCGCTCGACCGCGATCTCTTGATCCTGGCCGGCCGGTTCGACGACGCTTATCTGCGTGCCCTCGATGCGATCCACATCGCGACGGCCCTCACGGTCGCCGAGGATCTCGAGTGGTTCGTGAGCTACGACCGGCGCCAGGCTGAGATTGCGCGGGCCGCCGGCCTGCCGCTGGCGCAGCCGGGAATCTGAGTCCGGCGTGCTGGTGAAATCGTCCAGCCGTCGACGGCGCGAGCGGCGGGGGCGGGGAAGTCGCCTTCCCCGCCCCCGCCTCGCCGTGCGGCGATGCTCGGTCCGCTCTACCTAGCCGTTGATCGAGCCCTGGAAGATGCAGACGTTGCCGCCGCCGTAGAGGCCGTTGCCGCCGGCGAGGTCGCCGTTCTTGGCCCCGACGTCGAATAGCCCGTTCAGGGCCGTTCCATCAGGCGCGGCGAGAGTCCACTCGCTCTCGTCGTAGTTCGCGTCATTGCCGGTCGCGATCTCGTCGTCGAGCACGCGGTCCGCCTCCAACGTTCCCGTGTTGAGGAAGTCGGCGAACGCGTTACCACCCGGCAGGTCGTCGACGCCCTCCTGGATGGAGCCATCGGCGCTCGTCCGGCTGTAGATCTCCGCGTGGGTGGTATCTGCACCCGCATCGCGGAAGCACTTGGCGTAGATCTCGAACGGTCCCTTGCTGAACAGCGCCGTCTCGGGCGCCGCGGCCTGGGCGGCAGCGGCAGTCGCGCCGTCGGTGGCCGTGACCTTGACGAACGAGTTGCCGACCACCTCGTAGTCGGACAGGTCGGCGTCGCTGAGCGAGTTGTTCGCCACCTTCGACCCGTCGACGGCATCCGCCGCGAGGTCGACGTTGGTGACGCCACCGTCCTGGAGGTCGACACTCGCAACGTCGCCGTCCTTGATGTCCGCCGTGCGCACCGCGTTCTTCTTGATGTGCTTCGAGCGCACCGCGTTCTTCTTGATCTCCTTGCTGGTGACCTTGTTGACGGCCACCGCTGTCCCGGCCATCGCCACGACCAGCGCGATGATGCTGACCACCAACGCCGGCGAGGGCCGTCGCCTGAACCGCTTCATGGAACCTCCCGTGTAGTAGGAACTTGCTTCCGCGCACCGTAACCCGGGCGGGCGCCCCGAGTCGCGGCCGAGAGCCTCAATGGGACAGTCCGCCCGCTACTGGTGGATCGCCCAGCCGTCGACCGCGCGGGCGGCGTCGAGCACCGCCTCCGAGATCGTCGGGTGGGGGTGGATGATGCGGGCGACGTCCTGGTAGCCGCCCTCGAGCTCCTTCGCGTTGACGAGCTCGGAGATCATGTCGCAGGCGATGTTGCCCACGACGTGGGCGCCGAGCAGCTCCCCGTACTGGGGGTCGCCGATGATCTTCACCATCCCGGCGCGGTCGTCGTATACGGTCCCCGCGCCGACTCCTCCGAGCTGGAACTTGCCGACCTTCACCTCGCGCCCCTGCTCCTTGGCCTCCTGCTCGGTGATCCCGAAGCTCGCCACCTGCGGGTGGCAGAACGTCGCTCCCGGCACCGCGTCGAGGTCGAGCGGGTGGACGTGGTTGCCGGCGATCGTCTCCGCGGCGATCACCCCCTCCTCCGACGCCTTGTGCGCCAGCGCGGGGCCGCGGACCAGGTCGCCGATCGCATAGACCCCGTCCTTGGTGGTGCGCTGGTACTCGTCGACCTTGATACGTCCGTTCTCTTCGGTCTCGACCCCGGCCTCGCTGAGGTTGAGGGCCTCGATGTCGGGCGCGCGCCCGCCGGCGATGCACAGGTAGTCGACCTCGGCCTGCTTGTCGCCATAGCTCACCTTGACCGAGCCCTCGCCCGCGTCCACGCCCTCGACCTTCGTCCCGAGCACGACGTCGATGTTCTGCTTCTTGAACGCGCGCTCGACGACCTTGGCGCAGTCCTTGTCCTCGGCGGGCAGCACCTGGTCGAGCATCTCGATCAGGGTCACCTCGGTGCCGAAGCGCCCGTACGCGGACGCGATCTCGGCGCCCGACGCGCCGGCGCCGACCACCGCGATCCGCTGCGGCAGCTCCGGGAGCGACCAGGCGCCCCATGTGTCGACGACGCGGCCTCCGAACTCCACCCCGGGGATCGGCATCGCGACCGAGCCGCTCGCGAGCACCACCGCGCCGGCCTCGTAGGTCTTGCGCCCCACCTTGACGTCGCCCTCCGCTGTCAGCGCGCCCTCGCCCTCGATCAGGTCGATCTTGTTCTTGTCGAACAACCCCGAGACGCCTCCGGCGAGCGTCCCCGAGACCTTCTCGCGCCGCTTGCCGATCACGTCCCAGTCGATGCTGACTCCGTCGACCTTGATCCCGAGGTCGGCGGCCCCGTTGCGCGCTTCGTCGTAGACCTCGGCGGAGTAGAGGATCGTCTTCGCGGGGATGCATGCATAGTTGAGGCAGCGCCCGCCCGGCTTGTCCTTCTCCACGACGGCGGTCTTTTGGCCGAGCTGGGCGGCGCGAATCGCGGCCACGTAGCCGCCCGGGCCCGCCCCGATGACGATCGTGTCGTACTTGTCGGCCACGGACGCGACTCTATCCGACCGCGAACGGCGCTCGCGGGCATGCGCGCGTGCCTACTGGGGCGGGCGGCGGTCCGGCATCTGGATGCGAGCCAGCGCCTTGACCATGAAGTAGAAACAGGTACCTGCAAGCGCGATGAGGATGAAGTTGCCGATCGCCCGGAACGGGTCGGTCGCGCCGACCAGGCTGACAGCCGACCACAGGATCAAGAACAGAAGCACGGTCTGAAAGCCGAGCACCGCCCAGTAGCGCGCCCGCCACATCCCCCACGCCATCACTCCCATCAGCAACGCGGGGGCGAGCACCTGGAGCAGCCTCGGGCGCTCGCCGTCCACCTCCGCCCCGGAGAGGTAGCCGACGAGGATCGAGAGCGCGAGCAGCGCGGATATGACCGCACCGATCGTCACGACGAGCGGTCGCTCGCCCTCGCCGAGGGGCTCGAGCGCGTCCCGTGCCGCCTGGTCGCGAGCCTCGGCGCGGGCCGCGAGGTCGGCGGGGGAGTGACCGTTTGGCGATTGCGGGGCGCCGCTCTCGCCGTTTACGCCGGGGTCGCCGGCCGCGCCGCGCTCGACGCTGCGGCGCTTGCGCTTGCGCCGCTCGGCCCGCCTGCGTTCCCGGCTTCCCATCAGCCGACCTCGACGGCCGACTCGATCGCGTCGCGGAGGCTGCGCGCCGCGGCGCCCGGATCGGGCGCGTCGCGGATCGCCCGCACCACAACGATCCGCCGCGCTCCCGCGGCGACGACGTCGCCGACGTTGTCGGCGTCGATGCCTCCGATCGCGAACCACGGCAGCCTGGCGATCCGGGCCGCCTCGTCGATCAGCTCGAGGCCGACCGCCGGGCGCCCCCGCTTGGTGGGCGTCTCCCATACCGGGCCGACGCTGAGGTAGTCGGGGCCTTCGTCGCCGAGCTCCTGTGCGGCCTCGATCTGCTCGCGCGAATGGGTCGAGAGGCCGAGCAGCGCGTCCGCGGGCAGCAGCGCGCGCGCCTCCGCCGCGCTCATGTCCTCCTGGCCGATGTGGACGCCATCGGCCTCGCAACCGGCGACCAGGTCGGGACGGTCGTTGAGGACGAACAGGGCGCCGTGATCATCGGCGGCCTTGCGGAAGACGCGCGCGGCGTCCACGAGTTCGCCGTCGTCGAGATGCTTGTCGCGAAGCTGGATCATGTCGGCTCCGTTGGCGAGCGCCTCCCGCAGCAGGGGCCCAGCGTCGGCGCCGCCCGGATGCGCCTCGCAGACGAAGTACAGCCGCGCCTGGTTGAGGCGCCGCCGCCGTTCTTCCAGGGAAGCCATCGCGATTGAGCCTATTGGCCGGCGGATACGCGCGGAGTACCATGGACACGACAACGGGAGCCCGAGCAACGGGCTGAGAGGGCGGCTGGTGCCGCCGACCGTCTGAACCTGATCCGGGTAATGCCGGCGCAGGGATGGTGGTACGGAAACCGGCCGCTCGACCGAGAGGCGGTGCGCGTGCCACGAACCGACAGCAAGACTTTGGACGCCCTGGTCGTGGGGGCCGGCGCGATCGGTCTCGCGTGCGCGTGGCGCGCGGCACAGCGCGGGCTCCGAGTCGCCGTGATCGATCGCGAAGCGCCGGGCAGCGGAGCGACGAGCGTCGCCGCCGGGATGCTCGCCCCGATCGGGGAGGCCTCGTGGGGAGAGCAGGCGCTGCTCGACCTCAACCTCGCCTCGGCCAAGCTCTATCCGGGCTTCGTGGCGGAGCTCGAGAGCGCCTCGGGGCGGGCGGTCGACTACCGTCGCTGCGGCGCGCTCCACGTCGCGCTCGACCGCGACGAGTCCGAGGAGCTGCGCCGCCGCCACGAGCTGCAGGGGTCGCTCGGCCTGGACGCACGGTGGCTGCGCCCGCGGGCGTGCCGCGAGCTCGAGCCGGGGCTCGCGACGGCGGTCACCGCCGGCGTCCACGCCCCGGACGAGGGGGAGGTCGATCCCCGTGCGCTGGTCGCCGCGCTCGTGGCGGCGGTCGAGCGCGCCGGGGTCGAGCCGATCGCCGGGGCCGGGGCGGTCGAGGCGATCCTCGAGGGCGATCGACTCGCCGGAGTGCGGACCGCCGGCGGCGACGAGCTTCGCGCCGCGAGGACCGTGCTTGCCTGCGGTTGGTGGTCCGGCGCCGCCGAATGGCTGCCGCCGCGGGCGAGGCCACCGGTTCGCCCCGTCAAGGGCCAGATCATCTCGCTGCGCGGCCCGGAAGACGAGCCGCTGTGCGAGCGGATAGTCGCCAGCCAGTGGGTGTACGTCGTGCCGCGCGCCGACGGGCGCGTGATCGTCGGCGCGACGGTCGAGGAACGCGGCGCCGACCTCACCGTGACCGCCGGCGGCGTCCACGAGCTGCTGCGCGAGGCGTACCGGGTCCTGCCGGACATCGCCGAGCTCGAATTCACGGCCGCCGTCGCCGGGCTGCGGCCCGGGACTCCGGACAACGCGCCGCTGATCGGTCACGGCGCACTCAACGGGCTCGTCCTCGCGACCGGCCACTACCGCAACGGGATCCTGCTCGCCCCGATCACGGCGGAGGCCGTCGCGGCGCTCGTGGCCGGGGAGGAGCCCCCGCCGGTCTCGGAGGGATTCGGCATCGAGCGCTTCGAGGGAGTGGCGACCCTGTGAGGATCGCCCTCAACGGAAAGGCCGCCGAGCTTCCAGACGGCGCCAGCGTGGCGGAGGCCGTGGCAGCGGCGGGCGCCGGCGAAGAGCAGCGCGGCGTCGCGGTCGCGGTCGAGGGCGAGGTCGTCCCGCGCGGCGAGTGGGACGCCACGAGGCTGCGCGACGGCCAGGCCGTGGAGGTAGTGAGGGCGATTCAGGGTGGGTGAGCCGATGAGTGAGCAAGCCGACACGGCGACGGGCGGCCTCGAGCTCGGCGGCCGGACGTGGCGCTCGCGGCTGATCGTCGGCAGCGGAGGATTCCGGTCGCTCGACGACCTCGAGCGCGCCCTCGAGGCCTCCGGCACCGAGATCCTGACCGTCGCGCTGCGCCGCGTCGATCCGCTGGCCAAGGGCTCGCTGCTCGATGTCGCCGAGCGCCTCGGCCTATTCGCTCTGCCGAACACGGCCGGGTGCTACACGGCGCGCGACGCGGTACGGACGGCGCGTCTCGCGCGCGAGGCGTTCGAGACCGACTGGGTGAAGCTCGAGGTGATCGGCGACGACCGCACGCTGTTTCCGGACGCGGTCGAGCTCGTCGAGGCCGCCGAGACCCTGATCGACGACGGCTTCGTGGTGCTGCCGTACACGAACGACGATCCCATCCTGGCGCGGCGTCTCGAGGAGGCCGGATGCGCAGCGGTGATGCCGCTCGGCTCCCCGATCGGCTCCGGGATGGGGATCCGCAACCCCTACAACATCCAGATCATCGTCGAGCAGGCGAGCGTCCCCGTGATTCTCGACGCCGGAATCGGAACGGCGTCCGACGCGGCGCTCGCCATGGAGCTGGGCTGCGACGGCGTCCTTCTCGCCAGCTCGGTTGCGAGGGCCGAGGATCCGGCGACGATGGCGGTCGCGATGCGCAAGGCGGTCGAGGCGGGCTATGAGGCACGCCGCGCGGGACGGATCGCCCGCAAGCGGCACGCCGAGGCGTCGACGCCGGACGAGGGCCTGCCCGACCTCGGCGGCCCGTCGAGCGCCCCGTAGTCCCAGTAGTTGGTCAGCTCGAGCGCCGCCGAGCGACCTGGCGGTCGACCCACTCGCCGACCGTCCCGGCGGCGTAGGCCGCCCCGTGCGCTGCGCGACCGACCGGCGATGCGTCGAGCGGCGCGATCGCGGCGTCGGGGTCCTCGCCCATCGCCACCGCGGCCTTGCGGGCCGCGCCGAGCTGCCGCCGCAGCCGACGCTCCCACGAGCGGCAGAACTCCGGCAGCTCAGCGTCGCCGCGCGTCTCGCTGACCGTGGCCAGGTAGGCGAGCAGCGAGGTGATGTGCTCCAGGTCGGAGAGCGCGAGGCGGATGGCCTGGTTTCGCTCCAGGAAGCGATCGAAGACCGCCGCGCGGGCCGAACCGATCCGCGCCCCGCTGCCCTGGGCGGCGACCCTGCCGTGCAGGCCATGGCGCGCGGTCAGTGGCTCGAGCTCGTCGAGCATCTCGCCCACCGAGTCGGCCGCCTTGCGCACTGGCTCGGCGGCCGGGTCCCCCAGGGCGTCGGCGAGCCGGGTCCAGCGCTGCACGAGCTGGCGTCCAGTGAGGTAGAGCTCGCGGTAGCCGCGGTTCTCGGCAGGATGCATCGTCACGCGCGGCACTGTATCCGCGTCGGCGTCGTTTGGATACAGTCGCCGCGAGGTGCGGAGGCGCGGAGCATGGACCCGGTCCCGCCTGACGGCGGCGGCGGCGCTCGCCGGCCTCGGGGCGCTGACGGGCAGCGCGCTGGCCGCCTTTCCCGCGGACGCCCCCAACGACCCCAACTACGCTCCGAGCGAGGATCCAGGCGCGCTGACCTGCGCCCAGAGATCGGTCAACGAGGAGCAGCACTACCTCTACGACTTCATGCCGCGCTGCGCGCCGAACGCGACCGATCCGGAGGGCGCGGCGGGCGGCTCGGTAAACCGCGCATGGCGCGAGTTCACCACCGGGCGCCCGGACACGGTCATCGCCTACATCGAGGGCGGCATCAACTGGCACAACCACCCCGAGGAGCTCGCCAACCGCGTTTTCCTCAACGCCGGCGAGCTGCCGCCGCCCACTACTCCGGTCGACGACGGTGCGCTGAACGCGCGCGACTACTCGGACACCGACGACGCCAACTCGAACGGCGTCGTCGACCCCGAGGACATCATCGTCCGCTTCTCCGACGGCAAGGACGACGACGGCAACCGCTACCCGGACGACATCTCGGGCTGGGACTTCTACGACAACCAGAACAATCCGGCGACCTACGACTCGACCTACGACCACTCGGACGGCCAGATGATCCAGGCCGCGGCCGAGACCGACAACGGAAGCGTCGACGCGGGTATCTGCCCCAGCTGCATGATCATGCCGATCAAGGCAGGGGCCGAGGCGCTCGATCGAACCGACGACCTCGCGGAGGCGTTTCTCTACGCCACCGATCTCAAGGCGAGTGTCATCGTCTCGGTCACCGCCGATCTCGGCTACTCGTCGTTCATGCGCCAGGCCGTGCAGCGGGCCTGGGAGCGGGGGCTGATCATGGTCGAGTCCTCGAACGACTTCGACTCGACCGACCACCAGGGCGGAATGTTCCACCCCTTCGTGATCCCCGGCAACGGGCTGGTCTCGAACACCCAGGGGCTCGACACCGTGCCCGGGTCGGCACCGCTCGTCAACTCGCTGACGACCACCTACCGGGCGCGCTCGGGCGAGACCTCGTGGGGGACGCACAACGTCTTCTCGGCAGCGACGAGCGGGGGGTCGACCTCGGAGTCGACGCCGACGATCGGCGGCACGCTGGCGCTGGTCTCCGCCTACGGCAGGGAGGCTGCGGATCGCGGGCTGATCAGCCAGCCGCTGACCGGCGCCGAGGTGATCCAGGTCGTCCGCGACACGGCGTCCGACATCGACGATCCGGGCTCCAACTGGCCCAGCGGGCCGGGCTGGGACCTCCAGTTCGGCTACGGGCGCCCCAACGCCTTTCAGGCGATGAAGGCGATCTCGGAGGGGGCGATCCCGCCGGTCGGTTGGATCACCAAGCCGGACTGGTACTCGCTCTATGACCCGATGCACACGGGGACCGTTGGCGTGCGCGGCCACGTCGACGATCCACGCTCGAAGGCGCCATACAGCTGGAGGCTCGATTGGGCCCCCGGCGCCGAGCCGGTCGACTCGGACTTCGTCACCGCGGGCTCGGGCAAGCGCCGCAAGAAGCTCGACGGACGGCTCGGCAAGATCGACCTCTCCAGGGTCCCGCAATCGATCTGGAACCAGCAGTTCCAGCTCTCGCAGGGCAAGACGCTGGAGACCAACGAGCAGTTCACGGTCACGTTGCGGCTCCGGGTCACCGACGACCAGGGCCTCGTCTCGGAGGACCGGCGCACGATCGCCGTCCACCACGATCCGAGCCTGCTTCCGGGCTTCCCGGTCGAGATAGGCCCGGGCGGAGAGGGGCAGGCGGCGCTCGTCGATCTTCAGGGCAAGGGTCGGTTGGCAGCGGTCTTCGGTGACTCGGACGGCTTCGTCCACGCGATCGACGGCAAAACCGGCAGAGAGCTGCGCGGTTTCCCGGCGAAGACGCTGCGGACGCAGGTTCAGCGCAAGCACCGCGGCATCAATCCCGGCCGCGAGCCGATCTTCACCAATGTCGCGGTGGGGGACATCGACGGAAACGGACGGCTGTCGATCGTCGCCACGACCAGCACCGGCCGGACCTACGTCTGGAACAGCCGCGGCAAGCGCAGGAAGGGCTGGCCGCAATCCCTGAGTCTGGGCGTCCAGCCGCCGCCGAGCCCGCGGCCCCAACTCGAGTACACGCGGCTGCCGATCCAGGGAGCCACCTCGCCGCCGGTGCTCTACGACCTCGACGGCGACGGCCGGCTGGAGATCCTGCAGTCGGCGTGGGACGGCCATCTCTACGCCTGGCGAGGCGACGGCAGCGCAGTCCCGGGCTGGCCCGTCGAGGTGACGCTCCCCGCAGGTCACGAGCCGCCGTCCGGCTACGTCAGGGTCGAGGACCACAAGCTCGACACCCCACCGGTGATCGCGGACCTCGACGGCGACGGCTCTCCCGAGATCGTCGTGCGCAGCCAGTACACGGATGTGCGCGGCTCCGGCCTCCAGCCGCTCGCGGTCTCGCACCTGCACGCCTACCACGCGGACGGGACCCCTGTGGCGGGGTGGCCGGTCGACGTCCAGGCGCTGATCGCCTACTACGGCTCGGCCCAAGAGCCGATCACCGAGGGGATCGCGACCCCGTCCGCTGCCGACACCGATGGGAACGGGGACGACGAGATCGCGTTCGCGCCCGGGATCTTCTCGCCGACCGCGCTGCTCGAGGGCGACGGCTCGCAGGCCGCGGTCTACGGGCCGGTGGATAACGCCGACATCCAGCTGTTCACCGGCAACCTGAACGCGCTGCTGGACCTGCTCAACGGCCAGTTGCCGGTGGACTCGCCCGTGAACTTCACGACGTCGGGGGCGTTCGGGCGCTTCGGGCCCGCAAACCAGCTCGCCTACGCTGAGCCCGGCTCGGGCGCCGCCTCGGTCGCCGGCGCGCTGCTGCTCACCGGCAGCGGACTAGGGATCAACAACTACATCCGGGTCCACGACCCGCGCTCGGGGGCGGCCGTCGAGGGCTTCCCGGCCCGGCTTCAGGGCCTCGATTTCCTCGGCGCGCCGGCGTTCGCCGATGTGAGCGGGGACGGAGGCGCCGAGATCCTGGTCGGCGGCGACACCTCGGCGCTGCACGCCTACGCGCCGGGAGGCGCCCAGGCGCCGGGGTTCCCGAAGTTCCACACCGGCTGGGAGGTCTGGGGCCCGTCGATCGGGGATCTCGACTCGGACGGATCGAGCGACGTCGTCGCGGTGACCCGAGAGGGCTACGTGCTCGCCTGGGAGACCCCGGGGGACCCGGCGGGAAACCAGGAGTGGTGGAGCTATCGCCACGACGAGCGCAACACCGGCCGCTACGGAGTCGACACGCGTCCGCCCGGGGCGCTGCGCCGGGGACGCGCGATCGGCAAGCGCGACATCGTGCGCTTCCGGGCCCCCGGCGACGACTGGTACGCGGGCCAGGCGGCCGAGTATCACGTCGTGATCCGGCTGCGCGGAGGGGGCACGGACACCAAGACCGTCGCGGCGTCGCCCGCCGGGCGGGTGGAGGAGGTCGGCCTTCCACCCCGGGCGCGCAACGTAAAGCTCTTCGCGCTCGACGAGGCGGGCAATCGCAGCCCGACATTGAAGCTGCGCGTTGGCCCACGGCCGGGCCACGGGCACCACTAGAAGCTCCCCGCCGCGGGTAGCCGGAGGGCATGGCCACCCTGATCCTGGGACCCGTACTGCGCTACGTCGGTGATACGGAGGCGACGGTGTGGGTCGAGACCGATGCCGCGTGCGAGGTCGAGGTCCTGGGTCACCGCGGCGCCACGTTCGGCGTCGAGGGCCATCACTACGCGCTCGTCTGCATCGAGGGCCTGGAGCCCGGGGCCACCCAGGAGTACGAGCTGCGGCTCGACGGCGAGCCGGCCTGGCCGCTTTCCGAGTCGGACCTCCCGCCGAGCACGGTGCGCACGATCGAGCGTGGCCGGCCGGTCGAGATCGCCTTCGGCTCGTGCCGGGTCGCCCTGCCGCATCGCAAGCCGTACACGCTGCCCAAGGACGAGCACGACGAGGGACGCGAATTCGACGCGCTCTACACGCTTGCCGAGGAGCTGCTGGAGCGGCCGAGAGAGCGCTGGCCCGACCTGCTTCTGCTGCTCGGCGACCAGGTCTACGTCGACGAGGGCTCGCCGGCCGTTCGCGAGCACATCCGGGCGACGCGGGATGCGAACGAGCCTCCCGGCGAGGAGGTCGCGAACTTCGAGGAGTACACGCGCCTCTACCACGAGTCGTGGGGCGACCCGGTGATCCGATGGCTGCTATCGACGGTCTCGAGCGCGATGGTCATCGACGACCACGACATGCACGACGACTGGAACATCTCGCGTGCCTGGCGCGAGGACATGGAGCGCGAGCCGTGGTGGCGCGAGCGCGAGGTGAGCGGCCTCGTCTCGTACTGGATCTACCAGCACATTGGCAACCTCGCGCCGGAGGTGCTCGCCGAGCACGACCTCTACCAGCGCGTCCGCGCAGCCGATGACGCCGGTCCCGTCCTGCGCGAGTTCGCGGACCGCGACCGCAACCAGCACGAGGGCGCGCGCTGGAGCTTCTGCCGCGACCTGGGGGCCAACCGCTTGATGGTCACGGACGACCGCACCGGCCGGGTGCTTCGCGAGGACAGGCGCTCGATCTTCGACGACCACGAGTGGGACTGGATCCAGGAGCACGCGGTCGGGGGCTTCGACCACTTCGTGATCGCAACCACGGACCCATTCCTGCTTGCGCCCGGCCTGCATTACCTCGAGGCGTGGAGCGAGGCGGTGTGCGACGGGGCCTGGGGGGCGGCCGCGGCGCGACTGGGAGAGAGGGTGAGGCGCGCGCTCGACCTCGATCACTGGGCGGCGTTCGGGAAGTCGTTCGACAGCCTCGCCCGGCTGCTGGAGGACCTGGGGTCGGGTCGGCGCGGCGAGCCCCCGGCCTCGATCGCGATCCTCTCCGGTGACGTCCACCACGCCTACCTCGCCGAGGTCGGCTTCCGTCGCGGCTCGAGGGTGCGGAGCGGCGTCTGGCAGGCGGTGTGCTCGCCGTTTCGCAACGCGCTCGACTCACACGAGGAGCACATGATCGCGTTTGCGCTGAGTCCCGCGGGCCGCGCGGTCGGCCGCGCCCTGGCGCGCGCCGCGGGCGCTCGCGACCCCGACATCGGGTGGCGCTTTCGGGAAGGGCCCTTCTACGACAACCAGGTCGCGACGCTGAGGCTCGACGGCCGCGAGGCCTCGGTACGTCTCGAGAAGACGGTGGGGGACCCGGAGAGCGACCGGCGTGAGCTCGAAGTCGTCTTCGAGCGCGAGCTGACCTGAGCCATCCGCCCAGAGGGCGCGGGCGGCGGAGCTTCGGTGCAGTGCGCGGTGCCGATCGATCGCGGCCCGCAACCGGGCCGAAGCTGATCTCCTGCCCTTTCTTGACTTTCTGAATCATCTATGTGCTACTCTGCCGCGCTGCTTTTCACAACTAAATCAATCGGAAAGGTAAAAACCAAGCATGAAAGTCGCCATGAACTCTGGTGCCGGGCCGCTGGAGAAGCTTGCGGCCGGCGTCATTCCCTTGATCGCCGTGTTGGGCATCGCCGCATGCGGCGACTCCGACGGCGGTGGAGGCGGAACCATCGACCTGGTCGCCTACTCGACTCCTCAGACGCTCTACGAGGACAGCATCGAGCCGGCATACCAGAAGACCGACGACGGCACTGGCGTCGAGTTCACGAACTCCTTCGCGGGCTCCGGTGACCAGGAGCGGGCGGTCGAGGCCGGCCTGCCGGCGGACCTCGTCCACCTCGCGCTCGAGCCCGACATGCAGAAGCTCGTGGACGCCGGGATCCTCCCCGACATCGGCGAGAACGTCCAGAACTCGGTCGTCGTCTTCGTCGTCCGCAAGGGCAACCCCGACGACATCCAGGACTGGGACGACCTGACTACAGGCGACGAAGAGGTGATCACCCCGAACCCGTTCCAGTCGGGAGGGGCGCGCTGGAACATCATGGCCGCCTACGGTCAGGTGATCGAGAACGGCGGAACCGAGCAGGAGGGACTGGACTACGTCCAGCAGCTTCTCTCGAACGTGCCCGTCCAGGACAAGGCCGCCAGCGACGCGCTCGCGACGTTCACGGGCGGCAAGGGTGATGTTCTCCTGTCCTACGAGAACGAGGCGATCCGCGCCCAGGACGAGGGCGAGGACGTCGACTACGTCATCCCCGACGACACGATCCTGATCGAGACCCTTGCTCAGGTATCCGACGACGCGGATGATCCGGACGCCGCCCAGGCGTTCCTCGACTATCTCCTCTCCGACGAGGGGCAGCAGCTGTTCGCCGACGGCGGGTACCGGCCCGCCAACGAGCAGATCCTCGAGGAGAACCGGGACAAGTTCCCCGATCCCCCGGGCCTGTTCACCATCGACGATCTCGGTGGCTGGCCGACTGTGGCCACCGACTTCTTCGATCCGGAGAACGGCTCGGTTGCAGAGATCGAGCGCAACCTGGGCATCGCGACCGAGTGAGCTCTCCCGCAGCGACCCCGGCCGCAGCGCCCCCGAGACCGACCGTATGGCCGCGTCTCGGGGGCGCTGCTTTGTCCCGCGGCATTGTCACCGGGTACATCAGCGTGATCGTGCTGATCCCGATGGCGGCCGTCGTCGCGCGTTCGACCGAGGGCGGTTGGGACACGTTCTGGACCGCGATCAGCAA
>WNFU01006761.1_pt1 | contig 16718 bp, 18 predicted proteins | sample 5400121 | NCBI WGS metagenome assembly WNFU01 (sample SAMN13153360, study PRJNA577476) | soil metagenome | isolation source: 100 cm soil or saprolite under grassland replicate 1 | place: USA:California | collected 2016-06-15
CTGGCGGGGGCGAGCGTGCCGCCTGGTGCCGGCGTGCACGGTGCCTGCGGCGACCTTGCCGCCCGCCAGGCCCTGGCCGACCAGGAACGCCCCCGCCAGCTCGCCACCGCCGCGGCCGGCCTGGCCGCCGGCGCGGCCGCCGTCCTGCTCGCCGCTCGCCGCTCCCGCCGGCGATGACCGCTCCGGCCGCCGCCGGGCCCGGCGGACCAGAGCCTCCCGGCGCCGTGTCGGTGCGCGAGGCGGCGGCGGCCGAGCACCAGGCGGTCCGCGGCGTCCTTGCGGCCGCCTACCGCCAGTTCGACGCGGTGCTCCCACCGGCCGCCTTCGAGCGCTACCTCGCCGACCTGCTCGACCTGGGCGCCCGCAGCGACGCCAGCCGTCTGCTGGTGGCCGAGCAGGCGGGCCGGATCGTCGGAACGGTGACCTTCTTCGAGGACGCCAGGGACGAAGGCGCGTTCGGGTGGCCAGCGGGCTGGTCGGGCCTGCGCGCCCTCGGCGTCGACCCCTCGGCGCGCGGGCGTGGCATCGGCAGGCTGCTGATGGAGGCCTGCCGCGACCGGGCGCGCGCCGCGGGCGCCACCGTCCTGTGCCTGCACACGGCCGCGTTCATGACCGCCGCGGTCGTCCTGTACGAGGCGATGGGGTTCCGGCGCGTGCCGTCGTTCGACTTCGACGCGGCCAGGTTCCTCGACCTCGACATGGACGGCGAGCGCCCGATCCCGGTGATCGCCTACCGCCTCGACCTCAGCTGAACAGCCCGTCCGCGGTCTGCAGCAGGAGCCGGACCCCGCGGACGTCCTCGTCGTAGAGGGGCACGAGGGCCCGCACCTGCCCGTCGAACTCCTCCCGGATCTGGCGGAGGTAGCCTTCCTGCATCCGGATCCGGTTGCGGACGAACTCCGGCGCCGCCTGCGGGTCGTCGGTCCGGATCACGCCGTTGACGACCACGCCGCCGACGGGGATCCCGAAGTCGTCGAACCAGCCGATGAACCGCCGGATCACCGCGATCGGCAGCGCCTCCGGCAGGGTCACGAAGAAGAACGAGGTGCGCCGCGGGTCGGTGAGCAGCTCCTTGGCCTGGCCGATCCGCCCGCGGAACTGGAGGAGGTACTCCATCAGCGGGTCCTCCTCCTTCCGCTTGGTGAACGACAGCAGCTCCCGCAGCGACTGCGCCTCCTCCCGTGACTTCACCATCTTGTTCACCCACATGCCGTACACCTTCGACATGCCGAGCAGCCGGCGGGCGTTGGCGGTGGGGGCGGTGTCGAACACGTAGGCCTCGTAGTCGTCCTTGAGCATGAGGTCGACCATGTTCTCGAACATCGCCGACTCCTCGAAGGCGGGGTTCATGGTGGCCGCCTCGACGAACTCGTCGGCCCGGGTGGAGATCTCAGCGAACTTGAGGAACCACTGGATCTTCTCCCGGATCTCGCGCTTGGACCGCTGGATCGCCTCGGTGGTGTCGATCTCGTGAGCCCACAGGTTGTCCACCCCGGAGACGGGCGTCGCCTTCCCGTAGACGTCCTGGTCGAGCAGGCTGGAGAGGCTGTGCACCGGGTTGGTGGACGCCAGCAGGGTCCGCTTGCCCTGCCCGGCCAGCCAGACCGCCGTGGTGCCGGCCATCACGGTCTTGCCGACCCCGCCCTTGCCCCCGAAGAAGCTGTAGCGGATGTCGGGGTGGGCCTGGAAGAAGTCCCGCATGGACTGATCCTGCGGCACCACCACGCCCGCGCCGGGCCGGACCGTGGACTCAGACATCGCCGTACATGATCCGTGAGAGCTTCTCGATCATCTCCAGGCCGGTGACGTCGCGCTCCAGCTCCGGCACGCGGGCGAGCACCTGGCCGCTGAAGCGCCGGTCGATCTCCCCCAGGTAGTGCCGCTGCCCCTGGATGCGGTTCTTCAGATATGCCGGCACGCCGACACTGTCGGCGAGCTCCTCGGGGATCACGCGGTTGACGACGTAGCCGCCGATCGGCACGTCGAACTTGGCGAACATCTCGGCGGCCTTGCTGGTGTCGATGAGGATCATCTCCTCGGGGACCAGCACGAAGAAGAAGGCGGTCTTCTCCCGGTCGGTGAGGATCCGGGAGGCCGCGTTGATCCGCTTGCGGATGTCCTGCAGCTCGCCCAGGATCAGGTCCTCCTGGAGCTCGCTGTCGCGGCGGATCCGGGCGGCCACCTCCTCGTACTCCCGCATCTCCTCGCGGAGGTGGGTGATCTTGCCGATCCACTCGTCGTACACCTTGGCCATCGACAGGTAGTAGAGGGCATGGCCGAGGGGCACCAGGTCGTAGATGTAGTAGTCGTAGTCGCCCTCGACCACGATGTCGACCACCGAGTCGAAGATGGCGCTCTCCTCCATGGCCGGCTCGGCGCTGGCCGCCTCGATGTACTCCTCGATCTCGTCGGGCACCTTCTCCAGCGAGTACATGTCGAGGATCTTGTGCCGGATCTCGTCCTGGTAGTCCTTGATCCGGCGGTCGGCGTCGATCTCCTGCGCCCAGAGGTTGTCGACGATCTCGACCGGGCCCTTGCCGAAGATGTCCCGCTGGAAGATGTCGGAGAGGCTCGCCTGCGGGTCCACGGAGAACACCAGCACCTTGTTGCCCCGCCGTGCCAGCCACCAGGCGGTGGCCGCCGAGAAGGTCGTCTTCCCCAGCCCGCCCTTGCCACCGAACATGACGTAGCGCCGTTCGGGGTGGCGCGCGAACACCTCGGCCAGGGGGGTCCTCGGCTCGCCGGCGCTCATCGGCTCATCAGAAGATCGCGTCGGTGACGTCCTTCTCTCGCAGCATCCGTCGCTTCCAGGTCGAGATCTGCGGGACCACGTAGGGCGTCAGCCGCAGCGAGTAGTAGGGGGGCAGGATGGGAACGCCGAGCAGGTCGCCCATCGTGATCAGGATGAACAGGTGCTCCATGCTGGCACGGGTGCGCATGGCCTGGCGCGTCATGTCGTGCGCGGCCATCCCGTAGGTGATCTCGCGCAGCTTGCTGAGGAAGCTCCTCCGCTTCGGCTCCTGGGCGGCCTCGTCGGGCATCAGCGCCTCCTCACATGCCGTGGAGCTCGTACTCGTGAGATTCGCCGAACAGCCGCTCCCTGAGTACCCGACGCTTCCAGGTGGAAACCTCCGGCACCACGTAGGGCAGCAGCCTGAGCGCGTAGTAGGGGGGCAGCACCGGCAGGCCGATCATGTCGCCGACGGTGACGGCCATGAACATCGTGCCGAGCGAGGAGCGCATCTCCACCGCGTGCCGGCTGAACTCGTAGCCGCCCATGCCGTGGAGGAACTCCCGGAGCCCCTGGAGGAGACGCCGGGGTCGCGACACACGGTCCATCCCAACCTGGTCCATACCGGCCCTCACCCGCACGATAGCATGCGGGGATGGCAAGATCCCTGCTGCTGCTGGCGGTCATCGTCGTCCTGGTGTGGTTCGCCCTCGGGACCGGCCGCAACATCCGCAGGGGCAACCAGCTGCTGCGCTGGCTGCAGGGTGGGCTGCCGCTGCTGGGCAGGCGCACGACGCTGCACTGGCTCGGCAGCTCGGCCGTCCGGCTGGAGATCGTCGAGCCGGTCCCGCCCTTCCGCCAGGCCGAGGTCGTCGTCGTCCTGGAACCGAGGGACGTGGCGGTGTTGTGGGCGTGGGCCCGCGCCCGCCGGCGCCGGGACTTCCTGATCGTGCGGGCGAGGCTGGAACGGCCACCCCGGTTCGAGCTGGTGGCGGCGGACCTCAGCGGGTGGACGGGACGGGACGCCATGCGGGACATGGACCCGGCGGCCTGGAGCTTCGCCGACTGGAGCGGTCCGTCGGTGCGGGCCGCGCACGGACCGGGCGCCGACCCCGCCGTGACCCGGCAGCTGTGGGACCGCCTCGCCGGGGCCAGCGGCGGGATCTGGCGGCTCTCGATCCGGAGGGCGCCTCCTCACCTGGAGGTCCACGTGCTGCCGCCGGACACGGCTGCCGTCACCGCCGACGGGCTCTTCCGGACGGTCGCCGACCTGGCGCGGGCGGCCACGGCCTAGCCGGTCGACGCGGGCGTCGCCGGGGCCGCCTCCCTTCCGCGGTACCTGGCCCAGGCGTTCCAGCCGTCCCAGGCGATCACCAGCGCCGCCACGAACAGCAGCGCCGCCACCGCGATCATCGCCCAGCCGCCGAGCACCGAGATGGTGGCCACGCCCTCCCTGGTGACGACCGTCTTGTACAGGTTCCAGGCGGTCACCAGGGTGGCGGCCATGGTGGTCACGTACATGAACACCATCGGGATGCCGGCGAAGGCGGGGTTGCGGCGGCTGGCCGCCAGCCAGACGGTCACGATCAGCAGGCTGAGGGCCGCCATCAGCTGGTTGGAGGCGCCGAACAGCTGCCACAGGTACACCCAGGTCCCCGACAGCACGAAGAACAGCACCACCACCGAGGAGATGATGGTGGCGATGTGCTGGTTCTTGAAGCCCACCCAGGCGTTCCCGAGCCACTCGCCCAGCGTCACCCGCATCACCCGGAACACCAGCTGCACCACGGTCAGCACGATCACCACGAAGACCCCGAAGCCGAGCGCGGTCCCGTAGGTGACGCTCAGGGCGCCGCCGGTAACCACGTTCAGGAGCAGTCCGACCCCGGTGGCGAAGGCGGTGACGCCGGTGAGCCCGGTGATGGCGACCGCCACCAGCGACAGCAGCGCCAGGGTGTTCTCGGTGAACATCCCGCCGCCGCCGACCGGCAGGGCGTCGGTCTCGTACTCGATCTGGCGGGCGGTGCCGACCGAGCCGAACAGGGCGTGCCAGCCCGAGATCGCCCCGCAGGCGATGGTCACGAACAGCATCGGCCACAGCGGCTGGAACGCCCCGGTCACCTGGGTGGGCGTGAAGGCGGTGAAGCTGTCGATCCTGAACTCCGCGACCTTGGGGTCGGTGAGCGGGGCGATCAGCGCGCCGATCGCCGACAGCCCGATGGCGATCGCGGTGACCCAGAAGCCGATGTAGTTCACCGGCTGGGCGAACCGCCAGATCGCCAGGTTGGCGCCCAGGTAGCTGAACACCAGCAGGAAGACCGCCCAGAGCACGTAGCTGGGGAACACCTGGATCGTGCCCGTCTCGGCGTTGTAGGTCCTGCTGCTGATCGGCTTGGCCTTGGCGTCCCTGGTGATCCGCGGGTCGGCCCCGGTCGGGTCCTCGACGCCGTACATGGCGCCGCCGCTGTTGACGTTGGTGTTGATGCTGTTGACCACGCCGCTGATCGGCCCCTCGCTCCAGGTCGGGGGCTTGCCGGTGACGAAGGTCACCCCGATCGGGCCGAGCGTCATGGCCAGCAGGGTGACCCCGACGACCACCACGGTGGTGAGCATCAGGTTGGCCCGTGCCCGGTAGATCATGTAGCCGGCCAGCAGCCCCATGAGCGCCAGCACCAGCACGCCGAACACGACGTCCGGGCGGGCGTCCAGGATCGCCGCCATGATGCCGACGAAGGCCGCCCCCACCAGCAGCAGGTAGAAGAAGATGAAGACGAACAGGATCGTCCTCGTCCGCGGGGTGATCAGCCGGTGGGCGATCGCCGACAGGGAGTTCCCGTCGTTGCGGACGGCCACCATGATGGCGCTGTAGTCGCTGGCCCAGCCGATGAAGCTGACCCCGACCATCAGCCAGAGGATCGCCGGCAGCCAGCCCCACAGGGCGGCGGCGGTGATCACGCCGACGATCGGGCCGGCCGCGGCGATCGACTTGAAGTGATAGCCGTAGAGCACGAAGCGGCTGGTCGGGACGAAGTCGGCGCCGTCCATGTACATCCTGGCCGGCGTGGTCTTGCCCGCGTCGGCCTGGATCACGGTGCGATCGATCCGCTTGGCGTAGAGGTTGTAGGCCAGCGTGATGACCACGGCCCCGATGACGACCACCCAAAACGAGTTCATGCGCCCTCCTCCCGAACCGCGCCCTCCAGGCGGACACGTAGGGCGGCGTCGACCGCCCCGAGGTCGAGGCCGACGTGCTTGTCGGTGCCCTCGATGATCACCGCCGGATAGCGTCGTAGCCGATACCGCAGCGACTTCCAGAACCCCTCGATGGAGGCGGCGTCGACCAGCCTGACGCGCACGGCCCGCCCGTGGCGCTCCAGCAGGTCGTGGGCCCAGCTGGCAAGGATCTCGTACTCGACCTGGAGGTCGGCGGGAAGCGCCTCGCGGGCCTGGCTGCGGTGCACGGCCTCCCCGACCCCGATCTCCTGGAACGCCAGCTCGCAGTGCTGGCAGTGGTAGAAGAACGTGGGGGCGTAGGTGATGACCTCGATCCGCACCGGCCGCATAGCCGCACCTCGAGTTCGGTCGCTCTCCCCGCGTCCGGCCCCAGCCGCGTCCGGCCCAATGGTAATCCCTTTTCTGTAGAACGCGGTAGACGGCGCGTCCACACGACTCAGCACGTTTGCTTGTCTTGGTGGGTCTGTGCACCGCCGTCGGCGCCCGGGCAGCCGGCGGCCCGGGCCAAGCGTGCCGGCCCGGGCCGCGGAGGAGGAGGGTCAGGCGGAGCCGACCCGCTCGGCGCCCCCGTCGTCGAAGGCCACCGTGACGGTCAGCTCGTCGGTGCCGCGGACCACCCGCAGCGTCAGGGTCTGGCCGGCGCCGACCTGGTCGAGCGCCTCGTAGAGCTCGTCGGCGTCGCCGACCGAGCGGCCGCCGGCCTCGACCACCAGGTCGCCGGTGCGCAGGCCGGCGCGGTCGGCCGGGCCGCCATCCTCGACCACCCGCACCAGCAGGCCGTCCCGCTCGGGCAGGCCGACGGCGCGGCGCAGGTGCCTTGCCACCCTGGCGGGGGCGATGCCGATCCCCAGCCGCGGCCGGGCGGGGGACTCGCCCCTGCCGAGCCCCTCCAGCCGCCGGCGCAGCTCGGCGTCGGCGGGCAGGGCGAGGTAGAAGCCGTCGCCGAGGCGGTTGGTGTTGAGGCCGAGCAGGCGGCCGTCGCCGTCGACCACCGGGCCGCCGGAGGAGCCGCGCGGCAGCGGCGCGGTGTGCTCGATGCTGCCGGCGATGCGGCGGCCCCGCGGCCCACGGAAGGCGCGGCCGACCGCCGACACCAGCCCGAAGGTGACGCGCAGCTGCCCGCCGGGGTTGGCCACGGCGAACACGGCCGCGCCGACGCCCGCGGCGGCCCCGTCCTCGGCCCAGGCGATCGCAGGGGCGCCGCCGGTGTCGGCGGACAGCACCGCCAGGTCGGCGTCCACGTCGACCCCCTCGACGTGGCCGGTGACGCTGCGGCCGTCGGCGAAGACGACGGTGGTCTCCTCCCCCCGGAGGTTGTGGGCGTTGGTGGCCACCCGGCCGTCGGCCAGCACGATGCCGGAGCCGCGCCCGCGGCCCCTGCCGATACCGACCACCGAGGGCCCGACCCGGTCGGCCACCTGGCCGACCGCCTGCTGGAGCTCGTCGAGGACGCTCATGGTGCCGCTCCTTGGAGTGCGGAGTAACTTGTTGATTGCAAGCTACTACGCACTTGAGGGAGACGCAAGCACCCGGGCGCCCTACGATGAGCACCATGTCCGAGACCTCCGCCACCTCGCCGCTGGACGAGGCCGTCGCGCGCGTCGGGGACCGCTGGACGCTGCTGATCGTCCAGGCCCTGCTCGGCGGCTCGCGGCGCTTCAACGACCTGCTGGAGGCGTTGCCTGGCATCGCCCCCAACGTGCTGTCGCAGCGGCTCAAGCACCTGGAGCGGGAGGCGGTGGTGGTGGGCCAGCCCTACTCCAGGCGCCCGCCGCGGCTCGCCTACCAGCTGACCGCCTCCGGCCGGGAGCTGGCCGGCGCCCTGCGCCTGCTCGCCCAGTGGGGGGCCGAGCGCTCCGGCGAGGGCGAGGGCCTCCGCCACGTCGCCTGCGGCACCCCGCTGGAGGCCCGCTGGTACTGCCCGACCTGCGCCCGCCCGGTGGAGGACGACGACGCGGGGGATCTCCGCTACGCCTAGCCGAGTGGTTGGGCGGTGGTCAGGGCGGGCCGGCGGTCAAGGACGGTGGCCACCTCGGAGCGGAGCTCCGGCTCGCTGAACGGCTTGACCACGAAGCCGGCAGCGCCGACGGCGATCGCCCGGTCGCGGCCCTGGCGGTCGCCGGAGCCCGACATGACCAGCACCGCCAGCCCACTGCCGCCCCGCTCCCGCAGGGCGGCCAGCAGCTTGTCCGCCTCCACCCCCGGCAGGTCCAGGTCGACCAGCACCGCGTCGGGGCGGTCCTGCTCGACCACCCGCAGGGCCTCGTCGACCTGGCTGGCCGCGATCACCTCGTAGCCGTCCACCAGCATGGCGGCGGCCACCTCGAGCGCCGAGCGGTCGTCGTCCAGCACCAGCAGCTTGGGCGGCGCCTTGACGGCGGGGCCGACGGCCTCCGCCGGGGCGGCGCGAAGGCTGGCCCGCCGGGCCAGCTCCGGGTCGGCCGGGGTGACCCGCAGCACCTCCTCGAGGGTGGTGCGGCCGCTGAGCGCCTTGGCCAGCCCGTCGGCCCGCATGCTGCGCATGCCGGCGGCGACCGCCTGCTCCCGGATGGCGGACTCCGGCGCCCTCGCCACGATCAGCTCGCGGATGGGCCTGGTGATCTGCACCACCTCGAACACGCCGAGGCGGCCCTTGTAGCCGGTCTGGGCGCAGAAGCCGCAGCCGGGACCGGAGCGCAGCCCGGCCTGGTCGACCTCGCCCGGGTCAAGGCCCAGCCGCTCCAGCGTGCGCGGGTCGGCCTCGACCGGCTCCGAGCAGCGGGGGCAGGGCACGCGGGTCAGCCGCTGGCCGACCACCAGGGTGAGCGAGGAGGTGATCAGGAACGGCTCCACCTCCATGTCGATCAGGCGGCTCACCGCCGAAGGGGCGTCGTTGGTGTGCAGCGTCGACAGCACCAGGTGGCCGGTCATCGACGCCTGCATGGCGATCGAGGCGGTCTCCGGGTCGCGGATCTCGCCGACCATCACGATGTCGGGGTCCTGGCGCAGGATCGTCCGCAGCCCGCCGGCGAAGGTGAGCCCGACGCGCTCGTTGATCTGCACCTGGTTGACCCCTGCCATCTGGTACTCGACCGGGTCCTCCAGGGTGACCACGTTGATGTCGGGGCGGATCACCCAGGAAAGGCCCGCGTACAGCGAGGAGGTCTTGCCCGACCCGGTCGGCCCGGTGATCAGGACCAGGCCCTGGGGCTGCGAGAGGGCCCGCTCGAACGCGGCCCGGTCGTGCTCCTCCATGCCGACCTCGGCCAGCCCCTTGGCCTTCTCGGCCTCCTTGCGGAGCAGCCGGATCACCACCGTCTCGCCGTGCATGGTCGGCATCGAGGAGACCCGCGTGTCGGCCTCCTGCCGGTCCAGCTTGATGCGGCCGCGGCCGTCCTGCGGCTTGCGCCGCTCGGAGATGTCCATGCCGGAGAGGATCTTGACCCGGGAGATCAGCGGCCCCTGGATCGCCTTGGGGACGATCGTCACCTCGCGCAGCAGGCCGTCGATGCGGAAGCGGACCCGCACGTCCCGCTGCTGCGGCTCGATGTGGATGTCGGAGGCGCGGCTGTGCAGCGCCTCCCCCATGATCGCGTTGACCAGCCGGACCACCGGCGCGTCGTCGACGTCGCCGACCTGCTCGACCTCCTCGTCGGCGTCCTCGCCGGCCTCCAGGCCCTCGACGTCCTGCAGGGAGCCGAAGGAGTCGGTCATCCCGCCGGCCGCGCCGGCGCCGCCGTAGTACCGGTTGACCGCCTCCTGGACGTCGGAGGCGGTGGCGACGGCCGTGCGGATCTGGGAGAGCTTGGTCGCCAGGCGGATGTCGTCGAGGGCGAGCACGTTGGTCGGGTCGGCCACGGCGACGGTCAGCACGTCGTGCGCCAGGCTGATCGGCACCGCCCGGTGCCGCAGGGCGACGTTGCGGGGGAGCACGGCCAGCGTCTCGTCGGGGACCGGCAGGCTGCCCAGGTCGATGAAGGGCAGCCCGAGCTGGTCGGAGAGGGCGCGCGCCATCTGCACCTCGTCGGCGAGGCCGAGGGCGGTGATCACCTCGCCAAGCCGGCGCCGGCGTCCGGTCTCCTCCTTCTGCGCGCGCAGCGCGTCCTCCAGCTGCGCGCGCGTGAGGACGCCGCCGGCGACCAGCACCTCGCCGAGCCGGCGGCGCCCGCCGGGCGCGCCGCCCGTGGCCCCGGCCGTCCCCATTCGGCGGTCTCCTTCCCTGTATGGCCCGCTGCCCTGGTTCTATCGGCAGGCGAGGGGCCCGCGTTGACGTGGTAGGCCGCCAAACCGAGACTGGCGCCATGAAGCTCGGGTTCGCACTGCCCCACTACGACAGCTCCTTTCCCGGTCCCGGCCCGGCCACCTTCGACCGGATCGTCCGGTATGCCGAGCTCGCGGAGCAGCTCGGCTTCTTCGAGCTGTGGGTGTCCGACCACTTCTGGATCGACCTGGAGCGCTACGGCGGGCCCCCCGGCCGCCAGGGCACGCCGGAGTGCCTGACCACCCTGGCCGCCCTTGCCACCCGGACCAGCCGGGTGCGGCTGGGCAGCCTGGTCATGGCCGTCGGCTTCCGGCCGCCGACCCTGCTCGCCAAGACGGTCGCCACGCTCGACCAGCTGTCCGGCGGGCGCCTGGACGTGGGCCTCGGGGCCGGCTGGCACCGGGCCGAGTTCGCCGCCAACGGGCTGCCCTTCCCCGGCCCCGGCGAGCGGCTGGCGATGCTGGAGGAGGCCCTCGGGGTGCTGCGGGCGCTGCTGGACGGCGGCACGCCGTCGTTCGCCGGCCGCTTCTACCGGGCAGAGGACGCCGCGGTCCTGCCCGGCCCGGTGCAGCGACCCCGCCCGCCGCTGTGGGTCGGCGGCCGCGGCGACCGCCTGCTCGGCGTGGTCGCAAGGGCGGCCGACGGCTGGAACCTGTGCTGGTCGGTGACCCCGGAGGGCTACCAGCGGCGGCTGGCGGTGCTGGCGGACGCCTGCCGGAAGGCCGGCCGCGCCCCCGACCAGGTGCGCCGTTCGCTCGGGCTGGCCACCCTGGTGGGGCGGGACGCCGACGACCTGGTCGCCCGCTGGCGGCGGCTCCAGGCGTGGACGCCCGGCGGTGCGCTCGACCGGGTGGAGCTGGCCGACTGGGCGGCCTCCCGGCTGGTCGGCACCCCCGACCAGGTGCTGGAGCAGCTCCGCGGCTGGCAGACGCAGGGCGTCGAGCAGGTGGTCTGCGGCTTCGCCGGGGTGCCGTTCTCGGTGTTCGAGGACGAGCAGCTCGAGCTGGTCGGCGAGCTGGTCCTGCCGCGGCTGGCCTGACCCGGGAACCGGTCAGAAGCGGACCGCGGTGAGGGTGAAGGCGTGCCTGGCGGTGTGGGGCGCCTCCAGGTCGGGGACGCTGGCCTCCAGCTCGGCCCGCAGCCCGCTGACGGCCGCCCGCCAGACCTCGTCGGGCAGGCGCCAGCAATAGGAGAAGACCCGCCCCTCGACGTCGCGCAGGGCCTGGCCGTAGGTCTCCTGCGCCTCCCAGGCGACCGGTTCCAGCTCCTCGGCCACGCCGCCGAGGTCGACCAGGGCGGCGACCTTCTGGGCGTCGGTTGCGCCCACCCGGCGCGGCCCGCCGCCGGCCGCTGCCGCCAGCTCCTCGAGGCGCCGGCGGGTCCGTTCCCGTGGGCCGTCGCCATGGCCGCCGCCGCCCTGGCCGATCAGCACCAGACCGCCGGGGGCGAGCACCCGGCGGGCCTCGGCCAGCGCCGCCCGCCAGGCGGGCACCAGGTGGAGCACGTGGACCTCCAGGACCGCGTCGACGCAGCCGTCGCGCAGCGGCAGCCTGGTGGTGTCGGCCCGCAGCAGGGCCGGCGGGGGCAGGCCGAGGGCGGCGGCCTTGGCGCGGTAGCGGTCCAGCATGGGCGGCGACAGGTCGACCCCGAGGATGCGGCGGCCGCGGCGGTGCAACGGCAGGGCGATGCGGCCGGTGCCGACGCCGAGCTCCAGCAGGCGGGCGTCGGGGCGCGGCAGGACCGCCTCGATACGGTCGGCGACCAGCTCGTCGACGCCGGGCGGCAGCCCGCGGCTCTGGTCGTAGTAGCCGGCGGCCCGGTCGAAGACGACCGAGCCGCCGTGCGCCGGGTCAGGCGTGGCGTGGCCGGTCATCGGGCAGCACGACCCTGGCGAGCACCTTGGCGGGGACGGCGTCGGCGGGCGGCAGCGGCCGCCTTGCGACCAGCCGCTCGATCCGGCCGAGCCGCCGCCTGACGGCCAGGCGCCGCTCCCAGAGGGCGACCTCGACGCCCTGGCCGCCGGGCTGGATGTCGACCCAGTTGACCGGGTAGACGGGCACGAACACCGGCGGCAGCGAGAGCCGCGCCCGCACCGGCACCAGCCCGCGCACCCAGCAGCCGCCGTCGACCGCCACCTGGCCGCCCGGCAGCCGGACGATCCGCGGCTCGTGGGTGTGCCCGGTGAGCAGCACCGCGGCCTCCGGGTCGCGCCGCTGCAGCAGGGCGGGCAGGTCGGCCTGGCGGTTCTCCGCCTCCTCGGAGGCCTCGTCCGGCGACGGCACGCCGTAGGCGGCGGCCGCGCGGCGGAAGCTGCGGCCAAGGAAGGTGGACAGCACGGCGATCAGCGCGAGGTTGGTGAGCACGAACGAGGCCACCCAGCGCACCGCCCGGTTGCCCAGGTAGGCGATGCGGCCGACGTCGCCGACCAGCAGCCCGACCGCGAGGTTGAGCGCGATCGTCAGCAGCACCAGCGGCAGCGCGAAGTCGCGCAGCGCCCTGCCCATGAACTTGTAGAAGAAGTTCGACACCAGCCACCAGGGGACCAGGATCCCCGGCCGGACGTTGTCGACCTCGTCAAGCGCCAGCTCCGGGTAGCGGCCGCTGGCCAGCTCCAGCTTGTTCACGAACTCGGTGACGATGTGGTCGCCGATCGGCACGTCGAGCGGGTCGAACGGGTCGGTGCGCCGGTTCCAGCGGTCGAGGGCGTCGCCGTGCTCGGCCACCACCACGACCTCGCCGGCCAGGTCCGGCCGCGCCACCCGGATGCGGGCGTGCAGGGCGAACTCGGTCACCCCGAACCGCTCGGCGACCAGCTTGCGGGCGGCCGCGTTCCAGGCGAGCGCCGAGTCGTGGTTGCCGACCAGGTAGAGGATCGTCACCCCTGGCCGCTCGGCCAGCCGGCACAGCGCCCCGCCGAGCACGGCCGCCGCCGGGCCGTCGAGCGCCCTTGCCGCCCGTTCCTCCATCGACCCCTCGACCTGGAGCAGGTCGAGGATGTCGCCGCCGAGTGCCAGCAGCACCTGGCCGGGATGGTCATGGAGCGATCCGATCAGCTCGCACAGCTCGTCGGTGGCGGCGAAGTCGTCGGAAGGGCCGGTGTCGGTCAGGTGCAGGTCGGACAGGTAGACCAGACGGCCGCCTGGTGCCAGGCGCAGTTCCAGGTCGAGCGGGCAGGGGTCGGGAAGGATCGACGAGCTCATCGCGGGTAGAGTCTACGTCGTGGATCCACGGGAAGCGTGTCTGCGGGTGCTCGACGAGGCTGCCCCCGAGACCCTCCACTGGACGGTGGTGCTCGACCGCGCCCTCACCCAGCGCCTGATCGACCCGTTCACCACGCCCGACGTGCGCGGGGTGGTGGTCAAGACCCTCGCGGCCCTCGCCAAGGAGGGCCGCGTGGTCAAGCAGGGCGCCGGCTTGTACCGGGCCAAGGGGGAGTAGACCGGCCCTCAGCCCGGCGGCGTCTTGCTCGGGTTGCTGGCCCCGTTGCCCTGGTGGATCGAGGTCACCTCGGCGCCCTGCTGCTCGTCGGCGGAACGCTCGGGGGCCGCGGTCGGCGCGGCCGCCTCGGAGGGCGGCTCCCCGGCGCTACCGACCAGCACCCGCCGGCGGCGCTTGCGGGCCGCCTCGCGGCGCTGCTTGGCACGCTCGGGGAACAGCTTGTCCGCGGCCCTCCTGGTCAGGTCGGCGACCTGCTCCGGCTCGGGCAGCATCTCGGCGGCCTGGCTGGCGGCGTCGCGGGCGGCCCTGGTGCCGCGCCTGGCGGCCTTGCCGCCACGCCGCGCCGCCCTGCGCCCGCGCCGGCCGGCCTCCTTGCGCAGCTCGGTGCTCCTGCGCCCCGCCTCCTTGCCGAGCTCGGTGCCCTTGTGGCCCGCAGCCGTCGAGGCCTTGGAGATCGCCTCCCTGGCCGCGTCCAGCGCGGTGATGAGGTCGTCGGTCCGCTCGGTGACCTGCCCGGCGACTGCGTCCTTGGCGCTCCTCGCCCGGCTCTTGCGGAAGAACATCTGGGCCTCCTCCGGCAGTCTCGATGGCTGGGTTGACTCGCTTGCCGTCCTGCGTACCCGTCGCGGGCGGCCCGAAACTGGAGGTCCCGTCGCCTCCTAGACCTCGGCCGGGATCGCGGATGGGGTGAGCTCGACCAGGGTGCACTCCCTGCGCCAGCGCTCGGCCGCCTGCTCGCCGTCCCGCAGGTTGAGCCGGCGGGGGAGCAGGATCGCCGTCAGCCGGGCGAACAGCGGGTCGGAGGCGGGCACCACCCTCGCGCTCGCCTCCACCTCGGCGACCAGCGACTGCAGCTCCTTGGAGCGGGCGAGCAGCAGCACCCGGTCGGCCTCGGCGAGCCCGGGGATGCGCTGCTCTGACCCGCCGGTGAGGACGTAGACGCGGCCGTCGAGGGTGCCGTACCAGGCGGGCACGGCCCGGCCGCCGGTGCCGCCCTCCCCTGGCACCTCGATCCAGACGACCGTGCTCTTCTTGAGCGCCTCGTCGAGCACGCCGGTGTCGGCGGCGGTCTGGTAGGGCGGGTCCTCGTCGAGCATGGCCAGCGGGACCCGTCCGACCTCGTCGCCACCGACCAGCAGGACCAGCTCGTGGTCCTCGGCGGAGTCGACCACCACCCCGTGCACCTCGTCGGTGAAGGTGTCGATCTTGCTGGAGCCCCGCAGGGTGATCGACTGCTCCGCGCCGCGCCAGGCGACGTCGCCGCTCGGTGCCAGCAGGGCGATGGCCTCCCGGTACCAGCCCCCGGCGCCGGTGTAGGACCGCCGCACGACGAACGGCGCGACCCCACCCTTGCCGGCGCGGCCCACGAACACGGCCATCGCGTCCTCGGGCTGGGCGAGGCCGTCGGCGACCAGCTTGGCGTCGGCGACGTAGATGTCGGTGAGGCGGACGTCCATCCAGCTCCTTTCGGCGCTCCCTCCCGGCGCGCGATGATCATAGGGGAGCGGGAGGAACCGCGTGCGACCGGGAGGGGACGTGCAGGACCTTGGGGCCGGGACCGTCTGCCGGGCGCTCGACACCGAGACGCCCGAGGCGCGGCGCTTCATGGCCAGGGAGTGGCCGCTGGCCGACCGGCGCCTGTTCGGCGAGGACCTCGACTGGACCAGCCGGCCGGTGGTGGTGGAGGCAAGGGCCGGCCGCGAGCTGGTCGGGGTGGCCGTGGGGGAGGCGGTGGCCGGCATGGCGCGGCTCCACGACGTGCTGGTCGCCGAGCCGCGGCAGGGCCACGGGCTCGGCAGCCGCCTGGTCGAGCTGTTCTGCGCCAGAGCCGCCGAGCTCGGCGCCGGCCGCTGCTTCCTCCGCTGCCCCGACACCGCCCGCCACCGGCGTTTCTACGAGCGGCTCGGCTTCGTCCAGCTGGCCGTCCTGCCGCGCTACTACCACGGCCGCGACTTCGTCGAGTACCTGCGCGAGCCGCTGCCGGCTCAGCGGGCCTCCGGCGCCAGGTAGGCGGCGGCCTGCAGGCTGAACAGCTCGGCGTAGCGGCCGCCGAGGCCCATCAGCTGGTCGTGGCTGCCGGACTCGACCACCTTGCCGCCCTCCAGGACGTAGATGCGGTCGGCCGAGCGCACGCTGGAGAAGCGGTGGGAGATCAGCAGCACCGACCGCCCACGGCAGAGGGTGCGGATGCCCTCGAACAGCTCGTGCTCGGCCCTGGCGTCCAGGGCGGCGGTCGGCTCGTCGAGGATGATGAAGGGAGCGTCGCGGAAGAACGCCCGCGCCAGCGCCACCCGCTGCCACTGGCCGACCGACAGCTCCTTGCCGCCGTGGAACTCGGGGCCGAGCACGGTCTCGTAGCCGCGCGGCAGGCCGGCGATGGCGTCGTGCGCGCCGGCCTGGGCGGCGGCCGCCACGACCGCGTCCAGGTCGTCGATCCGCTGATGGCGGCCCATGCCGACGTTCTCCCTTGCGGGCAGGGCGTAGTGGAGGAAGTCCTGGAAGATCACCGCCACCGAGCGGCGCAGCCCGTCCGGGTCGACCGTGGAGGTGTCGACCTCGTCCCAGAGGATGCGGCCGGCGTGAGGCTGGTACAGCCGGCACAGCAGCTTGGCAAGGGTGGTCTTGCCGGAGCCGTTCTCGCCGACCAGCGCGACGATCTCGCCGTGGCCGATCTCCATCGACACGGCCTGCAGGGCGGGGGTGGCGGTGCTCGGGTAGGTGAAGCTCACCTCGTCCACCACCAGGCGGCGGAAGCCCGCCGGGGCGGGGTCGCGCCGGCGGCGCGCCTCGACCTCGGGGCGGAGGGCGACGAACGAGGTGAAGTCCTCGATGAACAGGGAGGACTCGTAGAGCTGGCCGGCGCTGGTGACCGCGCTGGTCAGCCGCTCGCCGAGCAGGAACACGGCGGCGGCCGCCGTGGCGGCGTCGGCGAGGCCGATGCGGCCGCCGAGGGCGAGAGCCAGCAGGCCGCCGACCGTGCCGGCCAGCACGACCGACATCGCCAGGTTGCCGAGCAGGGAGACGCGCAGGCGGCGGCGTGCCACCCCGCGCAGCTCGGCCAGGCGCTGGTCGTAG